>CEVO01084959.1_pt1 | contig 9776 bp, 8 predicted proteins | sample 531511 | NCBI WGS metagenome assembly CEVO01 (sample SAMEA2623907, study PRJEB7988) | marine metagenome | biome: marine biome (ENVO:00000447); feature: mesopelagic zone (ENVO:00000213); material: "saline water (ENVO:00002010), including plankton (ENVO:xxxxxxxx)" | depth 800 m | reverse complement strand
ATTAATGCTGGTGACCAGCTCTTGATTCTCCTCTAACTTCATCAAGCTATCCTCACATCAATTCTTTGATAATTCACATCTACAGAATAAATCTTAACTATTAGTGAATCTCCTAGAGAGAAGCTTTTTCCCGACCCCTTACTCAATAAACTTTTTTTAATTTGGTTAAATTCATAATAATTAGATCCTGGTAAATTCTTTATATGACAAAGGCCTTCTACATTAATATTATCCATTCTAATGAAGATACCAAATTCAGTAACATTAGTTATAATTCCCTTAAAAACTTTCCCTAAATTACGTAAGGCACATTCACTTTTAAGAATATTTCTAGCTAGTCTAGACGCCGCTTCTGAGTTACGTTCTGAGAAAGAAGACTCTTCTGCTATGTCTTGCATTTTTTCTAGATCATAGTTAAAAATTTTCAAGTCAACTTTGATTTCTTTTTTACTTCTTAACTCAATAAATTTATCCTTACCGCTTTTTATTAGAGCTCTTAAAATCCTATGTACTATTAAATCAGGGTATCTTCTAATTGGAGAAGTAAAGTGCGTATAGGAAGGATAGCCTAAGGCAAAATGTTCTGACCTACTATTTTGATAAGTAGCTTGATTCATTGATTGAAGAACCTGCATATTCAGAATCTCTTTTTCTGCAGAAGAAATATTTTTTGTATAAATTTTTGTAAGTTCCTTTACTTGAACCTGGGGGTTGAATTTTAAATTAATTCCTCGTGATCGAAGAAAGTTTTCTAATTGTTTTATCTTACTTGCTTCAGGCTTAGGATGAACTCTATAAATTGAAGGAAGTTTACTTTTCAATATAATTTCTGCAGCACAAATATTAGCAAGCAGCATACATTCCTCAATTATTCTATGGGCTCTAGTTCTTTTAAGGAAAAAAAAACTTTGGGTTTTCCCTTTTTTTATTCTTGGATAGTATTCAGGAACTTCTAATTCTAAAGCTCCTCTTTTAGCCTTTGCAACAACAAGTAGCTCATAGATCTTATTTATGTTTTGCAGAGATTGTGTGTATTTCCCAGCGAATTTGTTTGCATCAAAATTCTTTGATATGTTTTCATAAGTAAGCCTAGCTTGAGATTTAATTAAGCTCTCAAAAAAGGAGGCGTTGAGAATTTCTCCTGCGTTATTCAGCTCCACCTTACAAACAATACAGGATCTAATTTTACCCGGTCTAAGCGAACAAATATCATTACTTATTATTTCTGGTAGCATAGGGACAACTTTATTTGTGAAGTAAGTGGAGGTTCCTCTCTTTCTTGCTTCCTCATCGATATAACAGCCTTCTTCTACATATTTTGATACATTTGCAATAGCAATATATAAAACAAAGTTACCTTCTAGATTTTTCTCTGCATAAATAGCATCGTCAAAATCTCTGGCACTTTGGCCATCAATTGTTACAAAACTTTTGCGGGTTAAATCTATTTCAGTATTTTCCTCTTCTTTAATTCCTCTTTGTATTTTCCTTACTTCTCGTATGATAGATTTATTCCATTCTGTAGAAAGTTTAAATGTAGTTATAGCTATTTCTGTTGCCCTTACCTCCTCATCTGAGTCTTCAAAGTAACCAAACATATAACCCTTTGCTGGTCTATTTTTTTTAGGTTGGCTGGTCACCTTAATTTTAACTAATTTATTTTTGGTAATTGCACTGGGCATCTTACCTACAAGCTTTATAGAAAAGGATTTGTCTAGTCCTACCGGAAAAGCTCTGTAAATTTTTCCTGATTTAAAAACTCTTCCAATAAATTGTGTAGTGTTGCTTTCAGTTACCTTTTCTATGATAGCCCACCCCTTAGGAGTAATGGAGCATTCAACCTTATCTCCGGGAAAGACTTTTCTCAGCTCTTTTTTAGCTATTTTAAAAGTCCTTTTTGTAAGATTTTCTTGTAATTTATAATTACCAGAATGAGTCTTTCTGATTGTTCCTACAACATTCAAAATATTTTTTTATCCATGGAATTGAGATTATAGCTATATCTTCTCTTTACACCTTTATTTTATAGAGAGAAAAGAAAAATAAGATGCTAGGCTGGAGCTGGCGATTGGATTCGAACCAACGACCGGCTGATTACAAATCAGCTGCTCTACCAAACTGAGCTACGCCAGCTTTTAAATTTCCTAATAAGGTTATAAAAGAATAACAGTTTAGAAAATTTTTCTACACTAAAGGTTAATTTTTTTTTTAAAATATTTGAGAAAGGACTAAACTTAATTATAGGAACTGATATCATTGCAAACTAAAATTTTTATTGAATATAGTTTTCTCATACTTTTTTGGATGTCACAACTTACAAAAGACAGAAAAAATTTGTTTCTTTTTTCGAATTAAACTAATCTATTTAATCTCTTCACTCTTATTGAAACCCCAATGAAATCACTAGTTACAGGTGGAGCAGGATTTATAGGCAGTCATTTAGTAGATTCCTTGTTGGCTGAAGGGGATGAAGTTACTGTTCTAGATAATTTTAGTACAGGTAGACCAGAGAATTTAAGCCATACTGAAGGTGCAGTGAAGTTAGTGGAAGCTGATTTGTCTTTGTATGGTGCTTGGGCTAATCATTTTAAAGAGATAGATAGAGTATTCCATCTGGCTGCTCTAGCAGATATAGTACCTTCAATAGAAAATCCAGATATTTATTATCAGGCAAATGTGACAGGAACTTTAAATGTCATGAAAGCCAGTAAAGAATTTAATGTAAATAAGTTGATTTACTCTGCTTCATCCTCTTGCTATGGAATTCCAGATATATTACCAACTCCAGAAACGGCTGAAATAAGACCTCAATACCCTTATGCACTAACAAAATTTCTCGGAGAACAAATTGTGTTACATTGGAGTTCTGTTTACAGAGTCCCTTCAGTTTCTACAAGGTTATTTAATGTTTATGGGCCTCGTTCTAGAACTTCAGGTACTTATGGAGCGGTATTTGGGGTATTTCTTGCTCAAAAACTCAGCAATAAACCTTTTACGGTAGTCGGAGATGGTACACAAACTAGAGATTTTACCTATGTAGAAGATGTTACATCCGCGCTTATAGCTACTTCTGAAAGTAGTCTTGAAGGAGATATTATTAATATTGGATCTGACAATACTTACAGCATTAACCAAGTTGTAGAACTTCTAGGAGGAGAAGCAGTATACATTCCTAAAAGACCAGGTGAACCTGATTCTACTTGGGCAGATATCTCCAAAGCTAAGAAACTGCTAGATTGGTCTCCCGCTATTACGATTGAAAAGGGGATTAAAAATCTGTTAGATAATATTGATTACTGGTCTGAGGCGCCTGTTTGGGATGCTGATTCCATATCAGAGGCAACTAAAAAATGGTTCGAATATTTAGGGTAGGGAATGTCAAAAAAAATAATCTCTTTAAAACAGCTATCCAATAAAGTTGAGACCGCTAAGAAGCAAGGAAAAAAAATAGTCCATTGTCATGGAGTATTTGATCTTCTCCATATTGGTCACATTAAACACTTTCAGGAGGCTAAATCACACGGAGATATTTTGATAGTTACTTTAACCCCTGATGAATATGTTAATAAAGGTCCAAACAGACCAGCATTTACAACGAAGCTACGTTTAGAAGCTTTAGCGGCTCTCGAGTCTATTGACTTTGTTGCAAAAAATGAATGGCCTACAGCTGTACGAACCATTACTTTAATTAAACCTGATATATATTTTAAGGGACCGGACTACAAAGATAATGATGAAGATCTTACAGGCATGATTAAAGAAGAATCTAGAGCGATTAATTCTGTTGGTGGAAAAATAATGTATTCCACTGATATTGCTTTTAGTTCTAGTTCAATCTTAAATCGATATAGTGACCTTTATTCAGAAGAACAAAAGAGCTTCATTTCTTCAATAAGACAAGAAATAGGTTCTGAAGACATCAAGATGATTCTTGAAGGTTTAGAAGATCTGAAAATCCTGGTTATTGGCGAAACCATCATAGATCAATATATATTTTGTGAGGCTTTAGGGAAGTCCGGAAAAGAACCTGTCCTGGTGCTTAGAGATCTGAATACTGAAGAATACTTAGGGGGAAGTGCAGCTATTACAAATCATCTTTCGGAATTTTGTTCTTCCCTAACTCTTATAAGCGCTCTTGGAGAATCTAGAGACTATGAAGATTTCATCAAAAGAAAGTTAGCTAAAAACGTTAGATCTGAGTTCATAAATAAATCTAATTCTCCCACAATAGTTAAAAAGAGGTTTGTAGAACATATAACCAACAACAAAACTCTTGGCGTTTATTCTATTAACGATGAGGCTCTATCTGTAAAGGATGAAAAGAAGCTAATAAAGATAATTTTAAGAGAGATTAAAAAGCATGATTTAGTAATAGTTACTGACTATGGACATGGTTTAATTTCTGAAAATGTAGCTAATGAAATAGTTAAAAATTCTCCTTATACAGCTTTAAATGCCCAAATTAATGCAGCTAATAGTAGTTACCATACAATGGACAAATATGAAAAAGTTGAATGTGTGATAATAAACGAGAGTGAATTACGTCATGAGTTTAGAAATAGAGATGGAAATTTAGAAGATTTGATGAAAAGTCTGGCTCACAATTTAAAATCTATTAATGTTGTAGTTACAAGAGGAAGTCAAGGAGCTAAGTTATATAATATACCCAAAGATGAATTTATGACATGTCCTGCTTTTGCATCAAAGGTAGTTGATAAAGTTGGTTCGGGTGATGCCATGTTAGCTTTATTATCTGCATCTTTAAGATCAGGTTGTGACGAACAACTTTCTTTGTTAATTGGGTCACTTGCTGCTGCCCAGTCTGTTGAAACTATCGGCAATAGCGAATCAGTAAGTAAAACCACAATACTTAAAACAATTCAACATACTTTGAAGTAGTAATTATGGATAAAGATTTTCTTAATAAATATCTTACAGATTTCTCAGAATTAATAATACCTGATGACCTAGTATTGAATCAGTTAGTAGAAATAAAAGAAGCTCTTGTTAGTGCACATTCGAAAGGAAATAAGGGCCTAATATTTGGGAACGGTGGTAGTGCAGCGATAGCGAGTCATTTTAGTGTAGATTTAACTAAGAATGCATCTGTCAGGTGTTTAAATTTTAATGAGTCAGATCTTATTACCTGTTTCTCAAATGATTATGGTTTTGAGAATTGGATTGCAAAGGCTGTAGAATTTTATGGAGATCAAGGAGATGTTCTTATTGTAATATCTTCAAGTGGCAAATCTAAGAATATGATAAATGCAACTACAGCAGCTAGAGCAAAAAAGTTTTCTAAAATAGTTACATTATCAGGTTTTGAAGAAAACAATCCTCTTAGGATATCGGGAGATATTAATCTATGGGTAAATAGTAAGGCTTATAATTTCGTTGAAAATCTTCATCAAATTTGGCTTTTAGCCCTGGTAGACTTAGTTATAGGAGATAGAGAGTATTCAGCTTAAGTCTTGTTACATCGTAAATTTGTAAAATGAAAAAAATATTTGTTACTGGTGGAGCTGGCTATGTTGGAGCAGTTACTATCCCGCTTCTTTTAGAAAACGGCTATCAAGTTTCTGTATTTGATTTAATGATTTATGGTGAAGAGGTGTTACAAGATCACCCTAATTTAATTAAGATAAAAGGAGATATAAGAGATATTGAGGCCTTGGAAAAATATATTCAAGGACATGATATAGTTATTCATTTGGCATGTATTTCAAATGACCCAAGTTTTGAATTAAATCCAGATTTGGGGAAATCGATCAACCTTGACGCCTTCAGACCTTTGGTGAATCTAAGTAAAGAAAATGGGGTAGAAAGATTTATCTATGCTTCTTCCTCTTCAGTATATGGAGTAAAAAAGGAGGAGGCCGTTCATGAAAATATGTCACTCGAGCCTTTAACTGATTACTCTAAATTTAAGGCAGAATGTGAAAAAATTTTATTAGAATATCAAGACCCTAATTTCACTACGGTTACTATTAGACCGGCTACTGTTTGTGGATACTCTAAACGTCAAAGACTAGATGTAGTAGTTAATATCTTAACTAACTTAGCCTATCACAATAGGGAAATAACAGTTTTTGGAGGTAAACAGCTTAGACCCAATATCCATATAAAAGACATGGCTTTAGCTTACCTTGGCCTTATTACAGCACCCAAAGAAAAAGTAGAAGGGCAGATATTTAATGCTGGAGATGAGAATTATTCAGTTGAAGAACTGTCAGGTATTGTGAAAGAAGTTGTTGGAGAAGATGTGAAAATGGTTTACTCAGATACAGACGATAATCGCTCTTATCATATATCTTCAAAGAAGATTTTAGATAAACTAGGTTTTAAACCTCTGCACTCTATAGAGGAAGCAGTAGTGGATTTGAAGCAAGCTTTTGAGAGAGGGCTTCTTATTCAACCGCTGGAAAATGAAAAATATTTCAATATAAAAACCATGCAAAAAATTAAATTAATTTAGCCCATGAAAGTAAGATATTCCTATTTACCTCAACAGTTTGAAGAAGCTGAAGACCTTTGGAAAAATTTAAAAGCATTTGTTAAAACTGGTGATTTTACACTTGGCGAACCCTTAAAAGAGTTTGAAAAGAAATTTGCACAATTAATAGGAACTAGATATGCAATAGGTGTTAATTCAGGGACAGATGCAATCAAACTAGCTTTAAGGGCAAAGGGCGTAGTTCCAGGAGACGAAGTAATAACAACTGCAAACACCTTTATTGCTACTGTAGGGGCTATAGCTGAGCTAGGTGCTATTCCTGTTTTTGTTGATTGTGATGACACATTCTGTATGAATACAGATTTTTTAGAAGAAGCAATAACTGAAAAAACTGGTGCTATTTTACCAGTACACTTCACTGGTTATATGACTGACATGAGGAAACTTATGCCAATAGCTGAAAGACACAATATTCCTGTTGTAGAGGATGCATGTCAATCCATCCTAGGCTCTATAGAAGGGAAGAATGCCGGTACTTGGGGAAACGCTGGTGCTTTTTCTCTTCATCCACTTAAAAATTTAAATGTTTGGTCTGATGGAGGCCTTATAGTTACTGATGAGCCAGAATTAGCTAATGAACTTTCTCTCCTAAGAAATCATGGCTTGGTTGATAGGGATACAGTTTCTATCTTAGGTTACAACTCAAGACTAGATACATTTCAAGCTGTAGTCGGGAATTGGTTGATTCCAGAAACTCATAACATTGCCAACAAGAGGATAGAGAATGCCTCTTATTTAGATGAGAACTTATCAAAAATTAAAGGAATAACTATTCCACCAAGACCAAACGGATTCAAAATAGTCTACCATCTTTACATAGTGTTTGCTGAAGACAGAGATAAACTATTAGAAAATTGTATCAAGGAAGGAATAGAAGCTAAGATTCATTATCCACTACCAATATACAGACAGAAAGCTTTATCCTATTTAGGCTATAAGGAAGGAGATTTTCCAGTCTCTGACGCGCATACAGAAAAAATAATTACTTTCCCCTGTGATCAGCATTTAGAAAAAAAACATTTAGATCACATCATTGAAACAGTAAAAATATTTTATAAATAAGAAAAAATTGAAAATTCCATATGTAAATCTATCTGCTCAGTGGAGTGAGGAGAGAGAGAATTTATTACCAATAATTGACAAAGCTCTCTCAAAGGGAGATTTTGTTGGAGGTGAAGCAATAACAGAATTTGAAAAAAGAATTAGTAAATTATGTAAAGTAGACTATGTTGTTGCACTAAATAGCGGCACTGATGCACTTACCTTAGCTCTGCACCTACTGGGCGTAGGTAAAGGCGATGAAGTTATTACAACCCCAAATTCTTTTATATCATCTGCTGCAGTTATAATCCATCTTGGTGCTAAACCAGTATTCGTAGATGTCCTAGAGGATCAAAATATGGATCCCTCAAAACTGACATCAGTAATTACTTCTCGTACAAAAGCTATAATGCCTGTTCACCTTACAGGCAGGATGTGCGAAATGGATGAAATCATGCAAATTGCTGATCATAACTCAGTTCCTGTAGTAGAAGATGCTGCTCAATCTATTGGCTCAAGATACAAAGACAGGCCAAGTGGGTCCATAGGGAGAATAGGATGTTTTTCTGCACACCCCCTTAAAAATCTTAATGCGTTTGGAGATGCAGGCTTCTTAACAACAGATTCTAAGGAGATGGCTGAAAAGGCTCGATCTTTATCTAATCATGGTTTAAGAGATAGAAATATTGTAGAAAGATTCGGTTTTGTTTCTAGGATGGATACTCTCCAAGCAGTGATACTGAATTATCACCTAGAGAATCTTAACAAGGTTATAAATACAAGAAGGGAAAATGCTTTGAAATATTCTAAAATACTTAATCCTGATTATGTATCTTTGAATGAATCAAAGAAAGATTTCTTCGAAACTTACCATACCTTCGTGATTAAGGTGAATAAACGAGATTCATTAAAACATTTTTTAGAATCTAAGGGCGTAGAAACCTCAATCCACTATCCGATCCCTATTCACTTACAACCTGCAGCATCTTATCTGAATCTCGGAGTAGGTTCTTTTCCTGTCGTAGAAGATCAAGCGAATAGAATATTAACTCTTCCGGTAAATCAATACGTCTCTACGGAAGAAATTAACATTATTGCACAACAAATAAATTCTTTTTTTGTGGAGAATAGTTATGGATAACATATTACAGAAAGAATTATTTTTTAAAATGTTGAGAATAAGAACAGTTGAATTGATGATAGCTGAGTTATATTCAGAAGAAGAAATGAGATGTCCTGTTCACCTATCTATAGGTCAAGAGGCGATAGCCGTAGGAGTTTGTTCAGCCCTAGAACAAACAGATTACGCTTTAAGCGCACATAGGTCTCATGCACATTACCTGGCGAAAGGGGGAAACTTAAAGAGTATGCTTGCTGAGCTATATGGTAAAGAAACAGGTTGCGCTCAGGGTAAGGGAGGGTCAATGCATCTCATTGATTTAAATGCAGGATTAATTGCAGCCGTGCCAATAGTGGGTAGCACAATACCAATTGCAGTTGGATCAGCTTGGGGAGGTCTAATGCAAAATAAAAAGAATTTAACCGTAGTATTCTTTGGAGAAGGTGCAACTGAAACTGGAGTATTCCACGAGAGTTTAGGGTTTGCTTCTCTACAAAATATTCCTATCATTTTTGTTTGTGAAAATAATTTATATTCAGTTTATTCTCCTCTTGGAGTCAGGCAATCTGATAGAAGAAATAATCTTAAAATAGTTGAAGGTCATGGAATAACCTGCTTAACAGGGGACGGCAATGACGTGACTTCTGCCTATAATCTTACGAAAGAAGCTATTGCAGCTATTAAAAAAAATCAAGGACCTATATATATAGAATTTGATACCTATAGGTGGTTAGAACATTGTGGTCCTAACGAAGATGACCATCTCGGTTACAGGGATATAGAAGAAGTTGAGACATGGAAAAGAAAGTGTCCTATAGAGTTAACTAAAAAGCACCTAATAGATAATAATTTAATTGATTTAAAAGAAATTGAAGAATTTTCTCTTCAATTAGATAAAGAAATAAGAGAAGCATTTGATTTTGCTAAAACAAGCCCTTTTTTGAATAAAAAACATCTCTTCCATTCTATTTATGCTGATTAGTTTTAATATAATTTTAATAAAGTGAGAAATCTAAAATTTTACGAAGCAATTCGTGAAGCAACTGCAATATCTCTTCAGGATGATCCTTCAGTTTATTTAATAGGGCTTGGAGTTCCTGA
>CEVO01014527.1_pt1 | contig 9788 bp, 8 predicted proteins | sample 531511 | NCBI WGS metagenome assembly CEVO01 (sample SAMEA2623907, study PRJEB7988) | marine metagenome | biome: marine biome (ENVO:00000447); feature: mesopelagic zone (ENVO:00000213); material: "saline water (ENVO:00002010), including plankton (ENVO:xxxxxxxx)" | depth 800 m | reverse complement strand
TCGAGCCGGATGATCGTAAAGCCTCTCCACCTGCTGGATTGCTGCGTCGAAACCGACAATGCGACGGCAATCGTGGTGACACGGATGGATCGCGCCCGCGATTGCAAACATATCCCGGCAACCATCCTGTCGGTCGTTGGACGATGCTGCAAACCCCGAATAGACAACCATTATCAAGCCGGTCCGATATCGACCGTGGCCGGTCATTACGCCAAAGAAATTCTATGGCCGAATGCGGGTGTCGGCCCCGACGACATCGACCTAACCGGTTCATACGACGCCTTTACGTTCACCACCATGTTGCAGCTTGAGGACTATGGTTTCTGCGAAAAAGGCGATGGTGGCGAATACGTGAGCTCCGGAATCATGCGCCTTGGCGGTGCACGACCCAACAACACCAGCGGCGGACATCTCTGCGAAGGATATACGCACGGCATGAACATGGTGATTGAGAACGTTCGTCAGCTCCGAGGCGAGATTGACGATAGTTGTCCTGTCGATGCGAATGGCAAGCGTCAACACACATACGATTACTCCAGCGGGGGTTGCCGCCAAGTTCGTGATCCGGAAATCACGGCCAATCTCGGTTGGGCAATGCCTGGTACAGGGTCGGCGCTCGTCATGGCAAAAGGAGAACGATGATGCCGCTTCAAGGCGAATACCTCGGCATGTCGGTTGCCATACCGGACCTCGACCGACCGAATCAGGAATTTTATACCCACTGTGGACAGGGAGTGCTGCACCTGCAGTCATGCGTGAAATGCACGCTACTTCGTTACCCGACGACGACTGCTTGTCCCTGGTGTGCAGAGTCTGAGTACGTATGGACGCCGGTATCGGGGAAGGGAACGCTGTACTCGTATGGCGAAGTACACCACGCGATCCAACCAGCCTTTCAACAATTCACCCCATACCTCATCCTACTCGTTGAACTGGATGAGCAACGCGACCGCCCGAACCGTTTCGACGGGTTACGTATCAACGGCAACCTAGCCGATGCATCCGGGGAAATGGCAAAGCCTGAAATTGTTGCGACCGTTGGGATTGGCAGTCGTCTGCGCGTCGTCTTTAAATCGATTGGCGACGGCATGGCAATTCCGCTCTGGACGCTCGACACCGACGTGAAACAAGAAGCTCCCTGGCGATATTCCGACAACTAGGAGGCAATGGTGTACTTCAACTTGGCAACCATTAGCGAAGCCGTTGCGGACGTCGTCCCAGATCGTGAGGCCATTATTTTCAGAGACCGGCGCATCACATACGGAACCTTGCGGGACCGATCGCGACGATTCGCGAACCTGCTTCTCGACCGAGGACTCGGCATGCGAACGCCCCGCAAACAACTTCCGGATTGGGAATCGGGCCAGGATCACCTCGGCATCTATCTATACAACGGTAACGAATACCTCGAAGGCATGTTGGGAGCGTTCAAAGCCCGCCTCGCTCCATTCAACATTAACTACCGGTACGTCGATGAAGAATTGGTTTACCTGCTGAATAACGCTAAGACTCGTGCGCTTCTGTACCACAGCTCTCTCGCGGATCGTGTGGGGGCAATTCGCGACCGCATTCCATCCTTGGAACTACTTGTGCAAGTCGCCGACGAAACGAGCGATCTACTACCCGGCGCATTGGACTATGAAACGGCTTTGTTCGAATCGGACCAACGACGACCCGAGGTGGAATGGGACCCCGACGATCTATACATCCTCTATACGGGCGGGACTACGGGCATGCCGAAAGGTGTGTTGTGGCGGCACAGCGACGTCCTTATCGCGACCTTGGGCGGTCGTCGAGCCAACGGACATGTTCTTGAAAGTCTTGACGAGTACGTTGACCGAGCACGAAGCATGGGTAGGAAGTCGCTCCCCGCCCCACCCTTCATGCACGGCGCCGGACATTGGAACGCGCTACAAATGCTTAATGCGGGTGGGACCGTAGTCATTCAAGACAATGTGTTCGGATTCGATCCGAAAAACGTTCTCGAAATTATCGCCCGGGAAGAAGTCACCACCCTGTTGATCGTTGGTGATGCCTTCGGCCGCCCCTTAGCAGACGAACTCGCCAACAGCCCTCACAACGTCTCGTCACTTCGAAACATCATTACAGGCGGCGCCATTATGTCCGCTAACGTCAAAAGAGAACTGATCGAACTCATCCCTCAAGTGAACATTATCGACTCGGCCGGCTCATCAGAAACTGGTGGCCAGGCATCGCATGTGAGTAACGCCAAAGCAGGTGCAGAAACCGGTCGCTTTACGCTCACGCCGAACAATGCGGTATTAGCCGAAGATTTGTCACAAATATTGGCCCCGGGTCACAAAGAACTAGGTTGGTGGGCCCGCAGCGGCAACATCCCCTTGGGCTACTTGGATGATGAAGCGAAAACGCGAGAAACATTTCCAACGGTCAACGGCATTAAGTACTCCGTTCCGGGGGACAAAGTTCGGCTCTTATCCGACGGCACGCTGGAGCTGCACGGTAGAGAATCCGTCACTATCAACTCGGGCGGCGAAAAAATATTCGCCGAGGAAGTGGAACAGGCCGTCAAGCACCATGCGGCGGTGTTCGACGCGGTCGTCACCGGCAGGAGGTCCGAACGCTGGGGCAACGAAGTGGTGGCAATTGTCCAGCTAAAAGAAGGCGTCGCTGCGACTGAGGAGAGTTTGTTAGCGGAGTGCGAGCGCCACATCGCACGATATAAACTGCCTAAGGCATTCATTTTTTTGGAAGCCATCCTACGCAGTCCAAGCGGTAAAGCAGACTACCGATGGGCCAAAGACATTGTCGAACGCTGATACGATAACTGGCCCAAGTCAAAACGTAACAAGGCATCACTTGAATGATAAAGGGTGAAGTGAAAGCTCTGGTGTTTGATGTCGGAGGAAGCATCTTCGACTGGCAAACGGCAACGCAAACGGCCGTCGCGACAATCGCGAAATCCAGAAACGTTGAGGTCGACGATCGTGCATTCGCATTCGACTGGCGACGACGGATGTTTGAAACGCTCGGCGAGGTGCGTTCGGGCGCTCTTTCCTGGCGTAACGCGGATCAAATTCATCGAGACGTTCTCGACGAACTGGCAGAAAAATACCCGGCGCTGGAGCTCTCGATCGATGACCGCGATGAGTTGAATCAGGCGTGGCACAAGATGGATGTGTGGGAGGACGTACCAGCCGCGCTCAGCGAACTCCGCAACCACTACATCGTTGCAATTCTGACGGTTCTGTCGCTATCCATTGTGGTCGATAGCTCAAAACATGCCGGCATCGACTGGGATGCTTATCTGTCATGCGAATTCCTCGGGACGTACAAGCCGGAACCAGAGGCCTACCAATATGCCGCAAGATTGCTCAATGCGTCCCCTGAAGAAACCATGATGATTGCCGTCCATCCACCCGATCTACTCGCCGCTCAACGTGCGGGACTACGGACGGGCTACGTCGTGCCGAAACTAGAAGAAATGGGAAGCCAGGGAGAAACTTCTAGTTTCGACATCGTTGCCGAAAACTACAGCCACTTGGCACAGCTGCTTTGCGGCTAACCCCGGACTGAATTATGAAGGAGAGCATCGGTGGGAAGACTGACTAATAAGGTCGCGATCATTACCGGCGGCGCTAGCGGGATGGGCGCCGCCACAACGAAACGATTCGTCGAAGAAGGCGCTCATGTGATCATTGCCGACTTACAGGTTGACAAAGGCAATGAGCTCGCCGAGTCGCTCGGCAACAACGCTACATTCATCGCCACCGACGTCGGTCGCGAAGCCGATGTGATCGCTATGATCGACGTCGCTTCATCTCGATACGGCCGACTCGATTGTCTATTCAATAACGCCGGCTTCGGCGGTGTGAGTGGCGAAATACACGAGACCGATATGGGTACCGCATACGAACGAACCGTGGCGGGGTTGTTGACAGGTCCCATCCTTGGAATGAAGCACGCGGCCCCTATCATGCGCGAGCAACAAGAAGGCAGCATCATTTCAACGGCCAGCGTAGCGGGTATGCGAGGCAGCATGGGGCCTCACGTCTACAGTGCGCTAAAGGCGGCCGTCATTGGGCTCACTCAATCGGTCGCCGTGGAACTGGCAAAAGACTTCGTACGCGTCAACGCCATTTGTCCTGGCGGCATTATGACTCCTATTTTTCTCGGCGACCGCAGTGCTAAAAGCGGATCCAACGAGTCGCTAGAAGAGGTTCTTCGCCCCGTATTTAGCGGCATCCAACCCATTCCACGTGCCGGAGAACCCAACGACATCGCCGACGCAGCGTTGTTTTTGGCAAGCGACGAATCGAGCTTTATTACAGGACACTCATTGGTCGTGGACGGCGGCCTGACAATCGGGAGACGTCGCGACACGCCGGCCAGCGATAGTCCATTGCGGCGTGCGATCAACTCAATGGTCGGCGAGGACTAAAATGTGAAAAGCGTGCCTCATTTTATTGCCCACCCTCAGCAGCGCATAATCTCGATCGCGAAACCATGCAGCTAACCACCGAGCAACTCGGGTTCTTCAAGGACAACGGTTATCTCATTGTGGCCGGCGTCATGGACTCGCAATTGTGCGGGAAGGCTCGGGATCGGCTATGGGACTCGTTGCCTGCGACGAGCAAAATAAAAAGGAACGATCCAACCACCCATATCGGCCCCTTTGATGAGCACGACGGCACAACGGATCATCGCGACCTTCGCCAGGGGTACCGATGGCAATTACGCTCGGCTGGCACTGAACCGCTACTAATCGATCTGGTGTTTTCACCAACGCTCCAAGCCATCGCAACCCAGTTGTTAGGCGACAACACGCTGTACCCGCCTCAAGTAGGTGGGAGGCCAATGGGTACACACGGAGCGGCATGGCCGGACGGCCCCGTTGACCCGGCCGATAACCAGGGCGCTCGCGGAATCTACGCCACGCTTCCCTACGGTGACAGGCCGCGCGAATTAGACCGTTGCCATACCGATGGACATCCATTCAATCTTGGTATGGTGGGTCTTATTGACGCGGTACCCCGCGACGGAGGCGGCTTCAGAGTATGGCCCGGTTCGCATCGTCGTCTCTACTCAACCTTCCAAATGAGCTACGACCAACCTCGAATCCCTTACTACCCTCACTTACCAAGCTACAAGGGGATACTGCACACCCCAGAGTACTTAGCGGAAATCAAAAAGATTAACGACGACACGCGAGCCGTTGACTGTTGGGGCTCCGAAGGCGATGTCGTGCTTTGGCATCATCGAACCGCCCATATGGCAGGACACAACTACTCCGACAAGATTCGGCAAGCCGTTCTTTACGACTTTACCCGCAACGATCTTGACCACTCCAGAATGCACGCACCACGCAAAGATATGTGGCACGACTGGTCCGAACGGTTACGACGGGTAAAACCCTCTTACTCAAAAGCTTTTGCCGAATCGCAACATCTTGGTTAATCCGCTACGTCGAACCCGATCCGTCGAGGGCCTCGCCCATGGCTCGGGCACGATCGAGCCGACTGGATTCGTCCTTTGGTAAATGACGTTGGGCCATAATCAGACAGAAAATACTGACCACAAAAATCAACATCGAACAGGCCATGGCATTACGTAATGCCTCGGCCGATCCGGAGCCGTTCGCCACAAAGACGTCGCTAATTTGGCCGATCACGTATGGGCCCAGTGCCAGCCCAATAAACGTATTCACTAGGATGTAATACGCCCCCGCCACCGCCCGCATTCGTGGCATAACCAAATCATTGGCCGTACTTGGCGGAACACCCGGCCAACATGCGCCCACGAGCGTAGACAAAAAATTAATCCAAAATGCAACGTATAAGCTCTCCGTATAGATCAACGCCAGGATCGTCGGCACCATCCCAGCTATCGCGACATATCCAAGTACCAGCCGACCGCTCGGATACTTAGTCTTGAGCCAATCGGCGGCAATACCACCAATCGTGACTCCCAAGAAACCGCCCGCAGCGCCGCCAAGACCGAGCCAGATACCCACCTCTGTGGCCGTCGCGCCGTGTGCACGCATCAGAAATGGCGCCGTCCAAAAACCGACCCCGTATGCGACAAAGGCGATCGTGGGGAAAGCAATCATGGTGTAGATCATGGCCTTCGATCCAAAGATCATGCCAAAAGTCGCTGGATCTCGGGATTTGAGCGACTGTGCCCACGAAACCGTCACGTACACGCCGATGCCCGTGGCCACCCATTGCGCGACAGAACCCGTGAGGGTGATCAACAACGCAGAAACAATGGCAATGCCCGCAAGGGCAAGCAGGTTGAACCGCAACGACGCACCGGTCCGAACGATCGCCACGATGTTGAACGGCGGAATGACAGCCGCCATCTCCGTTCCAAGTACCTTGTATGGCGCTGGATGTGGTTTCGTCACAAGACCTTCACTTAAACCACGGATGGGTTCCCGCAACGTGCGTACCCACGCCGCTACCAGCAAACCAGGGAGACCCACAGCCATAAAAGCGACGTGCCAACCCTTCAGACCCAACGGGGGGTTCACCGGGAACATCGCAGTCCACTGATCAAGTATCCAACCGCCTAAGACGAGGCCTATGCCGGCTCCGATATATACGCCCGACGAGTAGATGGCGATGACGGTCGCCCGTCGTTTCGGCGAGTAGTAATCCGAAAGCATTGAATACGCTGCGGGTGAAGCACTAGCCTCCCCGATGCCAACCCCAATACGGTAGAGCGCGAGAACAGAAAATGAGCGGGCGGTTCCTGACAACGCCGTCATTGCGCTCCAGAAAAAAAGGCCCGCCGAAATGAGACTACGACGCACCCAAACATCGGCAAAACGTGCCAACGGAATTCCGAAGACGGCATAAAAGACGGCAAACACGGTCCCATACAAAAAACCGATCTGAGCGTCGCTGACGCCAAGATCCGCCTTAATGCTCTCAGCCAATATCGACAGGATCTGCCGATCAATAAAATTGAAGACGTAGACGATAACCAACACCACGAGGACGTAATGCGCGTATAGGCCGCCAATCTCTTGCGGTCTATCGTCGCCGCCGGCCTCGGTCGGCGTTGACTCGTCGCTCATACCTCTTCCTCCCTTTCGTGACACCAGCCACCTACCGCATCGTACTACCAAGCAGAGCTGCATAGGGCCTTAACCACCTGCCTACTTGCAACACGCCACGTTCACTGTAGTGTGGAAAAAATAAGAGAGACAAGATCAATGCCGTACATCACGGATCGCGTTGTGCATGACGCCGACTCGCATGCAATGGAACTACCGGACTGGTTCAGTGAATTCGGAACCGACAAAGTCAAAAAAGCTTTTAATCACCGCTTCAAGTACGGCATCGATCTACAAGAATTACCTACGATTCATAAAAGCCCCGAGTATCGATCACGGAACGAAGCAGAGATCATGTCTCGAAAGAATTATCAGGCACTTGGTTCCTTCGATCGAGACGACCGCTCCGAGGCGGTCGACCACATAGGAGTCGCGTCCCAATTAGTTTTTCCAACCAGCCCCAACGTCTGGCTCGAACAACTTGAACACGGCGACGATATCGATCTGCTTTACCAAGTAGCCGACGCCACGAATCGCGCGCAAACGGATTTTTGCGCTAATGACCCTAGGCTTTTCCCGGTCGGATACGTTCCACTCGCCGACCTTGAACAAACCTCGCATGCAACAGAACACGCATTGTCTCTCGGTGCCAAAGCGTTATTGATTCCTTGGGCCTGTCCAAAAAACCATGCGACCAGTCACATCGCACTTGACGCCCTGTGGTCGCGCGCCGAAGAAGCGGATGTACCAATCCTATTCCATGTCGGCGCGGCCGATCGAGTCCTACCGGTCGCGCATGCAAACAATGGCCTTCCACCGGTTGCAGACTTTCACGGCGGTGAAGAGAACTTTCGTTCGATTTCGTACATGGCGATTTCTCAAGGCCCTATTCAAGCTTTATCCTTGCTGATTCTCGATGGCGTTTTGGATCGATTTCCTACCTTAAAATTCGGCGTCATCGAACTTGGTGCAGTGTGGCTTCCGGGATTTATGCGGCAACTCGACTCGGCATTTGAAGCATTCGCTAGACACGAAGACCGGCTGAAAAAGCTTTCCCTTAGGCCGAGCGAATTCGTCACGCGCCAAGTTCGAATTACCCCCTACCCAACCGAACCGACTGGATGGATCATCTCCCAAACGTCCCCGGACATATGCATGTTTTCCACCGATTACCCTCATCTCGAGGGCGGTCGAAATCCGTTGGGTAGGTTTGATAAGGCAACGCTCGAACTAGTGGAATCTGATCGCGACCGATTTTTTCGGGCAAATTTCGAAGACCTCATGGGGTCCGCATTTCGAGGAGCACAAACATGAAACTAGGCGTCGTCTTTCCGCAAACCGAAATCGGGTCCGATCCGGATGACGTGGCGCGATTCGCCACCACGGCAGAAGAACTCGGATACGACCACCTGATCGCTTACGATCATGTACTTGGCGCGAATACCGCCAGTCGCCCTGATTGGCAAGGCCCTTACACGTCAGAAAGTATGTTTCACGAGCCTTTCGTCCTTTTCGGTTTTCTTGCCGGAATCACCGAGACACTCGAGCTCGTCACCGCCGTCATCATTTTGCCACAGCGCCAGACGGCATTGGTTGCAAAACAAGCCGCGTGCGTTGACGTCCTATCCCGCGGCCGGCTGCGTCTCGGTATTGGCACCGGCTGGAACGCCGTCGAATACGAAGCGCTCAATGAAGATTTCTCCAACCGAGGACGTCGTTCCGAAGAACAGATAGACATGCTCAGAAAACTCTGGGCCGACGAAACGATTACGTTTAATGGCGAATGGCATCGGATCGAAGACGCTGGGATCAACCCGTTGCCTGGAGCGCGACAGATACCCGTATGGCTCGGAGGCATGGCGCCTCAAGTGATTGATCGCGTCGGCCGAGTTGCCGACGGATGGTTCCCGTTCTTCAATCCCAACCTGGGTGAACAGCTGAAAGAAGTCCATCGATCGGCCGAATCGGCGGGTCGAGACCCGACAACGATCGGCATCGAATGCATGGCTCCGTTAGCCGACGACAAAGAACACGCGCGCGACCAGTTGAAAAACCTCCGTGACCTCGGCGTCACGCACTCAGCGGTGGTCACCATGAACGTAGGGCTCGTCGGCGCTCAACAACATATTGACGCAATTAAACGATACCGTGACGCCACCAGCGACCTCGTCAGTTGAGCCCCATCGGGCTTGGAACGCCCGTGTGTTTGACCTGCGGGTTGCAGGATTGCGAGATGAATGGCCCTGCGCAAACAAGGAGCATAGGTGACTGAACCAAATCCTGGATCCGAAGACTGGCTCGCGCTCGTACGAGAAGACATCGTCGACCCTGCCCGTCCCATTGTCGATCCACACCACCACCTCTGGCAGCGACCAGGCTCAACCTACATGCTCGATGAGTTGTGGAGCGATACTGGATCGGGTCACAACGTCCAGAAAACGGTGTTTGTTGAATGTCACTCGGGCTATCGAACCGATGGCCCCGAGCGCATGCGTCCGCTAGGCGAAACCCTCTTCGTAGCCGACGTCGCCGAAGAGAGCGCGTCCGGAGCCGGCGCAACCATCGCAGGCATTGTCGGCCACGCCGACTTAACCCTAGGTGAGGCGGTCGAAGAAGTGCTGCTCGCCCATACCGAGGCAGGCCGCGGACTTTTTCGGGGCATTCGCCATGCCGGCGCACGTGCCGTAGACCCCGAAGAACTAATGATTCCCGGTCGAGCGCCCGAAGGCTTGTACCAATCCTCAGAATT
>CEVO01021520.1_pt1 | contig 9791 bp, 7 predicted proteins | sample 531511 | NCBI WGS metagenome assembly CEVO01 (sample SAMEA2623907, study PRJEB7988) | marine metagenome | biome: marine biome (ENVO:00000447); feature: mesopelagic zone (ENVO:00000213); material: "saline water (ENVO:00002010), including plankton (ENVO:xxxxxxxx)" | depth 800 m | reverse complement strand
CGATGGGCGAGGTACCCGGATTGGCGTCCGAGGCCACCGCCATGGCGACGCCGGCACGACGCATGGCGTCGATCGGTGGGTGCTGCGTTTCACGCAGGGTGTAGAAGGCACCGGGCAGCAGGACGCCGACGGTCCCGGCATCGGCCATCGCCGCGATGCCGTCGTCGTCCAGGTACTCGATATGGTCGGCGGATAACCCTCGGAACTGGGCCACCAGGGCGGCGCCACCGGACAGCGAAAGCTGCTCGGCGTGGGCCTTGACCGGCAGGTCAAGCGCCCTGGCCGCCTCGAACACGCGCCGGGACTGTTCGCTCGAGAAGGCGATGCGCTCGCAGAACACGTCGACCGCATCGACCAGGCCCTCGGCGTGGGCCGCCGGCAGGATCTGGTTGCACACCAGCTCGATGTAGCCATCGGCGTCGCCTGCATACTCCGGTGGCAGGGCATGGGCGGCCAGCAGGGTGGTAGTGACGCGAACGGGCAGTTGCTCGCCGAGACGTCGCGTCACCCGCAGCATCTTCAGTTCGTCGGCCAGGGTCAGGCCGTAGCCGGACTTGATTTCGACGCTGGTCACGCCGTCCTCGATCATCGACGTGAGACGCTTTGCAGCGGCGTCGAACAGGGCCGATTCGTCGGCTTCCCGGGTTGCCGTAACGGTGCCCAGGATGCCGCCACCGCGACGTGCGATCTCTTCGTAGGAGGCGCCTTGCAGGCGCAGCTCGAATTCGTCGCTGCGCTGCCCGCCGAAGACCAGGTGGGTATGGCAGTCGATCAGGCCAGGCGTCATGACGCCGCCTTGCCCCATGTCGACGGCGTCGCGATGTTGACTCGGGTCAAGGGTCTGCATGGTGCCCAGGGCGCAGATCCGTCCATCCTCGACCGCTACCCAGTGACGCTCGGGCAGGGTGGTCAGTCCGTCGAAGATCGCCAGATCGCGCCACAGCAGGCGCTTGGATTGCTCGGACATGGGGATGCTCCGTGTCGGGTAATGTATATACAAATAATGCCTTCAAGCCATTTCGTCAAGCCGCCGAGTCGCCAGTGATGCATCGCCCGACCCTTGGGTCGGGCCTGATGGATGGTTGTTGAAACAGCGGCTTGCAGGCGTTTTATGGGCTCGCTTTCAGGCCGTGACGCATCAATAGACCATGGTCGTAGTGCGCGGATAGGCGTGAAACCCCGGCGGATTGCTTCGATAAACGTATATACATGGTCGCGGATGCACCAGGCCTGTCCTCTGTGAAGCATCGCCCCGGGGGAGCGCAGGTCGGCTAGGCCGAGTGCACCCCGTCTTGGCCGCGGGATCGTTACCGGCTTTTCTGAACCTCGAGTCGTCGAGAGACCCGAGAGCGTTTCGAGCACGCGCGGGAGACGTCGGGTGCCCAACGGGATCGTTCGACAGCATCATGTATATACAGGAAAGTGTGATTCTGGAGTCCTTGCCGGTTCGTCTGACGCCCTGACCGGCGGCCTATCTGCGACGCTGCAGGAAAGAGGTGTAGCGGAGCGTGACAACGCCGTTTAACGAACGAATCTGAGGAGAAGTTTGTGGCGTATTAGACCATCGTCTAAAGGCGCTGTGGGGGAGTGCTTTGCCACTATAGCGGTTGAAATGTATATACAAACAAGATGACACTTACGAGTTGGTTCACACTTCGACGAGGTTCCCTTCATGGCGACGACTCCTGGTTCCTCGGTAGGCCAGACACCCCTCGGCCTGCTGTTGTTCAAGCTGTTGGTGCCCAGCGCCATCGGCATCTTCATCTTCTTTGTTCCGGTTGCCTGGGAAGGTCGAACCACGATTCCGCTGGATCATCTGGTGACCGCGGCCCGGGCCGGGCTCGGTGACTGGGCGAGGTTCTACGCCCTGGCGCTGATCATCGCCGGCGCGGCCTATCCGTTGATCAAGGGGGATTGGCGACGCAGTCTCACCGACAAGATCTTCACCGTGCTCAAGCTTCTGGGGGTGGTGGCGGCGCTGTTGACCATGACCTCCGCCGGTCCGGCACTGCTGCATCAGCCGGACATGCTGCCCTTTCTCTACGACAAGCTGGTGATTCCGGTGGGGCTGATCGTGCCGATCGGTGCCATCTTCCTGGCGCTGCTGTTGAGCTATGGGCTACTCGAGCTGATCGGCATCCTGGTTCAGCCCGTCATGCGCCCGCTGTGGCGTACCCCGGGTCGAAGCGCCATCGACGCGGTGGCCTCCTTTGTCGGCAGCTACTCGATCGGACTGTTGATCACCAGCCGTGCCTACGCCGGTGGCCAGTACTCGGCCCGAGAAGCGGCCATCATTGCCACCGGTTTCTCTACCGTCTCCGCGCCGTTCATGATCATCGTCGCCAAGACCCTGGGGCTGATGGACTACTGGAACGCCTACTTCTGGATCACCCTGGTGATCACTTTCGTTGTCTCGGCGGTGACCGCGCGGTTGTGGCCGCTGTCAGGCATGGACAACACCGCGACCGACGGCGAACCTGAAGCGCGGAAGGGGGATCGCCTGGCGCTGGCGTGGCGCACCGGTATCAAGGTGGCCGAGCAGGCGCCGCGGCTGGGATCCAGCGTACGCAAGAATCTGACCGAAGGGCTGGTGATGGCGATCAGCATCCTGCCGTCGATCATGTCGGTGGGGCTGCTGGGACTGCTGGTGGCCAAGTACACGCCGGTGTTCGAGTGGCTGGGCTGGCTGTTCTATCCGGTGGTGGCGATCTTCGGCATCGACAATGCCCAGGAACTGGCCCAGGCCAGCGCCGCGGGCCTGGCCGAGATGTTCCTGCCGGCGCTGCTGCTCGGTGGCGACGCGGGAATCGACTTCGTGGCGCGCTTTGCCGCCGGCGTGGTGTCGGTGTCGTCCATCCTGTTCTTCTCGGCGTCCATTCCCTGCGTGCTGGCCACCCGAATTCCCATCACCATCTGGCAGATGCTGGTGGTGTGGGCGGTGCGGGTGGCACTCACCCTGGTGATGGCGATCCCGGCGGCCATGCTGCTGCAGTAACCTTGTCGATCGCTGGAGCCGTAAGCACGAGGGCCGGACAATCACTGTCCGGCCCTCGTGCGTTGGTGGAGGCTGTGTCCGTCCCTCAGTCCTTCCACGCCGAGCGCAGCTTGTAGCGATCTCCCGGGTGGATCAACACGGCGTAGCTGATGAGCAGGTCATTTGACCAGGTGCGCCGCCGCAACTGCAGGCAAGGGAGGGAGGTGGAGATGGCCAGCTCCTCGGCCTGTTGCGTGTCTGCCGAAACGGCCTCGACCACGTGTTCGATATCGGTGATCGGCCAGGTTTGGATCAGCACCTGATGGGGCGTGGTGAGCGTGAAGTCGGCGTCCAGATAGTCGGGCACGTGGCGGGGATTGACGTAGCGCAACTCGAGCTGGATGGGCTCGTCGTTTTCGTGGTGAACGATGCGGGTATGGAAGACCTTGCTGCCTCGCTTGACCCCCAGTTGCAACGCGATGTCCTCACTGGCATCGATCGCTTCGGCACGCTGCACCCTGGCCCGATAGTGATGGCCGCGACCGCGGACCTCTTCGGCGATATTGTGGACCTCCATCAGCGAGGATTCCGCCTTGCGTTCGGTGACGAAGGTTCCCGCGCCCGGCTGGCGGGTAAGATAGCCGCGCTGAACCAGTTCGCGGATGGCCTTGTTGGCGGTCATGCGACTGACGTTGAAGTCGAGCGCCAGCTGCTCCTCACCCGGGATGCGATGGTCGGTGGGCCATTCCCCCCGCTGGATCTTGGCCAGGATGTGCTGTTGAATCTCGAGGTAGCGAGGCGCGGGTCGAGCCATGGGCCGTCCTTGGTGAAGATGAGGGGTACTTTTGCTAGTGTACCGGGACGATCATCGCTTGGCATCGTTGCGCAAGCCGTTGATGCCAGACGTTACCATGCTTCCGTTATATCCGTTTGGCCATTGCCGCTCTTGTTACTCCCCTTGTTTACCGTGAGGTTTTCCCATGTCCGACGCGAGACTCTCCAGTCCAGCGGCGCTACGCAATCGCGAGCCCATCCACGCGGTGCTGCGCCAGTGCCTGGGACGCCATGCCCGCGTACTGGAGCTCGCCAGCGGCAGTGGTGAGCACGGACTCTATATGACGCAGTGCCAGCCGGGCTGGCGATGGCAGCCGAGTGACGTTTCCGAGGCGGCGCTGGCGTCCATCGCTGCCTGGCGCGCGCTTGCAGCAGCAGACGATGGGCAAGGGGAAGCGGAGGGTGACAGGCAAGGCGAAAGCGAAGCGCAACGGGCAGGGCCTGCTGGGCGAGAGCCGGAGCAAGCGACGCAAGGGTGCGGCAATCTGCTGGCGCCGGTACGCCGCGACGTGCTGGAACCCTGGCCGGATGACACCTTTGACGCCCTGGTGGCGATCAATCTGATCCATATCTCGCCGTGGGAAGTGACGCCTGCGCTGATGGCAAAGGCCCAGGCCCACCTCGAGCCGGGTGGCGTGCTGTTGCTGTACGGCCCTTACCGACGTGGTGGTGAGCATACCGCGCCGTCCAATGCGGCCTTCGACGCCGACTTGAGGTGCCGTGACCCGCGCTGGGGCGTGCGGGACCTGGAGCAGGTGACCGAGGTTGCCGCCGAGCACGGCCTGAGCCGGGAGGCCGTCCACGAGCTGCCGGCCAACAATCTGGCGCTGGTGTTCCGTCGGCAGTGATGGCGGAAGCGGATCGACCCGTCTGCGAGCGGCCGGCCTTTGACAGGCCGGCCGTGTCGTTTCAGGCGTTCTTCTTGAGCCAGCGATGGTAGTCCTCGAGCCCCTCGCGGATATCGGTAAATTGCGGCTCGAAGCCCAGATCCGTGCGCGCGCGGGTGATGTCCAGGGGGCTGCCACGCACCACGAAGGGGCCAGGCCCCAGACGCATGCCGCTGTCGTGGCCGAGCAGTTCGGTGACGCTGTCGACGATGTCCTGGTGGGCGATCGGCACCCCGCAGGAAATGTTGTAGTGGCGGTGAGGCACGCTGTCGGCATCGAACAGCGCCAGGATGCCCCTCGCGGTGTCCTCGACGTGGGTCCAGTCGGTGGTCTGGTCGCGTCCGTTGTCAGGGTGCACATCGCGTAGCCCTTCGAGTGGCCCGAACATCGCCTGGTAGACCGCGTGCATGTGGGACGGGCGCTTGCCGGGGCCATACACGAAGAACAGTCGGGCCTGACGGATATCCATGCCGTAGGTCGCCGTGTACTGGTCGCCGTAAAGCTCGCCGGAAATCTTGGTGGCGCCGTAAAGGTCGGTGGCCTTGTAGGGCATGGTCTCGACCTGTGGACCGGCGGCGTCGCCGTAGACCGCGCCGGAGCTCATGTTGACCACCTTGTCGATGCCCAGCAGCCGGCAGGTCTCGTAGACGTTCAGGGTGCCCATGGCGTTGATCGACAGGTGCTTGAACGGGCGGGTCTGGAAGCTTGGCCCGGCGATCACCGAGACGCCGTGTATGACCCCTTCCAGCTCGTCGCGATAGCGCAGAAAGGTCTCGAACAGGGTGTGGGTGTCGAGCACATCCACCGCTTCGAAGTGGACGCTGTCGCGCACTTCCTCGAGATAGTCGAGGCCCATGCGGTCGACGTGGGGGGCGGCCATATCGCAGATGATGACTTTCTTGCCCTGGCGGGCGAGCAGGGTGGCGACCCAGGAACCGACGTGGCCGAGGCCACCGGTGATCAGTACAGCCATGGCATGACTCCTTAAGATAAGCCCGCCGGGCAAGGACCTGGAGCCTTGCCCGGTCGCGGCGTCATTTGAGCAAGAGGTTGGGGAGGAACATCACGATGGACGGAAACAGCGTGATCACGATCAGCACCGCCACCAGCGGGATGTAGAACGGCAGGGTGGCCCGCACCAAGGTGTTGAAGGGCAGGTCGGTGATCTTCTGGATGGCGAACAGCACCGTGCCCACCGGTGGCGTGATCAGCCCGATCATCAGGTTGAAGATCATCAGCACGCCGAAGTGCACCGGATCGATGCCGTACTGCACCACCACCGGCACCAGCAGCGGCGTCAGCAGAAACAGCGCCGGCACCGAATCGATGAACAGCCCGATCAGCAGGATGAACAGGCTCAACAGCAGAAGCAGCAGCATCGGATCGCTGACCGTGGCGAGCAGGAAGTCGGCGACCAGGGCGGTGACCTGATAGCGCGCCAGGATCCAGCTATAGAGCGCGCTGCCGGCGATGATCAGCAGCAGCACCGAGGTGTCGATGGCGGTATCACGCAGGATCTGGACGAACTCGCGCAGGGTGATCGAGCGATAGACGCAGAACGAGATGATCATGCAGTAGAGCAGCGCCACCACCGAGGCCTCGGTGGGAGTGAAAAGCCCCGACAGGATGCCGACCAGGATGATCACCGGGGTCAACATCGGCAACAGCCCCCGCGATAGCGCACGGGTGAATTCGGCCATGGTGGCGCGGGCCCGGGTCGGGTAGCCACGACGATGGGATATCACCGCCACCATCACCATCAGGCCGGCACCCATGAACAGGCCCGGCAGGATGGAGCCGAGAAAGATCGCGGCGATGGAGGCGTTGGCCAGGGCGCCATAGATGACCGCCGGAATGCTGGGCGGGATGATCGGCCCGATGGTGGCGGAACTGGCGGTGACCGCGGCGCTGAAGTCGGTGGGAAAGCCATCGTCTTCCATGGCCTTGATCTCCACCGCGCCAAGCCCGCCAGCATCGGCCACCGCCGAGCCCGACATGCCGGCAAACAGCATGCTGGCCAGCACGTTGACGTGGCCGAGCCCGCCCTTGAGGTGACCCACGGCGCAGCGCGCCACGTCGAACACCCGATCAGAGATGCCGGCGGAGTTCATCAGCCGGCCGATCAGCAGAAAGGCGGGAATCGCCAGCAGGGTGAAGCTGTTGACGCCGTACAGGGTGCGCTGGGCGATCATCTCCAGCGGGATCTCGGCGAAGCCACGGGTATAGGCCAGCACCGCCGCCGATGAGGCGATCATCGCAAAGGCGACCGGCACCCCCAGCATCAGCAGCACGATCAGGCCGACGAACATGATGGCAAAGATTTCCATGGTGTCTTACTCCTTGGGTTCGTCAGGCAAGTTGGGAGGCTTGCCGCGCAGACGAACGACGAGGTCCTCCACCAGCAGCAGTGCCATCAGGCCGGCAGCGACCAGCTGCATCAGGTACAGGTAGGAAAAGCTCATGTCGAAGGTGCTGGCGAAGATGCCGGCGGTGCGCTCCATCATGTTGAAGGCGCCCCCCATGATCATCAGAAGCACCAGGATGCTGATGGCGTCGGCGGCGACCGCCGCCCAGCGCTGGGCGCCCGCTGGCAGCAGGTCGGTGACGACGGTGATGCGGATGTGTTCCTGGTAGCGCAGTGCCAGCACCGAACCGAGAAAGATCTCCGCCAGGAACAGATAGCGGGAAACCTCGTCGGTCCAGGGCACCGCGACACCGAGGGCATAGCGTGCGATTACCTGAATGGCCATGACCAGCAGCATCAGGCCGAAGGCACCGACTACCACGGTGGTCAACAACCACCAGAAAGCACCCAGTGCCCGGGACAGGGTAGGAGATGAGGTCATCGGACACTCCGTTGCCCCCGCCGGGTGGCGGGGACTTGACTCAAGGGAGGGGGCCTCGGTCGGCGAGGCCCCGTGGGACGGTCAGATGCTGTGCCAACCCTCGAGGCGCCAAGGCCTCAAAGGCTCGCGCCGCCTCGGACTTACTGGATCAGTGACAGCACATAGTCACGAACGGCCGGGTCGTAGTCCTGGGCGATCTCTTCCACGGCGGGGCGCGCGGCCTGACGGAAGGCGGCGACATCGGGCTCGACCACCTCCATGCCTTCTTCCTTGAGTTTTTCAAACAGCTCCGCCTGACCATCGCTGACCAGTTGATCGCCCCAGGTCGTGGCGTCGTCGATGGCGGACAGGACGATGTCACGGTGTTCGTCGGACAGTTCCTGATAGACGTCTTCGTTCATCAGCCAGTGGAAGAACGAGTAGACGTGTTCGGTGCGGCTGACATAGTCCTGCACCTCGAACAGCTTGCCGGCGTAGATGTTGTCCACCGGGTTTTCCTGCATGTCGATGACGCCGGTCTGCAGCGAGGTGTAGACCTCCGGCCAGGCAATCGGGCTCGGCAGTGCGCCGATCTCGCCCCATACCGCGACCCAGGGCGCGATCTCCGGCACGCGCATGCGCACCTCGCTGACGTCCTCCGGGGTCTTGACCGGGGTCTTTGAGGTCAGGTTGCGGGGGTTGCGTGCCGACAGGCCCACCAGGCGCATGTTGCCCTTGGCGATCAGGCTCTGATTCAGCGCCTCGCCGATCTCGCCTTCGTAGATCTTGCGGGCCTGGTCACTGGAGTCGTAGACGAAGGGCAGGTCGGCGGCGGCAAACTCGGGGGCATACAGGGTCATCGGCATGGAGCCACCGAGGGCGATGGCGTACTCGCCGTAGCTGGCGCCTTCCAGGTGGTCGCGCTCGCCACCGACCTCGGTGCCGAGAAGGGTCACCGTCAGCTCGCCATCGGACTCGCTCTCGATGGTGTCCTTGAGGCGCTCGCCGATCTTGAACATGGCGTGGGACGGGTCGGTGTGGATGGCGATGGCCAGGTCTTCGGCGGCGGCGGTGCCGGCGGCGCCGAGCGAGATGGCGGTGACCAGGGCAAGGGGGGTGAGGCTGCGTGCGTTCATTGTCGTTGTCTCCTCGGGGCGTATCGTCCGACGACGCTGTTGCGTCGAGGCGTAGTCGAAAGGTAGCCGACATTGCATGGGTAGCGCTACCATTAAGATGGTAGCGCTACCCATACTTTGGTCTTGGGTTACACTGTGGCCAAAGGAATCTTCGAGGAAGGACGCCAATGGACAGCCAGGAAATTCGCTCACGCAAGCGCCACCGGGGCAAGGGCCGAGTGACCCTGGCCGACGTGGCCCGGCAGGCGGGGGTCGCGCCGATCACCGTATCGCGGGCGCTGAATACGCCGGGGCGAGTCTCCGCCGAGGTCAAGGAACGCGTCGACGCGGCGGTGGAGGCGCTTGGCTATGTGCCCAACCTGATCGCCGGGGGGCTTGCCGCAGCGGGCACCCGGGTGATCCCGGTGATCGTGCCGTCGCTGGCCATCCTGACCTTTATCGAGGTCATCGACGCCATCCAGAAGCGACTGGAGGCGGCGGGCTATCAGATGCTGCTGGCCACCACCGACTGGGATCTGGACCGCGAGGCCAGTCTGGTCGATACGGTGCTCGGCTATTCGCCGTCCGGGGTGATCCTGACCGGTCTACGCCACCGCCCCCGGGTGATCTCGCGACTCAGGGACTGGGGACGCCCGGTGGTAGAGATCATGGAAGTGGGCGACGACCCCATCGACATGAACGTGGGGGTGGATGGCGTCGCCCTGGGTCACGCTATGGCGTCCCATCTGCTTGAGCAGGGCTATCGGCGTATCGCCTTCGTCGGCTCTCACCTGGGCCATGACTACCGGGCGGCTCAACGCCTGGAGGGCCACCAGAGGGCGCTGGAGGAGGCGGGTGCGGCCTGTGGCGGGGTGCTGGAGTACCACGAGCCGGCGTCCTACGAGGTCGGGGTGCGGGCGCTGGAGGATGTGATGGCGATGACACCGCGACCGGACGCCATCCACTGCTCCAACGATATCGTCGCCAGCGGCGTGCTGCTGGCGGCCAGCCGCCAGGGCATCAGGATTCCCGAGGAGCTGGCGGTCGGTGGCTATCTGGGGTTGCCGCTGGCGGAGCACCTGACGCCGAAGCTGACCACCCTGGCGGTGGCCCGCAGCGAGATGGGCACCCAGGCGGCGGAACTGCTGCTCGAGCG
>CEVO01103451.1_pt1 | contig 9799 bp, 8 predicted proteins | sample 531511 | NCBI WGS metagenome assembly CEVO01 (sample SAMEA2623907, study PRJEB7988) | marine metagenome | biome: marine biome (ENVO:00000447); feature: mesopelagic zone (ENVO:00000213); material: "saline water (ENVO:00002010), including plankton (ENVO:xxxxxxxx)" | depth 800 m | reverse complement strand
TCGCCCGCCACGTCGATCTGCTGGTGGGCGTCGCCCCGACCATGAACCTTGAGTGGATCCAGAAGATCGACCGCGACATGCATGCCCGCGGCTACACCCAGGAAGCGGTCATCGACACCATCCTGGGGCGCATGGATGACTACGTGCGCTACATCCTGCCGCAGTTCTCGCGTACCCATATCAACTTTCAGCGGGTGCCCACGGTCGATACCTCGAACCCCTTCGAGGTCCAGGATATTCCCACCGATGCCGAGTCCTTCGTGGTGATACGGTTCCGCGATCCGTCCACCGTGGACTTTCCCTACCTGCTGGCGATGATTCAGGACGCCTTCATGAGTCGCCCCCACACCCTGGTGGTGCCCGGCTCTCGTCTATCCTTGGCGATGGAGCTGATCCTCGGTCCGCTGGTGCGTCATCTGCTGGCCCAACGACGTTTTCGTTGAGCCGCCGCGCCGTTGATGCCGGCTTCGTCTGACTGACAGGTCGGGATCGACGGCACCGGAGCTGGTGTGGCGAAGCGTTTTGCGCCGGCGACGCACACCACGACCGCGGCACAGGTGGCGAGCATCGCCACGCTGATCGACTCGTTCAACAACCAGGCCGCCAGGCCAAGCCCGAGAAACGGCTGCAGCAACTGTAGCTGACCCACCGCGGCCACCCCACCGAGCGCCAGGCCGCGATACCAGAAGATGAAGCCAATCAGCATGCTGAACAGCGATACATAGCCCAGCGACCACCAGGCGGCGCTGCCGATGCCCTGCAGGGTCGGCGGGTGCGTTGCAACCGCCAGAGGCAGCATCAACGGCAGGGCCAGTGTCAGCGCCCAGCAGATCACCCGCCAGCCTTCCAAACGTCGCGACAGTCGCGCGCCCTCGGCGTAGCCGAGCCCGCAGACGATCACGGCGGCCAGCATCAACAGATCGCCGGTCAAGGAGGCGCTGCCAGGCTGGCCGAGCGCGAAGCCTGCGACCAGCGCAGCACCGCTCAACGAGCAGGCCCAGAACGCCGGGCGGGGCCTGTCGCCGGTACGCAGCACCCCGAACAGCGCGGTAGCCATCGGCAGCAGGCCGATATAGACCAGCGAGTGCGACGCGCTGACGTGCTCCAGCGCCATGGCGGTCAGCAGCGGAAACCCCACCACCACGCAGGCGGCGACAAGCGAAAGCGATGCAAGCTCATCGGTCCGCGGCCGGCATCCCTTCAGGCGCACCAGCAATACCACCGCCACCAGTCCCGCCAGGCTGGCCCTGGCAAAGGTCAGAAACAGCGGATCGAAGGCCCCCACCGCCACCCGGGTGGCGGGCAATGAACCGCTGAAGATGGCCATGCCGAGGGCGCCGCAGGCCCAGCCCCTGCCAAGGTCCGGGCGGTGTGTCGGGTTCAATGGTCGGTGTCGTGAGGGCATCTGCGCGAACTCCGTGGCGGGTCAGTAGCGCCTAGGGTGAAGGGCGTGCGCTGGTGCGGCCAGAGACGGTGCAGTACAGTTTTGACAAACTGTCATGGTGGAGCCTCCGGTACAGATGAAGGCACAGGACATCGATCGTCGGGCGGGCATCAGCCTGGTCGAGCAGGTGGTAGCGCTGATCCGGCGCCGCATGGCCCAGCGTCAGCTGGCGCCAGGTGCGCGCCTGCCGTCGATTCGCGGCTTGGCAGAATCGCTCGGGGTGTCACGCTCCACCGTGGTCGAGGCCTACGATCGGCTGGTCGCTGAGGGCGCCATCCATTCCCGTCGCGGCGCCGGTTTTTTCGTCGGTGATCGCTTGCCGCCGCTGTCCCTGGCAGAGCTGGCGCCCCGTCGCGAGCGCGAAGTGGACCCGCTGTGGCTGACCCGCCAGGCGCTCGAGAGCGACCATTACCGGCTGAGGCCAGGCTGTGGCTGGCTGCCGGCAGAGTGGATGCCCCACGAGGAGATTCGCCGTGGGCTGAGGCAGTTGGCGAGGCGTTCCGGCGCTGTTGCCAGCCTGACCGACTATGCGTCGCCCCAGGGCCTGCACGCACTGCGTCAGGTGCTGGCGCATCGCCTCACCGAGCGGGGTGTCGAGGCGGCGCCGTCCCAGATCCTGCTGACCGAGTCCGGCACCCAGGCCATCGATCTGTTGTGTCGGTTTCTGCTCGAGCGGGGCGACCGCGTGCTGGTCGATGACCCCTGCTATTTCAACTTTCATGCCCTGCTGCGTGCCCACCGGGTCAAGGTGGTGGGGGTGCCCTTCAGCCCTGCGGGGCCGGACCTATCGCGCCTTGCCGAGGCCCTCGAGCAGCATCGTCCGCGGCTCTATATCACCAACTCGGGGCTGCATAATCCAACCGGTGCCAGCCTGTCACTGGCGGTGGCCCACCGCGTGCTGCGCCTGGCCGAGCGTCACGACCTGCTGATCATCGAGGACGACATCTTCGCCGACTTCGAGCACCAGGCGTCACCGCGCCTGGCGGCGCTGGACGGGCTCGAGCGGGTAATCCAGGTGGGCAGCTTCTCCAAGACCCTGTCGGCCTCGGTGCGCTGTGGCTATATCGCCATCCGCCCCGAGTGGTTCGAGGAGCTGGTCGACCTGAAGCTGGCGACCTCCTTTGGCGCCAGCGCGCTGTCGGCAGAGCTGGTGTTCCAGCTGGTCAGGGAAGGCGCCTATCGACGTCACCTCAACGTGCTCAGGACGCGCCTGGCAGACGCCATGGGACAGGTCATGCCGCGACTGCGCTCGGCGGGCCTGGAGCCCTGGGTGGAGCCCAGTGCGGGGCTCTTTCTGTGGACGCGACTGCCCGCGGGGCTCTGCGCCAAGGACGTGGCCAGAGCGGCGTTGGACGAGGATCTGGTACTGGCGCCTGGGGAGGTGTTCAGCCCGGAAACGGCGAACAGTCACTACCTGCGCTTCAATGTGGCGCAGTCGCTGGATGATGACGTCTTCAGGGCGCTGGACCGGGCCATGGAGCGGGCGGCCAAGGATCGGGTGGCCAAGGAACGGACGGCCAGGGATCGGGACTGACGCTATCGTGGTGAAACGTCAGTCCCGCCCACCCGTCAAGCAGGCGGCTCTAGTGGCCAGGAGGCGCCTGCTTGACGGGTGCGTCCTTGGCGGCGCCAGAGCCGACAAAGCGCTGGGCCATGGGCTGGGCGCTGACGCCGTGCAGCACCACCGAGATCATGACCGTCAACACCACGCAGGCGAGGATCTCGTCGCTGCCGGGGATCGGGTACTGGTCGTAGATCAGCAGTGCGAACAGGATGCTGGCCAACCCCCGAGGTCCGAACCAGCCGAGGAAGGTCTTTTCATAGGCGGACAAGCCGAGTCCGGTGAGCGATATCCAGATCGGAATCATGCGAATCACCGACAGGTACATCAGCGCCAGAGCAACGGTCTTCCAGGACGCATGCGAGAGGGCCAGCGGCACCATTACCGCACCGAAGATCAGGAAGGTGGCGATGGTCAAGAGCTGGCCCTCGCTCTCCATGAACTCCTCGATGAAGGTGGTGTCATGGCGTAGCTGGTTGCCGAAGGTCAGGCCGCCGAGGAACACCGCGATAAAGCCGTTGCCGCCGACGGTTTCGGCGACCAGATAGATCAGGAAGGCCAGCGCCAGAAACAGGATGCCCTGATAGATGACGGTGACGTAGCCGCGGTCGATGGCGGCGTCGAGCAGGCGGGCAAAGCCCCAGCCGAACAGCACCCCGACCAGCGGCCCGAGGGTCAGTTGCAGCAGGGCGAAGGTCCAGAGGTTGTTCGGGGCGTCGGCGACCTCGGTGCCGGTGGCCGCCACCGCCAGCAGTGCCGAGGCAAGAATCACGGGTACAGCCAGACCATCATTGAGCCCACTTTCGACGTTGATCGACTGGCGGATACGTTCCGGCACGCTGGGGCTCGATACCACCGCCTGGCCCAAGGCCGCGTCGGTCGGGGTAAGAATCGCCGCCACCAGCATGGCGGTGCCCCAGGCTGCTTCCGGCGAGACCCACTTGGCCATCAGCGTGCCCAGCAAGACCGTCAGGGGCATGCCGATCAACAGCATGCGCAGCGGAATCGCCAGGTTCTGGCGCAGAGACTTCAGCTTGACCACCGAGGCATCGGCGAACAGCACGATGATCAGGGTGATCTCGGCGATCACCTGGGTCAGCTCCTGCTGCATGTCCATGGGCACCAGGTCCGGCGTCAGCGCGCCCAGCCCCATCCCCGCGGCCATGAACACCATGGGCAGACTGATCAGCGAGGCCGAGATGCGCCGCGACAGCAGGGCAAAGGCGATGATGATCAGAAGGATCAGCAGCAGGGCGGTGTGATGCATGGCAGGCGACACTCCGAAAATGCATGGGAGCTACGGTTGTACCATAGCCGCAATGGCTTGGGGGGGCAGGCGAGCGCGATGACCAGAGGTGCATAACTGGCGGTTTGGGAACGTTGCTCATGGGGCCTGGGTCAGTGATCGGGCGAGTCAGGGGACTGACAGCAGCCCTGTTGGCGGGTAATCTCGAAGACACCGTTTTTTCAGTGTGCCCCGGAGCCTGCCATGGATTGCCTGTTCTGCAAGATCATCAACCGCGAGATTCCCGCCGATATCGTCTACGAGGACGATCAGGTGCTGGCCTTCAACGATATCGATCCCAAGGCCCCGACCCATATGCTGGTCATCCCCAAGAAGCATATTGCCACCCTCAACGACATCACCGAGGAAGACCAGGCACTGGTGGGGCGCCTGCCGCTGACCGCCTCGCGTCTGGCCAAGGACCTCGGGTTTGCCGAAGACGGCTTCAGGGTGGTGATGAATTGCAATGAAGACGGCGGCCAGACGGTCTATCATATTCACATGCACGTGATGGGCGGTCGTCGCTTCACATGGCCGGCTGGCTAGCCGGCGCGCGACGGAGTCTCTTCCGGCAGTTCAAGCGCTCGACGCATCCGTGCATTCTCCGGCGTCGCCTGGTGTCCCCCAGGCGGCGCCGATCGCTTTTGGTGTGTGTTGAGCGTCGAGGCGTCGCCGCCCTCAACATGAAGAACCGGCGCCGATCGGTTTTTGTTTCTAGGCGCCGCCGAGGGGCTGGTGCCCCATTTGAAAAGCCGGCGCCGATCGGTTTTTTCGATGTGTTGAGCGTCGAGGCGTCGCCGCCCTCAACATGAAGAGCCGGCGCTTGAGTGCCGCCGACGCTTGCGTAGAATAATCCCTTGATGCGAACGTTCATCGTTTCGCCCATGTTCGCTGGCTCACTTAGTCGTACAAGGATCGCGCCATGTCCCGCTCTCTCAGCCCCGCCGATCGGGCCATCCATCAGTTCGACAATGTATTGCGCACCCTGGTGCCGGGGGCGGCGCGGGCATCACGGCCGACGCCCGCGGTCGATACGATCCAGGACGGCGAGATGAGCCCGGATGAGCGCCATCACGCGGCCGGCCTGATGCGCATCAACCACACCGGCGAGGTATGCGCCCAGGCGCTGTACCAGGGCCAGGGCCTGACCGCCAAATTGCCGGAGGTGCGCGGCCAGATGGAGGAAGCCGCCCAGGAAGAGATCGATCACCTTGCCTGGTGCGAGGACCGGCTCAGGGAGTTGAATGCGCCGACCAGTCGACTCAATCCGCTGTTCTATGCGGCGTCCTTCGGCATGGGGGCGCTGGCGGGGGCGGTTGGCGATCGTGTCAGCCTGGGCTTTGTCGCCGCCACCGAGGAGCAGGTTGGCAAGCATCTGGACGAGCACCTCGAGACCTTGCCCGAAGGGGACAAGCGCTCCCGGGCGGTGCTCAGGCAGATGGCCATCGACGAGGCCCACCACGCCCAGCAGGCGCTGGAGGCTGGTGGCGCCAGGTTCCCTGGCCCGGTCAAGGCCGGCATGACGCTGATGTCCAGGGTGATGACCAAGAGCGTCTACCGCATCTGATCCTGTGCCGGTGGCCAGCGCCTGATGCTGCGATGGCCTCGCCCTCACGCAAAAGCCCCTGCCGATCGGCAGGGGCTTTTGCGTGAGGGTGGCTGTCGATCCGAGGCGCTCGCTGCTGCGCGGCGCTCGAAGCGGCCTCAGGATTCGACGATGGTGTAGGAATGGGTGACCTCGACGCCGCCCTTGGCCAGCATGATGGAGGCGCTGCAGTACTTGTCGGCGGAGAGTTCCACCGCGCGCTGGACCTGCTTTTCCTTGAGCCCCTTGCCGGTGACGGTGAAGTGCACGTGGATCTTGGTAAACACCGACGGCACGCTGTCGGCGCGTTCGGCCTCGATGTCGGCGACGCAGTCTTCCACCGGGGCGCGGGACTTCTCGAGGATCTCCAGCACGTCGAAGGAGGTGCAGGCGCCCATGCCCATCAGCAGCATCTCCATCGGGCGCGGCCCGGTGTTGCGGCCACCGTGATCGGGGGGGCCGTCGATGACCACGGCGTGGCCACTACCGGATTCGGCCACGAACTGACGGCCGTCGGTCCATTTGACGCTGGCTTTCATGGGGATTCCTTCTTTTTCTGCGATAGTGATGTCGATGTTTTTTGATGCGGTCTGCAGGATGCGGTCTGCAGGATGCAGCCGGACTCAATCAGCGTTCGCCAGGAGTGCCGCCGAGTCTGTGATTCAACGCCTCGAGGCGCTCGGGCGTACCCACGTCGACCCAGTCTCCCCGATGGTGGGTGCCGGCGACGAGGTCGCGGGCCATGGCCTCGCGAAGCAGTGGAGCGACAGGATAGCAGGGAGCGGGCAGGTCATTCACCAGACGCGGGTCGATCAGCGCTATCCCCGAGTAGGTAAACTTTGGCGAGCCGTCGCTCGAAACTCTGCCGCCGGCCGCCAGGTGGAAGTCGCCGTCCGGGTTGTGGACGGGGTTGTCGACCAGCACCAGATGGGCCAGATCGCCCTCCAGAGAGGGCAGGGCGCTGGGGTCGATGTCGCAGAAGGCATCGGCGCTGACCAGCACGAAGGGCTCCTCGCCGAGCAGTGGGCGAGCCTTGGCGATACCGCCGGCGGTCTCCAGCGGCTCGTCCTCGCGACTGTAGGCAATCGATACCCCGTAGCGTTCACCGTCGCCCAGAGTCTCGATAATCTGGTCGGCACGGTAGCTGACGTTGATCACCACCTGTTCGATACCGCAGCCGGCCAGGCGCCTGAGGTGGTGGCCAATCAGCGGTTCGCCGGCCACCGGCAACAGGGGTTTGGGGCAGTGGTCGGTCAGCGGCCGCATGCGTTTGCCGAGACCGGCGGCCAGGATCATGGCTTTCATGGGCGCACCTCTGCGACACGGGCTTCGATCAGCGGGCGCAGGCTGTCTTCGACCCAGGCGCTGAAGTCGGCGTGTCCCGCGAGGCCCTCCAGCCCCTCGAGGCTGTCCTGAAGATGGGCAAGAAAGTGAGGTAGACGCGCCAGGTAGCCGTCGCGCTGGTCGCGCAGGGTCAGGCGACAGAAGATGCCGAGCACCTTGAGCGCACGCTGGGCAGCCATGGCATTGACCCAGCGCAGGAAACTGTCGCTATCCACCGAGTCGGACAGGCGCCCGTCGGCTATCGCGCGCTGGCGGAAAGCCTCGCTCCAGGCAGCCCGGGTGGCCGCATCGAAGCGCCGATAGCGCCCGTGCAACAGTGAGATCAGGTCATAGGTGATGGGGCCTGCCAGGGCGTCCTGGAAGTCGATCAACCACAGTTCGGCGGCGTGACGCATCAGGTTCATGGCGTCGAAGTCGCGGTGCACGGTGACCACCGGCTGGGCCAGCGCCTGTTCGATCAGCGCCTGGCGCAGCGCTGGCCAGCCGGGAGGCTGGCCATCCAACTCCAGCCACTGGCCGAGGCACCAGTCGGGGAACAGGTCCAGTTCCCGGGCCAGCGTTTCGGCGTCGTAGGGCGGCAGGCTATCGCTCGGAGCCTTCCGCTGAAGCTCCTCGAGCAGCGAGATGGCGGCGTCGAAATGGGCGTGGGTGGTGGCCTCGTCGGCACCGTCGAGGGCCAGGTGCAGCGGCTCGTCGCCGAGGTCCTCAAGCTCCACGAAGCCCTGGTCGGCGTCCACGGCATAGACCCGGGGTACCGGCAGGCTGGCTGCGTGCCAGTCACGGGCGATGGCGACGAAGGGGCCGACGTCCTCCTGGGGGGGCGGGGCGTCCATCAGCATGCGGGTCTCCCCACTTTCCAGGGTGAGGCGGTAGTAACGCCTGAAGCTGGCGTCGCCGGCGGCCAGCACGAGATCGCTCGAGCCCTCGATGGACGGGTGCTGTGCCTGTGCCCAAAGGCGCAGTTGCTCGAGTCGGCGGGGGCTTTCAGCCTGGGACATCGGGGGGAAAACTCCTGGTGGCGGCAGGGCGAAGGATGCCAATGTCGGTTGACGCTCCGTTGGCCTCACCGCATGCTGTGCATGGATCAAGGGCGGCCGTGGCGCGAATCTCGTTGGAACAGATCGGCGTTACAGGTCGGCCGCGGCCTGTATAATACCGATTCACCCCGTCGAGGACAGCGTGCAACATGGCCAAGCGATACGCATGGACGGCCCTGGCGGGCCTCGCCACCACCAGTCTGGTGTCGTCCCCCCTGTGGGCGGCCCCACCTGAACCCCTGCCGGCAAGCCAGATGGATTGGCAGCCCTGGGGCGATGACCGTCCCGCCGGGACGGTGTGCCGAGGCTACTACGTTCAGCCCGAATACCGCCTTCCTGCGCCGGCCATCGATGGCCAGGTCAACAGCGAATCCAACACCGCCAACTACGGCACCGATGGTGACACCGTGCTCGACGGTGAAGTGGTGCTGCGCAAGGGCGATACCCAGCTCGAAGCAACCCGGGTGCAGGTGCCACCGGAGCGTGACCTGGCCAACGCCAGTGGTCCCCTGACCCTGCGCGACAAGGGCCTGCTGGTACGCGGCGACAGCGCCGAGGTTTCCCTGAACAGTGACCAGGCCACCATCGATTCGGCCCACTACGTGGCCCACGAGTCGCGCCTGCGCGGCGACGCCATCCAGCTCGAGCGAGTCAGTGACAACGTCTTCCGCCTGCGCGAGGCCAGCTTCACCACCTGTGAGCCCGGCGACAGCACCTGGCGCCTGATCGGCAACGATATTCTGCTGGATCGCAACAAAGGCTATGGTACCGCCAAGCACGCCCGTCTGGAGCTGGGCGATGTGCCGGTGTTCTACTGGCCCTGGGTGCGCTTTCCCATCGATGAACGCCGTCAGACGGGCTTCCTGTGGCCGACCATCGGCGTCTCCGACGGTGGTGTCGACTACGCACAGCCCTTCTATCTGAACCTGGCGCCCAACTATGACGCTACCATCACCCCGCGCTGGATCGACGACAGCGGGTTATTGATGGGGGCGGAGTTCCGCTATCTGTTTCCCACCGATCAGGGCACCCTGGAAGGCGCCTACATCGGCGACGACAAGTCCGCCGGGGATGACGACTCCACCACCGAACTCGAGAACGGCGACGAGCGCTGGTACTTCGACTACAGCCACTACGGGCGCTTCAGCTCGCGCGTGCCTTACCGGCTGCGCTACGGCGCCGCCAGCGACGGCCGCTACTTCGATGACTTCGGGCGTACCTTTGGTGAGACGGACACCAGCAACATGGCGCGTCTGGCCCAGATCGACTACCTCGGCGACACCTGGAACCTCCAGGCCAAGGCCCAGGGCTATCAGCTGCTGGACGATCCGGTAGACGAAGGCGACAAGCCCTTCTACCGGCTGCCAAGCCTGACCGCCAACGGCCGCTGGTCACAGGACCTCGGTTTCTATCAGGAGTGGAACTCCAACGCGACCTACTTCTGGCGGGATATCGAGGGCGACGAGAACGGCTTCTACGACTACGAGGATACCCAGCGCCGCATCCCGTTGAGGGAAGACGTCAAGGGCGCCCGCCTGGATCT
>CEVO01125032.1_pt1 | contig 9815 bp, 10 predicted proteins | sample 531511 | NCBI WGS metagenome assembly CEVO01 (sample SAMEA2623907, study PRJEB7988) | marine metagenome | biome: marine biome (ENVO:00000447); feature: mesopelagic zone (ENVO:00000213); material: "saline water (ENVO:00002010), including plankton (ENVO:xxxxxxxx)" | depth 800 m | reverse complement strand
GCGGGATTACGAGCATCACTTCGCGGGGTAGACTTGATCTTGGAGCAAGGCATGAACGTACGGATTTGTACATTTCCAGAAGGGGAAGATCCCGATAGTTTTGCAAAAGCACATTCTTTCGAAGAAATTACGGAGTACATCGCAAACAATTCACGAGATTTTATTGATTTCAAAGCTAGTTTGTTGGCTTCGGAAGCAAAGAACGATCCTATCAAAAAAGCAGAGACCATTCGGGATATGGTGGTGAGTATTGCCAAAATCCCTGATGTGATCAAGCGTGAAGTGTACATCAAAGAATGTGCGCGCATCATGGATATCAGCGAAGAGGTGTTGTTTAGTTCGTTGGCACAAATGCTTCAGAAAGAGCAGCGTGACGCCGCCCGAACTTCTCGAAAAGAGAACGCTCAGAAAACCATGAATGTGGTGCCACAGGAGCAAACACCCGCCACCAAGATCGATGAGCAATTTGAGTTGGAACAAAAAATTATACAGCTATTACTGTTGTACGGTTCCGAAGAAGAAGAATTTGAAGAACTGATTCTGGAGGCCGATGAAGAAGGGAACATCGCCTTTCAGCCAGAACAAGTAACTGCGAAAGTTTTTGAAAAGATCTATTTAGACTTACAGGAAGACGAGATAGAATTTGCTAATGAAGGGTTTCGTGAGTTGTATGCTGCCATTATTGAACGCTTGAACCAACAACAAGAAATGGCGATCGATCAATTTGTAAACACCTTACCTTCAGAAAAAGCTGCCACGGTGACGCATATTTTAATGGAAGAAGAGCGGCATCGCCTACACAACTGGGAGGGGAAAGATATTTTTGTGAAAGAGAAAAAGCATACCATTTCTCAAATGGTGAGTGAAACCATTCTCAATTTCAGAAGGTATTTGGTGAATCGTAAGATCGAAGATCTTTCCGAAGAAATAAAGCAATCAGATACAGAAGATGATCGATGTGAGAATTTGCAGGATGTGATCGATTATCAAACCTTGAAAAAATTACTTTCCGAAAAACTCAACAGAGTACTGTAATTAACCGAATTGAAACATGCGCGATTGGTGGATAAGATCTGCCAAATTATCCACTTTCAATTTTTTCAATAAGCGCGTTTTGTAGGTGCTTACCGTTTTTTCATTGATGTTCAGCTCGTTCGCAATGTCTTTATTTCGTTTTCCGCTGGAAAGAAGATTCAATACTTCAATTTCTCTGGAGGATAGCTTTTTATACCGACTGATGGCTGAAGATTCTCCTACATTTCGTTTGGTAAAGGTAGAGGTGAGCTCTTCGTTCAAGAAGATTCCTCCTTTGGCGATCTGCCGAATGGCTTTCAAAAATAATTTCGTAGACGCGGTCTTAGGAACATAACCCGCTGCTCCTGATTTGATCGCACGGAGGGCATAAATTTCTTCCGGGTGTATTGAAAAGATGAGCACTCGTGTATCTGGAAACTGAGTTTTGATACTGCGTAATGCATTAATACCGCTTATTTGCGGCATGTCAATCTCCATGATCAAAATGTCAGGCTGCTCTCGTTCCAGGTATTTATATAGTTCGTCCCCGTTATTCGCTTTGGCTATAATTTCAAAACTATCTTCTTGATCTAACATGCAACTGATTCCTTTACAGACAACAGGATGATGATCGGCGATTAAAATTCTTTTCATTCCTTCCTAATATTTAAGTAAGCACTTAGAACAACAGGGGAGGCAGTTATAAGTGTGAGGTTTTTGATTATTTGTAATATAAATACTACAAAATCAAAGCTAAAAAAAAGGAAGATAGCTCAGTAGAAATTTCGTTCAACGTACAGAAAACTCGTTAAAACAACGTATTAGCGTAGGTTTTCAGGGATTTCGCAAACCGGTATGGGCTTCATTTTGTGTTGGTTGATGCGATTGAGTCTGGAATATGTATCAAATACAATTTTTTGACGACCTGAGAAATCATCTGATTGTTTGCCTTGGTCTTGCATTTTCATGGCCCACTCCAATTCATCATAACTGGCGCCCAATTGATCCTCATCGGTTCTGCTGTCACCAAAGAGTCCGTCTGTAGGAGGAGCAACTAAAATGGAATCAGGAACTTCCAACGCACGACCTATTTCATACACCTCACTTTTCATCAGGTCGGCAATCGGACTCAAATCAACGCCACCATCACCGTATTTGGTGAAAAATCCAACGCCAAAGTCTTCTACTTTATTTCCGGTACCACAGACCAAGTAGCGGTGTAAGCCCGCAAAGTAGTAGAGAGTAGTCATTCGTAATCGAGCTCGAGAGTTTGCTAGGGATAAATCTAAAAAGGCATCGTCTTTGGTTTCTGGAACTTGTCCTTTAAAGGTTTCGAAAACAGGGGTAAGGTCTACGCGAACATCACTTACATTGGCAAAGCGACGTTTTAACTGCGCGATATGCTCTTCGCCTCGAGTTACCTGGTTGGCCGCTTGGTGAATGGGCATTTCAACGCAGAGCGTTCGCAGTCCGGTCTTGGCACAAAGGGAGGAAGTAACAGCCGAATCGATACCGCCGCTAACACCCACCACAAAACCTTCCAGACCTGCAGATGTAATATAATCTTTCAACCAATTGACGATGTGGTCGATCACTTTTTCAGTTTTCATAGAGGTGGTTTTGTTGGGTTATTCCTATACCTTTGCAAAACAAATGTAACGCAATTACAAAATTTATAAAAGCTTGCCACGTTAAACAGATGCAAAAAAGACGAATGCTTAAAAAAACCTTATTCTTTATTTGGATCGTGTTTGCTGTATCTTGCGATTCTAAAAGCGAGTTGGAAGAAGCTATTGAGGCCATTCCGGTTTCCTTTACCATTTCGCGTTTGGATCAAGATTTTGCATCGGCACGCCCTTCAGAATTACCGAAGCTCAAGCAGAAATATCCGGCTTTCTTTCCGGAACAGTATCCCGATAGTATTTGGTTACAACGCATGCAGGATACCCTTCCGAAGCAATTAGCGGCAGCAGTGAAAAAGGTGTTTCCTTCTGCATCGGGCATTGAAGATCAGTTATATCCATTATTTCAGCATATAAAATACTACCGTCCTGAGATCGAAATTCCAAATGTGGTCACGGTCATTTCTGATGTAGATTATCGCAATAAAGTAATTGCAACCGATTCTTTATTGGTCATTGGTCTCGATAACTATTTGGGCGCTGAGCATCCTTTTTATGAAGGGGTAAAGCAGTATATCAGTAAAAATTTGGCCCCTTCGCAATTGACTCCGGATGTGGCTTCTGCGTATGCGCAACAATGGATCGCCAAACCGCGACAGCGAAACTTCTTAGCACAAATGCTCTATTATGGTAAGGAGCTTTATCTCAAAGATCTTTGGCTTCCGAAAGCTACAAACGCTGAGAAAATTGGCTATACCGAAGCAGAAATGCAATGGGCTCAGGAAAATGAAGAGGAAATTTGGCGCTACTTCATTGAAGAAGAATTATTGTATAGCACCGATGCAAAATTACCCACTCGCTTCATTGTAGACGCGCCGTTCTCAAAATTCTATTTGGAGATCGATAATGAATCTCCGGGACGTATTGGGCAATTCATCGGTTGGCAGATAGTGCGCGCTTATATGGAGAATAACGATACATCGCTATCGGAATTGATGACGCTCAACCCGGAAGCCTTATTCCGACAATCAAAATACAAACCGAAAAAACAATCCTAAGATGCATACCTCAGAAATAAAAATTAAAGTAGCGCTTGATGAAAATAAAATTCCTGAAGCCTTGCGCTGGTCGGCACCGGACGGCGGGGTGAATGATGCCGACTCGAAAGCGGTGCTATTATCGGTGTGGGATCACAAAGCACAGGAGGCATTGCGTATCGATCTTTGGACCAAAGACATGCCGTTGGATGAAATGAAAGTGTTTTTTCATCAAACGCTCAGTGCTATGACCGATACATTTCAACGTGCTACCGGCGATGAGAAAATGACAGAGACCATGCGTGATTTCTGTGATTATTTTGCTGAAAAGCTTGAGTTGAAGAAAAAGGATTAATGCTCTAGGTCGGTATTCACCGCATCGATGTAATCTAACAATTGCTCCCTGCCATATCCTTTGCTGGAGGAGGTGATAAAATAAGGGGGCATGCTTTCCCAAGTTTCTAAGAGTACTTCTTGATAATGTGCAACATTTCGTTTTAGGGCGTTGGGTTTTAATTTATCTGCCTTCGTAAAGATGATGCCGAAGGGGAGTTGTTGTTCTCCCAGCCACTGCATGAATTCCAGATCGATGCTCTGAGGTTCGTGGCGGCAGTCGACAAGAACAAAGCCCATAACTAGTTGTTCCCGTTGTAAGAAATAGTCGGTAATGTATTTCTGAAAGGTTTTTTTGTCTTTTTTGGAAACGCGAGCGTAACCGTAGCCGGGCAGGTCTACTAAATGCCAATTCTTGTTGATCAAGAAGTGGTTAATGAGTTGTGTCTTTCCAGGTTTACCTGAAGTCTTTGCCAGATTCTTTCGCTCCATCAACATATTGATCAATGACGACTTTCCCACATTACTGCGTCCTATGAAGGCATATTCAGGTAAGGGTGTATTCGGGCACTTGGCAACATCACTGTTGCTAATTACGAATTCTGCCGAGTTGATCTTCATGGTGTTTGCTTAAAATGATCGTTCTTTCAGCCAGGCATGCAATAGGGTGTTGAACGTATCGGGATGTTCCATCATGGCCGCATGACCACATTTGTCGATCCAGTATAGATCAGAGTCAGGCAAAAGCTTGTCGAATTCTACTGCTACTTCCGGTGGGGTTACCGTATCTTGTTTTCCCCAGATAATGCAGGTAGGCGTTTGCATTTTTGGAAGGTCTTTCGCCATATTATGTCGAATGGCACTCTTTGCGATAGAAAGGGTGTGTATCAACTTATTGCGGTCATTCACCGTTGCGTAGACCTCATCCACAATCTCTGGAGTGGCTACTTTGGGATCGTAGAATACGTTCTCTGCTTTTTTCTGAATGTAATCCCGGTCACCGCGTTTTGGGTAGCTTTCGCCCATGGCGCTTTCATACAAGCCGGAGCTTCCGGTAATCACCAAGCCTTTTATCTTTTCAGGATAAAGTTTGGTGCAGAGCAAGCCAATATGACCTCCTAAGGAATTGCCTAGAAGGATGACTTTCTCAAATTTCTTGTGATCTATGAATTCTGAAACATATTCTGCAAACCGTTTTACATTGGTTTTTAAAATAGGCATCGAGTAAATAGGAAGTTCCGGGATCAATATTTGATATCCGTGATCCGGAAAGTAGGTGGATACACCATCAAAATTACTAAGGCCTCCCATAAGACCATGAAGGACGACGATAGGGGTTCCCTCGCCTAATTCTAAGTATTTGAATTTACCTTCTTCGCGTAAATGATTTGCCATGCAAGGTCGCTATTGATCGCAACAAAAATACACAAAATTATATGAACCTGAAGGTTATCAACACGATTGCAAAAGGTCAAAACGTATTTGCTTCATTCTGAACCTTTGATGCCGTGTAAAGTATGGTAAGTGCTTTGGAGTACTTCGGAAAGTAGCATGTGGTGGAAGTTTACGGAAGGTGGGAAAACTTATCAACAAAGTGGTAAAATGTGGGAAAAAGTGGTAAAACTTAGTTATATTTGAAACTATAATTTAAGATTTGGGATTCCTTTTATGCTCAACCTTATAGGTACATACGAATGTAAAGCCGACGTAAAAGGACGCGTTATGGTGCCAGCTGCGCTGAAAAAGCAGTTGGCCCCGGTAGCGCAGGAGGGCTTTGTCATCAAGCGCGCTGTATTTCAGCCGTGTTTGGAGGTATATCCTATGGCGGAATGGAATGCGTTGATGCAAAAGATGACAACGCTCAATCGTTTCAATAGAAAGAACAACGATTTTATCCGAAGATTTACCGCAGGGGTAAAAACTGTTGAAATGGACGGTAATGGAAGGATCAACATTCCTAAAGATCTCGCTTCTTTCGCAGGAATTCAAAAAGAACTAACACTCTCTACGGCAATCAATATTGTGGAGATTTGGGATAAAGAAAAATACGAACAAGCCATAAGCGATGCAGCCAATGACTTTGCAGATTTGGCAGAAGAAGTAATGGGCGATGCAACTGCAGACGATGGAATATCATAATCCGGTACTGCTTACCGAAACCGTCGAGGGTCTCAATATTCGACCCGATGGCGTGTATGTAGATGTTACGTTTGGCGGGGGCGGTCATTCTCGTGAAATTCTGAAGCATCTCGGTGATGCCGGCCGACTTGTGGCGTTCGATCAAGATCCAGATGCGCTTGAGAATGCTATCGACGACCCGAGATTTTTGTTGATCCATGAAAATTTCAGATTTCTCAAGCGCTTCTTACGATTTCACGGCTATCGTGAAGTGGATGGTATTTTAGGAGACCTCGGTGTTTCCTCGCATCAATTTGATGTGGCCGAGCGTGGTTTCTCCACGCGTTTTGATAGCGCATTAGATATGCGAATGAATCAAGAAAGCAAGTTGTCTGCCTTCCACGTGTTGAACGAGTATGATGAAAAGGAGCTTCGAGCTATTCTGTCACAATATGGAGAGCTGCGAGCGGCAGCCGGAATGGCCCGTGTTATTGTGGAGAACCGATATCACGAACCGATTAAAAGCGGAGGGGATCTCAAAAAAGCATTGGGTAAGTTTCTGCCGCCTCATAAAGAGAATAAGATCCTTGCGCAGGTGTATCAAGCCGTGCGCATTGAAGTAAATCAAGAATTGGAAGCACTCAGAGAATTTCTGATGCAAACGCAAGAAGTCATCAAACCCGGTGGGCGTTTAAGTGTGATTAGCTATCACTCTTTAGAAGATCGATTGGTGAAGCGCTATATGCGGGATGGTTTATTTGAAGGGCAGCCCGAAAAAGATGTCTTCGGAAGAGTAGAAGTTCCCTTTAAACCGGTAGGGAAATTTGTGTTGCCTTCCGAAGAAGAAATAAAAACAAATAATCGCGCGCGCAGTGCAAAACTTCGCGTTGCTGAAAAATTATAAATGAAACAAAAGCTCTATCATATCCTCAAAGGTACTTTTCTGGTAAGCGATGATGCGTTCAAGAACTGGAGGTTCATCATCTTTTTGTCGCTATTGGCCTTGATCATGATCGCCAGCTCTCATACCGCAGATAAAAAGGTGCATGAGATCGCGCAACTGAGTAATGAGGTGAAAGAGTTAAAAAGTGAATATGTGGATGTGCGCATGAAGGTGATGCAATCTAAAATGGAAAGTAAAGTGATCGCAGCAATGAAAGGTCGCGGATTACAACCTTCGGAAACGCCACCATATAAAATTAGAATCGTCAATAAAAAAGAGTAACGCGGTGGCCATTGCAGAGAAAAACATACTAAACCGCCTCTACGTTATCGCCGGATGTATGTTCATCTTCGCGATTGCCGTGGGTGTGAAGTTGCTCAATATTCAGGTAAGTGAAGGCGAAAAGTACCGTGATCTGGCCGAAAAGAGTACGGTTAAGAATTTTACCATTCCAGCCAATCGCGGGAATATCTATGCAGACGACGGGAGTTTATTAGCAACGTCGGTTCCCAAATACGAGATCCGCTTCGACGCAGTTACAGTTGCTTCCGAAGATTTTAAAGAACACATGGTGCCGCTTTCCAAAGCATTGAGTGCGTTGCTCGGTCGTCCGGCTTCTTATTATCAAAATCTCTTCCGAAAGGCGCGCGCTAATAAAAACCGTTATTTGTTGGTGGCCAAGAATCTTGGGTATTCTGATTATGTGAAGATTAAAGGGTTTCCGCTATTCAACAAAGGGCCCTACAAAGGCGGGATCATTGTTCGGCAAAGTGTGGTGCGGGAGCATCCCATGGGTAAAGTAGCCGAACGTCTGGTGGGCAATCAACAACGCAATCAACCCGGCGTGTATGAAGTGGGTTTTGAAGGTGCTTTCGACACCTATTTAAGCGGAAAAAAAGGACGCCGTCTCAAGCAAAAGATCGCCAAAGGACAATGGAAACCGGTTACCGATGAAAACCAGATCGAGCCTCAGGATGGCTTTGACGTGATCTCTACCATCAACGTGAATATTCAGGATATTGCTCATCATGCGTTGCTTCGGCAGATGGAATACTACGAAGCCGAGCACGGTAGTGTTATTGTGATGGAAGTCGCCACCGGAGCGATCAAGGCGGTATCGAATCTAGGTAGAACCTCTCAAGGCACCTACTATGAAAAACTGAATTATGCCGTAGGGGAAAGTCATGAGCCCGGCTCTACGTTCAAGGTCATGGCCTTGATGGCTGCCTTGGAAGATAAGGTCATTGATACGGCTACGGTAGTAGATACGAAAGAAGGAAGAAAACGATTTTACGGTAGAAATATCCACGATAGCAGACGCGGCGGTTATGGAAAGATCTCTGCAGCAAAAGCACTGGAGGTTTCTTCCAATATTGGATTGGCATCGATTGTAGACGACCATTATGCAGAGAACCCTACAAAATTTACAAACCGACTGAAGGCTTGGCGTTTGGATCAGCCCATTGGAATTACAATCAAAGGAGAGGGAAAACCGGTCATACCGGAACCCGGTCATGATCTGTGGAGTAGAAATGCGTTGCCTTCTATGGCGTATGGATATAACCTTCGGTTGACGCCGCTTCAAACCTTAGCGTTTTATAATGCCATTGCCAATAACGGAGTGATGGTAAAGCCTCGGTTCATTAAAGAAATTCGTGCTTGGAATGATGAGGTGGAAACGTTTGAAACCGAAGTATTGATCGATGGTATTTGTTCCGAAGAAACGCTGCTTCAGATCAAGGATATTTTAAAGAATGTGGTCAAACGTGGTACCGGAACCTCGCTCTATTCTCCCAATTTTAGTATGGCCGGAAAGACAGGAACTGCCCGTACGGAATACTGGATGGAAGACTGGGAAACAAACCGGCGCTATATCTCTTCATTCGCAGGGTATTTTCCGGCAGAAAACCCTAAGTATTCTTGCATTGTGGTGATTCATAAACCCAGTACTAAAAAAGGTTATTACGGTGCAGATGTAACAGGGCCTGTATTTAAAAGGATTGCTCAAAAGATCTATACCGATGCGCCTCAACTTGATGCTGTTGAGAATATTGATGCCGATCCTGCAATTCAGAAGAAATTTGAAACCTATTACGCAAAAAATCAAGCCCATTATTCCAAAGTGCCGGATGTGTCCGGGATGGCCGGAATGGATGCGGTTTCCTTGTTAGAAAATATCGGATTTCGAGTTCGCTTTCGCGGAAACGGAAGAGTGAAAGAACAATCCATCAAGGCCGGAAGCCCGGTCATTGAAGGCCAAGAAATAATATTGACATTATCGTGATTCAGTTAAAAGACATCTTATATAAAGTGGCACTCGAAGAGGTGGTTGGGAATACCCATTCGGCGATTCGCGATATTCATTTCGACTCTAGAAATGTGGGACTTGATGATGTCTTTGTAGCCATTCGTGGAACACTTTCCGACGGACACAATTTTATAAAACAAGCCATTGACAAAGGAGCCATTGCAGTTGTAGCAGAATCACTTCCGAAAGACCGCGTTAATGGCGTGACCTATGTAAAAGTTCAAGATACGCAAGAGGCATTGGCGCGAATGGCAGCCAATTTTTATGAGAACCCTTCCGAAGAAATAGAATTGATTGGTATTACCGGAACCAATGGAAAAACCACCATTTCTACACTTTTATATCAATTGTTTACAAAGGCGGGTTTTGCCTGCGGCCTGCTTTCTACCGTGACCATTAAAGTGGCAGGTGAAGATTTTAAGGCGACCCATACAACGCCT
>CEVO01124518.1_pt1 | contig 9825 bp, 12 predicted proteins | sample 531511 | NCBI WGS metagenome assembly CEVO01 (sample SAMEA2623907, study PRJEB7988) | marine metagenome | biome: marine biome (ENVO:00000447); feature: mesopelagic zone (ENVO:00000213); material: "saline water (ENVO:00002010), including plankton (ENVO:xxxxxxxx)" | depth 800 m | reverse complement strand
CAGAGGTCGTAGGTTCGAATCCTGCTACTCCGACCAAGAATTTAGTAGAATCAGGCTCTTGCGAACATTCACGCAGGAGCCTTTTTCGTTTCTGATGCCCCAATCTCTTCTAGGTGTCAATTAGGTGTCAGCACGCACAACCTCGTGACCGGATGATACCCCACCCTTCCCGGCTCCTCACTACGAAAAGACCCACGTTCGACCCAGTGCATGTGCAAGTGACTTACCGCTTGCCGCCCACGCACATCGTCACGCTGTCAGATTTTCCGTGCCAAAACGATTGGTCACGCCTCACCATCCAACAAGTCTCCTCTGCCCTGCCCAAGAGCCGCCTACAAGGCTATCTGAAGACCGCTAGAGAACCGACAGGGCCAAGGCTTGGCTTGAGAATAGGAGCGCTTACGAGGGATCACAGGAAGCCAGAGACAGGCCCACAGTGAAGAGAGTTGGGATATTTCAAGCAGGGGGTACGGGAGCCGGTGGGGGCCTGTCTAAGAACACTGGGACGTTTTGAGCTTTTGGGGCCCCCACCCTCTTTTAAGAGAAGGTGGCAAAGTAAATTGGTTTATTTTTTCTGGTGATTTCCGCATTTAACGTCATGACTGACATACCAATGATAAATGCTACCGCATAGCCACATACTATCCCATAGCATACAATAGCGCTTCTTAGAGCTGTCCTCTTTAAGTAATGCGACGTTAATTTAGCCCAGCTCTTCAAAGGATGTTACCACCAAGATACCATCCAGATCATCTTCGAGGCTTACAGCTCTTCTTCCGGGCTTAGAAGCCCCTTGTGCATCTCCCTGTATTCCTTGTTTGTGATACTTGACCCTATGAGTCTTCCGCTTTCCCAGCCTCTTTTGAAGAGAAAGCATGTCCTCGATGTCGTAGGTGAGTGCTGTCAATATATCTGGTGCTTCCTTTTCTTGTCATTTCATTCAATGATTGTTCTCACAGTAGAACCAGTGTTCGACTTCGGTTCTCTCGCAGAAGGCGTAATGGACATCAGTGTTTTCTTCTATGGCTTTCTCGACGCTATCTACTATTGTTTCTTCGATTAGGTAAAGCAGGTCGTCAGGAACATGTTTGTAATACCTTGAATCCCCAAAACTAACAAACCCATTGCCAATGTAGTTGACGGATAAGCAACTATTTCTACGGCAACTTAATGATACGCTATCAAGCCATGATTTCCGCATTTCTCTCCGAATCCATTTAACCCTTTCACTATTAAGGCCGTCAGGTTCCGCGTAATACGACCATATAGAAATTGGCTCACCATCATACATCTCTTCAAGCTTACCAAGTATCTCCTGCATCCTATCCAAGACGTCATCGGGAGGTTGTCTTGGCCATAGATATACCAACAGGCTACTAACAAGCAGCAGGACAACACCCCCAATGACTCTCTTCTTCACTGTTTATATTCTCCGGCTTCTGGCTAATGCACAGTCATGACGTACTTTTGATCCTTGCCTGATTGGGTAAGGCGCTGAGGCTATTTTTTGCATCACGATATCAGCAGTAAGCGCTGAAGGGTCAGGGTATTCGTGGTATAGCTCGAACCCCAGGCGTACTGAGAGATTATCTGTCACATCGTCATAGGTACGCGGGCTAAGCCAATCAGGCAAAGGCCAAGGCAACCCGCTAGGAATCTCCGATCTAGACGTGACTTCCTGGTCATCATGCAGAGTGTCGGAGCCAATCTGCTCAAGCCCTGCACCATCCAACATCAGTCCTTCAGAAAAGCCACAGTACAGGCTGACATATCCGTAGTGAATATTCGCCCATATATCGTAGTAGTACTCGTACTCGCCGTATTTGTGATGATATCGATAGGAGGACTTGCCGAGTGATGCGAAATAACCATTGACATCCCTACTTATTTCCGCTTTATGATCCCACGGCCCATTTTCCCTCACCATCAACGTCCACAGGGCAAGAGCAAATGTCCTGCTAGGAGCCTTCGGCATCAAGAAGTTGCGGATATTCGCCAGCGTTGGGTACTCGCCACCCATGCTGTCCATCTCTTGCGTGAATATATCAATGGAAAGCTCGCTACTCTGCCCGTTCCAGAGTGACATCATCCGGCCTGGCCGAGACACGACATTCCTCTGAATCTCATCCACGATAAATGCCGCCAGGTCCAGTGCTTGGTCAGGATGTTTACAGGGAGCCTCAGCCGGTTCCGTATTGGTGAAGGACTGCCGGATTCCAGCACCAGGATACTGTCGTGGTCGTGACACCGCTGTGTCGTAGTAGGCCTGTGCGGAAGGCTGACGCTCATCCCCAAGTGCATGCACGCTATTCATGGAAGAGATCAGGGTCGCCCCACAGGCCGTGTGACAGCCATCAAAAGCAACGGATTTTCCATTGACCGTGATGGTAGGATGCCCCTCGACAATAGGGCAGACACCATGCCCCTTGACCGGGCACGCGACCAAGTCACCTACCACAGCCACTTACTTTCCGTTAACTATATAATTCGCCTGACCGGAGACCACTCTTCCACCATGCGAACTGTAGTCTCCAACAAAAATTGCTCCATCCCCTAGATTGAACATGCAGCACCATTCCCCATTCTCCGACTATGAGGAAGATATAGTACCGCCTTACAGGACAGCTTAGACCTCGTTCCTATGCCATAACAAAAAACTTCAGACACCAAGAGAAACAAGAGATCTCTTACATATATTTCCGCGATAGCTTATACACGAACCCTACATTTTTACGACTGAAGTTAAGGCTCGCTGAACGGTCGAGACCCCACATCCCGCAAGCTCAGCCGTCTTCCTGATACTGAAGCCCTTCTCTCTTAACTCTCTGATCCTCTGGTGCAACGCCTCGTTCACAGGACGGCCCCTGTAGGCTCCCTTCTCCTTGGCCTTCTCTATCCCTTCAGCCTGTCGCCTACGCCTGTCGTCGTAGTCCTTGCGAGCGACAGCAGCCAGCATATCAAGAAGCATAGCGTTTACCGCATCCAGCATTCGTGCCGTGAAGCCATCGCTGGCGCTGATCGTCATGGCAGTGTGGCTTGTGGGCAGGTCAAGCGCTACCACACGAAGTCCTGCACCTTGAATAGCACCCTTCAACTTCTCCCAGTCTCCTTTGGTGAGACGTGTCAGGCGGTCAACCTGCTCAATGAGAAGAACATCCCCCGACTGGGCATCGTCAATCAGTCGTACCAGCTCGGTGCGGTCAGCCTTGGTGCCACTGGCATTCTCGATGTACCAAGAAGCGACCCTTACACCCTTGGCATCGCAGAAGGCTTCAAGAGCTTCACGGGCACGACTGGCGTTTTGGTCATCGGTAGAAGCTCGAAGATAAGCGCGGATGAAAGTCACTTTGAACACTCCATGTTCATTAGGATGTGTTCATTATTGCCGTGCTCGTTTGGGTTGTAAATCAGTATTTATGAATACGATTACAGGCCTCTCTAGTCCGTACTCTCTCAGGTATACCCTATTAATCACAGCAAATCGTGAGTACGTGCGTTATGCATGAATGAACTAGGTCGAGCATCACCCACCCCCTGCTTGAAATATCCTAGACCCTTCTTTCCTTCGATACGTAGAACCCACCTACAACGTGAAAGGCGTTGTTGATGATCGGCCTTGCATGGTCAGGCTGTGGCACGAAATGAAGATCCCCAACGTGATCTGCGTCGGGAATCCATGGATTGAATTTTGAGGGAAGACATTTGAGCAGCATTATCAAGAAAGACTGGAACGGCAAGACCTTCACCTTCCGTGAGGACGGCTACTTCAACATGACGAAGGCGGCGAAGGAGTTTGGGAAGCAACTGATCAATTTCTGGTCGAACCTCTCGACACGTCAGTATGTCGTTGAATTGGCTGGCACAATTTCAAATCATTGGGATTCCAATGATTTTAGCAACCGCTCTGAAGAGATCGACGCAGCCCGCCGGATTCTTACCGACTCGACGCGAGGAAGGGCAACAGGAGGCACCTGGGCGCATCCCAAGCTGGCCGTCTTCTTCGCCCGCTGGCTGGACGTGCGATTCGCGGTAGCCTGTGACGCCATGATCGAGGACATCCTGACGGGTGCTGCCAAGCTGCACGTAGTCGAGCCTGACCGCTCCGCTACCCTGGCCCTGCCGGATACCCATATCAAGGCCGTAGAGCAGCTTCTGGACCAGTTGAAGCAGAACCAGAACCTGATGGAGATGAATCGACAGCTTCAGGCTGAGAACGACCAAATGCGTCCTCTCGTGAGCTTCGTCACCGTGGCGACTTACGTGTCTCGGGATAACCACTACCCGTCTCGTGGTGAACGGTCGGTGCTGGGGAGACGGGCAACGAAGCTGGCACGGGAAAGAGGGATCGAGCTTGATCAGCAGCACAAGACCTTTGTTGATGGTGAAGGTGTGACACGGAATACCGCAGTGAACATCTACCCGATTGAGCTTCTGGATGAAGTGTTTGAGCAGATGAACGTGCAGGTAGCGGCATGACCAATATCGTCAGGTTTCCAGTCCCGAAGCGTCAGGATGACCCTGAGAACTGGAAGAAGATCGAGGGATGGGCTGTAGAGAAGCTTCACGATGCCCTGCTGTACGTCCAGTGCACGAACCGCATCGAGCCACGGATGCTAGAGGCCATGCTGGACGAGGTATTGCAGAAGGGTATCAAGAGCAAGCGCTGTATGAGTGTTGGTTTCGGAGAGGGTTGAGGAAAAGTGGATTTCAATTTTGAGCTATATAAACAAATGATTGCCGACCTTGAGGGTCGTTTTGAACAGACTGAAGATATTCTGTTAAAAATGAAGATGATCGCAGATATTGCGTTTCTCTACTCAGAGATAACTATGGAGATGTGGAAACAAACAGGGAGTGATGATTACGCGAAAATTTCATCACAGCTTACTGAGCTTCATAATGTCTGTTACATGTATTGCATTAAAAATGCTAGATCAGGAGGCTCTATTTGAACGCAGTAGTAAACTTTGAAACAAACCTCACCATGTCCAGCCTGGAGATCGCCGACTTGGTCGAGTCCCGCCACGACAAGGTGAAGCAGTCCACCGAACGCCTTTCAGAACGTGGGGTTATCGCACGTCCCCCAATGGGGGACGTGCAAGAAACCAAGGGCAACAACCGACCCTACACCACCAAGGTCTACATCTTCCAAGGTGAGCAAGGCCGCCGCGATAGCTACGTGGTCGTCGCCCAGCTCTGCCCTGAGTTCACTGCCCGTCTCGTGGACCGCTGGCAGGAACTGGAACAGCAGGCTAAGGCCATTGCGCTACCAGACTTTACCGATCCCATTGCCGCTGCCAGGGCATGGGCCGATGCCAAGGAAGGGCAGCTACGGGCAGAGAAGGAAGCCCAAGAGAAGGCAAAGGCTCTTGAAGTAGCAGCTCCCGCCGTCAGCTTTGTGGAGAACTACGTCTACCACGGGGAGGGGTGTCTAGGTTTCAGGGACGTAGCAAGGCTCCTGAAGGCGAAGGAAAGTGACTTCGGCGAGTTCCTTGATGCCAAGAGCGTGATGTACAAGAGTCGTGGCAAACGAGTGCCGTACAAGGTACATCTTGATGCAGAGCGTTTTGAAGTGAAGACAGGGGTCACCATCTCACCTTGCCAGTCAGGAATCCCAGCCTCGTAGACCTTCCAAAGACTTCAATCTTCTATGGTATCCAGTATGCATACTATGCGGAATGGTGCATGGTTACTGGCTTCTCTGCCACTCCCACTTACTCCCGAGGCATGGCCTTACCACACCCAAAACAAATTCATCTTATATATTGTTGAAGCTGGGTCTGGCAATTCGGCATAATGCCCAACACGTCGGATCACTACCAACGAAGCACCCTCTCAACTCCTAGGGTCTAGCTTCGTGTCTCTGATGGACACCCCCACATCTTGCGGCACCTCCAGGCTCCAAAAATTGGCCTGACGTATACCTGTGGGGAAACGGAATTCAATCTAACAGAAGGAACATTAGTGCAAGAAAATAAAGGACATGAAGTCCGCACCCATAACAAAGAGAATAGTACAATCATTCGAACTGAAGAGCTTGGCTTCAATATTGATCACATAAGCTATGATCTTCAAAGCTCCATTGAACTCATCACAAGTTCAACCAACTTCGATAGCCCAGATGACATGGATCGAGTTCACGTACTTGATACTATGCACGCTGCAATGTTCGCATTCCGAGAAATGTCGACATTGACTGATAACTCTAGCGTCTGCTAGACACTTCAGAGCAGGACCACAACTCGATTCCAGCACTAGTGGAAGGAAGACGTGTGTCTGAGATTCAGTCGTCCAAGACTTGATTGAATGGATGTGCTTGGTCGCTGAATCCGAAAAAGGCTCTGATAGAAGACCCTGAAATTTTCTATTACCTTCTCTAGGGCATCTAGTCATTTGTGTTACAGCAGATGGCTTACAGGAGGGGCTTGGCTTCAATCCATCCTAAAGCCCCTCTTCTTTGGATGGAATGGATATGGTAGAAGGGACTACTTTATCAAATATATAAAGTGTCAAATTTTCCTTAAACACTCTAAGGATTTTTTTACACATCAACGAATCGCCAAACAACCTCATCACTCGATGATGATGGAGAGCCTATGGCTTAAACAACATGAGGAAAGAGAAACAATGAACAACGCAGTGCATATCGCAAACGCCCTTCCAGGGGCGGGAAAGACGCAACACTTCATCGATGGGGTAAAGAGGCACGATAGGGTTCTTCTTGCAGCACCCACGATCAAGCTAGGTAATGACATCAAAGATAGGCTCGTGTCATCAGGGATCGCCACCACGATACTCAATAGCGAGAGTATAACTTTAGGAAACGTGAAAGACAGTATCGAAAAAGCGCTTCAAGAAATAGACTACGGGTGTGTGGTTATTATTACCCATACAGCTTTACTTAGCATTGATGCCGCAAGGCTACAGGGCTGGTGTGTCGTCATAGACGAAGTACCAAACATTAACAACTGCCAGAGTGCCGCTATTGGATTCAGCACCTTTGGTGATCTCTTCGACTCAAGAGTTCAAGTCCACGAGGATGGCACTGTTACTATGATGGAGGGTATGGAACATGAGATAAGAGAGCGTTACCCTCAAGCACATAGGGCCAAAATATACCCCAGCATTGTTATGTTTGGTGGTCTGATTGATCCGACTGCTGAAATCACTCTTGAGAAGAAGGATAAAGAATACATCATCATGAAGTCTGCCTATCACGACTTCTCAGAAATCATTGAAAGTTCAAATGAGTTTCATGTTCTTGGCAACGCCATTGAGAAGACTCTATTTTATCGATTCGTGATCTCGAAGGGCTTCACAATTGAGGAATCCCGGTATCAGCCGGAGTCTAAGAGTTACAGCATGGCTCCTACGATCATACCACTATTCAGTGGTGAGAGGATTAGCAAGACCATACTACTTACACGCAAGGATGGTACGAGGTCAGATACTTTTGATGAAAGCTGTATCGGCTGGAGTGTTCTCGGAAATGCGTTGGACTCGCTCAATGGGCGTCCTGCACTAGTCCAGATTTACGACTGGGCCAAGACATTCCCTTTCGACAGGTACAGCAATGTCGAAATTACTCCCTTCGATGCTAGGGGATTGAATGGGTATTCATCGCACTCTACAACAGTTAATTTCATCCATGGTAATCCAGATCCACTACAGGGAAGGATGAACCGTAGGATGCTGGAACTGATGAAAGTGGATGTGGTAGAGGGAGAGAAATGCATCAGATATGAGCGATACATTGAAGCCATGGTGCAACATATCGCAAGAACGGATATCAGGAACTATGAGTTACAAGAGTCGCCTACAACACATATTGTGCCATGTGAGGGTGCGGCATTGGAGATACAAGAAGCATTAAAAATTGCGTGCCACATTGATACTTCCCTGATGGTACCCACTCCACAAAGTGCATCATCTTTGAGCAGATCAGAGAAAAAGAGGAAAGCACTGGTGATGTTGAAGGATGGTTATAGTGTATCCGAAGTGGCTTCACTTCTGGGTGTAACAAGACAGACAATCTACAACTGGATGAAGAAGGAAGACTTACCCACAGCAGCCTAAGACAGCCGCCAGAGAGCCCATATAAGCGATCACAGGACATTACCCATGGGGTTGTATTAACCACACAGCCAACGTCGCTTACAGGGGCTCTCAGGGCTTTACAGGGGCATATTGCTACACCTCGCCTCCCCTGCTCATCTTGCCTAGCAACGATTCAAATTCATTCAGTCTCTTGGACCATATCATGCACTCTTCATGAGACTGACTGTTGTCCATTCTCCACTCGATGTCATGAAAGAGCTGATTGGCGAGATGGTCGATGAAGAATTTCATGTAGTTGGTTCCTTTCTTAGATTGCATATCAGACAGCCTTCCTTAGTTCTTCAGACTCACCCATCTTCTCGACGGCATCACGTTGATGATCGGGCTTCATGTGCGCGTAGTGCTTGATCGTGGTTTCAATGTTGGAGTGTCCCATCAAGCGGCTAACCGTCAGCAGATCAACCCCCGCCATGACCAATTGAGAAGCGAAGTTGTGCCGGAGTGTATAGAGCGCAAGGTGAGGGGCGAGACCACCCAATGCCCTTATCGTATTCCATGGCTTGCGCATGGCAGTAGATGCCAGCCTTCCCCCCGTGACAGGTGAAGTGAAAACGTATCCCATCGAAGGCTTCCCAAGCTGTTGATGCCAAGTCGTCAGTACCTGAAGGACCATGGACGACAAGGGGAAGGTCTGAGGCTGAGGATTATGATGTGCCGTCTTCTCGATGACCTTGCGAATGGTCTTGAACTGAAGATTGACGTGCTCCCAGCGAAGACCAAACAAGTCACCGGGGCGAAAGCCCGTATAGAACATGGTCAGGACGAAGGGCTTCACATGGTCCACGTAGGCCACATCATCAAGGCAGGGAAGGTAGGGCTTGCCGTGAGCCCTGCTACTGCGTCTTTCCTGTCGTCTCTTGTCTTGGTACCTATCCAGCCCGAAGAACAGCGCTGTGACCTCGGCATCTTCAAGATACCGCCTGACGGCACAACTGATGAAATCATCTTCCTTCAGAGCAGGCTTCTGAAGCTTTATGCCCTTCAGCGGGTTATGGGGGATAACCTGTCTATTGACAGCATGGTTCAGAAGAGCTAAGAGAGCGCCGTAGGAACGCTTCAGAGATGAGTAGACCCTAGGCTTGGCTTTGGCTTCCTCATTCGCCTGCCACGTCTCTACGCGCACGCTGGACAGCTCTACCATGGGCAGGGACAGCCACGTAGAGAAGTCATTCCTGATTCGGTTAAGCGTGCCTCGTCCATCCTTCCGCCGGTTCTGATAGACCGTATAGGGACCGTTCAGGTACTCGCCAAGCGTGGTAAAGACTTCCTTTGCCTCTTGTCTGGCTTCGTGCTCTATCTGTCTCGGATCGTGACCTTGGATCACCGTGGCAAGCACTTCCTTGGCAGCCTGTCGTGCCTCTTCCACGGAAAGCACCCCGTACCGACCCAAGGACAGTACCCGCCTCTTGCCCGCCATGGTCTTGTAGGCGATACGGAAGGTTGTCGCTCTTGTGCCGATTCGAGCATGAAAGCCCGCGATGTCACTATCCCAAAGGTCGCCGTTCGCCCTTGTGCTTTCCAAAAGTCGCCTGGTTATTCGTACAATAACCTTACCCATACCTACCCCGAAAACTAGGTGTCAATTAGGTGTCAGCAGACACGATTTCGAGGTATATGCACGCCTTATGACTCTATATAACCTATTGTTTCTCAAGAGAATGAGTATAGCTCAGCTTGGTAGAGCGCTGCCTTCGGGAGGCAGAGGTC
>CEVO01020962.1_pt1 | contig 9847 bp, 13 predicted proteins | sample 531511 | NCBI WGS metagenome assembly CEVO01 (sample SAMEA2623907, study PRJEB7988) | marine metagenome | biome: marine biome (ENVO:00000447); feature: mesopelagic zone (ENVO:00000213); material: "saline water (ENVO:00002010), including plankton (ENVO:xxxxxxxx)" | depth 800 m | reverse complement strand
GAATAAAGATAAATTGGCGAAAACCAAAAGGATTTGATAGTAAAATGAGGATACAGAAAAAGGGTTGGCCTGCAATCGTAAAAATAGGTTATAGAGGTCCTAAATCAGCTCGTGGCTTACATCCTTCAGGTTTTTATGATAAATTAGTTTATAATATAGACGAATTAAATATCTTGAATCCAAAAACTGATGCTATCAGGATTTCATCCAAAATTGGGAAGCGCTATAAATTAACTATAGTGAATAAAGCAGAGAAATTAGGATTTCATATATTGAATCCACATATTAATAATAAAAGGAAACGTTAAAGATAATGACTAACTTAAAATCCAAAAAAATTATGGCTAGTCGAGTATTCTCCGTAGGAATTAAAAGAATAAAGATAAACCCTGATTCTGTTGATAAACTCAACGATGCAATAACTCGTGGAAGTCTTCGCAGTTTAAAAAAGGACGGTGTGATACAAATAAAAAGTAAACAAGGAATTTCTAGTGGACGACGTCGTATAGTTAGACAAAAACAAACTAAACGAGGAAGAAAAGCTGGTTCAAAAGAAGGCGCAAAGTATTCTAGATTAACAAAAAAACGCAGATGGATTATGAAAGTTAGATCACAACGTAAGCGATTACATGTATTAAGGGATAGAAAGGAAATTTCTAACACATTATTTTGGAAACTATATGTAATGTCAAGTTCAGGTCAAATCCGTTCAGTAAAACATCTTCAAGAACTAGCCTTGAAACTTCAGAGTTGAGATGATATGAAAACAAGATATACTCCAATATTTCGTAGAAGGCGGAAGGGAAAAACCAATTATTTAAAACGTAAAAGTATGATTATCTCAAAAAAAACCCTTTTATGCATTAGAACAAGTAATAAATACTCTTCATTTCAATTCTTGGTACCAATGATTAATGGTGATTTAATGAAAAGCACGTCTCATTCTGTTCAATTAAGTAAATTTGGTTGGACAAACTCAGGAAAAAACACACAAGCATTATATCTTACCGGTTATTTGGCAGGAAAAAAAGCAAAACTCGCAGGGATTAAAGATGCAATATTATATTCTGGAATGAGACAATTCACCGCTAAATCCAGCTTAATTGCAGGTCTAAAAGGGGTTATAGACGCTGGCATTGATATTCCTGCTGACCATGATATATTTTCTAAAGAGAATAAATTTAAAACTGAAACTATAGAAAAAATAATTAAATTGATTGATTCAGAATACAGTGAAAATAATGCAAAGAAGAACTGATCAAGAACAAATTTGGAATCCTCGTACAAGATTGGGTTCATTAGTACAATCCGGAAAAGTAACGTCATTATCACAGCTTTTTGAAAATGGTTGGAAAATAAAAGAATATCAAATTGTTAATACATTATTACCCGATTTAAAGTCATTTGTGGTAGATGTAGGTGTAGTCCAAAAACAAACCGATGCTGGTGAATCAACTAAATTCAAATCAGTAGTTGCAATTGGTAATAATAACGGTTGGTTTGGAGTTGGAACAGGAAAAAAACCTCAAATGCGTAATGCTATTGACGCAGCTACAAATAATGCATTAATTAATATAACACCAGTTAAATTAGGATGCGGCAGCTGGGAATGTCGATGTGGAACTAGTCATTCAATTCCGTATAGAACTATTGGCAAGGCTGGTAGTGTTAAAGTAGAAATTATACCTGGGCCTAAAGGTCTTGGTCTTGTTGCTGGTGAAACGATAAGAAATTTGCTTGAGTTAGCAGGTATTAAAGATTCATGGACTAAAACTTTTGGTGCTACTGCTACTATGCCTTCAGTAGCTCAAGCAGTTTATAATTCAATTAAAGAACTTCATAGCATGAGTTTATAGTGTGATATATAGTGACTGCATACATTGTAATTAATATACGCGGAACCGTTAATATTCCACACGGTGTAAAAAAAACACTCAAATATTTAAATCTTGAAACACGTTATCGTGCCACTATTATTTCCGATAATAAAATTAATCAAGGTATGTTGTTAAAAGCTAAAGAACATCTAGCTTGGACTAAAGCAGATTCAAAAATTATAGCTCAGCTCTTGAAAAACAAAGGAGAAAAGAGTAAAACAATAAAATACAGTAATGATTTAGTTAAACAAATTGGTTTCACTGATATTGATGATTTAGCTCAAGCCTTAATTGATAATCGAATATCTATTTCTAAAATTTCTAATTTAAAACCTTCTTTTAGACTCTCTCCTCCGCGTGGGGGTTTTAAAAAATCTACTCGTCGAATGTATTCTCAAGGAGGAACATTAGGATATAATCCTGATCTGTTGAATATACTTTCAAATATGATGTAAAAATGTATAAATTGTTGTGGTGTATTGCTTATGGTTTCTCGATTACGTAAAATTAGAAGACAAAGAGGTTCACGGTCCCATGGTTGGGGGCAGGTTAAAGGACATCGTTCTCATCCTTCAGGTCGTGGAAATGCTGGTCTAATGAAATATAGACGGAGTTGGATGATAAAATATGATCCTGATCATTTTGGAAAACCTCATCTTAATCCTCCTAACAGAAAAATTGTTTCGAAATGGATTAATGTAGGTCAAATAAACGGATTATTTTCTAATAGTTCTGAACAAACTTTGTCTAAGATAAATTTGACTGAACTTGGTTATGAAAAATTATTAGGTTCTGGAGAAATTTCCGGACCTTTTGAAATCGTTATTAAATCTTATACACAAACTGCAAAAGATAAAGTTGAAAAAGCAGGTGGTACAGTATTGAGGTCTAATAAATGAGTGCCCTTACAGAACTTGTTAGAAATATAGCATCTATTTTACCCGAAGTTAGAAAACCAAAAATCAAACAAACATTAACTACTAGATTGCTTTGGACAGCTGTTGCATTAATAACTTACTTAGTTATGGCTCAAATACCATTATATGGCGTTGCTTCTGGAATGTCAGATCAATTATCATATACGCGTATAATATTTGCTTCTGCTCAAGGTACTTTGATGGAACTTGGAATAGGTCCTATTGTCACAGCAGGTCTTATTTTACAATTGCTTAAAGGCGCTGAAATAATTAAACTAGATTTTAAAAAGACTCAAGATCGTGCATTGTTTTCTGCTTCTACTAAAATATTAGCTATAACTGTTACATTTGCAGAAGCAGTTGCATTTATGATTGGTGGTGCATTTGGAACGGGTCTAACTACTCCTACTATGATAGTAATTATCTCTCAAATTATGTTTGCTGGACTTATGGTAATTCTTTTGGATGAATTGCTTCAAAAAGGCTGGGGTTTGGGCAGTGGTATAAGTCTATTTATTGCCGCCGGTGTAGCTCAGCAGATTTTCTGGAATATTTTTAGTCTTATTCCTAGTGGCACAGGTTACTTTGGTGTAATACCAAATACGATTTCTAATTTTTTATCTAATTCTCCAGAAAGCGTTTTTATGCGCCCTGGTGGTTTACCTGATATTTTAACAATGTCATTAACATTTGCTATTATTGGCTTAATAGTATATGCAGAAGGCATCAAAATTGAAATTCCTATTACTTCTGTTAAATATAGAGGATTCCAAGGCACTTACCCAATAAAATTACTTTATGTATCAGTTTTGCCTGTTATTTTGACTGGAGCCCTTTTAGCCAACGTAATATTCTTTTCACAATTTATATGGTCCCGATATAATCCTGCTAATTCAAACAGTTTGTTGAATCTTATAGCGATTTTTAATGTTAATGATCCTACACAAGGTCCAATTGGTGGCCTAGCTTATTATATCTCACCTCCGCGTGGGATAGAAGTTGCATCTGTAGAACCTGTCCGTGCTATTACTTACATGTTATTCTATGTTGTAATGTGTACTATTTTTGCCAGAGTTTGGGTTGAAATAGGTGGATTGGGTGCAAAAAGTGTTGCAAAAAATCTTCTTGGTGCAAATGTTCAAATTCCAGGTTTTCGACGTTCGCAAGCTTCTGTTGAGGTTGTACTCCAACGTTATATTCCTGTAATTACAATTATTGGTGGTATTTTGATGGGTATTTTGGCATCAGGAGCTGATATATTAGGAATATTTGGTGGTGGTACTGGAATATTGCTTATGGTAAGTATAACTATGAATTATTATCAAATATTGATGAAAGAAAGACTAGAGGCAATGATGCCGGGTCTTGCATCATTCTTGGGCAAAGGATAGAGACATATAATAGTGATTCTAACAGTGTGTTCAATTGGTCAAAACTAAACGTGTTGTAATTGTTGGTATTCCAGGAGTGGGCAAAACCACAGTTGTTACTGAAGTATTTAATCAACTCCAACAAAAAAATTTGAAGATTGAAAATCTAACTTTTGGAACTATAATGTTCGAAGAAGCCCAAAAACTTGGCATTTCTAATCGAGATGAAATGAGAAAATTATCAGTTGACGAGCAAAAGAACTTACAAATAAAATCAGCTCAAACAATTGCACAAATTAATGCAGACGTAGTTTTAATTGATACTCATTTATTTATTAAAACCAATTCAGGTTATCTTCCCGGACTGCCTAAAGACATTCTTGATTATTTATTACCCACAAATCTTGTTCTTGTAGAAGCAAAACCTCAAGATATCCTTAATAGACGAGCAAATGATCCAACTCGTACACGTGATTCTGCAACAATTAATTCTATAGAATTAGACAATCAAATAGCAAGAAGCATGCTTTCTTCATCAGGTGTTTTAACTGGTGCTTCAGTATTTATAACGATTAATCAAGAAGGAAAATCTGAAGAAGCGGCAAAATCAATTGCGGACTTTATAATTTAGAATTATGGGTTTTTCTTTTTGAAAGGAATAATTCTATCAGGTATGCCTGCAGTTGGTAAGACAACTGCTGCTTTTTCTTTATGTAAAGAATTTAATCTTAACTATTATTCTGGTGGAGATTTACTAAAAGAATTAGCTAAAAAAAAAGGCTATGAAATCTCTGGTTCTGATTGGTGGGATGATAAACATGGAATGGATTTCATATCCAATCGAATGAATGATTATTCTTTTGATAAATATGTCGATAAAAAACTTCTAGAATTATTAAATCAAGGAAATGTTGTTATTACTAGCTACACGTTACCTTGGCTTACTAAACAAGGCGTTTCTGTATGGCTAGAAGCTTCAATTGAAAATAGGGCCAAACGATTATGCGTCCGTGATAATATCAGTATTGATAAAGCTAAAAACATAGTTAAGAAAAGAGATTTAAAAAATCAAGAACTTTATCACCAATTATATAATATTAATCTAGGGCAAGATTTGTCTGTTTTCGATCTAATAATAAATACTAACGATATTAATATTAATGAAGTAAGTAAAATTCTTATTAAATCAATAAATGAATCAATTTAACTCTAATTCTAATAATGAAAGATTCGTTCTTAATGAGGAAGACGATCTTGTAGATTTTGGCTCTCGGCCATATGATAGAACAATTCCTGAACTCCTTAATAATGGAATTATATTTGTAGACAAACAATCCGGTCCTACTAGCCATCAAATTGTTTCTTGGGTTAGAAGTATGTTAAACCAAAGCAAAGCTGGTCATAGTGGTACTTTGGATCCACAGGTTACTGGTTTATTACCTATAGGCTTGGGAGATGCAACTAAGGCTCTATCAATTCTGTTATATGGAGCTAAAGAATATGTTGCGATACTTAGATTACATAATGATGTTAATCCAGACTCCTTCGCCAATTATCTCTCTGAATTTACGGGTAAAATTTTTCAAAAACCTCCACAACGTTCTGCAGTAAAAAGAAGAACCAGAACTAGAGAAATTTATGACATTAAGCCTCTGGATTCTAAAGGAAGGTTAATCTGCTTAAAGATATTATGTGAAGCAGGAACTTATATCAGAAAATTGATTTACGATATTGGTGAAGTCTTAGGATGTGGTGCTACTATGATTGAACTTCGACGTACTAAGGTTATGCATATAGATGAAAACACTAAATTTGTTACACTACATGATCTCAACGACGCTATGTTTTTATGGAAATCCCATAATCAAGATGAAAAAATTCGTTCATTAGTTAAACCTGTTGAATTTATTTCCAAACCTCTTAATTCAATTATGGTAAGGTCTTCCGCAATTGACTCTATCTGTCATGGCGCTCAATTGGCAATTCCTGGAATCTTGAATTTTTCAAAATCTATACAAAAAGGTGATAATATATCACTTATTTCTCAAAAAGAGGAATTAATTGCAATTGCAAAATCAGAATTTTCTGCTATTGAGTTACAAGAAAATAAAAAAGGAATTGCTAGTATTACTCAAAGGGTTATTATGCGGCCTAGTACTTATCCGAAAATGTGGAAAAAAAACCAGATTCGTGAATAATATTGTGAAAAATGTTAATCATAATAAAGAATTTAACTTTTAAATTGTTTGTTCGAATCATAGCCGGGGTAGTCTAGATTCATGGACAATCTGGTAAGGCGCAAGCCTGGAATGTATTCCAGTTAGCTTGTGACTCGCAAGGGTCTCGTGGGTTCAAATCCCACTCCCGGCGTTCAATTGTTTTTCATTTTTTTTACTATTTGATTTTTATGAAAAACGATATAAATGCCGTTATACATATGTATTTTATGTCAAGGGAACATTTTGTCTATATATTGACATTCGTTTTACTTCTTTCATTATTTGCTCCCGTAATTAATTCTGCATTAGCTGGACCTGAAGATATTCTATGGAGTGATGCCAGACCTTTTAGAGCAATATCGCCTCTAATTCCTGAAAGTGGAATAATGTTTCATGAACCTGTTTCTGATAAAATGTCAGGATCATCAGAAAGAGTTGTAACTGGACAAGATTATCGATTTGATAATGCAAAGAAACAAGCAATTGAAGATTGGAAAGATAGTCAAGATGGTGCATTCCTGAGAGCTTTTGGAATCTAAAACCTGATTGATTAAATTACTGTTTTTTAGTTATCTTCATAATATCTTTATTCAAAATCTCTTCGATATTTTTTGGAAGAATTACTGAATTTATTATTTCTATTTTTGACTTATCTGCCCAATTAATTTTACTGATTTGAATCTTTTCTATATGATTTGAATTATCAAGTTCTATTGATACATTAAACACATTGTTGTTTTTTTGGTAGATTTTTATAATTTTCTTCCTTTTATCTATAATAATTAATTCATATCCTAATAATGACGCTTCTAATAAATCAATTATTCTTCCTTTAAACACAAACAATATATTATTTTCCAAATTATATGTTATTTTTTGTTTATTGAATTAATCTTCTTCATTTAGTTGAATATTTTCGGTTATTGTCGAATATTTATAAAACGTTAAACACTATTAATATTTTTTTTAATTTAAGTGATACATTTGCTACATGTAATTAAATGTTTGACAGAAGAAGGAGAACTCAATGATAATGTTGAACTTGATTTATCTGAGGCTGAATTACTTAAAACTTATCAAACTATGGTTCTTACAAGAATTCTTGATACTAAAATGATAGCCCTTCAACGTCAAGGACGAATTGGCTTTTATCTTTCATCATATGGTGAAGAAGCTTGTTCTGTTGGTAGTGCTCTAGGAGTTTCCAATAATGATTGGTTCTTTCCAGCATATAGGGAACAAGGTGCAATGTTACTCAAAGGCGTCTCACTTCATTTTATTATTTCTCATCTTCGCGGAACTGCAGAAGATGAACATAAAGGTAGATCATTACCTGGATTGTTTGGATGTAGTTCAAAACGATTTGTTCCTCCATCTGCCCCTGTTGGTACACAAATACCTCATGGAGTTGGAGCTGCTTTAGCATCGAAATTAATTGGTGATAATTCCGCTACAATAATTTATTTTGGTGATGGTGCTACTTCTTCTAATGACTTTCACTCTGGTATGAATTTTGCTGGAGTTCTTAAAACCCCTAGTGTTTTCTTTTGTAAAAATAATCAATGGGCTATTTCAACTCACGTTAGTTCTCAAACATCTTCTCAAGGAATTGCAGTAAAGGCTCAAGCTTATGGATTTGATGGTGTATTGGTTGACGGAAATGATGTTTTAGCCGTCTATTTAGCTACAAAAACCGCTATGAAAAATGCTCGTGATGGCCGAGGACCTACCCTTATAGAAGCTCTGACATATCGTTTATCATCTCACTCTACTTCTGATGATGGTTCTCGATATCAAGATCAGGTTGAATATAAAAAATGGCTAAATAAAGATCCCATCGCAAGATTTCGTAAATATCTAAATAATGCAGGAATATGGACCGTTGAATATGAACAAGAATTACAAGAAAAATTCGATAGACAAATATCTGATGCAATTGCACAAGTTGAATCTTCTCCCATGCCTAGCGTGGATACATTGATCACGGATGTTTATTCTGAAATTCCTAACGCTCTGAGATCTGATTTTGAAGATATCAGAAATGTTTGATGTAATTATATAATTTATACAATTATTTTTTATTTATCAGTGAAAATCTGTTCATTATAATCAACATTATAATAATTATAGAAATACCTAATGTAACATAGAATGTCATATCCTCTAATAGTGATTTCGGAGTAACTTGTAGCAAAAATATCGTACTGATAGTTTCCTTCTCTGTTAAAATTTCTACCTCAATTTCATAAATTCCTTTTTCTTTAAAATTATGTATGAGAGAAAAATCTCCTTCTATAATGTCTAAATCAGTATATGATTGGATTAAACTTATATCATCAAAAATATTTATTATTACTGAAATTCCTTCTAGTCCTTTTCCAGTTGTAGCATTCTGAATACTAAAAACTAGATTCGAATCTTCATTTTGTATTACAAATGAAGGATCTGAAATAAACTGTACTGTTATTCCATTTGTATCTTTTTTAAATCCTCCTATTATATGAGCCATACTAAATGGCATAGACATTAAAAAATAACATATAATTAATATTGATATAATCTTATGTAATGTCATTCTATCATGTTTTACGAGATAATTTGTTTATATATGTCATTATAATCCTTCTTTTGACAATTAACAACATTCATGCATGTTGTTTAAAAGTATAAGAACAATAATATCATAAAGAAAAACTCGGGGGAATAAAAAATATGGAAATAGAATCTGTTTTCTTTTTAATTGGGGTTATAACAATAATTGGTTATCTAGCTTCCAATATTTTTGCACGAACCAGTATACCTGATATTCCATTTTTGATACTACTTGGAATTATTGCATCTTCACTTCTTGGCGGTGCTACTGAGGGTTTACAATTTATTGCCCCGTATTTAGCTTCCGTCGCGATAGCAGTTATATTATTTAATGGTGGTCTGTATCTTAAGATACGCCAAGTTATTGCAGAAACTCCTAAAGGATTTCTTGTTACAGCTACTAGTGTTTTACTTGCAATTCTTTCTACTAGTGCGTTTGGATTAATAATTAATAATTACATTCTTGATTCAGCTTGGGGAGTTGGGTTAGATGCTTTATTACCTTCATTATTTTTTGGTGCTGCTTTAGCTGGTACTAGTTCTGCAGTTATAATTCCACTTGTTAGTAGATTAAAAGTTGATAAAAAACTTGAAACATTCTTAACTATTGAATCTGCATTTACAGATGTTTTTGTTATTGTCATTGGAGTGACTATACTTAATATAATTGTAAGTCCTGGTTCATCTGATACTATTAGTATCACAACTTTTCTACAGGGTATTGCCGGTAAATTTTCTATCGGTATAGTTTTTGGCTTAATAGGTGGATTGATTTGGTTGTACATTTTACAAAGCTTTCCCAAAAATACTGGTAAAATATCTTCACAATATGATATAGTTCATGATGATGTCTTAACCTTAACCACAATGTT
>CEVO01020147.1_pt1 | contig 9889 bp, 7 predicted proteins | sample 531511 | NCBI WGS metagenome assembly CEVO01 (sample SAMEA2623907, study PRJEB7988) | marine metagenome | biome: marine biome (ENVO:00000447); feature: mesopelagic zone (ENVO:00000213); material: "saline water (ENVO:00002010), including plankton (ENVO:xxxxxxxx)" | depth 800 m | reverse complement strand
GGTGGTGGGCATGCCCATGCCCAAGAGGATCGAGATGCACATGGCGAAGAACAGCGCCAGCAGCTGGCTGACACCGGCCAGGCCCAGCAGCAGCGACGAGAAGCGCGCGCCGACGCCGGTCAGGGCGATGACGCCGACGATCAGGCCGGCGCAGGCACACACCGCGATGATCTGGATCGACATGGTGCCGGCCAGGCTGAGGGCCCGCAGGATGGAACGAATGCCCATCTTGTGGGGTGACAGCCAGCTCACCACCGCGGCGGAGGCGGTCGCCAGCGTGCCGGCGCGGATCACCGAGTAGCCCATGAACAGCGCTGTGATCAGGATGATGATCGGGGCGAACAGGTAGACCTGCTTGATCAGCTTGGAGAACTGCGGAATCTCTTCCTTGCGCATGCCGCGCATGCCCTTGCGGGCCGCCTCGAAGTCGACCATGAAGTAGACCGAGGCGAAGTACAGGATCGCCGGGATCAGCGCGGCCACCGCGATCTCGGTATAAGGAATACCGGTGATCTCGGCCATGATGAAGGCGCCGGCACCCATGATCGGCGGCATGATCTGGCCACCGGTGGAGGCGGCCGCCTCGATGGCGCCTGCGCTTCTGGCCGGATAGCCGACCTTCTTCATCAGCGGGATGGTGAGCGAGCCGGTGGACACCACGTTACCGGCGCTGGTGCCGTTGATCATGCCCATCAGGCCGGAGGCGAAGATCGAGACCTTGGCGGGGCCGCCACGGGCGCGACCGGCGCCGGCGAAGGCGAAGTTGACGAAGTAGTCACCGACCTTGGAGGCCTGCAGGAAGGCCGCGAAGATGATGAACAGGATGATATAGGTGGAGGACACCGCCGTGGTCGGGCCGAGGATGCCGGCGTCGGTGTAGACCTGGCTGAAGAAGCGCCCCAGCGACAGTCCCGGATAGCCGAGGAAGCCCGGCAGCCAGGGGCCCATGAAGACGTAGGTCAGGAAGATGGCGGAGATCACCACCAGTGCCAGACCGGCAACGCGGCGGGTCAGCTCGAGGATCAGCAGCGAGCCGGAGATGGCGGCCCAGCTGATGCCCATGGGCGCGAAGGAGGTGCCGGTGGAGGCGCGCAGCGGACTGTTGAAGACCACCAGCAGGTAGCCGGCCACGGCGGCGGCGCAGACCATCAACACGACGTCGGCCAACAGCAACTGGTGGCGGGCCTGACGGGGAAACCAGGAAAGCGCAATGGCACCGACGGTGGCCAGGATCAGCGGCGCGCCGTAGTGCCAGTTTTCGATGGCCGGCTCGATGCGCATGGCGCCGCCGGCCATGGTCTGCTGCATCAGCACCACCTGGATCAGGGCGTAGCCTGCGGGCAGCAGCAACGCCAGGGCGATCACGCTGGCCCAGCGCGGCGCACCGTCCTGACCGTCCTCGACGAAGCGCGAGCCGGTGTAGAGGCCGAACCCGAGGATCAGCGCGCCGGCGATATGGATGATGCGGAACGACCAGGTCTCGATGGGGTAGATATTGAGCGAGACCAGGTGAAAGACGGTGTAGGCCACGGCGAGTACGCCGAACAGCCACCACTTGCCGCCCTGGAAGACACGGCGATTGGGTTCGACGGCTTCGTCGTCGACGCCCGAGGCGACGATGGGTTCGACCGAAGCGTCGGCCGCATCCTCGTCGCGGGGAGAATCTGGGGTGTGGGTCATGGAACGATACCTTGAGAAACGGACGACCGGCCGGGTGCCCGCCCGCGGACTGGCCGCGGGCGGGTGATCCTGATTACTGCTTGATCATGGACGGATCGATCTCGTAGCCGTTTTCCTCGTACCAGCGCGCGGCGCCGGGGTGGAACGGCAGCACGGTGTTGTACTGAATGTTCTCGGGAATGGTGGTCGCGGCACTGCGGTGCACGTCGAGCATCTTGTCGTTGTTTTCCATGGTCAGCTTGGTGACTTCGTAGACGAAGTCTTCGGGCAGGTCACAGCCGGCGATGGCGAAGTTCCACATGGACACCGCACGGGCGTCTTCCTCGAGGGTGGTGTAGGTGCTGGCCGGGATCTGGAAGGCCGAGACCGGGAACTTGTCGAGGACCTGCTGCTGCTCTTCCTCGGTGAATTCGACGATGTTGACGTCGGTCTGCACCTCGAGCTGGCTGACCGCGGGGATCGGAATGCCGGCGGCGAAGGCGATCACGTCGAGCAGGCCGTCCTGCAGCTGCCCGCCGAGGTCAGACCAGCCACCGTTGCGGCGATCGAAGTTGACGCCCAGCTCTTCGAGGATGGCCGGGAAGTAGGTGTCGGAGGTGGAGGCTGCCGGGCCGAAGCCGATACGAGCGCCGTCGGGAATCTCGGAGATCGAGGTGATGCCGCTGTCGGACAGGGCGGTGATGGAGAACGGGGTCTCGTACATCGGGAACATGGCGCAGACGTTGTCCATCTTCACGCCGGGGGCCAGCGGGCTCTTGCCGTTCACCGCGTCGGAGGCGGGACCCATGGTGGTCAGGCCGAAGGCCACGTCGCCGCCGTGCACCAGCGCCAGGTTCTGGGTCGGACCACCGGTGACTTCGCCGCCGCCGGACAGACCGAGCTGGTCGGCGACCAGGTTGGCCCAGCCGGAGCCGTAGACGAAGTAGGTGCCGCCCTGGCTCGCGGTGCCCACGGTGAAGCTTTCAGGCCAGTCTTCACGGTCTGCCTGGGCGGCAGCGGACACCAGCAGGGTGCCGGCGAAGGTGGTGGCGAGGACGCCGGTGAGGAGCCGGGTAGAGGTGCTCATGCAATGTCTCCCAATGCGATGGACGTTGTGGTTATCGTGCTGCGGTCTCAAGCCTAGACGCCAAGACCGAGCCTGACCGGACGTCGGTCAACGCAAGAGGTATCGCAAGGGGTGTGCCCGACCCAAGGATTTATCTGTAAATCAGTTGGTTATTAAAGAGGCTTTAGACATTGGTCGAAAATGTCGACAAGGCCTTTGTCCGAAGTTTCGCACGTTTGCCGAATTAGAGTGTGCGGATATCCGCACACCCTTGAGCGTAAAAGCGTCGCGTGCTGAATCAGTGGCGTTTGCCGGGGTCGAGAATGCGAACCGGCTGGATCTCTTCAGTGGCGGGGGCTTCGGACTCCCGGTTGACCCGTGTGGCGAGCTCTTCGACCACGTCGTCCTCGATCGGCAGCTGTTCGAAGAAGTCGCAGCTGACGCACTCACGGTAGCGCACGCCATTCTGCTCCCAGGCGCGGATACGGTCCATGGCGGCGCAGCGGGGGCAGACGACGCCGGCGATAAAGCGTTTCTTGACGGTCATGTCGGTCTCCACAAATGGCAACGCCCCCGCTGTCGGCGGGGGCGTCGACGAGACGGATGGTCAGGCGGCGCGGATGCCGCTGTGGCGCAGCAGCGGTTCGATGCTCGGCTCGCGGCCGCGGAAGGCCTTGAACAGTTCGGCGGCATCCCTGGCACCGCCCTGCTCGAGGATCTCGCGGCGGAAGCGAGCGCCGGTCTCGGCGTCGAAGGTGCCGGCCTCCTCGAAGGCGCTCCAGGCGTCGGCGGACAGCACCTCGGCCCACTTGTAGCTGTAGTAGCCCGCCGCATAGCCACCGGCGAAGATGTGGCCGAAGCTGTTCTGGAAGCGGTTGAATTCGACCCGCGGTACCACCGAGACCTTGGCGCGGACATCGTCCAGCAGCGCCTGGATGTCGGCGGCAGACGGCGCTGCTGGCTCCAGATGCAGGCGGAAGTCGAACAGCGACAGCTCGACCTGGCGCAGCATGCCCATGGCGGACTGGAAGTTCTTGGCCGCGGTGAGCTTGTCGAACAGCTCGTCGGGCAGCGGCTCGCCGGTGTCGACGTGGCCGGAGATCAGATCCAGCCCTTCACGCTCCCAGCAGAAGTTCTCCATGAACTGGCTCGGCAGCTCCACCGCGTCCCAGGCCACCCCGTTGATGCCCGAGACGTCGGCCACCTCCTGGCGGGTGAGCATATGGTGCAGGCCGTGGCCGAACTCGTGGAACAGGGTGGTGACCTCGTCGTGGGTCAACAGCGCCGGCTTGTCGCCCACCGGGCGGGTGAAGTTGCAGGTCAGGTAGGCCACCGGCAGCTGCAGCTCGACGCCATGACGACGACGCACCCGGCACTCGTCCATCCAGGCGCCGCCGCGCTTGCCTTCCCGGGCGTAGAGATCGAGATAGAAGCCGGCGATGGGCTGCCCGTTCTCGAGCACCCGGTAGAAGCTGACGTCCTCGTGGTAACTGGGGGCGTCGGGATCCTGCTCGACCTGCACGCCGTAGAGGCGCTCGACCACGCTGAACAGCCCGGCGACCGCCTTGGGCGCGGGGAAGTAGGGGCGTAGCTGCTCCTGGGAGATGGCGTAGCGGGCCTCGCGCAGTTTCTCGCTGGCGTAGCCCACATCCCAGGGGGCGAGTTCCTCGAGCCCCAGCTCGTCACGGGCAAAGGCCTCGAGCTCGCTGAATTCCTGTTGGCCCTGGGGCAGGGCCCGTCTGGCCAGGTCGTCGAGGAAGCCGATGACCTCGCTGGGGCTGTCGGCCATCTTGGTCGCCAGCGAGTAGTCGGCGTAGCTGGAGAAGCCCAGCAGCTCGGCCATCTCGCGGCGCAGCGCCAGGGTCTCTTCCATGATCGGGGCGTTGTCGTACTCGCCTGCGTTGGGGCCTTTCTCGGAGGCCCGGGTGACGAAGGCGGTGTAGACCTCACGGCGCAGCTCGCGGTCTTCGGCGTAGCTCAGCACCGGGAAGAAGCTGGGGAAGTCCAGGGTGATGCGATAGCCCTTGTTGCCCTTGGCCTCGGCGTTGGCCGCCAGGGTGTCCAGGGCGCTCTGGGGCAGGCCGGCCAGACGGTGGTCGTCGTCGAGTTCCAGCGCCCAGGCCTGGGTCGCGTCCAGCAGCTGGTTGGAGAAGGTGCTCGACAGACTCGACAGGCGCGTGCGGATTTCCGCCGAGCGCTGTTTCTTGTCTGCTGGCAGGTCGACGCCAGCCAGGCGGAAGTCACGCAGGGCGTTGTCCACCGAACGCTGGCGAGCCTCGTCGAGCTCGGCGAAGGCCGGGCTGTCCTTGAGCGCCTGCCAGGCGCGGAACAGGCCTTCGTGCTGGCCGATCCAGGTGCTGTAGGCGGAGAGCTTCTCGAGGCAGCCGTCGTGGGCCTCGCGCAGCTCCGGTGTGCTCATGGTCGAGTTGAGGTGCGATACCGGCGACCAGGCCTGGGCCAGGCGGTCGCTCATCTCTTCCAGCGGCGCCGCCAGGCTGTCCCAGCTGGGGGTGTCGCGCTCGGCTTCGGCCACCAGCTTCTCGACGCCTTCGCGCAGCTCCTCGAGCAGCGCGTCCACCGCAGGGGCGACGTGCTCCGGGCGAATCTCGCCGAAGGGCGGCAGGGTGTGGCGTTCTAGCAGCGGATTGCGGGACATGGGCACCTCTCGGGAATTCGACAATGGTTCAGTAAATGCGGGCGACTGCCGGCGGTTTCAATGTGCTAGTCTTGCGGCCTTCGTTTTTCTCGATCTGGACACCGAAAGACCATGAACCAAACGCTGGAACGCTGGAGTTCGCGCCGCGCCTTTATCCTGGCCGTGACCGGGGCCGCCGTCGGTCTTGGCAACATCTGGCGCTTCCCCTACATCACCGGGGAGAACGGGGGCGCCGCCTTCCTGCTGCTCTATGTAGGCTTCGTGGTGGTGCTGGGCCTGCCGGTGATGATGGCAGAGATCATGATCGGCCGGGCCGGTCGGCGCAGCCCGATGCAGTCGCTCGCTGAGCTTGCGCGTCAGCGCGGCACCTCGAGCCACTGGAAGTGGCTGGGGCTGTTCGGCGCCTTCACGGTGTTCTGTATCCTGTCGTTTTACTCGGTGGTGTCCGGCTGGTCCATCGACTTTATGGTCAAGGCCTTCAGCGGAGGCTTCGCAGGCCAGAGTGCGCCGCAAATCGGCGCAGGCTTCGACGCCTTCCTGGCTGACCCGCTGCGGATGACGCTCAACCATACGCTGTTTCTGGTGATGACCATGGTGGTGGTCGCCGCCGGCGTGGCCAAGGGCTTGGAGCGCCTCAATAACCTGCTGATGCCGGCGCTCTACCTGCTGCTGATCGTGCTGGCCGGCCACGCCGTGACCATGGACGGCTTCGGTCCGGCCATGGCCTGGCTGTTCACCCCGGATTTCTCGGCGCTGACGCCGATGGTGCTGGTGCACGCCATGGGACATGCCTTCTTCACCCTGGCGGTGGGGGCCTGCGCGCTGATGGCCTACGGCGCCTATATGCCCGACCACCAGAGCCTGCCTGGCGCCGCCGGCGCGGTGGCGGTGCTTGATGTGCTGGTGGCGCTGCTGGCCGGTATTGCGATCTTCTCGGTGGTGTTCACCCAGGGCATGGATCCGGGGGAGGGTCCAGGACTGGTATTCGTGACCCTGCCGGTGGCCTTCGCCGAGCTGCCCGGTGGTCCCTTCTGGCTGGGACTTTTCTTCCTGCTGCTGCTGCTGGCGACCTGGACTTCATCGATCAACCTGGCCGAACCGATGGTCTCGACCCTGGTGGGCTGGGGGCTGTCGCGGCGCATGGCCGCCCTGGCGGTGGGCCTGTGCGTATGGCTGGTGGGGCTGTTGTGCGTGCTGTCGTTCTCGAGTCTGAGCGACGTCCACCTGATCGGGGAGATGAACTTCTTCGGCGTGGTCAGCACCATTCCGCCGGAGATCTTCCTGCCGCTAGGCGGTCTGTTGATCGCCATCTTTGCCGCCTGGGTGATGCCTGAGCAGGAAGCGCTGCGGGCGCTGGATGCGGGGCCCAATGGCTTTCGCGTGTGGCGCGCCGTGGTACGCTGGGTGTCGATTCCGCTGGTACTGGTGGTGCTGTTCAGCGGTCTGCTGTAGTGCCGCGACCGACCGGCGCACAACCTTCAGGAGAGACAGCGATGGCAGACAGGGTGGCAACGGAAGCGCACGATGGTACGCCGGGGTATCCGGTGATCCGTTCCTGGCAGGGTGTAAGCCCCAGGCTGGGCGCGCGGGTCTATATCGACCCCCAGTGCATGGTATTGGGTGACGTGGAGCTGGGCGACGACTGTTCGGTGTGGCCGATGGCGGTGATTCGCGGAGACATGCACCGGATTCGCATCGGCTCGCGCACCAGCGTGCAGGACGGCAGCGTGCTGCACATCACCCACGCCAGCGACTTCAATCAAGGCGGCTGGCCGCTGACCATCGGCGATGAAGTCACCATCGGCCACAAGGCGGTGCTGCATGGCTGCACCCTGGGCAACCGGATCCTGGTGGGCATGGGCGCCATCGTCATGGACGGGGCAGTGGTCGAGGACGAGGTGATCATCGCCGCCGGTGCGGTGGTGCCCCCCGGCAAGCGCCTGGAAAGCGGCCACGTCTACGCCGGCAACCCGGCCAAGGCGCTGCGCCCGCTGAAGGATTCTGAGCGCGCCTTCTTCCCCTACACCGCAGGCAACTACGTCAAGCTCAAGGATCAGTACCTGGTCTCGGCCCAGGGCTGACGACAGAGCCGCAGTGGTGAAGAACACGGATCTGCCCGCGCAGGTCCGTGTTTTTTTATCCAGTATGTTTCCAACCAATTGTTTCTATTGAACTGCCGGGCGATAATCTGGTCATTTATCCAGTATATGCCTTTTCGAGGAGTCCGCCCGGCATGGCCAACTTCCGCACCCACCTCAGCGTGGCCGCCGCCGGCGGCGCGGTGCTGGCCCATGGCGGCTGGCAGGCGGGGCTGTGGTCGGCGCTCGACAGCCTGCCGATGCTGGCGCTGACGACCCTGGGCGGCATCCTCCCCGATATCGACTCCGACAGCTCCAAGGCGATCCGGCTGATCTTCAATCTGATGGCGGTGCCGGCGGTGGTGGCTGGCGCGGTGATGCTGCAGGAGCGGTTCTCCGACGGCACCTTGCTGTTGGTGTGCGGCGCCATCTATCTGGCGGTGCGCTATGTGGCCGGCGCGATCTTTGCCCGCTTCACCGTCCACCGGGGGCTTTGGCACTCGCTTCTGGCCGCGGCCATGTGCGGCCTGGCGACCGCGGCGCTCAGCCACCATCTGTTCGCACCACCGGACGCCATGGCCTGGGCCCACGGCGGCGCCCTGACCTTTGGCTTCGCCATCCATCTGTTGCTCGATGAGCTCTACAGCGTGGATCTGAACGGGGCGCGACTGAAACGTTCTTTCGGTACCGCCTTCAAACCGTTTGACTGGGGCGATCCCGGCAACTCTCTGGCGATGCTGTGCGTGACCCTGAGTCTGGCGCCCTGGCTACCGTCCTGGGACGCGCTGCAGGGGCTGGTCGATCAGGGCGTGGCGCTGGTGTCGGGGCGCTGGCGATAGTCGTCGGGCTTGAGGGCGTGCTTCTTGAGCTTGTCGTAGAGGGTCTTGCGCGGGAGTCCCAGGTGCTCGCAGACCTCGTTGATACGGCCGTGGTGGCGGGCCAGCGACTGGCTGACCAGCTGTTTCTCGAACAGCTCCACCTGCTGGGGCAGCGGCAGCTCGCCACCGTCGCTGCCGACGCCTTCCATCAAGGCGTCGAGGCGGTAGTCGCAGGTGCTGCCGAGCAGCACGTAGCGCTCTGCCAGGTTGCGTAGTTCACGGGCGTTGCCGGGCCAGTCGTGGGCCAGCAGCGCGGTGACGCCGGCCGCATCCAGCGGCGGCGCTTCCATGCCGCTGCGGCTGGCGGCCACCGCGGCGAAGTGGTGAAACAGCAGCGGGATGTCCTCGCGGCGCTCGCGCAGCGGCGGAATCATCAGGGTCACCACGTTGAGGCGGTAGTACAGGTCCTCGCGGAACTCGCCGGCCTCGGCGGCCGTCTTGAGGTCGATCTTGGTGGCGGCGATCACCCGAATGTCGAGTGTCACCGGGGTATTGCTGCCCAGGCGCTCGACCTGGCGCTCCTGCAGTACCCGCAGTAGCTTGACCTGCAGCGCCAGCGGCATGGATTCGATCTCGTCGAGGAAGACGGTGCCGCCGGCGGCATGCTCGAACTTGCCGATGCGCCGCTCCACCGCGCCGGTAAAGGCGCCTTTCTCGTGGCCGAACAGCTCGGATTCGATGGTGCTCTCGGGCACCGCACCGCAGTTGATGGCGACGAAGGGCTTGCCGCCGCGGGCGCTGCGCTCGTGGATCGCGCGGGCCACCAGGTCCTTGCCGGCGCCGGTCTCGCCGAACAGCAGCACGTCGGCCTCGACCTGACTGATGCGCTGGACCATCGACGACAGCCGCTTGATCGCCGGGGTGCGCCCTACCAGACGTGGGCCTGGCGCGGTCTGCTGGGCCTCGAGCTCGGCCTTGAGGAAGCGGTTTTCCAGGCTCAGTCGACGCTTCTCCACGCCTCGCCGCACGACCTCGCCCAGGCGTTCACCGGGAAACGGCTTCTCGAGAAAGTCCCAGGCGCCTTCCCGCATGGCCTCCACCGCTGTGGATACATCGCCATGACCGGTAATCAGTACCACCGGCAGGTCCGGGTCGCGCTGACGAATCTCTCTGAGCAGGCTCATGCCGTCCATGCCGGGCATGCGGATATCGCTGATCACCACCCCGCTGAAGTCCCGGTCCAGGGTGGCCAAGGCCTGTTCGGCGCTGGGAAAGGGCAGCGGTCGATAGCCTGCCAGTTCCAGCGTCTGGCCCAGGGTGACCCTCAGGTGCTCTTCGTCGTCGATGATCATCACGGGGGCTTCGTCGGTCATGTGGCGTGGCTCTCATCGTGGGGCGGGAGGACGTGCTCGGCCTGGGGCAGCTCGATGGTAAAGCGTGCTCCGCCCAGAGGCGAGACACCGGCCTGGAGGCGGCCGCCGAGATCATCGATGATCCGTGCGGAGATGGAAAGCCCGAGCCCCAGTCCGGCGCCGGGGGCCTTGGTGGTGTAGAAGGGCTCGAACACCTGGCGGCGCTGGTCCTCGGGGACGCCGGGGCCGTTGTCGTCGAC
>CEVO01023984.1_pt1 | contig 9974 bp, 9 predicted proteins | sample 531511 | NCBI WGS metagenome assembly CEVO01 (sample SAMEA2623907, study PRJEB7988) | marine metagenome | biome: marine biome (ENVO:00000447); feature: mesopelagic zone (ENVO:00000213); material: "saline water (ENVO:00002010), including plankton (ENVO:xxxxxxxx)" | depth 800 m | reverse complement strand
GTATCCACCTGCAGCGCCGCCGGCGCCCCGTTTTGTCGCTTCCATAATCGAATTTGTTCGGGTGAATTAAGCACGGGAACAATGTTCGCCATCGCGAAAGCCATCGCTGTATCCGCGTCCGGGGGCCCCGAAAACACGTAAACAACACCTTTGTTGATGACCGACCTAAGCGCAAACGCCTCTTCTGGCGTTGCGACGAAAAAATGTTCGCAACCTTCTATTCTTAACCGTTGCGCAACCGCTTCCATACCCAGCCCATAGGCGTCTGCTTTCACTACGGCCCCAGCCAGCCCAGCCGAAGCTTCCACAAATCGACGATAATTCGCCGAGACCGAATCCAGATCGACGACAAGGCGGGCAAAGCTCATGCGTCGTGTCTCGAATGAAAACCCAATAGCGTATTAAGAATCGAAAAGAACACCTGGATTCAGTATCCCGTGAGGATCCAGTGAATGTTTGGCCGCACGAAGAACCTCGCCAAAAAGCTCTGGTCGCTGCCGTTCCCAGCCATCCCGGTGCATCCGACCCACCGCGTGATGGTGGGTGACGGTACCGCCTGCATCAATGACTGCGTCCACGGCAGCGTGTTTGATGACTTGCCAACACTCGATTTCGGAACCTATTTCGACGGGTCCACTAAATGAATAGTACGGCGCAGGACCATCGGCATAAACGTGGGTAAAACGACAAGAAAGTTGGGCATCTTCCCCAAGAGTCTCCCGCAGTGCTCGACCCACACGCTCTCGCACTTCGCCATCAAAAGCGGGCCATTGATCCCAAGTAATTGCCGTTTCGAACGTATCCGAGAGCAATCCCAAGCCTGCAGTGAGACCAGCGTTTACACCTATAAATGCGTCGCGCCAGGCACCGACAGCTCCCTGCCGACCCGTGGCACTCCCACCACCGTCGTCAATGTGAACATCGTCATCATCCACGATCCCACCAAATTCACGGGCAATGTTGATGGCGGCCCTTATATTTTCTCCTTGGGGTACATCGCCGGATTCAAAGCCCACGATGAGGAGGGCAGTTTCGCCATCCATGCCCGCAGCGTTGGCTGCTTCTAGCGGATCAAGGATGCGCAAATTAGCAGGCCAAAGTTTCGTCTGTACGATATGCCGAACGGCCTCGGCCCCCGCCTCCCAAGACGAGAACGCGACCCCAGCGGTGGCTCGATAAACAGGGCGCTTTTGCAGTCGCAACCAACAATCGCTAATCAGTCCAAGCGTGCCCTCCGATCCGATCACAAGTCGATCAGGACTTGGGCCGGCGCCACTACCTGGAAGACGCCGCGATTCAAACCACCCTTTGGGGGTTAGCATTCGCGTCGACTCGACAAAATCGTCAATGTGGGTCTGGTTGGTGGCGTAGTGGCCACCCGACCGTGTCGCTACCCAACCACCAACAGTCGACCACGGAAAACTCTGAGGAAAATGTCGCAGTGTCAATCCATGCGGCTTAAGTGTGGCTTCAACATCGGGTCCCAGCATGCCGGCCTGAAATCGTCCCGCGCGCGACGTTTCGTCGAGCTCTAAAACAGCATTCATTTCGTCCAGGTCAACGGTCACCGCAGTGTCTCGATCGAGCGGAGCGTTGACGCCCCAAACGACGCTGGTGCCTCCACCGTAGGGGATTACCGCGTGTTCCGAGTTATCGCACCATTCGAGTACGGCTTCTAGTTCATCCTCGTTTCGTGGATGTGCGACTGCATCCGGCGGGTTGTCAAAAATACCTCGCAACGCCGCAAGCAATTCCAGTGAGTGGCCACCGTGAGTGTGGGTAATTCGTTCCACTTGCGACGTCGATACGAATTCTTCCAGCTTCCCTGGAATCTTAACGCGAGGTAACCGCAGCTTTATCGCATCAACGTCTGGAATCGGCGGGGGTTCACTCGCGCGCCCCGTGCGTCTAGAAATCCGTTCGGCTGCGGCTCGGCGCTCGTTCTCCGACGGCTCATCCGATTGATAGCCCCAGGTCCAAAAACTTCGCCGTTCCTTCCTAGCTGCCATTTAGATAATGCCAGTTGCCATGAAAACCGTAAGGGACCCTATGCGGAAGTTGTCCGACGGCCACTGGGCCCAAAGCGACGTCTCGCGCATCAAACACGGCAAGATCGCTCCGGTTTTCGGCGCCCCGATAAATAAGCGTCAGCAAGAATCCTGCGCCTTCTTCTGCGCCTTCGGCTTCCGGAACAAATACCGGTTCACCTAAATAATCCCCGGCGTCGAGCTCGTAACGGGTAGCGACGTCTTTTCCAAAGTCGTGATGCACCAACGCGTTGAACCCCATGCTGCCCTCACGACCCGTCGACGCAGCATAGTATCCGTGTCGATAGTCGAGTCCAGCACGGCGCTCATCAAGCCTCGGAAATTCACCGGTAATATCGTCCAGATAGGTCCTCTTGACCCCCCGTGCATTATCGGCGAGATCGATTTCCCATTCGCACAAACGCGCATTGGCCTTTTTAGGATCGGCCGCACTGCCGTCGGCGTGTGGGAAAAGCGGTGCCTCTTCAAACTGCATTACGTGTGCGCGGATCTTATTCCCTGAAGTCATCGCATTCATCGGATGAAAGACGTAACAAGGATCGGTTTCATACCAACGGATGTCTTTCACGGAACCGTCTCGAGGCATTACGCCAATATGGCTGCCCTTCTCAGGCTCCCAGGCGAAGGCCGGTTCACCCCGCATCGCTCTTTGGACGCTTCCCGTAAGCGGCAGAATCGGAAAAATAACGTGCTCTGAGGTCACGATGAAATCGTGGACCATACTGCTAATCGGCGCTTCAAATCGTTCCGATCGGGTCAGCACGCCATCCGCGTTGACGACTTGGTATGAGAGGCCCTTGCCTAGCATGCCATCGACCATGTAACCGAAAAAAATCATTTCGCCGGTTACCGGGTCTATTTTGGGATGCGCGGTCATCGGACCCTCAAACGTGTCGTCAAAGCGCCAAGGTCCGATCGATTCGAGCGTTTGCGAATCGACTTCAAAAGGCGCGTGCCCTTCTTCCAAGGCGAGTAGACGTCCGCCGTGCCAAATCACATTGGTGTTAGCCACGCCATCGGTCTCAATACCGGCTACCGAAGGATCGGAGTCCATTGGATTAAAAGCGCCGAAAAGCGAACGTCCGGCCTCACGCTCTTTATGCCACTTGACGGTTCGTAACCAACGATTCCGGTATCGTACCTTGCCTTCGGCAATGACGAACTGGTGCAACATGCCATCCCCTACGAACCAATGATGCTCTCCTCGCGGTGGAAATTGAGGGTCCGGACCATTGCGGTAATACGCAACTTCAAGCGATTGTGGTAGCTCTCCCTCGATGACCAGGTCATCGATATCGGCCTCCATACGAATCGGTGCAAAATTACCTTGCAACTGGGGGTGTACCGGATAGGGTTGTGTCATTGCATCGCTCCTTTATTGGTGCGGTTGGAGAAATTCTCTCACCACACGATTGAATTTATCGGGTATCTCAAAATATGACGAGTGGCCAGCGTCACCGAGATTGACGAACGTCGCGCCGGGAACCATCGCTGCTCCAATTTCAACGACCCTAGGTGGTACGACGACATCCTTATCCGCGGTGATGAACAACGTGGGCGTTTTGAAGGCCTTCATTTCGGCTAAATCGATTTGTTTACCGCGATTACGCAACCCCCCCAAACCGACACGCGAGAAGTCGAGGTTCATCGCACCAATGCAATTATAGAGGTGCGAAAGCGGCCGATTTTTCTCCGGCAGATCCAACGCGACGGCCCAACTGCCGAAGGGTTGGGTCGGTTGCGGCCGTACGTGTTCGCGGCGAACGTTGTCGATGGCCTCGCTACTTAGACCTCCCACCGTATGGCTCATCACGAGTGCTGACACTCGATCCGGTTCGGATAGCGCGAAATCGAGTCCCGTGCGACCCCCCATCGATTGACAACAAAGCGCCGTCCGACGAATCTCCTCCGCGTCGAGAACGGACCTCAAATCAGCCACGAATAGATCGGGATCAAAATCCTCATCGCGGCATCGCGACCGTCCAAAAGCTCGATGGTCAAAGGTCACGATGTCGTAGTCATCGAAGAAAGAAGGAACCTGTTGCCACCAGCTTGCCGCGTTGCCGCCAGCGCCGTGCGCAAACGTCAACCAGGGCCGACTATTTTCATCGTCGCCTCGATACACGTCATAGTGAATATCAATGCCATCACTCGAGACAAAACTCATGCCAACCCCGGCCCCCTGGCCAATCGAACACCACAAAACCCCGCTGAATCGCTACGCATAGTTGGTCCCATCGCTCGCCATTACAACCTTATATGCAGATCAAGACCACTAAACATCACCAACAACCCCGCGCCCTGAGATCGTCGACTGGATACGCCGGATACATCGTCATGTCCTTGTAGATTGCGCATTTTTCGTCGTCGGTCAGATACTGATCTGCCCAGAGATTGAGGTGAACCGTGCGAATATCAATCGCAGCCGATTCCATGCGAATGCCACCCCCCGGTTTCGCATCGATCACCAGTTTTTGTTCACCGTTCCAGAGCTCCCATCTGGGTAGGGTACCGTCTCGACCACGACCGGGGTTGCCAGTGTGCGCGAAATGCGTCCAATAAGATCGAATCGAAGCTGAAAGTTCAATCCTTCCCTCGTTATTGGACTCATCGAAAAGTTCAGCCGCAAAGAAGCCCATACGAAAGTCGCCAAAGACGAAGGGGATTTCCAATCCGTGGGCTGCGCCCATGATTTGTGGCCAATCCCGATCCGGAGTCGCACCCACATCATCCCAGTCGAACCGATAAGCGTATGTCGGTCCCGTCGCCATATTCGCCACCTGATCGACCCCATCGAAGTTCAACCAGCGGGAGTAATAACGATTAAACGCTTCATACCGCGGGGCATCGATTATTTGGGCTTTCGTACCGGTCCATCGAACCAGCGAGGGGTCGTAGATCTGAAATAATTTCTGCTCGTCTCGATTCGCACCCACAAGCAACGGTTTCGCCGCCGCAGATCTTCGCGTCGTTGGCATCAATAGTCCGTCATAGACAACGCTCGGGATGTTGTACATCAAATTACTTTTGTCTCGATACACTCCCAGGATCGTTTCGTTAGGCAATTGACGCAGCCAGTCGCCGATTCCTTCGTCGTGGCGGGCTAGCTCTTCGCCCGCTTCCCGAGTTTGCACACGCCCCTCACCAAGCAGGAGATCAATCACGATTTCGGTAGCGCTTGCGGGTGTTCCCGGCGGATCGCCGGAAACGGTATTCGTGGCCTGTCCCGGACTCATATTCCAGAATCCGCCACTTTGAACGATCGCCTTGTCGAATAAGTCTTCGGCAGCGGGCGCCATGTACAACGCCAATACATTTTGTGCACCAGCCGACTCGCCAAAGATCGTAATATTCAATGGATCCCCGCCGAAGCTAGCGGCATTTCTTCGTACCCACGCAAGCGCCGCCATGAGATCGTAGAGGGCAAAATGTCCGCTCTTGCCCTCGGGGATGACGGACGGATGGTGAAACCATCCAAACGGGCCAACTCGGTAGTTGGTGGCGATGACGACTACATCATTTTCTGCAGCCAGTCTCGATCCATCGTACGCTCGCGACGATCCGCTCGTTTGGCCCCCTCCATACACCCAAAACATCACGGGTAGTCTTTCGTCGGGACCGACTCCAACGGGTGCATAAATGTCCAGATAGAGACAGTCCTCCGACCCCACCAGCAATTTGGATCGGGAATCACCGGCGAGCTGAAGCGGGGGCTCACGAAAGTTAGTTGCTGCTAACGGTCGCGTCCTTGGACGGGGCGGTTTCGGTACCGTCCAGCGTTCGGCAACGTCAGCGAACGGCACACCCAACCAGGCGACGGCACCGAATTCCGAAATCTTTCCTCGGACTGGGCCTTCCTCTGTCGATCGTTCGAGCACGATGTCTGTCACGGAATCATCCTCATGGGCACATCCACTAATTCCGATCAATAAAAGAACAACGAACAAATACACCGGAACCACAGCTTTACGCCTTGGGCGCCTACCCACTGGGTATGCATCAGAACGCTCGGTGACTATGATGAAGTCAATGACTAGGCCAAAGGTTTTCGACATTGAGCCCTGAATCCGATGCGATTGCCACTGCCCGCGCGTTCATTGACGCCTTTAATTCCCAGGACCACGAACGACTTGCGGGAACGTTGAATTATCCGCATACCCGCTTAGCATTGGGACGCTTTCGAACATTCAAGAGCGCTCAAGAGTCTGTCGTAGCAAGTACCACCGCCGAACCGCGTCTCGACGACGAAGGTTGGCACCATAGCATCATCGCGGAGATCGAGGCGGTTCACGTTGGCGACGATAAGGTCCATCTTGCGATGACGGTGGAGCGATGCCATGAAGACGGGACGGTCTACAACACATTCGATACCTTGTGGATCGCCACGCAGGACGAGAACCATTGGGGGATCAAGTTTCGATCCAGCTTTTTGCGATGAGCAATCCCGCGTTCCCGGTCGCCAAGACACTACGTTAAGCTAGCCTCATGCCCGAGATACACCATCAACGTGTGGCGCGTATCGCCACCGAGAGTTTTGCCGATCTCCTCGGCATAGAGTTGGTGAGCAACCGGCCCGGCCACGTCGTCGTTCGCATGCCCTATCGGACTGCGCTCGGCGTCGGTCGGATTCATGGAGGAGCCATCAGCGCCCTCATTGACGTTGCCGCCACGGCCTCATTTTGGTCTGACCCAAACCTCAAAGAAACCGCCATGGGTGCCACGGTCGGCTTTACCGTTAATTTCCTTAAGCTGGCGGTCAATTCCGATTTAACCGCAACCGCAACCGTGCGGCGGCGCGGGGGGACTCTTTGTACCGGCGATGTCTCGGTCACCAACGAGGTCGGTGATGAGGTCGCGATAGCCGTCGTAACGTACAAGTTGACGCAGTAATTCGGTCGACTGGATCAGCGGTCACGCACCATCTCGCGTCGTTCCCAACGATCGGTAAGACCCAGGAGCGCGGAAAATTCAGGCGGATTCCGGCGCAATACTTCGGGGGCAATGCCGCTATAACTTTCGATCGGTCGCACATTTTGACGATTACAAGTTAGGTGTAGCACCACCCGTTCACCCGGAAGGGTGCGAGGACAGTTGCCATGCCACATAGCGCCGTCCCACAATATGATCGACCCCGTGGTGGCGGCAACCGCTACCGCTTCCGATTCTCCTTCGCCGTCGACTGGGTGCCGCCGCAAGTGATGCGAACCGGGTACGAATCTCGTCGCGCCCGCTTCTTCGGTAAAATCATCACAACAAAAGATCGACGTGGCGATAACACTGTGTCCTGGAAACGGTTGCTCGTAACCGTTCATGTCGGCGTGAATGGCGAAGGGTTTGAGCGTGGTCCGCTTAACCGATGCGGACACTTGGCTCACGATAAAGTTAGGGCCCAGTAAGAACTCGTACAACGTATTCAACTTCTCTAGTTGGACCGCCTGTTCGAAGACCACTCCCTCATTGAGCAGGTTCGTTGGAAATCGACGGAAACCCTTCATACGATGGTTAATGTGTAAAACGCTCTCGCGCAGCTCTTCGAAAAACGATAGGGGCGCTGCATCTCGGATCACCGTATAGCCATCAATCGATAAGTCGGACACGTTGCCTTCAAGGTCCAATTCATCGATTCGTTGTCTTAGCTCTTCAGTCTTCGCCCGAACCGCTTGCGCAGCGCTCACTTTGACCATCCACAGACCACTTCAGCAGTTTTAAGTGATTGAAAAGATAAGCGTTGAACGCTTCCCTCACAATAGGAAACCAACTACTGTGTTTCGCCGACCTTCAAGGTATCGAAAGATGGCTACGATCTCTCGCGAAGTACACCTCATCGAATATCCCGAAGGACTTCCCGACGCGAGCCAATTCCAAATCGTCGAAACGACGATCGACGATCCAGCCGAAGGTGAATTCTTAATCCGAAACCAATACATGTCCGTCGATCCTGCCATGCGACCAAGACTTTCCAACGGGCAGCAACCACTTCACAAGCCTTTGGGGGCCGGCTCCATTGGAGTGGTGACAGCGAGTCGACATTCCGCCTTCGCCGAAGGCGACGTCGTACAGCACGGGCTCGGTTTTCGCGAACACGTCGTATCAGACGGTCGTGGGGTCAGCCGTCTCGACGCCGCTGGACTCCCGCCAACCCTTTACATGCACGTGTTGGGACCGACGGGATTTACCGCATGGGGAGGAATGCTAATTACTGGCGAACTAAACGATGGCGAAAATGTATTCGTTTCAGCTGCGGCTGGTGCCGTCGGCTCAGTGGCTGCACAAATTGCTCGGATCAAGGGCTGTTACGTCATCGGCAGTGCCGGCAGTGCCGAAAAGTGCGAGTGGCTCGAGAACGATCTCGGGATCGATGTCGCCATCAACTACAAGGAAGGCGTGCTCCGTAAAAATCTAAAAGCCGCGGCTACGCACGGCATCGACGTCTATTTCGAGAACGTGGGCGGGGAACACTTGGACGCAGCGCTACCACGAATGAACGTTGGGGGGCGTATACCCGTGTGTGGAATGATCTCGGCCTACAACAATTTCGGTGCGCGCTCCACGGGTGTCACCACGCTTTCGAATATGGTTTATCAGCGCATCACCATGCGCGGTTTCGTCGTCACTGATTTTGAGGAGAAACGCGAAAAATTCCTGGACGACATGCGCGGTTGGGTCGCAAGCGGCCAAATGAAGTACCGTGAAACCGTATTCGAAGGCATCGAACAAGCGGCCGACGCGCTCATTGGACTCTTTACCGGTGAAAATATCGGCAAGGCACTGGTGAAGCTCGACTGAACCTCAAGACGCGTTGGGAAAAGGATCCTCCATATTGTCCAGTACGGGCACGTCGAACGCATTGAGGGTTAGCGAAACAAGGCAGTAGTAGCCCACGACGCTGACAAGTTCAATCAAACCTTCCTCATTCCATTGCGATATCGCCTGTGCGTACGTTGCGTCCGTGAGGCGATGAGAGTCCATGAGCTCAGTAGCTACCGACCAAGCGACCAACTGGGATCCATCCAAATCCGGAACCCGGCCCACACGAATGTTTTCAAGCGCCGCCGAGTCCACTCCCGCAGCCCGGGCAAGGCCGGCATGCGCCGCGAACTCAAACTTTGCCTGGTGGTGTGCACCGACGACGCAAATCGCAACTTCTTTGACATCCTCCGCAATCGAGGTCTCAAAGCGTGCGACGCCTCCCAAGGCTTGCACCGCCATGCCGATGCGTGGAGCCCTGACCCAAACGCCAAACGGACCAACTAAACCAATCGGGGTTCCACGGCCACGTGGCCCACTGTTGATCGCATTCAGGACTGCTAGCTGGTCTTCCGTTAACTCGTCGAGTGCAAGGGCTTCAAGTCGCGACATGGGAAAACTCCTTTTGGGTGATGGTGAATTAACAGTGTAAATAGCGCGATCAGGTACCAAACGCCAGCGCTTGGGATACGCCTACTGAAAGCACCGACGCATCAGGTCTTTCAACGCCAACAGGTGAACGAAGCAGACCGATCAGCCAACAGAAGTCTTCGCCGATCAGCGTTTTTTCGCGAGGCTCGTGTAGATCCTGTTAACAAAGCCGAGCGATGCGGATTCCTCGCCGTACCGATCGGTGTAGTCCGCCGTCGGGTTACTCGCCATGACTTCCGCGAGCGACTTGCCTGCGTCCATCAGCTCTTCCACTCGATCACGCACCGTCGTCAACATCGCGATGTAGTCCTCAAGCGCGTTAGCGTCGGTTATTTCGCCATGTCCTGGGATCACCACGGCTCCAGGTTCAAGTTGATCCAATGTCTGTTGGCAAAAGGCAATCATCCCATCAATATCGCCACCGCTATCGGCATCAATAAAGGGGTAGCCGGCGTTGTTAAAAACATCGCCGAGATGCACCGCGTTATGGTTCCGAAAAAAAACCGCAACATCACCCGTCGTGTGCGC
>CEVO01122115.1_pt1 | contig 9995 bp, 7 predicted proteins | sample 531511 | NCBI WGS metagenome assembly CEVO01 (sample SAMEA2623907, study PRJEB7988) | marine metagenome | biome: marine biome (ENVO:00000447); feature: mesopelagic zone (ENVO:00000213); material: "saline water (ENVO:00002010), including plankton (ENVO:xxxxxxxx)" | depth 800 m | reverse complement strand
GCGGATCACAGCGCACGCTCGCTCGAACGGGTGCGCCGATTGCTGGAAGCCTATCGCGAAACCTCCGATCAGGTGGCGCACGAGATCCGCACTCCGCTGATGCATCTCGATCAACGGTTGGTCAGGGCACTGGCCGAACCCCTGCCCGAAAGCGTGGCGCAGAAGCTCGTCGATGCGCGGGCGGAAATCCGCCACATCGTCGGCATGCTGGAATCGCTGCTCGATATTGCATCGAGCAAGGCGCGCCGCGGGGATCGCCACGGATTGGCGCCGGTCAACCTGAGCGATCTGGCGACGCGCATCTGCAACCTATACGCCGACAGTGCCGAGGAATCGGGCCACGCCTTCGAATGGGACATTGCGCCCGATGTCTGGATCGAGGGTGAGGAATCCCAGCTTTCGCGGCTGGTCACCAACCTGCTCGACAATGCGTTCAAATACGTGCCCGAGGGTGGCCGCATCACGCTCAGCATCGAGCCCGGGCCCATCCTGACCGTAACCGACGACGGGCCGGGAATTGCCGATGGACAAGGGGACAGGATCTTCGACCGTTTTTACCGGGGTGACGCCAGTGACGTCGGCTGCACCGGCAGCGGTCTAGGCCTCGCCCTGGCCAAGGCCATCGCCGAGCGTCACGGATTGACGATCGCTCTGGTCCCGTCCGATAAAGGCGCGACGTTCAGGATAACGCGGGAGGACGCATGATGGTTTGGGGCAGACTGGTTGCTGGCTCGCTTGTCCTGTCCGCCTGCCAGGTGCCGGGCAATGTGGCGATGCAGGATCGCTCGCCATCGCCCGGGGCCCATGTAGACGACGCCACGCGAACAGTGGCCACTCTGGTGCTTGCGGCGGATGCGCGGGAGCGTGGTAACGAGGGGCAGCTTCGCAGCGCGCTGCTCGCCCTGACACAGCTGGGCGCGCGTCCAGAGGATTCTGATAGCGAACAGCTGGTGGATGGCTGGCGATCCACACTCGCCGGCGACCTGCCGCCCTTGCGCGGACGCACGCTGGGGCCCGCATTTCGTTCGGGCGTGCTTCCTGCAGGTGGCGCGATCGAGTTGGAGCAGACCTTCCTTGCCGGGCAGAGCGCGATCATCGCTCTCAAGACACGGGATGGGGCGCAGGTTGCGGTCAAGGTCATGGATGGTGATGCGCGAACCGTCTGCGCCACTTCCGGCGGCACAATCCGCTGCCGCTGGACGCCGCCCTACACCCAGCGGCATCAGATACGGATCAGGAACCCGCGCAACGGACGCGTGCAGTATTTCATCAGCTTCAGCTGAGGTTCGAGGGCGTTACTCGCCGATGATGACGAAAGGTGCCCAGGTTGCAGGGTGCGCACTACCGGGGATTGTCTCATCTGCCATCAGCGATAATTGCGCCTGCTGCAGGGCAGCGGAAGGCGCAAGCCCTGCCCCCACCCTCCGGGTGGCCTCGATCGTGAGCCGCGCCGCGGCATCATCGCGCACGCGCCAGTGGGACAGCATCAGAGTTTCGCTCCCCGATCCGAGGAAGGCGTTGGCCAGTCCCGTGTAAGGCGGCGCGGCTTCCGCGCGTCCCGCCGCACTGTTGCACGCCGAAAGCACGACGAACCGCGCGGCGATGCGCAATTGTGCCAGTTCGCTGGCGAGCAGCAGGCCATCATCCGACGGATGCTCGATCAACTCCGGCGGGGTCAGCACGAGGGCCGGTTCGCGCAGGCCACCCATCTCGCCCCCCAACAGGCCGTGCGTGGCGAACAGGATGACGTCGGGCTGTGCGGCACTCGCTTCGCGCACCCGGAGTTCGGTCGCATCCTCTCCCAGCAATACCACCGATGCCTGGGCCGCCGCGAAACTGGCGGCAACCTGCGCAACTTCGATGGCGGTTTCCGGCAAAGCGGGGAGCGACTTGAGGTCGGCGACATCGACCGTGCCGTTGCGATAGAGCGCCGCCCCGTTGATCGCGGCGTCCACCTCTCCTGTCAGGCTGGGTGCGCCCACGCCAAGGAAGCTTGTGATCCGTTCGATCCGGCTGTCCTTGCGGAAGGCATCCGAAGGGGTCAGCGCGATCGAGAATGCGTGACGCCGGGCCAGCCAGTCCATCTCGCGCAGGTCTTTCTGGTCCGCCGTGGGCAACAGGATTCCGAACGGAAGCCGCGACAGCGCGTCGCTGGTCACCAGTGCCACATGCGGCTTATCGGCAAGAAGCGCGGCAATTGTCGGTGGCAGGATGGCATCGTGCAGCGCGGCCGCGGCTTCCGCCGGGAACGGGGTTTGCGCATTGGGCACTTCGAGGGAAGCCCGCACCCTGTCGACCAGCTTGCGCACCTCGCTGCGGGCGAGCCGCGCCTCGTGCATCGCGATATCATCTCGGGTAATCGCGAGGACGAACGTGCGATGGCGCGCGGGCATCGCCATCAGCAGGGCATCCTGCGGACCCATGCGCGCCTGCATCTCGGCCACGGTGGGCTGGTCCGGACGCAGCCAGCGTTCGAAATCGGGGATATCGGCTGCCAGGCGCGCGCGGGCATTCGCAACCCTTTGGGTTTCCGCGGCGATTTCCTGCTCCCGCTCCTCCGCCGCAGCGATGTCGTCGCTTGCAAGCATGGCGGCACGTTCCCGGTTGAGCAGCCGCAAGCGGCTGCGCCCGTCTTGGAAGGTCCCCACCAGTTCGGCCAGTGACGGGTCGGCGGCGCTTTGGGCCCGCAGCGTGACAAATTGTCTCGCCCTCGCGTTGACTCCCCAGCTCGAGAGTTCGAACGCTCGCAGCGCAAGATCGGGCTCGTCCGCCAGGATGGCAGCTTCCGCAACCTGCGCGAACACTTCGTAGAAGCTGCCCAAATCGCCCCCGACCGCGGCCTCTCCCGCCAGTTGGACAAGATCCGCCTCAAGCAGATCGAGGCTTTTTTCGACCAGCGGCAGTCCGGCTTCCCGATCGCCCTGCCTCAGCATCAGCAGGCCTTTATGCAGGCGAGACGCAGGATCGATCGTTCCTCCTGCGGCGCGCTCACGCCGCATCACCACGCGATCGATAAGTTCGTGCGCGCCCGCGTAGTCGCCTGCTTCGCCAAGACGAAACGCCAGGATTTCGAGGCCACGCACACCCTTTTCGTTGTCCTCGGGCAAAGTCTCTGCAAGCGCCGCCGCTTCGCGGGCCAAATCGAGGCCCTTCTCGAAGTCGCCCATCTCGATCGCCACGTTCGATGCAGTCACGAGCGAGACGATGGCCTCGCCCGGATCACGGGCTGCGACCAGTTCGTAATGGCGAAGGGTCAGCGCAAGCGCATCCTCGTACCGGCCCAGGGCCGCTGCGATGACGCCCAGGTTATTCATAGCGGTCAGGGTGTTGCGATGCTCAGGCCCCAACTTTTCGGCCATGATGTCGAGCGCGCGCCGAGCCGGCTCTTCCGCTTCCTCGTGACGATCCGCCTGCAGCAGGATCTTGGCCAGCGTTGCCTGCGCGAAACCGATGAAGGGATGGTCGGCCGGCAACAGCTGGGTCGCCACGACCACCCCGCGTTGCGCCAGATCCAGCGACTCCGCTGTTCTCCCGGCGTCGGCCAGCATGTTTGCGCCGCTGGACATCGCCACGAACAATGTCGCGTCGGTCACTTCCCCGCGGATCATCCCGTCGATCGCCGGTTTCACCAGATCGGCCGCTTCGGCAAAGCGGCCATTTTCATACAGCGCGGTCGCATAATTGACGTAGCCGAGCCCCAGCGCCTTGGCGTCGGCTGGGTCGAGAACACTTGGATCATTGCCATACAGACGCTTGCGAATCGCGAGAGAACGCTCTTGCAAGGGCAGCTGGCGTTCGGGCTGGCCATTGACGCTGTAGAAGACCGCCGCATTGGCAAGAGATTCGGCCATCGCCTCGCCCTCGGTCTCAGCGGCTTCTTCAAGCAGCGCGATCGCTGCCAGCGAAGACTCCAGAGCGCCAGCGAAGTTCTGCTGGTAGTATCGTGCATCGCCGATCCGGTTCAGCGCGGTCGCCTGCTGCACGACCGGTCCGCCCTGTGCCTGCAGCGCGTCCAGAACTTTGCGCCACGCGGCTTCCGACTCCGCCGCCTGTGCCAGGGGATCAATTTCCTCTGCACTTTTCTGCAGGTCCATCCACCCGCTGCCAGGTTGTGCCAGTTCGGATGATTGAGCCTGCGCCGAAACGGGAACCGTCACGGCGGCTGCGGCAGCCAAGATTGCGAAAAGCCTCACGCGAGCCCCCCAAATTATCCCGTCCCGATGAGTAAATTGCACGAGGGCCCCGCGCAAGAGAGGACGCGAAACCTGTGGGATGGGAGAAAAGAAGCGTATCTCTCAGGCGTGGTGGCATCCGGAATATTGCGATGACAGGACCTCTGCCCGCAGACGTCGCCAAGACTATTATTGGGCCGTCATCTTTGCAGGCTCGTGCACATCCCCGCACCAGAGCCAGGGTGCCAGCAGAGGCTGGTCGAAAGAGCGCATGGCATGCGGCCGTCCGCCGGGATGGACAATCACCTCGCCAAAGGCGCGCGTGGACAGGGCTTCGAAATCCAGGCCCCACCCCGAACCCTCGGTAAGGTTGAGATAGAATTCATGTGCGGGATGATGGTGCCAGTCATAAAACATGTCAGGCCCGAACATGGTCACACCGGCTGAAAACCTGTCTGACTCAATCAGAGCTCCGGGCCCCACCAATGTCGCGTAGCCGAAATTCCGCCTGAAATGATCCGTTATCCCGGCCCCTTCGTATCCGACCTCCCACGGCAGATCGTCGGCCATGATGGAAAGGGATTCCAGAATGCGCGCCGTCGAGCCGTCGCATTCCCGCTTCGTCGCTTCGGAGAGCGCCTGACCCAACCATTCCCTGACGGGTGCAGGCGATTCAGCCCTGCGCTGCAAGGCCGGTGTCAGGGCCAGAAACTCTTCGCCGCGCTGCTGCACTTGCGCGATAAGGGAGCCATGCGAGCCCGTGTTTTCGGACACGATAGCCATTGTGCCCTGCACGAACGTCCTGATGTTTTTCAGCAGGGCATCTGTCGACAGGCTCATTGCCAGTTCCTGTTGGCGCGACCGATCTTGCTGCTCAGGAACCAGACCGCCATGGCCAGTCCGCACAGAATGAAAGCGCCGGTCGTCAGGGCCATGATGCGTCGATAGGCATCGATCTGGCTGCCGACATCATAGAGAATGATAAGGTCCGCAATCACGCTCAGCAGGGTGAGGAGCGTGAATGCGGTGAATATCCTTGTCGTTCGCGACTGAACGATCTTGTGCGCCCTGTCTCGCAGGGATTGCAGGGTCGCCGATGAATCGAGCAGGATCTGGTCGAGCGATTTCAGCAGATTTTCGGAATCGTAGGCCTGCCAGATTTTCGAGTATCGGGTCCTGTCTTCCCCTTCCACGATGATCTTTTCAGGCTGGCTTTCGAACTTAATCATCGACACGATCTTCTGGAACTCGTCGATTTCATCCAGCTGCCGTTCGATCCCGGAAAGGCTCGGCTTCTTCTCGACGCCGTAGGATGCGGCAATCGTGAAGAACCCCTCGGACGCGCAGAACAGCGCAGACCAGTACATGTGCACCATCGACCAGAGCAGCTTCGTCCGCTGGACCTCGCCCACCTCGGCATCGACGCGCTGCTGGAAGGCGATGTCGCTGGCCAGTTCCTTCACGACGCGCTGCGAACAGGCCTCGCTTCGCCGGACGAGAGCCATCGCCCCTTCGAACCCTTCGTGGCTGATCGGGATCTTGTCGGAACCGGTGTAGCCACCGTCACTATCCGCTTCGTTCAGAAAGTTGAACGCGGCCCTGCCCAGCTCTGACTGGCTCGCTTCGAACTTGTCGGGAAAGCCTTCGGTATCCGTGAAAATGACGTTCCGGCTTACCGGGCCGCAAAAGATCGAGGCCCGTTCACTCATCACCGACTTGTCGTATTTCGGCCTCAGCTTGTTTTCGAGGCCGGACATCCTGTTCAACAGGAACGAGGATATCTGAGCGTCAATTCCGGCAAGATCCAGCTCGCCCCTCGGCATGCCCGCATTGAAAGATCGGACCATCGCCAGCTTCGCTTTTTCAGCGCGCTTCGAGAATTCCTCCACGCCGATGGTCTCGATATTCGTACAGCAGATGGTGACTTCGATGTTGCCGATACCATAGTCGAAATAAGTGATCCGCGCGGCAACGTCGCGAAAGACATCACCGCCCAGGCATCCCTTCAGCTCGCCGACGAGTTCGTCGCCCAGCTCGAAATACCTGTACGCCTGGCCAAATTTGCGAAACTTCAGGGTGCGGGGATGCTGGAAGACCTCGGTCTGCCAGGGGTATTGCGGGTCGCTGGATGCCGAATTGAGTTCGTCGACGAGCTGCCGCAGCAGACCGGGGCGTCTGTCCGGGGGCATTCCGACGCTGGCAACACTCGTCCAATAAGGGGCGACCAGAAAGATCTGTGCATCGCCATCGATTGCCAAGTTCGGATCGTCGTACAAACCATTCCCCCGATCGGTTTATTCAACTTATTGTTGTTCCTGTAATGGGTAATCCGGCCACGGGTGATCGTCAAACCGGCTGACCTGGCCAGCAGAATGGCTGGAGCGCGTTTGGCGCGACCGCTTGCCCGCAACGCTAGACTGCCGCGGAAACCACAAGTGACGCCGCTGCCGCATCGAGCGCACCGATGCCCGTAAGATCAGCGATTACGATGTCTTCCTCTGCAAAGGCGATGGCACCATCGCGCTTCAGGATTTCTCCCAGCTCGTGCATGGCAGGCGCGGACGGGTCTTCGTTCAGCCCTGCGCATTCGCCGTAGGCGCAGCACTGCTCACGGGAATCGACGACCAGTGCATCGCACCGTAAGATCAGATCGCGCTCAATTTCTCGCTTGCCCGGGGCATCCGCACCGACGGCGACAATCCGAAGACCGGGCCGCGCATGAGCCATCGTCACTAGCGGCACCGTACTTGGCGTAGTCGTCACGACGAGATCGCTCTCGCGAACCAGCAGTGTGAGGTCGGGCTGATGGACGGCGTCGACCCCCACCGCGCGCAAATCCCCGACTGCAGTGCGGGCCTTGGCTGGATCTCGTGCCCAGACGGAGATCAGCGGATTTGCGAATTCGCGTGCAATCCACTCGGCCTGCATCCTTGCCTGCGTGCCGGACCCGACGATACCGATCGAATTCGTCTCTTTGCGCGCGATCAAACCCGCAGCGATGGCTCCCGCGCAGGCAGTACGGGCGTCGGTCAGCCAGCCTTCGTCGGCCAGGCAGGCAACGGGCTCTCCAGTCGTCGCATCGAAGACCAGCATGGCCCCGTTGCTGGAGGGCAATCCCCGCGCGGGATTGTCGTAAAAACTGCCCGCTGCCTTCACCGTAAAGAAGGGCTGCCCGGCGGTCGCACTCGACTTGATATGAAAGTCGCCCGGTGGATCACGGAAGGCGAGATGGCCCACTCCGCCCGATCGCGCGCGGCCCCCGGAGAAGTCCACGAACGCCTCTTCAAGCGCCTTACGAAGTGCAGGCGCATCGATCTTCTGAATTTCTTTCTTTCCTATCAACTGCATAACGGCCCCCGGTCCAATATAATAAATACTATAGACTCGCGTTGATAGCCCTGCCATGTTCCGCTCGGGAAGAGGAAATCGAGAGGATGCTCCGCAAAATGGCGCAGCCACTACCAATCCAGGGCGATTCAACGTTGCGCGAATTGCCAAGGCAAAGCGTGGGCCTGTCCTCGCTGGCCAGTCGTGCACGCGACGCCGAAACGGCACTGCGAAGCAGGCTGGCACCATCTCCCCTGATCGAGAGCCCTGCTCTCTCGCGGGAACTGGGTTGCACCGTCCTGCTGAAATGCGATTTCCTGCTGCCGACCGGGTCCTTCAAGTATCGCGGGGCATTCGAAAAACTGCGCCAACTGCGGGGCTCCGAAGCGCGAGTGATCACCGCATCGACCGGCAATCACGGACTTGCCGTTGCGACCGTGGGCCGCGAGATGGGTATCGATGTGGAGGTTCACGCACCCGCATCTGCTTCCAGCGCGAAGCTGGACGCGATTGCAGCACTTGGCGCGGAAATCACGCTGCACGAAACGGACCAACTGTCGGTAGAGCTTGCGGCGCGTGCACAGGCGGAACGCTCGGGCAGGGTCTACGTGTCGCCCTACAACGATATTGATGTGGCCGCCGGACAAGGCGGATGTGCCGTCGAAATCATCGGGCAGGCGGATGTCGATGCGATAGCGGTTTCGGTCGGTGGGGGCGGCCTGCTTGCGGGGATCGGCTCGGTTGTGCGCACATCGGCGCCCAAGGCGCAGATCCTGGCCGCCTGGCCGACCAATGCGCCCAGCCTGCTGCACGCCATGCGCGCAGGCCGAGCCGTGAAAGTGGACGAAAGCCCAACATTGTCAGACGCGACGTCCGGCGCGGTGGAGGATGGTTCGCTGACCATCCCCCTTGCCCGCGCCATTGCCCCTGTTCCTGTGCTCTGCAGCGAGGCGGAAATCGGCCATGCGCTCGCCCTTCTGGCACGCGCGGAACGGCTGATAGTCGAAGGTGCCGCTGCGCTCGCATGTGCCGCCCTGTTCCAGCAACGCGACCGCCTGGCCGGGAAGACGGTCGCGGTGGTTCTGTGCGGCCGGAACATCGCCTTCGACAAGTTTCGCGCCACCATCGCCGAATACGGAGAAGTCCCGGAAATGGGGGAGCATAGTCGATGAGCACGCGCGATCTACGGTTCGAAATTGCCGAGACCGTCTCCGACCCGGCGAGGGAAAAGATGCGGCAGATGCTGGAAATGCTACGCCAGTATCAGCAGGCTGCGGTACCGCTACCGTCCACGGACGAGGAGTGGGAAGAGCAGCGCAAGGCGCGCAACGACATCGCCGAATTCTTCCAGAAGCCCTATCTCGACGCGGTCGGTCCCGACATTCGCGAAATCGAAGTGGGCGGCACGACCGGATTTGCAGTCTCGGTCGAGACGAGTGAACCGCAACCGGGCCTCATCGTTTATCTTCATGGGGGCGCCTTCACCTATTATTCCGCGAAGTCGTCACTCAAGGCGGCAGTGATGATGGCGAAGGCCAGCGGACGAAAGGTCGTCTCGCTGGACTATCCGCTCGCCCCCCAGGCCGATTTTATGGAGGTGACGGAGGTAACGTCGCGGGCGGTCCACGCCCTCTCCCAAGAGATGCCACCGGAAAAAATAGCGTTGTTTGGCACGTCGGCAGGCGGATCGATCGCTGCGGCCAGCACCCTCAGGCTGCGCGACGAAGGGCACGCAATGCCCGGTGCGCTGGTGCTGCATTCTCCCGGCTCCGATTGCCGCTGGACGGGTGACAGCTTCCTTACGATGGGCGACCGCGATCCGGCGATGGACGAGGACGAAGTGCGCCGCCGGGTCGAGCTCTACGCGTCCGAAACGGACCGCGATCATCCCTACGCATCGCCAGCGCTCGGCGATTTCTCGAAGGGGTTTCCCCCCACTCTCATCCAGTGCGGAACGCGCGAGTTTCTCCTGTCCGACAGCGTCAGGCTTTACCGCGCCATCAGGGATGCCGGCAACGATGCCGTCCTCGATCTGTACGAGGGCATGATCCACGTTTTCGCGACCATGTTCGATGGCACCCCCGAATCCGACACCGCCTTCGACGTCTCCCGCGCCTTTCTGGACAAGGCGCTTGGGGCCGCACGGACAGTATAAAAAACAGGAGAGGATTAGGCTTATGACAAGGGAAAAATTGCTGGCCACGGCGGGCATCATCGGACTGATTGCAAGCCTGCCGGCGCCCGCGCTGGCGCAGGACGCGGAGCCAAATCCCGACAACGAACAGGCGTCCGCCAAGAGCCCGAACACGATCATCGTGACCGCGACCAAGCGCGAACAGACGCTGCAGGATGTGCCCGTCGCGGTCTCGGTGGTGCAGGCTGAGACGCTGGATGAAGCGCAGATCAACGACGTCTTCGATCTGCAAACGGTGGTTCCTTCGCTGCAGGTGGCACAGCGAAACATCTCTGCCGGTACAAGTTTCACAATCCGTGGGT
>CEVO01034676.1_pt1 | contig 9995 bp, 9 predicted proteins | sample 531511 | NCBI WGS metagenome assembly CEVO01 (sample SAMEA2623907, study PRJEB7988) | marine metagenome | biome: marine biome (ENVO:00000447); feature: mesopelagic zone (ENVO:00000213); material: "saline water (ENVO:00002010), including plankton (ENVO:xxxxxxxx)" | depth 800 m | reverse complement strand
GTCGAACGCGTATGGAACGTCATGGAAAACTGGGTCATGGTGGCCCTTCCTATGTTTATCTTCATGGGCTTGATGCTGGATCGTTCTGGCGTCGCCGGTCGGCTCATGAGCGGTTTCGCCACTCTCTTTCGCGGCATTAACGGTGGCCTCGCCATCACCGTTGTCCTGATCGGCGTACTTCTTGCTGCAACCACGGGAATCATTGGCGCATCCGTCGTCCTATTGGCCTTACTCGGCCTGCCCGTGATGCTTGAACAAAATTACAACAAAAGCGTCGCAGCAGGCACGGTTTGCGCCGTAGGCACTCTCGGCATTCTCATTCCCCCAAGCATTATGCTGGTCCTGATGGCCGACCGGATGGCGATGTCAGTAGGCGATCTATTTTTAGGCGCAGTCTTCCCCGGGTTGCTATTGGGTGGACTCTACGTGCTCTATCTCTTGGGCCACGGTTTGATAAAACCGGCGGATTTACCCTCATCAAGCTCAAACGGCAATAGTTTCGACACCGATGCATTACTGATGTTAATCAAGGCGGTTATTCCTCCAGCGTTCCTCATCTTTGCGGTCCTCGGAAGTATCTTCCTAGGTTTCGCGACGCCAACCGAAGCCGCGGGCGTCGGTGCAGCCGGAGCCCTCGTCCTTGCGTTGGCCAATGGATCGCTATCCAAATCGATCCTTACAGATGTCGTGAGGGAGACCACACGCACCACGGCTTTTATTTTTGCCATCCTTATCGGAGCAACAGCTTTTTCATTAGTCCTGCGGGGTCTCGGAGGCGACGAACTCATCGAAAGGACGTTGCTAGGGCTTCCCTTCGGGCCGACAGGCATCATCATCACGATCCTGATATTTACCTTTCTGCTCGGCTTCTTTCTCGACTGGATCGAATTAACGCTGATCATTCTGCCATTGGTCGCACCCGTGGTGTCATCGCTTGGCTTCGACCCCGTGTGGTTCACGGTTCTATTCGCCGTATGTCTTCAGACAAGCTTCCTCACACCACCAGTCGGGTTCGCGATTTTCTACCTCAAGGGCGTCGCTCCCCCTGGCATCGATGCAACCACCATCTATCGAGGCGTTGTCCCCTTCATCGGGTTACAACTAATAGGTCTTACGGTTATTTTTCAGTGGGAATCGTTGGTTACCTGGCTACCAGCACAAGCGTACGGTCCCTAAATTTGGCAATTCAGAATCGGGCGACGGTCCGAAAAATTATCCTGCATGCAGATTGACTCGATAGCCCTCGTCAGCTGATTGCAGCACCGATACCTCTCGTTGCATTCGATCCCACGACTCCACGACAAAGTGCCGCTGATCATCAAGATCCTTAGGGATTTCGGCAAACGGAACTCGCCAAAAATGAACCTTGATCGTCGAATTTACCCACGATCCATTAATCAACGAATAGAAATCCGCCGAACCTTCTAGCCCGACATGGGCACAAAACAACAGATCTAGCTGTGGATTCGCCTGGAGCAAAGCCAGGATTCCGCCGTATCTGGGTGGAAGCAAGCGCGTCCAACGTTGTGCCCGAATCCGATCGTCCCCACTCAGTTTCTCCAATACGTTCTCGCGTTTCGCTGCCGAAAACCGCGACCCCTCGGGATAAATAACGACGCCCTCGGATTTTGAGAGTCCCTTTAACAACGAGGCAACGCCATCGAGCTCTCGTGCAGGATCGTCGGAAAATCGATCGACAAAATAATTAGGCAGTCGGTTCCCGACAATGTCGAGACATGGGTCAAACAATAATTCTCGTTTGAGAACGTACCTCAGGTGTCGATCGCGGGGTTGCCCGTACAAACGAACGGGAAGAATGGTATCTCCAATGCTCGCATGGCGGGGAATAACGATGACCCCGGGTCCGTTAAGTGCCTCACCACCTGAGACCTCAAACGAGATGCTGAAAATGTGTCTACCCAACCATTCCAAACTACCCGCCCACCCACACTGCAATCGGAAATTGGCCTGTAAGAACTTCTTCGCCCGACTAGAGGCACCTCGATAAGGGCCGTGTCGGATCCAAATGAAAAAACTGATCACGATTCCAATGCATTCGCACCATAGATAACCCGTCAGAAAGAGACCACAACGTAGACATCCCCTTAACCCAGGAAGAAGCGAGATGATTGCCGACAGCGGAACCCAAATCGGGACCGTAACCGTTAAAAACACAGTGACTAAAAAGTATCCAGGTATCGTCATGAGTCGCCTTCGGATTCGGCGCCACGAGGTCTCCTCATAAGTCATTTCCAGCGCAACCATTCTTGGATGCCACGACCCATGACCCACTCAAGGTCATCGGAACTAAGGAAGCTACACTCTTCCATAAACAGGGTTCGACATTCGCGCCAGCTGCACTTCAACCTGGAAACGTCGGAACCCCAAAATGTCCGATCAGGACCATATACGTCCACAATCCTGTGAATCGCCGCAAGCAAGCTCGGAAATGGATAGTCCTCAGAAACCAGGTTTGGCATGCAGCTCGCTTTTACAGCAATGTTGGGGAAGCGCGCTAGCGCAAGCGTCGGACTCAACTTCGACATCAGCTGATCGTCGTATCTCCCAAACAACGCCAAGTGATCCAGAACGAGTTTTAATTCGGGGAATCGTTCTGCAATGCGCCCAATTTCGACCAGGGAGTCAGGCACGAATAGCATCAGTGGTATCCGCAATCGCTCGGCCACACCCCAAAACCAATCCGCCGTGCCGTCATGGAGCCACGCTTTCTGGAAGCGATTGTGGAAGGTTAATCGAATGCCCAACATGCCGACTTGTTCACGCCAGGTTTCGAGCCGATCTCTTTCAGAGACCACTTCAATGGGAAATCGACCCATCACCGCAAACCGATCTGGAAAACGTAACGCGGCGTCAAGACATACGTCGTTACGATCCCCTTCCCACGACGGAGGTACCAGAATAGCGCCATCCACGCCCGCCTCGTCCATCCGAGCAATCGCCTCCCCCGCAAGCAGTTCATGCCCGTGGGCGTATGATCGACCGTATTCTGGCCACCGACGTTCCGACGTTTCCCTAGACCAAAGATGGATTTGAGCATCGATCACTCGCATGCGAGATGCCCGTGCCCACAATTGACGCGATTGCTCGGCAGGTCGACACCGAATAAACGCAGCGAAGACCTCACATCACTGTCCACGTACCGCCGTAGCGATTTCTCCCCACTTCGATAAGTTCGACGGCTCGCTCCGAATCGACTCTCCTGCCAAATAGGTGACCAGCCTGCTGGCGACGTCGCGATACCGCGTCGTTAATAGGTCCGCAACGTCATCCCAACGACCGCTGACGGTGAAGTGATCGAGCATCTCGTCCGTAATAATTTCTGCCATTCCCACGATGTCACCCGCCCGCATCAGTTCATTAAGTTTTTCCGTGGTTCCGTCGAAGCCCAAGTCATCAAATTGGAAGGCGTAGTTTGGTGTCGAACCATAAAAGGCGATTTGTGAACGTGCTCGCGCCAGAAGTTGGGCACGCTCTTCTGGCGAATCTCCAGGAATTACAAACACAGGGACGATGAGGTCAATGTCGGAGACCCTACGCTCTCGGCGCTTTGCGCCAATTGTTAACTCGGGCAACAGCCGTTCTTTTATGTACTTCGTTGAATGCATTGGATGCACGTGAACGCCGTCGGCAACTTCTCCCGCGACTCGGCACATGTATGGACCTACCGCGGCAATATCGACCTTGACGTCCGTGTACGCGTGCGCTGGTGGGGACCACGTTCTTGGCAAATAATTCAGACGGTAGTATTCACCCTCATATTGAAGCCGCTCGTCACCTCGAAACGCCCGGATACACGCCTTGAACGCTTCAACGTAATCTTTCATCCGTCGTGCCGGTTTATCGAACGGCACACCATAACGACGCACGACATGCCCCCTCACTTGGCTTCCAAGCCCAAGACGAAAACGTCCTTGGGTATTACCAGCAAGTTCCCACGCGACCTGCGCTGAGACCATCGGACTTCTTGGAAACGCCACCGCAATTCCAGTCGAAAATTGAAGTTCGTCGGCCGCCATGGCGGCGGCCGAGATCATCATCCAAGGCACTTGGCTTGTCTCGGTGAAGAGCATCCCGGAGAATCCGTTTTGCTGAAGCCGTTGAGCTAAATCAGCGCTTTCGGACCAAGATAAATTCCCCGTCATAAAATCAAAATCCATCCACGGTTCCTCTCATCCTGGTGTGCTTTTCAAACTGCCATCGTCAACGACAAATTGCCACCGACACGTGCGCTAGCAATAAATGCATCCAACCCGTTCCCGAGTTGCGTCAGCCCGAAGATCTACTAATTCTTCGTATTCTCTGGTTCCAACATCGAAAATGCGACGCTGCTCGACCTAAAATTCAACGTCGATGAAATCGGAACAAAGATGATCTACAACAACGTCATACTAGAAGTCGCCAAACAGACCGATATCGAAACGGTCCGCATACTGCTACACCGACAAGGAGAATTGTCTCGACAGGAACCGGGTTGCAGTCGATTCGAGGTGTATCAGTCGCAGACGGAGCGATCCTTGTTTATGCTGATCGAACAGTGGGAGACCTCGGCAGATCTGGAGATGCATCGGGAAGCAACTGCTTTCAAAGAGATTTACGAGCCTCAAGTTTTACCGCTGGTAAAACGCGTGCCGCATCCCTCGGACTTGGTCAGTTCGTGAACAAGGACAACGCTCGCGAAGGATCCAGGGGAAGGTTGCGATAACACTTTAAGGCAACGTAGGAGGGAACATGGCGGGACCATTAGACGGTATTAAGGTCATCGAAGTCGGTTTGCTGATACAAGGGCCGCAAGCGGCAGCGCTGCTGGCGGATATGGGCGCTGACGTGATTAAAGTTGAATTGCCCGGGATTGGTGATCAGGGCCGATACATCTTTCTTGGCGACGGCGATCTGCGTAGTGCCGTTTTCATAGGCTGCAATCGTGGCAAGCGGGGTCTGACCCTCGATCTGAGACACGAGCAGGGAGCCAACATCTTCAAGAAACTCTCGGAAACAGCCGACATCGTGATCAGCAATTTCAAGCCGGGCACGCTGGACGAATGGGGTTTAGGTTACCAAGATCTGGCTGCGATCAACCCGCGCGTGATCTGGGCCGCCGGGAGTACGTTCGGACCGGTTGGTCCGGATGCCCATCGGGAAGGCGCCGATCTAGCGGGACAGTCGGCGGGCGGGTTGATCAGCACCACCGGGCGCGAAGGCGATCCGCCGACTCCAGTTGGTGCATTCATCGCGGACCATATCGGCTCGCTGAACATGGTTGCTGGCATCCTTGCCGCCTTAAACACCCGACATGAGTCAGGCCTCGGCCAACGAATCGAGGTGTCCCTCGTCGGTGGTCAGATTTGGGCGCAAGCAACGGAATATACGCACTACCTCCTCACCGGAAAAATCCCCGGTCGATCAAATTTCGGCCATCCGTTAATTCCGGCTGCTTACCGAATTTTTCAAACGGCGGATGGGTGGATTGGCCTTATTGGTTTATCGGCCGAAGCGAAGGACGTTTTCTTTGCGCTCGTGGGGCGCCCCGAAATGGCGATGGATCCTCGATTCGACGCGCTGTTGCTTTCTCCAGAAGAACTGAAGTCCTTGTTGGCCGAGCTCGAACCTATTTTCTTGGAAAGAACGACCGACGAATGGTGTGAGCTACTCAAAGAAGCCGGGGCTCGTTTTGCGCCCGTACGCAATTACGCTGAGGTCGTCGCCGATGAAGGAGTTTGGGAAAACGATTATTTCGTCGAGGTCAAAGATGCCAGTGGCGAGAGTCAACGGGTGGTGGGTACACCCATACGAATGAGCGAGACCCCACTTCAGCCTTCCGCGACCGCTCCGGACCTCGGCCAACATAGCGACGAGATCTTGTTGGACGCCGGATACAGCGTTGCAGAGATCGAAGAATTCCGCGCCGCGGGAACCGTATAATCTTGAAGTCGGTAGTCTGCAGTGCCATCGGCGAACCGGTAGAGATCCATACCAGCAACGATCCGACACCCGGACCTTCCGAGGTGTTGGTGCGGGTAGGCGCATGCGGCCTCAACTACGTCGATGCTCTAATGTGTGCCGGTGGATATCAGATCAAACCCCAACTCCCCTTCACCCCGGGATCGGAGCTTGCTGGGACGGTCACTGCGACTGGCAAAGATATCAACGATCTAAAGGCGGGCGATCGCGTCCTCACACGGGGAGGATTTGTATCCGTCGTGGCTCGGCCTCGCTCGTCCATCTACCCAATTCCGAGCGCATTGACGGAAGGGCAAGCTGCAACACTTTGGCAAAGTTACTCGACGATGTTGTTCGCGTACGCCCGGGCAAGTCTTTCTGCTGATCAAACGGTACTGGTTCTTGGCGCCTCGGGTGGTATCGGTCGGGCGGCCATTGATCTAGCGCATTCGCGTGGGGCGAGGGTTATAGCTGCTGCGTCAAGTGACGATAGACTGAAAAGCTGCGGCGAAGTCTTTGGCCACATAAATTACAGCCTCGAGAATCTGAAGGTCCGCGCTCGCGAACTCACAAAGGGGGACGGTGTCGACGTCGTGGTGGATCCGGTCGGTGGTGACCTAGCTAACACCGCCCTACGTGCCCTTGATTATATGGGACGCTACCTCGTCATCGGTTTTGCCGCTGGCTCGATCCCACAACTTCCCGTCAACCAGATCCTACTTCGAAATCGAAACGTCATTGGCATCGATTGGGGTGCCTGGAGCGGATCACATAGCCAAGAACAAGAGAACAATCTACGTACTTTGCTGACCATGGCTGAACGCGGGTCGATTACGCCGCCAGAGCCTCGAGCGTACGCCTTCGAGGAAGCCCAGACTGCACTCGACGATCTCATGAATCGTCGCGTCGTCGGCAAAGCCATTCTGGTGCCCTAACCTAACGATGAGGCTTCCAACCGACTCAAACCCGATCGATTGCACATTGATTCGCGCTCGGCCTATGCTCGTACACAAAGCTCGGGACCGGAAACATGAGCACGCACACCTCGATTGCCCGAAATTTTTCCGAAGAAAGCGAAAACCGAATGCACAGCGACGTAGAGGCCCAGCAATATGGCTTCAGCGGTGCCTTGGTTCCAGGTGTTGCAGTGTTTGGCCACATGACCTATCCCCTCGTGAAACAGCTTGGTGAATCTTGGCTAAACGATTACTGGACCTCGATCCGGCTGGCGAAACCCGCTTACCACAATGATCATCTAACGATTAACCACGAGCAGGAAGGGGATCGTCATACAGTACGCTGCACCGCGCGTGACGACTTGCTCATCGCGGAGATGGTTTCATCGCCAAACGACCGTGAGGTCGATCCAATTGCAACCGCAACGTCCGGCCAGGAATCGGGCGGTCGCTCCGAAATCGAATGGAACGATATCCACATCGGCGAAGCCTTTCCATCGTGGCACTGGGATCCGACCCAGGCCGAGAACGACGCTTACGCACTCGAAGTGGATGACACGTTGCCGCTTTACGCAAAGGGAGTAGTGCACCCCCACGCTATTCTCAGCATGGCTAACCAATCTTTCAGTCGGCGCTACGTGCTTCCTGCGTGGTTGCATGTGGGTTCAGAAATTTCGTTTCGAAAGATCCTGCACCTCGGAGACACCGTCGAAATTCGAACGGTACCTGTTGAAAAGTGGAAAAAGAAAGGACACGAGTTCGTCGATTTGTATTTGTCCTACCTTGTCGACGGCGAGGTGGCGGTGGAAATCAAACACACGTCCATCTACAAGATTGCGACTACTTAGATAGGCGCGTCCGGATTGGCCATAGCGCCGGTGTTCGAGCGATATAGTTTTGATATTCAGGATCGTCTCCCCACTTCTTTCGCTCCCGCCCTTCAAGTAACGGAATACCACTGACCGTCGTAAGTTGAACGTACACGAACAGAGGTGAAATCAACGTTGCCCATTGCCATCCCTCAAGTACCGGAATCGAAATAATCCCGATGCCTAGCCATAACAAAATTTCACCAAAGTAGTTGGGGTGTCTACATACGGACCAGAGCCCAGAACGTATAAACATTCCCCGATTTTCTGGTTGAGCGTTGAATTCGCTCTTTTGCCGATCCGCAATAACTTCGACGAAGAACCCCGCACCCCACACGAGAGTTCCGCCTATGGCCAACAAGCCTATCGGCGTATGGCTCTTTCCCGTTAACACCACGAGCGCGGGTGCAAGGGTTAGGTATACCCACAAACCCTGCAATGTCCATGTCATCAAGAACCTCGAATACGAGCGCTTAAGATTCACAAAACGTCGGTCAAACCCCGCTTTTCGAATCCGCAAAAACAAGAACGATGACAGTCGGACCGCCCATGTCCCTACAAGTAAAACAACCAACCATGATCGAGGGCTCACTTGCGACGACAGACACGCGGCAATGGCCAGAGCCGAGAGAAAGCTCAGGCCGCCGGTCAGATCAAAATAACGTTCCGTGCGGAAGATCCACGCTGGAATGAATGCTAACCACTGGATGGCAAAACAGACCAAGCCACAAAGCGCGAATAGCGGCAGACTCGAGTATGTTTGGCCTTGATCACTTCCCGCCACCGCGACCAAAGTGGCGATGAATAAGCAACCGATAATCCAGCCGACGTTCTGCAGTGTGCCTGGGATCTGTGGTGAGACTTCAGTCATTTAGGCTATCGCTCGCATCCCACGCAAATTCAACGTCTTCACTCTAGCGCTCCCCGTAGCACCTCCACCGCTTCAGCGTGGAGTTCTGGATCCCCAGCCGCAACGACGCGTCCTCCTTGATTCGCATCGCCACCTTCCCACGTTGTTACAACGCCACCCGCCCCTTCAATAATCGGAATCATGGGTTGGATGTCACACGGTTTAAGCGATGCTTCGAGACCAATGTCGAGTTGCCCCATGGCGACCATCGCAAACACGTAGCAATCGCCCCCAAAACGAGTAAACAGCACTTGATCTCTCAATCGTTGAAGCCCGCCCCGCTCTGTCGTCCCACGATAGAATTCGGGACCCGTCGTCCCCATCACGGCGTCAGCCAATTCCCTACATCGACGCGTGTGGAGAGTCGTTTGTTCTTTTCCGTGACGATATCCCGCCTCCGTTGAATTGCCCCAGAACAATTCGTCCGCGAACGGCTGATACATCGTGCCAATAATAGGCCTCGTACCTTCAGACAACCCAAGCAACGTGCCCCAATGCAACATTCCAGTCATAAACGCCCGCGTGCCATCAATCGGGTCAATGATCCAAGTCAGACCGTTACCCGCGCGGTCGCCATACTCTTCCCCAACAATACCGTGCGCTGGATATTGACGAGCAATTGCATCGCGCATCACGCGCTCTACTTTTTTGTCAACGTCTGTCACCGGATCGAAGCCATGGCCCAGAGATTTATCATCAACGGTTAGATCGGTTCGGAATCGCGATAGCAATTCCTTACCGACCTGTCGTACAAGGGACTCTGCGAATCGAAGATATTCGGAGATGTCATCCGTCGACACCCCGACCACATTGGAATTTACGCGTCCTTTTGTCATCGCACGATTATTTCATAGTCGCTCCGAAATACTCCAAGCATGAATCTCGTGAACGTATGGCGATCCTTGATTAAATGTTACCCGACGGTCACAGTCGCACGTTCCAATAGGGGGTTCCAATGTCCGAACTAGCGTTCCTTTCTGCGACTCAGTTAGCGGCTAAGATCAGGTCACGAGAAATTTCGAGTGAAGAGTTACTGCGCCATTATTTTGAGCGTATCGACCGCCACAACGGCGACTTGAATGCCATCGTGGTCCAACGTCGCGATGAAGCCGTCGAGGCCGCGAAAAAAGCGGATCAAGAGCTTGCTAAAGGCACCGAACAACTAGGTGCCCTTCATGGCGTCCCTATGACGGTCAAAGAATCTTACGGCGTAGCCGGAACGCCATCGACCTGGGGCGTCCCAGAAATGAAAGACAATGTCGTCGAATCCGACGCGCTTCCAATACAACGATTGAAGGCCGC
>CEVO01125167.1_pt1 | contig 10004 bp, 8 predicted proteins | sample 531511 | NCBI WGS metagenome assembly CEVO01 (sample SAMEA2623907, study PRJEB7988) | marine metagenome | biome: marine biome (ENVO:00000447); feature: mesopelagic zone (ENVO:00000213); material: "saline water (ENVO:00002010), including plankton (ENVO:xxxxxxxx)" | depth 800 m | reverse complement strand
AAGTTTCATGCTCGTCAGGTTGGCGTTGTAAAAATCTTTAATAATAATATTTCCATTGCCCGCAGTATAAATCTCTGAACGATTGGCTATTGGCTCGTAATTACTAACTGATTGTGCGATATTTTCAAACAATATGTTGCATTCAACCGCAATCGCTATGGCAGCATTAATATTCTCGATATTATATTCTCCAGTAAGTGATGTTGAGATTTCTCTGTGATTCCATAAAAAACTAATATATGGAACAGTAGAAAGAGATTGTATTCCATATTCATTTTTTAGCTGAGTCCCATAGACAACTGTCCGGGCTCCTTCTGTATGGCGAAGAAGCTGCGCATTATTATTGTTAACAAAAATAACCCCATTCTTGTTCTTTAAATAGGTATATAGTTCTAAATTTGCCTCAATGATTGCTGACTCACTTCCAAACAAGCCAATATGATCACGACCTAAATTTGTGATAATTCCATGTGTTGGCTCGGCTATATGGCAAAGTTCTTTAATTTCACCAAGATGATTGGCGCCAAGCTCAAGAACGACAACATCAGTGTTTTTTGTTATTCGCAAAAGTGTTTTTGGAACACCTGTATGATTGTTTTCACTTCCAAATGACGCAACCGTATCTTTTTGAGTACTTAGGATCTGAGCCGCTAACTCTTTTGTTGTAGTTTTCCCATTACTTCCTGCAATAGCAATGACTGGAATATCAAATTGACTTCTATGATAGTGAGCTAATTTTTGCAGTGCTTGAATACTGTCAGTAACAAGAATATAACGATTATCAATTGCGTACTTTGGGTTATCTACTACAGCATACCGAGCTCCTTGTTCAATAGCCTCTTTGGCAAAATGGTTACCGTCTAGAGCACTCCCTTTCCATGCAAAAAAAATTGAGTCTTTAATAACACGACGACTGTCAGTTGATATCAGTTGGTTGCATTCAATGAATTTTTGGTGGAGCCTATAAATATCCATACCGATAAGTATACCAAAAAGAAAACCCTCAGAAAGAATTTTCTTCGGGTTTATAGTTTATTTACTTTTTTACCAAACCTATCACGAACAAGCTCTGGCAAATCATCCAAACACCATGGGATAAATTTATATAAAGAGCAGCAAATTATAGTAAGGCCAAAAAATATAAGGTAAGGAAGAAAACATACCACCCATCCTAGCTCAGCTGAATACCCAATAATTGGCCACACAATAAAAATAATAATAACGAGTAGGATTATAACGAGGATCTTTCTCGTAGCATGTGTTACTGACATATTTATATAGTTTTATTTTATTATAATATGTTTTTTATAAAAATCAACAATAAAAAAATATACATCATCATGTATACTGATGGTATGAAAAAGTCTCAGTATGAACATTATTTCAAGAATAAGAAGATTACAGTAATGGGTATCGGACTCCTGGGACGTGGTGTGGGTGATATTAAATTTCTCGCCTCGTGTGGAGCTGATATAGTAGCTACTGACCTTAAAGAGAAGTTAAAATTAAAAAAATCACTTCTTAAACTTAAGCGCTATAGAAATATTGATTATACGCTTGGTAAACATCTAGTTTCAGATTTTAAGAATAAAGATATGATCCTTAAGGGTGCTGGTGTTCCGCATGACAGTAAATACATTGATGCTGCTGAACAAAACGATACACCTGTTTACATGTCATTTGGTCTAGTGTTAGACATCCTTCAAAAAGAAAACATTGATGTAACGGTTATCGGTGTTACCGGCTCAAAGGGAAAATCTACTACAACTGGACTTATACAACACCTTTTAGAGCACAGCGGTACATCATTTCATATGGCTGGTAATATTCGCGGTGTGGCAAATCTTCCTCTTCTTAAAAAAATAAAAGATGGGGATATTATTGTTGCCGAACTTGATTCGTGGCAGCTACAAGGTCTCCACACGGTTCACATTTCACCTGACATAGCTGTCTTTACCAATTTCTTTGAAGATCATTTGAATTACTATGACGGGTCAATGAAGCACTATTTCAAAGATAAATCAGCAATATTCAAGTACCAGAAAGAAGAGGATCATCTTGTTCTTACTTCTGCATCTACCCGAGCAATTAAAAAATATTTCAGAGGAACTATACAAGCTAAAAAACATATTGCTCGATTTAAACACATGCCCAAATCCTGGACCTATAAAATCTTTGGAAAGCACAATCAAAAAAATCTAGCGCAAGCATTTCACGTAGGCAAATTATTAAATATACCTCACTCAACAATTAAGGAAGCTCTGACAAGTTTTGAGGGAGTAGATGGACGATTTCAGTATATTGGAACACATAATGGTATTTCATTTTATAACGACAATAACTCTACAACACCAGAATCAACCATAATATCTCTGCGTTCACTTAAAAAAGAGTTTCCTCAAAAGGACATAATACTTATCGGCGGCGGGAGCGATAAAAATTTTCACTTCCAAAAAATGGCAAAGTATATAGCAAGAAATATTAAATACACTCTTCTCTTTTCTGGAGGTGGCACCGACAAGCTACGGAAGCATTTCCCTGCTAAGTTTGAAGCCTTTACTGAAACGCTTCATATGAGAACAGCTATGAATATTGCCCTTAAGTATGCTGATAAAGGTGATATTGTTATCCTTTCTCCTGGAGCAGCTTCATTTGGAGTCTTCAAGAATGAGTACGACAGGAACGACCAATATTTAAGGTATATAAAGAACTACATGAAAAAGTAGTTCTTTATTTTATAACGTGGGTGTAAGTTCTTGGTATACTATAGCTATGAAATTTTTAGAAAATATAAAAAAAGTACACTGCGTTGGTATAGGTGGAATTGGTATGTCTGCACTTGCCAAGTTTTTGCGCCACCATGGAATTCTTGTTACTGGATCAGATCTTGTACCATCAAGCGTTACCGATGATCTAAGAAATAACTATAATATTGATGTGTGTATTGGTAGTAATGAAGGGCATGTTACAGCAGAGCATGACATGCTTATATATTCACCAGCGGTACCAAGTACAAATGGGGAACGAATGGCTGCACTAGATTTTGGTATCCAAAAGTTCTCTTACCCAGAGGTGCTTGGCCAGATTTCGCGTGAGATGAAGACTATAGCTATTTCAGGTACAAATGGAAAAACAACGACATCAACCATGCTTGTTGAGCTTTTAAAGCATCTAGGTGTAGACCCTACCGCAATTATTGGTGAATATTTACAAAAATATAATTCTAATTTTGTTGCCGGTCAATCAGAATATTTTGTCACTGAAGCCTGTGAGTACAAGGATTCATTTCTTAATATTCACCATGATATTCTCGTTATCACCAACATTACAGAAGATCATTTGGATTATTTTAAAAATCTACAAGGCATTCAACAATCTTTTACGGAGCTTGTTCATAATAAAAAAGAAACTGGCACTCTCGTTTGTAATAAAGGGCTTAAAGAATTAAAGCCAATAATAGAAGAGGCTCAGAAACTTGGCTACTCAATAATTGATTATGGAGAATATATTGAAAGCACTCAACTTTCAATACCAGGCAATCATAATATTTACAACGCTGCCGCTGCTCTTGGTGTCATCAAAGCTCTTGGCCTTTCATTTAAAGAGGCGCAAGAATATCTTCACAAAAGTTTTCAAGGAGCAAAACGAAGGATGGAGCATGTTGGATTTACCGAACACGGTGCTCTTATTTTTGATGACTATGCGCACAACCCTGAAGGCTTAGAGCATTTAATCCAAGGATTGAGAGAGTATTATCCTACCAAAAAGATTGTCATGCTCTTCGAACCTCATTTGTATTCAAGAACAAATGACTTCAAAGAATCCTTTGGTAAAATTCTTTCGACCGTTGATGCCCTGTACCTATTTCCAGTTTATAAAGCACGAGAAGTCCATAGACCAGAAGAGGATTTTCTGCTTGAAAGATTTATTAAAAAGGACAAGCTTATCTTTAATAAGGTATTAGACAAGGAAGTTTTTATATCTGAATTTACTAGTAAAAAATATGGAACTGATAGTATTATTGTTACAGCTGGTGCCGGAGACATATGGAAAATTGGTTTAAATTTAAAAAAATAAACAGCGCTTGGCGCTGTTTATTTCCCTATATACTTTTAAGATTCAAGATATTTTTTTAAAATTTTTCTGTCATCAAAATTTATTTTCTTTTTTCCGATGATTTGATAGTCTTCGTGCCCCTTACCAAGAATAGTAATAATATCGTTTGGAAGTGCCATACGAACAGCGGCAGCAATTGCCTCTTCCCTATCATGAATCACCAAATAACTTTCTTTATCTAAATTTTGTATCATATCCCTGAATATTTGATCAGGGTTTTCAGTGCGCGGATTATCTTGGGTAAAAATTGCTACATCAGCTTCTGTAACAGCAGCTTCAGCCATATAAGGTCTTTTACCAGGATCCCTATCTCCTCCACAGCCAAGCACGGTAATAATCTTTCTGTGTTGTATAGTGTGTAGTGAATGAAGAAAATTTTTAACAGCATCTGCACTATGCGCATAATCAACAAGCGCGAGTACTCCCTTATCATTGGGGATAATCTCAGCTCTTCCGGGAACTGATGACAAGGAAGATAGTGTATATATAATCTTGTCTGTTTTTTGACCTAAACTGTATAAAACTCCATACACTAACGCTATATTTATTGCATTAAAAGAGCCAAAAACATTCACACTGAAGGTAGCATTATTTATAGTAAGAGACATTCCCTCTACTGCCTGCTTTTTTATTGAGTAATGCACATCAGCCTCTTTCTGCGATGAAACAGAGAGTACAGAGCTCTCTGAAAGAATGCCCGTCATAAACTCATAATAATCATCATCTTTGTTGGCAACGACCGTCCCACCTTCCTTTATTAGATCAAAGAGCTTTCTTTTACTTGCAGCATAATGATTCATAGTTAGGTGATAATCCAGGTGGTCTTTTTCAAGATTCGTAAAGACAGCACAATCTATGCTAATCCCTGCAAGTCTATTCTGATCGAGTGCCTGAGATGTTGCCTCAAGGCAAATATGAGTCACCCCCTTTTCTTTATATTGTTGGGCTACTTTAAAAAATTCAATAGTTTCAAGAGTTGAAGGGGCCTCGCGATTAAGAGCTATGGTCTTTTTTTCAAAATAGTCACCTGCCGTTGAGAGTAATAGCGGTTTATAGCCTAAACCAAGAAGCGCCTGGTATGTATAGTTTGCCACACTTGTCTTTCCGTTCGTACCTGTAACAGCAATAACCTTTACGTTTTCAAGAGGATACTCAAAAAATATATTACAAATAAGACCTAACACTTGTTTTGTATTTTCTACAAGTACATAACTAACATGATTAGCATATGAATCGAGTTTTTTTTCATGAAAGATGATGTCAGCCTTGTTACTGATCGCATGACTGATAAATTCATGACCATCTGCATGAGTTCCTTGAATAGCAAAAAAAACATTATTACTGCTAGATGATTTTCTACTGTTGTGCGTCAAGCCATATAACTTTCTGTTATCAGCACCAGTCAGTTCATACTGGTCCAGACTGTGTAGTATTTCTTTTAAAATCATTATCTCAGTATATAAAAAAAAGACTTTTCAGTCTTCTTTTGAAATATTTACTTACATCTAAAGGAGCTTAGTTATGTCATTAAATGTAACTAAGAGCATTAATCCAATGAGCACGATAAACCCTATTCCATTAATAGCGTTAATTACCTTTGGATTGAGTCGTCTTCGTAGAATTGATTCTACAAAAATAATCAAAATTCGTCCTCCATCGAGTGCTGGGAATGGTACCAAGTTTAGAACCGCAAGGTTTAGCGACAGAATTGCCGTAAAGCCAATAAGATATTGAAATCCAACCTTACTCGCATCCCCCACCTGCTTAACAATACCAACTGGACCCGATACATTATCTGCTGATATCGAGCCAGTAATAAGGTCCCAAAAACCAATAGCAATATTTTTAATAAATCCAATTGTATTAAGGGCTCCGTAATAAAACGCATTAAAGAATGAAAGCTTCAGTTCACCCATTCTTTCTGCTGAAACTCCAACAGCATATTTACCTTCAATAATTCCTTCTTCAGGAGTTAGATTTATAATTTCTAAGGACTCATCCCGTAGTACAACAAGGCCAATATTTTCATCTTCAGGATACTGTTCATTAATAAAATTAGAAAAATCTTCTATTGTCTCATCAGATACACTCACTTGTGTGTCATCACTGAAAAACTCAACAATGATATCTCCTGGTAGTAATCCACCTGCTTCAGCTGGTGAATTTTGATTAACTGAGCTAACAATAAGCTCTGTTTCATTAAAGTCATATCCTGAAGGAGCTGACCCGACAGGAGCATTAATCCCCGACATATAGATGCCCGACAACAAAATCCATGCGAATACAATGTTAAAAAGAACTCCACCAAACATGACAAGAAACTGCTGCCAGCGAGGTTTATGTATTAACGAAACTTTTTTTTGCTCTTCAGTAAGCTCTGATCCATCATCTGATTCACCAAAAATCTTAACAAAGCCACCAAAAGGAATCCAATTCAACGTGATGTCAGTTCCTTTAAAATTTCCTATTGTAAATGCTTTTGGTGGGTAGCCAAAACCAAATTCGTCGACTCGAATACCGAACATCTTTGCAAAAAGAAAATGTCCAAGTTCATGTATAAAAACTAAAATCCCTAAGACAAGGATAAAAATAATAATATTCATAAACAACTATACAGACATTATATCTTGCTCTTTTCTCTTAAATATTTCTTCTGCTTGAGTATTTGCCGTATCAATCTTTTTTTGTAGCTCTTCTTGTAGACGCTTTTTATCGTCTTCCGCAAAATCACCATTTGACTCTCCAAGATCTATCTTTTTCATGGCATCCTGCCGCACACTTCGGATTTTTACCCGTGCATCTTCAAGTTTTTCTTTAATCAATTTAACAATCTTTATTTTTGACTCTTCTGTCATTTGCGGTACATGTACGCGTACCCCAGTATCACCAACAGAGATTGAAAATGGAAGCCCTGAGTCTACTAGTGCTTTTTCTATGTCTTTAATTTGACTTTTATCCCATGGAGAGATATTCATTGTCCGGGCATCTTCAAGATTGATAGAAGCTATATTCTTTATAGGTTGATATGAGCCATATGATTCGACCTGAACCCCATCCAAAAGAGCAGGATTAGCTCGCCCTGTTGATATTTGTAAATATTCTTTCTTTAAAAAGTCATGAATGTCATGAAGACTTTTGTCAGTTTCTGTAAAATCAAAATTCATACTACAGATATACCATATTTAGCTTTTTTAATGAATATCTTGCTCAATGGTAAGTGCAAGAGAATCAAGAATCATCTTAAGTGAAGCACCGTTAGAGGAGATATATTCTTTAAGTTTGTATACTTGAGTTATGACATTCTGATAACGAGGAATATCCTGTACAAAGTGTGTTTCTGCAACATTCAAAATGTCTCTGACATCTGAATGGTTGAGGAAATCATCCTTTTTCTTGTCAGTACTTTTTTTAATGAATTCCAGTTTCTCAAATAATGAAAGAGAGAGAAATGCCAAGAACCATTCTTTATTTTTTTCAACAGTATTACGGTCAGCAACGTGAATAATTTCAAGTCGAGAAAGCATGGTATCAAGAAGATCTTGAGTATTAGCAATAGTGAAAAAGAAATACGTATTTGAACTTGGATTTTCTATTGTTTTTAATAATGCATTTTGAGCCTGATAATTTATTGAGTCCGCATTGATTATAAAAATAACTGCTTTTTTAGTTTTTTCCTTTTGAAGGTTAATAATGTTTCTCGCGTCATCAATTTTAAACGATTCATACCTTTTAGCGTGGATATATTCAATATGCTTATCTCCAATATGCTCTCTTAGATCATCTACTGAAGGCATCATATTTATAAGGTAAGCATGGTGAGAGAAAGGAAACGTAGGAATATTGTTAGTAACAGAATTCATAACTATTAGTATAGCAAAAAGAATGTTCTCTGACCGGAATTATAAAAAGCAATCATTTACTTATAATTGCTTTTTTATAGGTATCAAGATGTTCAAGTGCAATTCCTGTTCCACGTGCAACGCAGAACAGTGGATCTTCTACAACATAGGCGCTAACCCCTGTTCTTCTATGAATCAAATCAGTTAAATTACGTAACTGTGATGTTCCCCCGGTCATAGTAATACCGTTATCAATAATATCTGATGCAAGTTCAGGTGGTACTTGGGCAAGTACATCCTTGATTGCTTGAATCATGGTTTTTAATTCTTCATCAATAGCCTTTGTAATTTCGTTGGTCGATATTTTTACCGAACGTGGCAACCCAGTAACATAATCTCTTCCCTTTATCAGTACCTCAAGCTCTTCATCAAGAGGAATAGCTGAAGCGATTTTAATTTTAATTTTTTCGGCTGTCCGGTCTCCGATGGCAAGATTATAGGTCTTTTTGATGTAATCAATAATAGCATCGTCGAGACGACGTCCAGCACATTTTACTGAATTTGAGGCAACAATCCCTCCAAGCGATATTACCGCAACATCAATTGTTCCTCCACCAATATCTACAATCATATAGCCATTTGGTTGCTGAATAGAAATTCCTGCTCCAATTGCGGCAAGAATTGGTTCCTTTACAACATAGGCATTCTTGGCTCCTGCTCGGCGTGCAGCCTCGATAACAGCACGACGTTCTGTTGAGGTAATTCCAGCTGGAACAGACAAAAGAACGTCAGGTTTTAGAAAATTAAACCCTCCTAATGCTTGCTTAAAATAATAACGCAGCATCGTTTCTGTGACGCGGTAGTCAGCAATAACCCCATCTTTCATTGGCCTATAAGCAACAATTTCATCGGGCGTTCGCCCAATCATTTGTTTTGCTTCAGACCCAACTGCTAGCACCTTGTTATCCTGAATCGATATGGCAACAACTGACGGCTCATCCAGAATAACTCCCTTCCCTGGTACAAAGACCAAGATATTTGTTGTTCCAAGATCAATTCCTAGTTTTTTAGTAAACATTCCCATATCGCCATACTATCATAGCTGGGTTTTTTGAGAATATTTGCTAGGGTATGAAAAACAATAAATTTATGAAATTCAAACATTTTATATTGTGCACTATTTTCAATATACACGACTCAGAAAAAGCACCACTTGGAAAAATTGAAAGATGCAGGAGGTGTAAACACGAGAAAATATCTCAGCTATAAAAACACTTTAATAACCTCTGTTTCTTGGAAATAAATAAAGAAGAAGATGCAGAGAAGAAATAAAAAGCCTCACGAACATGAGGCTTTTTTAGTTTTAAAATATAACATATATGTTATATTTTCAGTATGCAAAAAGATACCTTACTGAAAGAACAAAAAAGAATTGGAACTTTTATTCGGTCCATTAGAAAGCAGCGTGGGATGACTCAAGCTGATTTTGCCAAAGAATTAGGTACTGCCCAATCAGCTGTAGCTCGGATGGAGAAAGGAGGTCAAAACTTCTCTACCCAAGAATTAATTAGAATTGGGAATGTATTAGACCACCAACTTATTAAACTTCAACGTGAGGAGCGTGATGATTTTATTATTCATGGAGGGAAAAAGCTCAAAGGATCGATAGAAACCAATACCTCAAAAAATGGGGCCATGGGACTTATGCATGCAGCCCTTCTTAATAAAGGTACAACAATTCTTCATGGAATCCCTAAAATCCAGGAGGTTTATAGAATCATAGAAATTTTTCAAAGCATCGGCGTTAAGGTTGAATGGATTAAAAAGAAAAGTATCAAAATAACCCCTCCAAAGAGGTATAAATTTGAAGATATCAATAAAAAATCTGCTCGTCGAGTTCGGTCATTTATGATGTCAATTGGACCACTTATTCACCATCTTAAATCATTTGAAATTCCAACAGCTGGGGGATGTAAAATGGGCGAACGTACGATAGCAGCTCACAGGCACGGTATTGAACAGTTTGGGGTAACGATTACGACAAAAAAC
>CEVO01125152.1_pt1 | contig 10038 bp, 8 predicted proteins | sample 531511 | NCBI WGS metagenome assembly CEVO01 (sample SAMEA2623907, study PRJEB7988) | marine metagenome | biome: marine biome (ENVO:00000447); feature: mesopelagic zone (ENVO:00000213); material: "saline water (ENVO:00002010), including plankton (ENVO:xxxxxxxx)" | depth 800 m | reverse complement strand
CCGGCGAGGTTGCCCAGGATCTGGGCGGCCACTGGCGCCTCGGGCGCCAGCTCCTGCCAGCGTCGCGCGGCGCGTTCGATCAGGGCGGTGTCATCGGTGAAGCGTGAAGCCAGGGTGGCGCGTTCGACCAGGGCAGCGGAGTGATAGCGCTCGGCTGCCTTGAGGTAGCCTTCGGTGGCGCGTCGATAGTCGCCCCGCTGACCGGCTATTTCGGCAATCAGCAGCGTCGACAGGCCGTCGGCATCGAGTCCACGGGTGATCGGTGGAGCACCGGCCATGGGGTCAGCCTGTGACGCGCTGCCTGGGCTGTAGGAAAAGCTCTGACAGCCGGCGAGCCACGCCGTCAGTGACAGGGTGGCCAGAGTGCAGGTCAGCTTTCCGTGGCGCGCGTTCGGGGGCATTGAGGCGTCATCTTCTCCATGAGAATTCTCAGCATAACGGCTTGGAGAGTCTTGGCAAAGGTCAATGCCCGGGGGAGCGAGGTCAGAGCTGCCTATGGTAGGATATGCGCCTTGCAGGAGCGGCCTGGTTGGCCGCTCCGGACATCATCTGATGAAGACGTCGAACGCATGACCCTGCTTGCCCTTGGCATCAACCATCGAACCGCGGCCGTCGAGGTGCGCGAAAAGGTGGCCTTTGGCCCCTCGCAACTCACCCGGGCGCTCTCCGAGCTGCGCGCGCTGCCGAGTGTGCATGAGGCTGCGGTGCTGTCGACCTGCAATCGTACCGAGCTTTACTGCGTGACCGAGTCGAGCGGGGAGAGCGAGGTGCTCGACTGGTTGAGCCGGTTTCATGCATTGCCCCGCGAGGACCTGCTGCACTGCGCCTACCACTATCTGGAAGGTGACGCCGCGCGCCATCTGATGCGCGTCGCCGTGGGTCTCGATTCCATGGTGCTGGGCGAACCCCAGATCCTGGGCCAGCTCAAGGACGCCTACCAGGCGGCCAGGGACGCCAGCGGGCTCGGCGGGGAGCTGGAGCGGCTCTTCCAGCATACCTTCGCGGTGGCCAAGCAGGTGCGCACCGAGACCGCCATCGGCGAGAACCCCGTTTCGGTGGCCTATGCGGCGGTCAGTCTGGCCAGTCGAATCTTCGACGATTTCTCGCGTGCCAGGGCGCTGTTGATCGGTGCCGGCGAGACCATCGAGCTGGTGGCGCGCCACCTGCATGAAGCCGGGGTGCACCAGTTGACGGTGGCCAACCGCACCCGCGAGCGGGCCAGTGCCCTGGCCGGCAGCCTGGGCGGTCAGGCCATCAGCCTCGACGAGATCCCCGTCGCCCTGGAAAAGGCCGACATCGTCATTTCGTCCACCGCGGCGCCCTTGCCGATTCTTGGCAAGGGCATGGTCGAGCGGGCGCTCAAGCGTCGCCGCCACCGTCCGGTGTTCATGGTCGATATCGCCGTACCTCGCGACATCGAGCCGGAGGTCGGCGAGCTCAGCGACATCTTCCTTTATACCGTCGATGACCTGCATGAGGTCATCGAGGAAAACCGACGTCACCGCCAGGTGGCGGCGGACCAGGCCGAGGCGCTGATCGAGCACGGCGTGGCCCACTGGCACAAGGAACGCCGGGTGCGCGGGGCCGGCGAGGTGATCCGCGACGTGCGTGCTAAGGGTGAACGGCTGCGTGACGAGGCCCAGACCCAGGCGCTGGAGCGCCTGGCCAAGGGTGAGGATCCCGAGGCCGTGGTGCGTCGCCTGGCCCACCAGTTGACCAACCGCCTGATGCATCAGCCCACCCTGGCCCTGCGGGGTGCCGCCGCCGATGAGCGCCAGGACCTGCTCGAGGCTGCCGTCGAACTGCTGCTGGGCGAGCCCGAGTCCCGGAACTAGCCGGGCCTGGCTTGACCGCAATGCGCCTTCTTACATGATTTCAAGGATTTGCCGATGAAAGCTTCTCTGCGTGAGCGCCTCGATGCCTTCGTCGACCGCTTCGAGGAACTCTCTGCCCTGTTGTCGGAGCCCGACGTGATCAGCGATCAGCCACGTTTTCGCGACTACTCCCGCGAATACGCCGAGCTCGAGTCGCTGGTCGACGCCTGGCGCCGCTATCGTGGCGTCGAGGAAGACGTGGCCACCGCAGAGCAGATGGCCGAGGACGCCGACGCCGACATGCGCGAGCTCGCCCAGATGGAGCGCGAGGAGGGCGTGGCCAAGCTCGAGGAGCTGGAGGCCGAACTCAAGCGTCTGCTGGTGCCCAAGGATCCCGATGATGGGCGTAACGTCTTTCTCGAGGTGCGCGCGGGAACCGGCGGTGACGAAGCGGCGCTGTTCGCCGGCGACCTGTTTCGCATGTACTCGCGCTACGCCGAGAACCAGGGCTGGAAGGTCGAGGTGGTCAGTGCCAGCCACGGCGAGCAGGGCGGCTACAAGGAGATCATCTCTCGGGTGAAGGGCGAGGGCGTCTACGCCCGGCTCAAGTTCGAGTCCGGTGCCCATCGCGTTCAGCGGGTTCCCGCCACCGAATCCCAGGGCCGCATCCATACCTCGGCCTGCACCGTGGCGGTGATGCCCGAGGCCGACGAGGTCAGCGACATCGACATCAACCCGGCCGACCTGCGGGTGGACACCTTTCGCTCCAGCGGCGCCGGCGGTCAGCACGTCAACACCACCGACTCGGCAATCCGCATCACCCACCTGCCCAGCGGTGTGGTGGTGGAGTGTCAGGAAGAGCGCAGCCAGCACAAGAACCGGGCCAAGGCGATGTCGCTGCTGGCGGCGCGGCTAAAGCAGTCGGCCCAGGACAGCCAGCGCCAGGAACAGGCCGACGCCCGTCGCTCGCTGGTGGGCTCCGGCGATCGCAGCGAGCGCATACGTACCTACAACTTCCCCCAGGGGCGGATCACCGACCATCGCATCAACCTGACCCTGTACAAGCTCAACGAGGTGGTCACCGGCGACGGCCTCGACGAGGTCATCGACCCGCTGATCCACGAGTACCAGGCGGAGCAGCTAGCCGCTCTGCAACAGGACGGCTGATGCGCTGTGATGTGCTGATCGCCCGGGCGACCCGCCGCCTCGAGGCCGCCGGCAGCCCGACGCCGCGACTCGACGCCGAGGTGCTGGCCATGGCGGCGATGAAGGTCGATCGCACCTGGCTCTACACCTGGGGCGACAAGCCCATGTCGACGCTGGCCCGGGCCCGCTTCGAGGCCTGGGTGGCGGCGCGTGCCCAGGGCATGCCGGTGGCCTACCTGACCGGTGAACGCGAATTCTGGGGGCTGGCCCTGGCGACCTCGCCCAGCACCCTGATTCCCCGGCCCGATACCGAGACCCTGGTGGAGGCCGCGCTGGCCCGGGCCGATACCAAGCCCGATGCCAGGAGCGACGCCCACACCGGCGCCTTGCTCGACCTGGGCACCGGCACGGGCGCCATCGCCCTGGCGTTTGCCAGCGAGCGCCCCGGCTGGCGGGTCGAGGGCGTCGATCTGTCCCCTGAGGCGGTGGCGCTGGCGCGGCGCAATGCCGAGCGACATGGTCTGGCGGTACGATTTCGCCAGAGCGACTGGTTCGATGCGCTCGATGACGAGCGCTTCGACCTGATCGTGGCCAACCCGCCCTATATCGACCCGCAGGATCCTCACCTGGGGCAGGGCGATGTGCGCTTCGAGCCAAGCTCGGCGCTGGTGGCCGCCGACCATGGCCTGGCCGATCTGTTTGCCATCGCCGAGCGCGCTCGGAGCTTCCTCCAGCCGGGCGGCTGGCTGTTGATGGAGCACGGCTACGAGCAGGCCGAGCGGGTGCGAGAGCATCTTGAAGCGCTGGGCTATGTTCGCTGCGACAGCGTGCATGACCTGGGGGGCCACCCTCGGGTGACGCTGGGGCAGTGGGGCATGCAACGTTGAAGCCGGGACTGGAGTCTGTTGGGGGCATGTGATACTGATTATCAGTAAAATGTTTTGCCACCAAGCGATTGGGCGCGAGAGATTGTCGTGAAATGCTTTGCGACCAGGCCTTTTTGGTCGATTCTTTCCTTGCGTGCCCCTCGCCGTCAGACCAGCGTTCAGGACCACAATGAAAACCAAGAACCGCTCCCTCGACCGTATCGATCTGAAGATTCTGCGTTGCCTGCAGGAAAACGCCCGGGTGTCCTACGTGGACCTCGCCGCCCAGGTGGGCTTGTCCACCACGCCGTGCCTGGAACGCGTCAAGCGCCTCGAGCGCTCCGGGGTGATCCGTGGCTACAAGGCGATCCTCAACCCGCGCATGCTCAAGGCCAATCTGCTGGTGTTCGTCGAGATCAGTCTGGAGACCCAGTCCCCGGCGGTGTTCGACGAGTTCCGTCGAGCCGTGTCGAAGCTGCCGCAGATCCAGGAGTGCCACCTGGTGTCCGGGCAGTTCGACTATATTCTCAAGTGCAGAATTCCCGAGATGTCCGCCTATCGTCAGCTACTTGGCGACGTGGTGCTGACCCTGCCCGGGGTCAAGGAATCCAAGAGCTACGTGGTGATGGAAGAAGTGAAGGAAGATTTTGCCCTGCACGTGCCGGATATCGAAGAGTTCGAGGACAAGTGAGTTTTCATGAATGACCAGGACCTGCTGCGTTACAGCCGCCAGATCATGCTTCCCCAAGTGGACATCGACGGCCAGGAGCGCTTGCTGGCGTCGCGCGCACTGATCGTCGGTGCCGGTGGCCTGGGCTCGCCGGTGGCGCTGTACCTGGCCGCCGCCGGAGTCGGACAGCTGACCATCGCCGACGCCGATATGGTCGAGATCTCCAACCTGCAGCGCCAGATCGCCCACCAGGAGCAGGACCTGGGACGCAACAAGGCCCTGTCGGCCGCCGAGTCTGCCATCGCCCTCAATGCAAGCTGCCGGGTCAGCGCCATCGAGCGCCATCTGGACGCCGAGGGGCTGGTCCAGGCGGCGCGGGAGGCGGACGTCATCCTCGACTGCACCGATCGCTTTTCCAGCCGCTACGCCATCAATGCCGCCAGCGTCGCCGCCGGGGTGCCGCTGGTCTCCGGCGCTGCGATCCGCTTTTCCGGGCAGTTGGCGGTGTTCGACCCGCGTGACGAGGCGAGCCCCTGCTACGCCTGCCTGTATCCGCCGGATGACCAGGGTGACGAGGCCCTGTCCTGCGCCGAGAGTGGCGTCATCTCGCCGCTGGTGGGGCTGATCGGCTGCTTCCAGGCGCTGGAGGCGGTCAAGCTGTTGTCCGGGGCCGGCACGCCCCACCGGGGGCTTGCCACCTTCGACGGCCTGAGTGGTGAATGGCGTCACTATCGGCTGGGGCGCGATCCACGCTGTCCTGCCTGCGCAGACCGAGGGCGGTCCGGCGGAGCAAGCGCGTGAGCCGGCAGAGCCCGGTCACCGACTTCGATATTCGTCTATTGCGGGTGTTCAAGGCGGTGGCCGAGTGCGGTGGATTTTCCGCCGCCGAGAACGAGCTTGGCATCAGTCGTTCGGCCATCAGCCTGCATATGGGCGACCTGGAAAAGCGCCTGGGGCTCAAGCTTTGTCGGCGGGGGCGGGGCGGCTTCGCCCTGACCGAGGAAGGACGGGAGGTGCTGGAAGGGGCCCGTCGTCTGCTGTCGGGACTGGAAGCCTTTCGCACCGAAGTCAATGCGCTGCACCACAGCCTGCGCGGCGAACTCAATATCGGCATCACCGATACCCTGGTCAGCTCACCCGAGATGCGTATCACCCATGCCCTGGCAAGCCTCAAGGCCCAGGGCCCAGAGGTGCGCATCAACATGCACATGGACCCTCCCGGCGAGATCGCCCGCGGGGTGCTCGACGGACGCCTGCATGTCGGTGTCGTTCCGGCGGTCAACCTGCCTGCCAGCGTCGATAGCCAGGCGCTCTACAGCGAACGCTCCGGGCTTTACTGTGGCCGGGGGCATCCGCTGTTTGCCGAGCCATCGACGGCGCTGGAGGCGCTGGGCGGGTGGCAGGCGCTGGGGCAGTGGGACGCAGTGGTACCGTCCTATCCGCTGTCGGAAGCCGGCCGTGAGCGCCATGTCGGGCTCAAGCCCAGCGCCACCGCGTCCGACCGGGAAGGCGCGGCCTTTCTTATCCTGACCGGGGCCTACATCGGCTATCTGCCGGATCACCACGCCAATCTCTGGGTCGCGCAGGGTAGGCTGCGCGAGCTGTGCTCCGAGAGTGCCGCCTACGAGACGCCCTTCGTCGCCATCACCCGCCGTGACCGCCGCCCCCATCGGGTGCTGGAAGCCTTTCTGGCGGCGCTGGGGGAGCATTGAGACGCGCCTTGAGGTCTCGATACTGTTAGTCTGAGTACGTATGCAGAAACGATTGAGTCGTCAACGATGAAACAAAGGCCGGCGGTAACCTCGAAGGAAGTGGCAAGGCTGGCGGGGGTCTCTCAGTCAGCCGTAAGTCGGTGTTTCTCCCCCAATGCAAGTATTTCCGAGAAGACTCGGGAAAAGGTATTGCGCGCGGCGCAGGAGCTGGGCTATCGGCCCAATACCGTGGCGCGCTCGTTGATCATGCGTTCGACACGGACGATCGCCCTGGTACTGTCCTCGCTGGACAACATGTTCTACCCAATGGCGGTCCAGATGGCGTCTCGACGGTTCCAAGATGAGGGCTACCATCTGCTGCTGTTCGTGGTTCCGGAAAGCGACGATTTCCCGGGAGTCATGGACCGTATCCTGCAGAGCCAGGTGGACGGGATCCTTATGCTGTCGGCGCTGTTGACCTCGAGCCTTGCCAGAGAGTGCGTGAACGCCGGCGTGCCGCTGGTGCTGCTCAACCGCGGCGTCGATATCGAAGGAATTGGCCAGGTCTACAGCGACAACTACCACGGTGGTTACTGGGCTGGCAGCTATCTGGCCATGGGTGGGCACCGGAATATCGCCTTTGTCGCCGGTGTCGAGCGTTCGTCGACCAGCCGGCGTCGCTTCGAAGGTTTTAGCGATGGGCTGGCGGCCCACGGGCTCAAGCCCCACGCGGTTGTCCATGGCGACTACGACTTCGAGATGGCACGCCAGCAGACCCGTCGATTGTTCGCTGAAACCGTCGTGCCCGACGCCATCTTCGCCGCCAGCGACCATATGGCGGTGGCGGTGCTCGAGACCCTGCGCCATGAGCTCGGCAAGCGGGTCCCGGAGGACGTGTCGGTGATCGGCTTCGACGATACCCCTGTTTCTGCCTGGCCAAGCTATTCGCTGACCACCGTTCGCCAGCCCATCGATCAGATGATCGAGGTGGCGACCTCGCTGCTCATGCGTCAGATTCATGAGGGCGGAGGAGCCGAGAGCCGTGTACTGCCGGTTATTCCAGTACTGCGCGAGACCGCCCGGCGGCCCGACTCGGCCTGATTGCGATGCCAGTCCTTGCGCAGGAGCCCGGCTAGCCCCGTGGTGTGAGATGCGTCGCTGCGTTCTGTCCTGATCGCCGGGCGAGGCCTATAGGGCCCTTACCGCTAGCCCCTGCAGGCTGTGCTGTCGTTTGGCGATATTCACTTTGCTGTCTTCCTCCGAGTTCCCTTTCCCCGAATTGGCTTTCCCCGAACTGCCGTTCTCTGAATAGACGGCCATTTATCATGGTGAGCCCCGGCTTGCCTGCGTTTCTGTTGCACTGCAGCTCAGAGATATCTCTAGAAGATGCTGTCTTTGACGCATTGCATGCGTATGCAAATAATGCCAGCCTCAGACGTAGGTACCGGCGGCTGATCGATCACTGTCCCGACGCTGCCGGCAACGACAAGCACAGCAACTAGCACAACAACAACGACGGTAACCGCCATGGAAAATCTGGGAGCGTTGAACTGGTCCATCGTGATCCTGTACCTGGTCGTCAACCTGGTGATGGGGTCCATGCTGAGCAAGAAGATCCACACCGCCGAAGACTATTATGTTGGCCAGAAGACCACTCCCTGGTGGGCCATCGGGCTCTCGGTGATGGCCACCTATGTCAGCGCCATGTCCTTTCTGGGCGGGCCGGCCTGGTCGTACCAGAGCGGTCTGGGGGTGATGATGATCCAGATCAACTATCCCCTCGTGGTGTTTCTGGTCATCACCTTCTTCCTGCCGTTCTTCTACAACAGTGGCGTGGTCTCCATCTACGAGTACCAGGAGCGTCGCTTCGGCAAGAAGGCCAGGGCGGTCATGTCGATCATCTTCATGATGACCCAGACGCTGTCCTCGGCCGCGGTGCTCTACGCCACCGCGCTGGTGCTGAGCTACATGACCGGCTTTGACGTGGTGCACGCCATCATCGCCATCTCCCTCATCGCTCTGGTCTACACCATGATGGGGGGGATCACCGCGGTCATCTGGACCGACGTGCTGCAGGCGCTGATCCTGCTGGTCGGCGCCATCATCATCCTGTTTGCATTGATCGACAGGATGCCCGAATCGCTGTCGCTGACGCTTGAAGCGCTGCGCGAGCAGGACAAGCTCAATATCCTCGACTGGTCGCTGGACACCAAGGTCACCGCCACCGTGTGGTCCGGGGTGATCGCCATGACGCTCTATCACACCACCGTCTACGGCGCGAACCAGATGGTCGTGCAGCGGGCGCTGGCGGCCAAAAATATTGGCGATGCCAAGAAGTCGTTCATGCTGATGGGGTTCGGGGCCTTCTTTATCTACTTCATGTTCCTGATGATGGGGGTGCTGTTCTACAGCTACTACGGCGGTCGCGAGTTCGACAACAGCAATACCATCGTGCTTGAGTTCGCCGCCGAGTACGGCATGCCGGGGCTGCTTGGCATCGTCGCTGCGGCGGTGGTGGCGGCGTCGATGTCGAGTCTCGACTCCGCCCTCAACTCACTGGCCACGGTCACCACGGTGGACTTCTACGAGAAGTATCTGCGTCCTGGTGCCAGCGGCGAGCACTATCTCAAGGCATCGCGCTGGTTCACGGTGCTGTGGGCGGTGCTGATCGTCGGTCCGGCCATCGCCTTCGCCGGCAACCAGGGTTCGGTGCTGGAGCTTCTGACCAAGGCGGGGTCCTTCTTCGTCGGCGCCAAGCTCAGCATGTACGCGCTTGGCTTCTTCTCGCGGGACACCACCGAGCGCGGGCTACTGGTTGGCGTTGCTGCCGGCTTCGTCGCGGTGTGGGCGGTCGCCGTCTGGACCGACATCAGCTGGCCCTGGTATTGCGCCATCGGCGCCTTTTTCAATGTGGTGGTGTCGCTGGGGGCCAGCCGCCTGCTCGACGGTCGCCAGTCAGAATATTCCCCCTACACCGTGAAAGGTCAGCGGGCGTTGTTTGTCCGGGAAGGGTGGCCAATCACGGAGGGTGGCTGGTCGCTGCTGCCCGGGAAGGTGGACTCGCTGGCGTGGCTGTTGATTGTCTTCTTCTTCATCACCATGGGATGTCTGGCGGTGCTGTCAGCTTAAGGATCACGCCCTCGGCAGGGTGCGTTCGGCTATGGGTTTGGCTGCTGTATGCCACACCGTTACATGCCACCAAAGTCGGGGGTAGCCTGATTTGCATTCGTATGCAATAAAAGCCAGGCTAAGAAGCACCAAATGACTTGCAAGTGATCGCGCTGGTCGAGCAACTCTGCCCCTGGCCGCCCTTTATCGGCGATCCCGATCCGCGTATCGCGTTACACCCGACAGCAACCCATAACAATCCACAACACGCCTTGACCGGAGCCCCCATGATTCGACATCTGAAGAACGCCACCAGCCAGGAAGTCCGCGCCGAAGCCGATCGCAAGGTGAGGGAGGTGGTGGAAACCACCCTGGCATCGATCGAAGCCAACGGCGACGCCGCCGTGCGCGAGTTGTCCGAGCGCTTCGACAACTGGTCGCCGACAAGCTTTCGCCTGAGCGATGACGATATCCAGGCTGCCATGGCTGAGGTCTCGGCCCAGGCGCTCGAGGACATCCGGTTCGCCCAGGCCCAGGTGAGGAACTTCGCCGAGGCCCAGCTGGCCTCGATGCAGCCGGTCGAGGTCGAGAACAGTCCCGGGGTGATACTGGGTCACAAGCATCTGCCGCTCAACGCCGTCGGCTGCTATGTGCCGGGCGGCGCCTATCCGATGGTGGCGTCTGCCCACATGAGTGTGCTGACCGCCAAGGTCGCCGGGGTCAAGCGAGTGGTAGCGGCGGCG
>CEVO01117961.1_pt1 | contig 10061 bp, 7 predicted proteins | sample 531511 | NCBI WGS metagenome assembly CEVO01 (sample SAMEA2623907, study PRJEB7988) | marine metagenome | biome: marine biome (ENVO:00000447); feature: mesopelagic zone (ENVO:00000213); material: "saline water (ENVO:00002010), including plankton (ENVO:xxxxxxxx)" | depth 800 m | reverse complement strand
GCAATACGACGACACAACCGAGATCGTCATAACGGGCGGTGATGTGGTTACTGGACACGATCCTGAAACCGGTGCTGAGCTGTGGCGTGCTGATGGGTTAAACCCAGAGAATAACGGCGCGTATCGGATTGTTGCGTCGCCTGTAGTCATGGACGGGGTGATCTATGCGCCGACCAGAGAGCGCCCATTGCTTGCACTTCGCGCAGGTGGTCGAGGAGACATCACGGCCTCACATCTTATTTGGACAACTCAAAATGGTCCGGACGTGCCGACACCGGTCACCGATGGCACTTACTTCTACATCGTCAATGACCGAGGAATTGTATTCTGTCTCGATGCGAAGACAGGTGAGACAATTTATGGACCACAGCGGATCACCCCTGGTACCTACAGTTCCTCGCCAGTACTGGCTGACGACAAGATCTACGTGACGAATGAGGATGGCACGACGACCGTTTATAGTGCAGGTCCCGAGTTTAGAATCCTCGCGGAGAATGTGATGGACGAATACACGCTGAGTTCTGTTGCGATTTCCGAAGGACAACTTTTCTTGAGGACTGACTCGTTTCTCTATGCGGTTGGTGAACGTCGGGAGAACTAGCCTAAGCCTGAGGCCTGAAGTAGAGTACCATCCCGGCGCCGACGGCGGCCAACACGAAGCCGACGTAAATTAATGGGTGCGGAGCGGTTTTCGGGGGATGAATTACCATTGACGTGATTACGTTGACCAGAGGTGCGCCGCCGAACACCAGTGGCATCACGTAGAGCGGAATGCCGCCGCTACGGAAGGCCCAGATGATGCACACTGCACCGATCGCGCCAAGCGCGCCAGCGCCGGTGGCCCATGCGGTGCCGGTGCTCGAAAAACTGGTCAGTTCTCCCTGGGAAGAGAGTGCGAATGTTGGGACTAGGACGCCAATAAGAAAATAAGCGATACCTACGCATAACAGGGCTCGTAGAGGGTTTCCAAGCTGCACTTGACCAGTGTGTAGTGCAACTCCGTACACTCCCCAGGAGAGGGCAGCACCCAGTGCGAATAACAGCCAAGTCATGAGATCGCTCCTTTTGAGATTAATGCGTTACCTTCGAAACGGTCGCTGTGCAGCTGGACCGGTGCACCGTAACTCTGTTCATTGTAATGTAACGCTTCTGAATTTCCTTGCGCTGAGTGTCTAAACACATCAGATTCTGGAGTTCTTGATGCCACAGTCTTTCGGCCGTCTATCTCCAATCCAATGGACAATTTGCGGAGTCGCTGCCCTTGGCTTCGCGTTCGACATTTACGAACTATTGATGTTGCCGCTCATCGTGCGTCCAGCACTGCTTGAATTAGTTGGTGCTGCGCCAGGCACCCCCACCTTCAACCTCTGGGTAGGCATGCTTTTCTTCGTGCCAGCGGTGGTCGGCGGCACGTTCGGCTTACTGGGAGGTTATTTTACGGATCTATTCGGACGCCGTCGTGTGTTGGTCTGGAGCATCCTCCTATACGCGGGCTCTGCGCTAGCTTCGGGGTTCGCTACGTCTATTGAAATGTTGCTGGTCTTGCGCTGCATGACCTTTGCTGGCGTTGTTGTGGAGTTTGTCGCGGCCGTTGCGTGGCTTGCCGAGTTATTCCCTGAGCCGAAACAGCGTGAAGCAGTACTCGGTTACACGCAGGCTTTTTCGTCAATAGGTGGCCTTCTTGTCAGTGGAGCTTATTTTCTTGCTGTTACCTATGGCGACTCATTGCCGGAGGTCCAAGGTGGTCATGAGGCTTGGCGTTACACCTTGATGTCTGGCGTGATTCCAGCCTTACCTCTCATTGTGGTCCGGCCTTTCTTACCTGAGTCGCCGACGTGGTACCAGAAGAAAATGGCAGGTACATTAAAGCGGCCCAGCATCGTCGAGCTGTTCCAACCGGCGTATCGGCAGACAACCATCGTGACAGCGATAATGTTTGCGTGTGCCTATGGTGCGGCGTTTGGTGCGTTACAGCAGGCGCCGCGAATTGTCCCAGGTCTTGAGGAGATCGCGATGCTGGCACGCGTCCAACAAGAACAGATTGTCGGCACTGTTCAATTCGTTCAGGAGATGGGAGGGCTCGTCGGCCGGTTGCTCTTGGCTTTCTTTGCTGTTCGGATTGTTGCTAGGCGCCGATTACTGCGAATGTTCCAGGTGCCGGGCCTGCTACTTGTGCCGCCAGTATTCCTATTCGCTACGACCACCAGCCTTCCAATGCTTCAGCTTGGCTTATTCGTCGCCGGTGTGTGTACCGTTGCGCAGTTTAGTTTTTGGGGCAACTATCTTCCGCGCGTGTATCCCACGCACCTTCGAGGCACTGGTGAGAGTTTCGCAGCTAATATCGGCGGGCGAATGATCGGAACGTCGTTCGCTCTGGTGACGACGCAGTTGACGAATGTCATGCCTGGAGAAAACCCCACGGTACAGCTAGCGTATGCTTCCGCGATTGTCGGCCTGTTCGTCTACGTCTTGGGATTTACGGCCAGCTTCTGGTTACCAGAACCCCAAAGCGAAGCATTGCCGGAATGATTGTCGGTCACCACTTCAGGGCTGTCCCGATTGCATCTCAAGGACGACGATTTCATCGATGAGGCCGTCGGGGCCCGTATTCAGTGGTCAAGTGCGGAATGGTCTTGATTGGTCCCTCAAATTAGCACGACCACCGGTCTGATTTCGGCGCGATCACTGAGTCCGTCGTGAATGCTGCTACTTGGCATGATAAACTTCGCACTTCTGAGAGCTGCGAGGACGCGAGATGGGAAAACCTTTAACCCGATTGACACACCCGTTGATTCGAGAGAACGGCTCGCTGCGACCAGCAAGCTGGGATGAGGCCTTGGACCGCGCGGCGTTAGGTCTTAAGAAGGTCGTTGATGAACACGGTGGGTCTTCGGTCGGGATGTTTAGTTGCTCGAAGACGACGAACGAGATGAATTTTATGGCGCAGAAATTCGCTCGCTCGGTAATCGGCAGTAACAATATTGACAGCTGTAACCGCACTTGACACGCTCCCAGCGTCGTCGGTCTGGCGACGGTCTTCGGAGCGGGAGGCGGCACGAGTTCCTACCAATCCTTGGAAGAAGCTGACGTAGTCATCTTGTGGGGGTCGAATGCTCGCGATACCCACCCGATCTTCTTCCATCATCTACTAAAGGCAGTGCGGAACGGTGCCCGCTGCTACGTTGTGGATCCGCGCCGAACGAGTTCGGCGAAGTGGGCAGATGTCTGGCTTGGTCTAGACGTCGGCACCGACATTGCTCTAGCCAACGCTGTAGCGAGGGAAATTATCATCCAAGGACTCGTTCACAGCGATTTTATCGAGCATTCGACGACCGGGTTCGATGAGTACCGCGCGGCGGTCGAACCGTATACCCTCGAGCACGCCGAACGAATCACTGGTGTGCCAGGAGCCTCGATCCAAGATCTGGCTCACGCTTACGCTGGTGCCAAGAAGGCACAGCTCTGCTGGACACTTGGGATCACAGAGCACCACAACGCAGTGGACAATGTGCTGTCTCTGATTAACCTGTCGCTCCTAACAGGCCACGTTGGAAACTCTGGTTCTGGTCTCAATCCTCTGCGCGGCCAGAATAATGTTCAGGGTGGTGGTGACATGGGTGCAATTCCGAATAAGTTAGCTGGCTTCCAGGATGTGGAAGATGACGCACTACGTCAAAAGTTTGAGCGTGCTTGGAACTGCACCATTCCTGAGAAGAGCGGCTTGCATTTAACGCTGATGTTTGAAGCCATGGAACGGAGCGACCTGCGTGGTCTCTACGTGATTGGTGAGAATCCAGCGCAATCTGAGGCAGACGTTGACCACGCGATTCACCTGCTGAAGGGGTTGGATCACCTCGTCGTTCAGGACATTTTCTTGACCAAGACTGCTGAACTCGCGGACGTCGTATTACCAGCGGCCGCTGGTTGGGCAGAAGCCGAGGGCACCGTTACGAGCAGCGAGCGACGGGTACAACGTGTCCGAAAAGCACTCGACCCTCCAGGAGAGGCGCGTGATGACGTCGAGATATTGTGTGAACTTGCAAAACGGCTAGGACATGACTGGGGCTCTCCAACTGCTGAGGAAATCTGGAACGAAGTACGGAGTCTGTCCCCGATGCATGCTGGTATGAGTTACGCACGGATCGAGGCGCTGGGTGGCATCTGTTGGCCCTGTCCTGATGAGAATAGTCAGGGGAGTTCGTACTTACACGGTCGACTGTGGAAGCGGCCCGTAGAAGGTGACTTGGCACCCTTCAGTGTCGTTGAGCATTTGCCACCAGCCGATGAATTGACTGACGAATACCCGATTCGTCTAACAAGCGGGCGACGACTGGACTCATATAACACCGGAGTGCAGAGCGGTGGCTTTCGGTCTCCGCTCAGGCGGCCAGAGACCCTTGACATCTGCGAGTCTGACGGTCACCGATGGGGGGTCGCTGACAACGAGCAGGTACGGGTCCGCTCACGCCGTGGCGCGATTGACATGACTGTGCGTTATACGGACGATCTGCGACCCGGCTTAGCGTTTACCACCTTCCATTTTCCCGATGAGGCTGATACCAACAAACTGACCAACCCGACCTGGGACAAGAAGTCGGGAACGGCCGATTTTAAGGCTACGGCGATATGTATCGAGAAGATTGAGTCGTCGGTCGGCACTGGCGGATGAACGAGCGTAAATGGACCTGAAACTACTGCCGGCTGAGGCGAATGAAATAGAACGCGCTGCGGTCGCTACCATTTTTGAGCATCGGTCGGATTTCCCTGAGACGGAGCAGGTTACAGGGGAAGGCCTCCAAGAGGTGCGCGCCAGGCGACACCTGCTGCTGCCCGCACTCCATGCTGTACAGAAGAAGGTTGGCTGGATCTCGCAGGGTGCGTTCAACGAGATCTGTCGCCGACTTCTGGTCCCACCTGCTGAAGCCTACGGTGTTGCGAGTTTTTACGCGTTGTTTTCTACCAACGAGAGACCGCCACGTGTTGCGCACGTGTGTGACGATATCGCCTGTAAGTTACGTGGTGCAGACGGGCTGTGCGCGACACTAGAGCGTAAATTGGGTCCCCCAGGAACGCCGTCGGTAAACGGGCAAGCGACTTGGCATCGAAGCCCTTGTCTCGGGCTGTGCGAACGTGCGCCGGCCGCTCTGTTTCAGTTGGCTGGAGATGCGGCGGACGGTACGGTGGCGCCTGCGAAGGTGGAAGATATTGAAGAGGTACTGAACGGTGCCGCTGTACCGACACCTCCCTCCATCTCAACGCCCCAAACTACCGGACCGCGAGATTCAGCCTTGCGCTTACTACGACGTGTTGACTCTTGTGACCCGATGAGTCTTGCTGCGTATCAGTCCGCCGACGGATATGCAGCACTTCGCCGAGCGATTGAAATCGGGCCGGCGCAGGTGATTGCGGAAGTGTCGGGGTCAAAGCTACAAGGCCGTGGCGGTGCGGCATTTCCAACTGGCCGCAAGTGGGATGCCGTGGCTAAGGCTCTGGTCAAGCCACACTACTTAGTGTGCAACGCCGATGAATCTGAACCTGGGACATTCAAGGACCGCGTCTTGATGGAGGAAGACCCGTTTGCCATCGTCGAGTCGATGACAATTGCTGGTTTTGCCGTTGGTGCTGAGCAGGGATACCTCTATATACGGGGTGAGTATCCGCTTGCTACCGAGCGACTGGAGCACGCGATCCGCGAGTGTCGTTCGGCAGGTCTTCTGGGTCCCGATGTCATGGGTAGTGGGTTTTGCTTCGACATCGACGTTCGTCGTGGTGCTGGTGCCTATATCTGCGGTGAGGAAACGGCGCTGTTCAGTTCGATCGAGGGTTTTCGCGGCGAGCCCAGGAATAAACCACCGTTTCCAGTGGAGGTCGGTCTGTTCGGCAAGCCGACCGTCATCAACAATGTAGAGACGCTAGCGAACGTTCTCGACATTTTGCTTGAAGGTGGGTCGGTCTTCGCCGGTGTCGGTACCGAAAAATCTACCGGTTCGAAGCTCTTTTGCGTGTCTGGTGCTGTGGAGCAGCCAGGTCTCTATGAGGTGCCGTTCGGCACAACGTTGCGTGAACTCTTGGATCTGTCTGGTGGAGTAAGCAGTGGTAAGCGGCTCAAGACCGTGTTGCTCGGAGGAGCTGCCGGTTCCTTTGTGTTGCCAGAGCACCTCGATACGCCGCTCACGTTTGAGGGGACTCGGGCGATCAACGCATCACTTGGTTCTGGCGTCGTAATGGCCTTCGATGAAGACGTTGATATGCGCGGTATCGTATTACGGATCGCGGCTTTCTTTCGGGATGAATCATGCGGGCAGTGTGTTCCGTGCCGAGTTGGCACGGTACGTCAGGAGGAGCTTTTGCAGCGGCTAGCACGTGATGATGCTCAGGCGTCGGCCGAGGCTGAGTTACTGGACGAGCTGGCTCAGGTGATGCGCGACGCGTCGATTTGCGGCCTTGGGCATACCGCAGCCAATGCAGTGCAGTCGGCGGTGGCGTTGGGATTATTCGGGGGACCCGCAGATGAGTGATCAAGTGACGGGACGGAAGTTGCCTTTGGTCGAAGTGACCGTGGATGGTGAGACGGTGCGTGTGCCTGAGGGAGCGACCCTCCTGGATGCCTGCCGCGCGAAGGGTGTTGACACGCCGACGCTGTGCTATCTCGACACCCTTACTCCCGTAAACGTGTGTCGTGTCTGTGTCGTTGAGGTTGAAGGTTCCCGGACGCTGGTGCCCTCGTGCTCGCGTGCGGCGCAGCCAGGGGCTGTCGTGCGAACCGATACACCACGGGTTCGTCATAGCCGAAAACTTGTCTTTGAACTCTTGGCTTCGTCAGTCGATCTGTCCTTAGCAAGTCAAGATGTGCGGCGATGGATGGATAGCTACGAGGTGAATGCCGAGAAGTTTGGTCCGTTGGCGGCAGCGGTTAGCGACCGCGATGGTCGAAACCCAGGACATCACCATGCGCCGGACGGAACGACAGCGGAAACGGTTGCACAGCCGGTCAAGATTCACGACGAGATGTACATACGCGATTATTCAAAATGCATCCTTTGCTACAAGTGTGTTGAAGCCTGTGGTGAGGACGCGCAGAACACGTTTGCTATTGCGGTTGCCGGCCGAGGTTTTGACGCTAGGATTTCAACTGAATTCGATCGGCGGTTAGACGATTCGGCTTGTGTGTATTGCGGGAACTGCATCGGCGTGTGTCCAACGGGCGCCCTTATGTTCAAGAGTGAGCATGACCGTCGAGAAAGTGGAGAGTGGGACGAATCAAAGCAGAGTGTGACTCGGACGGTATGTCCTTACTGCGGTGTCGGATGCAATCTTGATTTACACGTGCAGAACAATGAAATCGTAAAGGTAATGTCGCCGATGGATCATTCGGTGACCCACGGGCATCTGTGTATCAAGGGACGTTTCGGATGGCAGTTTGTCCAGAATCGCAAGGAAACGTGAGCGGGGGAAACCTCAGACATGACTGACGAGCAATCGGCACGGTTGGAACAAGTAGTCGGCAAGTTGTCACTGCCGAGTACCTCCTTTCGGGGAATGCTTCGACACTTTGGTCCCGGACTCATCCTGATGATGACCGGTGTTGGGACTAGCCATCTTGTGACGGCGCCGACTGCAGGTGGCCGGTTTGAGTTTGCGCTGCTGTGGTGTATCCCTATCGCCTATATCTTCAAGTACTACGGATTTGAGATGGCCTTCCGGTTTACAAATGCTACTGGTAAGAGCCTCATCGAAGCGTATGGTACAGCTTGGAAAAAATGGCCGCTCTGGTACGTGATGATTACCACGATCATTCAGTCGGCGATTGGTCAAGCGGGTCGCCTAGCTGCTGCAGCCGCAGTTGCATATTTCCTTTTCACGACGACCGTTGGGTTGCCGCTTTCTCAGACACACTATGGCTTGGTGCTTGCCGTCTCAGCGGTGGCGATCATTCTCTACGGCAATTACGCAGCAGTTGAGACCGCAACCAAGATTCTGGCTGGGATGCTGGTTGCTTGCACGTTCTTGGTGTTCTTCTTCCGTCCAGTTGGCTTAGAGGCGTTCAGCCATTTCTTTATTTTTGAAACGCCCGCGGGGTCGTGGCTGGTCATTGCTGCGTTTCTTGGGTTACTGCCCACCGGGATTGATGTATCACTCCAGGCTTCAGAGTGGGGTAAAGCGAAGAAGGTCGGCATGGGGCGCATCAGGCCGGAATTGGAGCGCGCCGGGCTAGTGCCAGTGTTTGATCCGTTCTCGAGCTCGAAAGTTGACCTGGCGGTTGACACATCGAAGATTCCTGCGCACGGTATTGAATACTGTCGCCGTTGGTTTCAAATCGGCTTATGGGATTTCAGGCTGGGTCACGTAGTGTCATTCATGCTGGCCACCATTTTTCTTTTACTGGCCGCCACTTGGATGTATCCCAGCGAGGTAGCCGGCAACAATGTCATGGGCGAGATTGCTAGAATCTTCACTGACAGTATCGGCCCGGAGATGATGATCATTTTTATTCTCGGTGCGTTTGCTGCGACTTACTCCACCGCGTTTAACTACTTTGATGGTTGGCCGAGAATCGTCGGTGCTTGCTGTCGAAACATTTTTCGCTCGACGGCGGCATTACAGGGGGTTGCAAGGGAGGATCTCACCGACGCCCACCGCCGACACTGGTACTCCGAGTACAACATCTACCGTCTGACGATGTTGTTTTCCCTTGTCACTTCAGTAGCGATCATTGCTGGAGTACCTAGACCAGTCTTTTTGGTACTAGTTGCCTCAGCGCTGGCCCTCTTCGTTGCACCAGTGATTTACTTCTTGAATCTGTACTATTGTCTGACCATCATCCCAAAATCTGATAAACACTTCTATCCATCGACATCCGAAGTTATGTTTAGCTGGTTGAGTCTGGCCGTGTTCAGCGGGCTAACGGGAATTGTCATTCTCGCACGTGTTTTCGGAGTCGAGCTATTCGGAGCATAACTACCTAGGTCAAGCGGCTATTGAGGGAGGCCCTTCATGCACGGTCGTTGTTGGTTAGCGGTTTTAACACTTGTGCTATTTGCAAACCCGTTCTCTGTCCATGGACAAGAGGACGAGCGACTTAACGATCTCAAACAAGAAGCTGTAGCTGAGGTCGAGAGCCTCCGAAAGTTTACACAACAGGCTGTCGACCAGATTTTTAGCTTTGGCGAGCTGGGTTTTCAGGAGTTCGAAACCTCAAGTTATGTGACTGGCATCCTGAGCGACAACGGGTTCTTGGTGGAGCAAGGAGTCGCAGAGATGCCAACGGCGTGGATTGCGACCTGGGGATCGGGCAAGCCGGTTATCGCGTTCGGGAGCGACATCGACGGAATTCCTAAGGCGTCGCAGAAACCCGGTGTGGCTTACCACGACCCGATCATCGAAGGTGCCCCAGGTCACGGCGAAGGGCACAATTCTGGCCAGGCCGTGAACGTGACGGCGGCGCTTGTTCTCAAGAAGCTTATGGAGCGCGAAAAGATTCCAGGAACGATCATGCTGTGGCCGGGTGTTGCTGAGGAGCAGTTGGGATCAAAAGCATATTTTGTTCGTGGCAACCTGTTTCAAGATGTTGACATTATGATTTTCACCCATGTGAGTAACAACCTGAGCGTGAGTTGGGGTGAGGGCAGCGGTAATGGACTCGTGTCGGTAGAGTACACATTCCACGGCGAGTCGGCGCATTCAGCTGGGGGGCCATGGTCGGGTCGTAGCGCACTTGATGCTGTTGAACTGATGAATGCGGCTATGAATTACCGACGTGAACACCTTAGGCTATCGCAACGCACGCACTATGTGATCACAGATGGAGGCGACCAGCCAAACGTTGTGCCGTCGCGCGCATCAGTTTGGTACTACTTCCGCGAGCTCGACTACGAGCACATCAAGGACCTCTTCGAAATTGGCAACACAGCGGCTGAGGCAGCGGCCAAAATGACTAATACTGAAGTGGAGTGGCGGATCCTCGGGTCGGCTTGGCCGCGGCACTTCAATAAGGTAATTGCGGAGACGATGTACGAGAATATCAAGATGGTTGGGCTCCCCGAGTGGAGTGAAGCGGACCA
>CEVO01013854.1_pt1 | contig 10083 bp, 7 predicted proteins | sample 531511 | NCBI WGS metagenome assembly CEVO01 (sample SAMEA2623907, study PRJEB7988) | marine metagenome | biome: marine biome (ENVO:00000447); feature: mesopelagic zone (ENVO:00000213); material: "saline water (ENVO:00002010), including plankton (ENVO:xxxxxxxx)" | depth 800 m | reverse complement strand
GAAATAAGGTTAAGTGTATCCTATAACTTCTAATTTTATGATGATTCCGAAAAATGATAGGGTTAAATGATGAAGATCGGAATCATAGACGCACTTAAGTGGATTGTCTTTGTTCTATGTTTTACTGCAAATTCGTCTAGTGGCGAGCTCATTAATTTTGAAATTACTAAAGTCGAATCACCAGTATTTGACGGTAAAAGTTTTGATCAAGTAGGGCAATACGAGATGATTACCGCCAGAGCCACGATTGCGGTTGACCCGGAACATCGGTTGAATAAAGACATTGTTGATCTTCATTTAGCAAAAAGAAACACCGATGGTCGGGTGGAAGCAATTGCCGATGTAGTGATATTAAAGCCAATAGATCTAACCAAAGGAAATGGACGGCTATTTTATGAAGTCCTTAACAGAGGCGATAAAATTTCTTTAGTTCTTATGAATGATGCTCCATGGGAGACATACTACGAGGAATTAAATCCGGGCAATGGTTATATGATGCGACAGGGTTATTCGCTGGTTTGGTCAGGTTGGCAGGGAGATATACCGCCAGGTAAGAATCGCATGACCCTGCAAGTACCGATTTTAGAGGAAATCGTTGGAACTGTCCGTGATGAGATTATCTTTAATCATAACCATAACCCTTTTGTAGCATCGCTTAGCTATCCCGCGAATACCTTGAAAAAAGATAAAGCTAGCTTGACTATCAGGCAACGACAGACTGATGTAAGGATGTCACCAGATGATTTATCATTCGATTTTTTCTACTTAGAGCGCTCAGGTTTATACACAAGTACACCTAATCAAATCATCATAAATCGGCCAGAAAGCTATGACGCTAATGCCATTTATGAATTTACTTATGAAGCTAAGGATCCTCTCGTAATGGGCTTAGCGTTTGCAGCAACCCGAGATATTGTTTCTTTTTTACGCCGTGAAAAAAGGGATGCTAAAGAGAATAAAAATCCTCTTATCCACGACGGCAAACTGATGATGAAGTACGCCTATGGTTTGGGAATCTCACAAAGCGGTCGCTTTGTTCGTGATTTTTTATATCAAGGATTCAATGAAGATGAAAAAGGCCGAATTGTATTTGATGCCCTAATGCCTGATGTTGCAGGCTCAAGGAAAACTTGGACAAATTTTCGTTTTGCACAACCGGGTCGTTATTCGCGTGAGCATGAATCTCATTTACAACCGGGTGATCAATTTCCTTTTAGTTATGCTATTTTGGAAGATCCGCTTACAGGTAAACAGGATGGAATTCTGAAGCGCTGCATGAACACTAATACCTGTCCAAAAGTTTTTCATACCGACACCGCAACTGAATTTTGGCAAGCTCGCTCTTCATTGGTTGTGACAGACACGCGAGGAAATGATATTCAATTACCCAGCAATGTCCGAGCATATTTTATGGCAAGCACAGAACATTCTGTTGGTTTTGGGGGGGTTCCAACATCAACTGAATCTTGTCAGCAACTCAATAACCCTTTACACAATGGCGGACCGATGCGTGCATTATTGCACGCCCTTGATCTGTGGGTTAGCGATGACATAGAGCCACCCGATAGCGAATACCCATCTCGTTCTAATGGCACATTGGTTTCACCAGATACAGATATAATGAACTATCCCTTAATGACTGGATTTGACTTTCAAGGGACACACAATGGTTTACGGGTAACTGATTATTCAAGATTTCCCCCACGTGAAGGTGCTCATTATCCTATTTTTGTGCCCAAAGTCGATGAAGATGGAAATGATATTGCGGGTATTCGACTGCCAGAAGTTCAAGTGCCCACGGCAACCTATCTCGGCTGGAATCTGACGCGTCCCAATTTTGCTATGGGAGCTCTTTGTTCAGTGACAGGATCAACTATTCCATTTCCGTCAACCAAGAATGAAAGAGAATCAACGGAAGATTCTCGATTATCAATTGAAGAGCGATACCCAACTCACGAATATTATGTCCAAAAAATAAGAGAGGCTACTGAATCGCTTCTTAAAAAACGCTTTTTATTGGAAGAAGATAAAGATTTATATATAAAAAAAGCACAAGATAGTAATATCGGAAAATAATTCTTCGATCAATTGTTTACTGATAAGAGCGAAATAATTCCTCAATTTTTTCATAATAACCGCTAACTTCGAGAGTGATTTGAATCGGTTTTTCTTCTATATTTAACCAGTACCATCCATGATTACCGTCGAACGGAGCGACAATTGAGCCGGAGCTTTGGTTGGTTTCACTTTCACGGTAGCGAATATAATATTGGTCTGGATAGCCCTCTGCATTTTCTCCAGGGTCAGCATGAAAATCACTGTAGACAATACCATCCTCCACCATACTCCAGTGATATAGAGCAGCATCTCCTTGCTTCATGATTAATTTATATTCGACTTGCTCGGCAACATTAAGATTAATAATGATGGTTTCACTTTTATAGGGTTGATTTTGTGTTTTTGAGAAGGGTTCGCCAAGGACTTCAGGTTCGTAAAAATCAAATTCATCAGGAATTTCTGGATAGGTGCCTTGAACCATTCGAAGTGAAAGTTCCTCCTGATTATCCAATGTTATAGTATCACTTAGATCTAGCAGGCCGAGTTTTTTACCTATTCCTGTTGGATCAATTCCGTATTCAGCCGGCATAATAAAGAAAACTACTGCGACAACAATAGCAACAAAGGTAACCCACGTACTTTTTTGCATGGTCTTTTTTGAACCTTTTTTTTGAGATTTTTTTGAGGCCTTTTTTTGCAGCTTAGAATTCTTCATTGATATCATTTTATATTTTAATTAGTTCTATTTTAAGGATTATAGCGACCATATCCCACATCTGCATTAAAAATAAATACACCGTTCATTTTTGCATATTGATCCCATGCTTTTTTAAGTTTATTAAGAATTTCGGGGCTATTTTTTGCCAAATTTTTGGTTTCAGTTGGATCATTTTTTGTGTTAAATAGTTGCCATTCACCATCGCCTTCGGGAGGCCATATTAATGTTGCCTTCCAGTCATTTAAGAAAATAGCTCTATTTCCATAGAGTTCCCATCCAATGGCTGAATTTTTATGAATTGTTCCTGATTTTCCAATGAGATAATCTAATCCCGATTTTCCTTGTATTGGTAACAAGTTACCCTTCTTGCCAAAACTAGAAGGATAATCAACGTTTGCAAGTTCAAGTATTGTGGGGGCTATATCCATTACCGTCATCAAAGAATTTTTGCGACTGTTTTTAAAACGGTTTGAAGTGCTATAGAAAATTGCTGGAGTTCGAATGCCACCCTCGGTGGTGTATGATTTATAAATACGAAATGGAGATACTGTCGCTTGACCCCATCCTGCTCCAAGCCATACATAGGAATTCTTTTTACCCATATTAGATATTCGGTTGTCAAAAGTCTCAGGTATCCAATTTTCATTATCCCCAAGCTCACCGATAGCGTTACCTTCGGAGCCATTATCCGATAGAAAAATTATGATTGTTTCTCTATCTGTTGTTTCTTTTATTTCTTTCAGGAGTCGGCCGATATGAAAATCCATTAATTCAACCATGGACGCATAAAGCTCCATTCGTTTAAGTTCAATTTTTTTTCTTGAAGGTGTAATTTTATCCCAGCTGTCAACTGCTCGATTTCTTGGAGGTAGGTTAGCGTTAATAGGTATCAAACCAAGTTTGATTAGATTGTTAAACCTTGTTTGTCTTATGTTATGCCACCCTCGGTCATATGTTCCTTTATATTTCTCAACCCATTCATCAGGGACTTGGATTGGCCAATGCGGTGCGGTGTAAGCCAAATAACCAAAAAATGGCTGCCCATCCTCAGGTTTATTTTTAATAAAACTTAAAAGTCTATCTGTATATGCTGCTGATGAATAAAAGTCATCAGGTAATTGATTTATTCTTTTTGCATCTTCGAAATAGGCTGGCTTTTCGAGGGCGCTCGTATTACCTCTTCCGTCAGAGAAATGACTAGCTCCACCATCCGCAAGACCAAAATAGTGGTCAAAACCACGATCTGTGGGCAGTTGCCCTTGTTGTTTACCAAGGTCCCACTTTCCAGTCATGAATGTATGGTAGCCAGAATCTTGCAGAAGACTCGCAAATGTGACTACTCGATTGTTAAGGTATCCTTCATATCCTGGTTGCCCTTGTAGTTCAGTTAATCTTCTTAAGGCGGCAGAATTTGAACCCATTCCAGCTCGATGATGATCGATACCTGTCATTAACATTGCGCGTGTAGGGCCACAAGTTGGGCCAGTATGAAAATTGGTGAGCTGTATACCTTGTTTAGCTATTGCATCGAGGTTTGGTGTATGAATTTCACTACCGAATGCGCCAAGATCAGAATAACCAAGATCATCAGCGAGAATTAATATGATATTTGGTCTTTCTTGGGTAATCGCAGGAGCACTGAGAAAGCTAACTAATAGCAACAAAAAATGCATAAATTTGTCTGAACATATTTTCATAAGGTCTTTTTTGCCTGTATATTAAGCTTTATATACATATTATGGGATTAGAATGGACAATTAGTAAGTAAAATTTATGTTTTACACTAAAAAATACAGCTTGAAAATCTCATAGACTTAACTTGGTTCATCGTATCCTTATTAGATAGGGTCCGATAGCTTGACAAAAACTAGAGGGTGTTGAAATGGCAGACTATGGACTTATCATTAACGGAGAAAAAGTTTCAACTGATAAAACTTTTTCAGTAATTAATCCAGCCACCGAAGAAGTGTTGGCAGAATGTCCGATTGCCACAAAAGCACAATTAGATGCTGCTGTTAATGCTGCAGCAGAGGCTTATAAAACATGGTCAATTACTGCAGATGAAGAAAGAGCAGGAGCGTGCGGAAAAATATCTGGAGCTATCGCTAACCATGCAGAAGAATTAGCAAAATTGTTAACAGAGGAACAAGGTAAGCCATTGGAGGGTGCAGGATCACGTTTTGAATTGGGTGGTGCAGCAGGTTGGGCTGGTTATACAAGCACCTTGTCGTTACCAGAAAAAGTAATTCAAGATGATGATGCTGCCCGCATAGTTCAGACAAGAAAACCGATAGGTGTAGTCGGATCTATTTTGCCTTGGAACTGGCCATTAATGATTGCTGTATGGCATGTAGTACCAGCAATACGTAGTGGTAATACAGTTGTAATGAAACCTTCCCCGTATACTCCATTAAGTTCATTGAGAATGGCCGAGATTATGAGTGAAGTCCTACCACCTGGGGTTCTGAACTGTGTTACCGGTGAAAATGAATTAGGTCAATGGATGACAGAACACGACAATATACAGAAAATTATTTTTACTGGATCAATTCCTACCGGTAAGAAAGTTATGAGTAGTTCTTCAGCCAGCCTGAAACGTTTGACGTTAGAATTGGGTGGTAATGATGCTGGTATTGTACTAGATGATGTCGATCCTTCAGCCGTTGCTCCCGGTATTATTCAGGGAGCTTTTTTGAATAACGGGCAAACCTGCGCTGCGCTGAAAAGATTGTATGTACATGAATCTATTCATGATGAGTTATGTGAAAAATTGGTGGAAGCAGTATCAGGTGTTCCAATGGGTAATGGACTTGATGAAAATAATTTACAAGGACCGATTCAGAATAAAATGCAGTTCGATAAAGTGGTCGATCTATTTGAAGATGCTAAACAACAAGGAGGACGAATTCTCTGCGGAGGCGAAATTCCGGATGAGCCAGGTTATTTTATGTCCTATACCTTAGTTGCGGATGTTACTGATGGCATGCGTATCGTTGATGAGGAACAATTCGGCCCTTTATTGCCAATTATCAAATATTCTGATCTTGATGATGCAATCGATCGTGCTAACGCTCTTGATATGGGTTTGGGGGGCTCAGTATGGTCGTCTGATTCTGAGCGTGCAGCTGAAATAGCTAGCCGATTAGAGTGTGGTACCGCATGGGTTAACGGCCATGGCGGTATTGCACCCAATGTACCCTTTGGTGGGGTAAAATGCTCTGGTATTGGCGTTGAATTCGCTGAGGAAGGATTGCACGAATACACAACAATACAGATCGTCAATATAGCTAAAACGCAAGCTTAATGCAGAAAATATTAGCTAGAATAGGCCCCGGAATGATGCTAGCCGCGGTCGCGGTTGGTGTGTCTCACTTGGTATATTCTACCCAAGCAGGAGCCAATTATGGGCTATCACTTTTCTGGGTAATTTTAGTAATTTCTTTGTTGAAATACCCTGCCTTTAGATTGGCAGTGGATTACACAAATGTGACTGGTACAAGCCTTGTTACTGCTTACGCAAAAATTAGCAAGATTGCACTCGCCTGGCTGGTCGTTGGATTCTTTGTGGATATGTTTATTGCAACTTCAGCAGTCGCCTTGGTAGCAGCTGGTTTGTTTATAAGTGTTTTTGACTTATCTTATTCAAATATACAGATTGCCATAGCGTTAGTGGTAGTTTCTGCAATCATCCTTCTAAATGGGCAATATCAAAAATCTGAACGAATTGTTAAAATACTTGTTCTTGCGTTTTCACTATTGACAATCGTAGCCATGATATTTTCATTGCCACTCTTAGGTAGTGATGATAGAGCATTATTTGCAGAGTTGACTCCTAGTCGGTCGTTATCAATTTTTGTTATTGCAATAGCGGGATGGATGCCCATGCCAACTAATGGCGCCCTTCTTTTTTCAAAGTGGGTGTGTGAAAAGAGAGCTATTGAAGGCGATAAGTTTGATAGCGCTACCGCTCTAAGCGATTTTCGTATTGGTTATACCTTAACAGTTGTGCTAGCGATGTGCTTTATTGTTATGGGTACAGGGGTTTTGTTTGATACTGGACGTATTGCTCCTTCCAGGCCACCTGAATTTGCAGCAGAATTATTTACTATTTTTACTACAACGATTGGGCAGTGGTCCTATCCAGTTATTGCAACTGCAGGAATCGCTGTAATGTGGTCAACCCTAATCGCGCTAATGGATGTTATGCCTCGGCTTACTGATCGGTTAGCTGGAATAATTACTGGACGTCCTCGCGAAGCACCTAGTCGATATAAACAATTTTCAATTGTTCAAGTCATTGGTGTTTCAGTTATCTTATTGTTTTTTATGAAAAGTTTTACTGTCTTTCTTTATTTTGCAACTAGCGTAGGTTTAATTGCCGCTCCTGCGATCGGTTATTATAATTATATTGCTGTTACTTCTGATGAAGTTTCATCAACATACACACCCAAACGGGGTATTATTCTTTGGAATTGGCTTGGAGTGATTGTTATGACGGCTTTCGCAATAGCATTTTTATATACACGAATTTTTGGATTATGAAAAAATTAAAAAAAATGACAGGTGGAGAAGCAATGGTGCGGACTGCACAAGCCAATGGAATTGATACTGTTTTCGGCCTTCCCGGAGCTCAAACTTACCCAATGTTTGATGCACTATACAATTTACCTGAAATCAAAACAGTAATAAGTCGTCATGAGCAAGGCGCCGGCTATATGGCTTTTGGCTACTCAAAAGCAACGGGAAAGCCCAGTGCATTCTCCGTTGTTCCTGGCCCAGGTGTGTTAAATGCCTCTGCTGCTTTGTGTACAGCAGCAGGTTGTAATGTGCCCGTGCTATGTCTTACCGGACAAGTGCCTTCACAATTTTTGGGAAAAGGTAGAGGTCATTTACATGAGTTATCCAGTCAATCTGAAACTTTGGAAACCATTATAAAATATGCCGGGCATATAGCCGATCCAAGTGAGACACCATGCCTTATGAATGAAGCTTTCCGAATTATGCAAAGCGGACGACCTGGACCAGTCTCAGTTGAGATGTGTTGGGATACTATGGCTCAGCTATGGGATGTTGAAATAGCCCCTGGTAATACAATAATTGATAAGCCAGCGTTGGATGAAGATGCAATAACCGAAGCTGCAAAACTTATCGCAGATTCGAAAAATATTATGATTATGTGCGGCGGCGGCGCTCAACATGCGAGCGAAGAAGTACGCGAGATGGCCAAAATATTGGGTGCGGCTACTACAGCTTTACGGAGTGGTCGTGGTGTTGTGAGCGAGGACAGTGATGTCGGTGTCTCTTCAGCTGCCGCAAGAAAATTATGGAATGATACTGATCTTCTTATTGGAATTGGCTCACGTCTAGAAATGCAGTATATGCGTTGGTTATCTATGATGGAATATTATGATCAACCGCCCCTTGCAAGGAAAGGTTCCGTCGTTCCTAATGCACCTAAATTAATTAGAATTGATATTGATCCTGAGGAAATGAACCGGTTAAAACCTGATGTCGGAATTATAGCGGACGCAGTTGATGGTGTAAGCGCATTAATTAATAAAATAAATAAAACCGGGTTTAAAGAAGGAGATCTTAATCGTATTGCATCAGCAAAAGTTGGAAGGAGAAAGGCGATAGAAGAAATCCAACCCCAAATGGCATATTTGGATGTTATTCGAGCAGTATTGCCAAGAGATGGTTTTTTCGTAGAAGAACTTTGTCAAGCTGGTTTTACATCTTATTTCGGTTTTCCGGTTTATGAACCGAGAACATATGTTTCATCCGGATATCAGGGGACACTCGGATTTGGTTTTCCTACCGCTATTGGGGTTAAGGCAGCTATGCCAGATAAACCGGTCATATCAATTATCGGTGACGGCGGGTTTATGTTTGCCATGCCTGAACTTGCCACGGCAATTCAACATAATATAGGTGTTATCACTATTGTATTTAATAATCATTCATATGGTAATGTGCGTCGAGATCAGAAAGACCGTTTCGAATCTCATTTTATTGGCGCTGATTTAGCAAACCCTGATTTTATTAAGATTGCGGATGCATTTGGAGCGGATGGTTATCTAGTTACTTCCCCCAAGGAACTAAAACCTGTTTTGAGTAAGGCAATCGATCAGGATCGGCCAACTATTATCGAAGTGGAAATTGAAGAAGATTCTGAATCAAATCCTTGGAAATATATTATGGGCTAATGAAAAGATTAGTTTTTTTTGCATTTATTCTCGTGTCGATCGGTCTAATTTTGTTTGAAGTTGATGTAAACTTTCAATTTACTCTGCCCAAAGTTACTAATCAGATCAATAATGAGCAAGAGATTCACTATCTTAATTGCATAGAAGCTAGAGATAAAATTATTCATGAACAAACTTTTTCAACAATTGATAACCCGGATGTTCAGCGCGAAGTCTTGATTACATTAAAAGAAAAAGTGATAGTCGAGTGTAGGGAAAAATTTCCTCAAATTTATTCGGAAACACATCAATCATTCAATTTTAATTTAATAGATCTAAAATATAGATATTAAGAGGAATTAGTTTAAGTGCGGAGCAAAAAATGAAAGACAATGTTACCAGAAGAGATTTTTTAAATGGCACACAGATTGCAATCGGTTCTTCAGTATTAGCTCCATGGGCTAAATTATTCAGTGCTAGCGAGTTTAATTTTGGGCTCGATGTTGATTATTATCCTCCCGCGCTTACTGGGTTAAGAGGAAGCCATGATGGTTCTTGGGAGACAATGCACGCACGGGTTTCAGGAAAAAAATGGCATTCTGGAAATTATGAAGAGAAATACGATCTTGTTGTTGTAGGTGCTGGTATTAGCGGTCTTTCCGCAGCTTATACTTACAAAAAATCAAGACCAAGTGCACGTATCCTTATACTTGATAATCACGATGATTTTGGCGGCCATGCTAAACGTAATGAGTTTGATATAGATGGCAGAATCAGGATTGGATATGGTGGAACTGAGGCCATAGATACTCCTTCCGCATATAGTAATGTTGCAAAACAGCTACTCGTTGATATTGGTATTGATGTTGAAAAATTTTACGAAGCTTTTGATCAAACCCTATATTCGTCAATGGGCTTGAGTAAAGGAATTGTGTTTGATAAAGAAACATTTGGGGAACAGAAACTTGTTGTTGGTTACAACAAGATTCCTTGGCAAGAATTTGTTCAGCAAACACCCATGAATGACCATGCTAAGGCCGATTTAGTGAGAGTTTGGACCGACAAAAGAGACTATCTTCCTGACCTAAATTTTGATGAAAAATATAAATTACTTAGAAAAAC
>CEVO01104452.1_pt1 | contig 10106 bp, 8 predicted proteins | sample 531511 | NCBI WGS metagenome assembly CEVO01 (sample SAMEA2623907, study PRJEB7988) | marine metagenome | biome: marine biome (ENVO:00000447); feature: mesopelagic zone (ENVO:00000213); material: "saline water (ENVO:00002010), including plankton (ENVO:xxxxxxxx)" | depth 800 m | reverse complement strand
CCTTCTACAGGAAAATTATTATCTTTAATTACAGATATAGAATCCGGATTGATAGAATTTCCAGAAATATATATTTCAACAAATTTACAGCCTGCATTATCCAATCTAACTCTTAATTCATTAATAATATCAAAATCGGCTTTTGAATTATAATTATCTATAACTAATTCCACTCCTCTGGTTTTTTCTTTTAAATTTTCAGCTATTTTCAAAGATTCATTATTAGATGTTTCTAAAACCCCCACAGCAAATATTCTTTGTATATCTGCCTGAAGAGTAGCATCATAAGCCTTCGCTGCAAGTACAGTATCCCCAAAAAGCAATGATAGTGATTCAGACATAGTATCAAAAGTAGTACTATTACTCATTTTTGCACCTAAATTAGTGCTACAGTGATCACATCCTCCTATTATTGCAGCATAATCTAATAATTCTGAAATATTAGGATGTACAAACTTAGATGCTCTTGAAAAAACAGGGATTTCACCTGAATTTTGTGAACATTTTCTTGCTGCTGTAGCCCATCCAGAACAAGAAGATAAAATTCCATTAATAGAAGGTTCGTATAATCCGAATCCTCCATACGGGCCGGTAATCCTCAACCCAACTTCTTGTTTAAGCATGTCTTCTCCCTCTTCCAATGCCCATACTTCGCATCCTGTATCAGGTAAAACTTTTTCTAATAGGGATATAATTTCAGTCAAACCACATATAACTCCATCTTGAGTTGTATAAAATTCCATTGTTACTATCGGATTTAATGAGTTATTCCTCAATACTGCAGCATTTCTCTGATGCCGTATATCTCCAACATCACCTATTAAAATAGCTCTACGAGCTTCAAACTGATTTTCTGCCATTTTATAATTTTATATGTTTTATAACTATTATTTAAAAGATATAGTATGTTATCTTGTGATAATGATAAATGCAACACAACATTTAATGTTTTTAATGACATTAAATGTTATTCCAAAAATGAAAATTAATTGACAGTTCCTGAATCATTTTTTGGCATTATCCCAACATGGATTGGGGTTTATGGATTCAGTTTAATAATGTTGTCCATTTCATTTTTTTTATTCTATAAAAAATTGTTAATACATATTAACAACTCTATCTATAATTTAGAATTTAACAACTTAAATCAAAGATTAAAAAATGTATTCATAAACGGACTTGCTCAAAAAAAAGTTTTAAAAAGATTTAGCTTAAAAAAAGATGTGTCCGGAATTAGTCATGTAATAATTTTCATTTCATTTTTATCATTTAGTTTTTCATATATATTATTTATATTCGCAGATACTATAAATAATCAAATTTCATCAAAGTTACTTACACCATTTGGAAAAATTTTATATTTAAATTACCTGGAAATACTCACTGTTTTAGTATTAATTGCATTATCAGCAGCATTATACAGAAGATGGATAACATCACCAAAACGTCTCAGCTATAGTTTAACGAAAAAACCTGAATCGATAATCATAATACTTTTAATTGGATTATTGATGTTAACTCATTTATTATCAGAAACATTTAACCATTTAACAAATAACAACACAGACTTTTATATTATTTCAAATCTTATAAGTAATCAGATTCAACAGTTAAATCTTAGTAAATCATTAAGTGTTACTCTTCATGATATTTTTTGGTGGACTCATTTACTAACAATTTTGTCATTTGCAATCTACATCCCACTATCAAAACATATGCACTTATTAGCAAGTCCTTTATCATTTTTCTTTAGTAGCTTAAATAATACCGGAGTAATAGATACGCCAAAAGATTTAGAAACTCTAGAAACTTTTGGCGCAAATAACATAAAAACATTTAAACCAAAACAAATTATAGATTTTTTTGCTTGTGCAGTATGCGGGAGGTGTTCTGAAGTATGCCCTACCGATCTAACTAACAAGCAATTATCTCCCATGTTTTTAATAAATAATTTAATGGATAGCGCTACAAACAATGCAATCTCTTCTAATCCAAATTTAAACGAAGGGGTAATTAATAAAAATGTTACAGAAACTGAAATTTGGGATTGCTTAACTTGTGGAGCTTGCGTTAATGAATGTCCTGTTGGAATAGAACATATTTCCCCAATTATAGAAATGAGGCGGCATCTAGTAATGGAAAAAGCTAAAATGCCTGAAACTGCTGAATCAACATTATTAAGCTTGGAACAAAGAGGGCACCCCTGGAGAGGTACAACATATACTCGTTCTGACTGGCACGATAACTTAAAAGTAAAAACTTTATCTGATAATCCAAATGCAGAATATCTCTTATGGATAGGCTGTACAGGAGCACTAGTAGAAAGAAATCAAATGGTAACCAAATCAATAGTAAATGTTTTGAATTATGCTAAATTAGATTATGCAATTTTAAGCGAAGAAGAAACATGTACAGGAGATCCAGCAAAAAGGATTGGGAATGAATATCTTTTCCAGATACTTGCAAATCAAAACATTCAAAACTTTATCAAATACGATGTGAAAAAAATAATTACTCATTGCCCTCATTGCCTAAATACAATCAAAAATGAATATCCAGCATTAGGTTTTAAAGCAGAAGTTTTAAGTTACACTGAAATACTTCAAAATTTAATTAAAGAAAAATCAATCATACCTATATTAGATAACGAAAAATCAACTGCCTATCATGATCCCTGCTATCTTGGCCGACATAACAATATCTATGATGAACCCAGGAACATAGTAGATTCAATTCCTGGGCTACAAAGAATGGAAATGTGCAGGAATAAAGACAAAGCTCTTTGCTGTGGTGCAGGCGGTGGACATATGTGGATAGAAGAAAGTAACAATAAAAGAGTCAGTCATATGAGGACAGATGATTTTCTTGAAACTAAAGCTGATATTTTAGCTGTAGCATGCCCATTTTGCTTACAAATGTTCGAGGAAGGATTATCAAGTAAATCTCCAGATGAAAATAAAAGTGTTAAAGATATAGCAGAATTATTAGAAGAATCTATCAATAAAAACAATAAAGATTAATTTTTTATCAAAGTGGATGATTATTTAAATAAATTTCAGCAAGTTCTAAACCCTTAAGATTCCCAACATCAAAATGATTACTTTCAGATTCAACAACAATAAATTTATCGTCAGATAGCATTTTTGATAATGCATCAGTTAATTGAATTTCACCCCCATGTCCAGGCTCTAAATTATGTAAATAATCGAATATTTTAACATTTAAATAATATCTACCTAATATTGAAAGATTTGAATTTGTATCCTCGGGGTTAGGCTTTTCTAACAATTTATTTACAGTCAGATATAAATTTTTATATCTTAAGCCTGTTTCTATAATACCAAAACTTTGAATCAAATCTCGAGAAACATACTTTCCAAATAAAATGTTTATTTTATATTTTAAATAAATCGATTTCATTTTATTTATTGATGAATTCCTATCCAAAATTAAATCATCTGGCAATATAATTCCAAAAGAATCATCCAATATATAATCTTTAGCTAAATAAATAGCATTACCTAAACCTAAAGGTTTTTTTTGTTCAACAATTTTAATGTCTGTATCTACATATTCATTTTTTTTAAGACCAGGCATTTTTTTATTATTAATACAACTAATATGATCTTTTAATTGCTCATCTTCAGGAGAAATTATGAAAACTATTCTATCAATATTTCCCAAAATACATTCTGATATAGCATAATCTATCATTTTATAATTACCAATTTTGACTAAAGATTTACTTAAATTTTTAGTCAAAGGATATAATCTCGTACCTTTTCCAGCACAAGGGATAACTACTGTTGATTTTTGATCACTCATTATAATTTAACAAACTATATTATTGATATAATATCAGCTTTAAATCTTCGTTGAGTGGATAAAATAAATAAAATATATACTAAAAAGGCAACTCCGGTTAATCTAAACAACCAAGTATAATCTACAATATCTGCCATATTGCCTAGTATCAAATTTCCAAAAGCCATAATTCCGCCTGCATGTAATAAATATAAGCTCATTATTCTTCCGCGAATCCCATCTGGAACAACTTTTTGGATCATTGTCGTTGTAAGTGACATAAATGAAGATTGGCACCCACCTATCAGAAATATTATAAATAAACTAATACTGAAAACTAAATCTCCATGTAAAGACCCAACATAACCTAGCATCAAAGGGAAAATTCCACTTCCTATAGCTGAAATAACAAAATATTTTGACTTAATACTATTATTACTAGCACTAGATAACATTAAATTCCCAACAACTGAGCCTGCGCCGAACATCATTATTAAATATCCCAGAAATGCTCCAGTACTATCATTTAATCCTCGATTAGCAAAAATAGGCATAATAGATTCATAAGACATAACAAATGCACAATGAAAAGCCACTGTCAAAATTATTAAAAATACCAACCCGTTAGTATATATATACTTTATACCCTTATATATACTACTGAAAATATCTTCATCGGACGATGATTCACCTACAGATTTTGTTTTAATTCTAAAAATAAAATATGTACTAACTAATTGAAACAAAAAACTAAATAATAATAAAAATTGACCCCCATCCAAAATATTAAGACCAATAAAAGGAGTACCTATTAATAAACCGAAAAATCTGCTTCCGTGCCTTGTTGCTGCATTTAGTGTTATAGCATTTAATAAATTTTCTTTGGGAACCTGATTTGGAATTAAAGATGAAACAGTCGGTTCCTGAATAGTTCTAAATACTCCTAATATAAAAGCTATTGAAATAACGAATAATAAAGGGTAAAAATTTAACATAGAAGAAATAAATAAAACAAGACAAAAGAATGAATTAAATATATACATTAGAAATGCTAATGATTTTCTGTCATATTTATCTGAAATATATCCTGCGAAAGGAGAAACTAATAAAAATGGAAGCATACTAGCAAAAATAACTATCCCAACATTAGTTGAATTACCAGTTTCTTTTAAAATCAACCATGACAATCCTACTGAGAAAGTCCAATAGCTACAACCTGATAACATATTAGATATCCATGTCATTCTAAAATCTTGATATTTTAATGATGCAAACATGGCAGAACTCATAATAGATTTCATAAATAATCCTATTAAAAATTAACAAAACTAATCATATTTGAATTGATAAAGAAATCAAACTATATTTAACAACAAATTTTTGGTTTCAATATTGATAATTTATTTTGCAAATAAGTAAGATATAAATAATGAATAAAATAGATTTTCAATGCATTATTATAGGTGCCGGACCAGCTGGGGCAAGAGCCGCATACGAATTATCTAAAATCCAAAAAGATATATTAATTATTGATTATAGGGATAAATTAGGTGATAAGTTATGTACAGGAATAATAGGGAAAAACTGTGCTGACGAATTCGGGTTAGATAAAGACTTAATTTACCATGAAGCAAATTCAGCTGACATATACTCTCCTGACAATAATCATTATTCTCTCCATTCAAAAGATTCAAAAGCAATGATAATTGACAGAGTGGAATACATAAAAAGACTTACTAATTTAGCTAAGAATAACGGAGTCAAAATATATAAAAATTCCAGGGTACAATCAATAAGTATAAATAATAATAAAGTGCAATTATCCTATAAATCACTTAACAAAATTTATAATGTAACTTCTAAAACTATTATTATTGCATCCGGGCTGGAAAATAAATTGTTAACTGATATTAATTTAAATCCACTAGACAAAAAACATATTCTCAATGGTTCCCAAATTATTATTAAAAATCGTCTAAATATTAAAAACACAAAAGTCTTTTTAGGTTCAAAATATGGGCCTCAAGGATTTGGATGGACAGTTCCTATAAATCAAAACAAACTATTAATAGGTGTTTTAACTAAAGGTAAAAGTAAAGAAATAACAAAATCCTTTATGAAAAAACTTTTAGATCAATACCAAATTAAAAAAACAGATACCAAAGAGATTAAATCATGGGGAATACCAATCAAACCAATAGAGAAGACATACGCAGAAAGAACATTAGTAATAGGAGATGCCGCAGGATTAGTCAAACCAGTAACTGGAGGAGGGATATATTATTCCCAATTATCTGGCAAAATAGCTGCAGAAATTATTCACAAGGCACTATCTGAAAATTCATTCAACGAAGATGCTTTAGCTGAATACGAAATTAAATGGAAAAATAAAATTGACAGCGAAATAAAACGTGGTAATAAAATGAGAGAAATATTATTTAATTTTAGTGATCAAAAATTATCACAATTATTAAATTTTTCTTTAACAAATAAACTCATTCTTAAAATTTTATTATCTAAAGAAATTTCATTTGATAATCATTTCAAATCTTTTGAAAAATTTATTTACAATAAGAATATAATTAAAATTTATTCGGATTCCAAATCTAAATTAATAAAAAGTATAATTCCAAGTCTAAAAAAACATATTCTAAATTAAATTATTTGATTTTTGAAACTAAATAATCTTCAGATCTTTCTAATAATATTGCATGATCAAACTCATTAATTCTTAAAGCTTGTATTTTGTCAAAAATTGGATACTGTAATTGAAAGGGATCACCAAATTTCTTCGATTCTTTACAAGAATCTATTACCTTTACTATTTCTTGTGATTGAATTGGTGTTTCTTCAAGCAAACTTTTCATGTAAATAGCACATAATTCATCTTCCTCAGTTCGTTTCTCTCCATAAGTACTTCTTGCACCCATAGCTACTAAGCTTACAATTTCAGGTTTTTGCAATTTTATAAAATTCACAGTAGCTTTAGCATTAATCAATGCTCCGCCAAGAATCAAATCTGCATTAGATGCCAATTTAGCACCGGTAGTACCATTCATAGTACAATGAATTATTGTTTTATCTTTGATATTTTGTCCTTTCAAATCATAAGGTGAATTACCAAAATCAAAATTATCAGGTCTTATTCCTCCAATTTCTCCCATGCAAAAATCACCGAAACCATTTTCTTTCATATCCAAAGCCTGTTCGATATCTGAAACATTTAATATATCTTTAACTCCATTTTCAAAAGCAAACGATTGTGTAGTAAAAGCTCTGTATACATCTATTATGACTGTAATTCCTTTTGCAGTTTTTGCACCATCAGATAAACTCAATATATTAATTTCCATTACTGCAACTCCACGGGTAAAGTAAAATTAATATCTCTCTCGTCAGTTCCAATAATATTAATCTTCGATGGTTTTAAAAAATTTATAAAATTATCTACTAATATTTCAGGGGTTGAAGCTCCTGAGGTTATGCCTATATTTAATAATCCGTAAAAATTATCTTCTTCAATTTCATCGGGAGAATTCGCAAGCAAAGCTTTAGTCCCATATGATTCTGCAACTTCTTTTAATCTGACACAATTAGAACTATTTACAGAACCTATAACAATAATCAAATCAACCAATTCAGCAAGCTCTTTAACAGCATTTTGCCTATTAGAAACTGCATAACATATATCATTTCTGATAATTGCATTTTTGTATTGATTTTTAATTTGATTAGCTACTTTATTAGTATCTTCAACTGATAAAGTTGTTTGAGACAAAACAACTAATTCTTCATCTGAATCATACTTAGGTAAAATATTATCCTCTCTATCATCATAAACATACATATCTGCCTGTCCTGTAGTACCAATAACTTCTTGATGTCCTTTATGCCCAATAAGAATTATTTTCTTACCATTATATTTTTTTGCTTCATTATGAACTTTAGTCACCAAGGGACAAGTAGCATCTATAATTTTAAGGTTTTTTGATTTGGCAATTTCATAATCTTTTGGAGGAGAACCATGTGCAGAAAAAATAACTGTTCCACCAATTGGAGCTTCATTAATATCCTTAAGAGTAATAGCTCCTTTTTTCGTCAAATCATTTACAACGTATTTATTGTGTACTATTTCATGTTTCACGTATATAGGAGTGCCATATAAATCCAAAGCTCTTTCAACAATTTCAATTGCCCTAACAACACCTGCACAAAATCCTCTCGGTGTAGCTAAAAATAATTCCATATTTATCCTCCAGATATATTGTATCATCTGATAATGCTATAATTTATTCATAAATGATTATGGAGAATCATATGATTGAACTAGCAAACAGAATGTCAAAATTAGGTACAGAAACAGCATTTGAAGTTTTGGCTAAGGCAAAAAAGTTAGAAGCACAAGGAAACGATATAATTCACTTACAAATCGGAGAACCTGATTTTGATACACCAGAAAATATCATAGATGCAGGTAAATCAGCATTAGATAATGGATATACTCATTATAATCCTTCGGCCGGATACGAAGAATTAAAAGAAGAAATAAAAAAATACTCAAAAAATATACGAAAACATGATTTTGACACTGATCAAGTAATTGTAACTTCTGGTGGAAAACCAATAATGTTTTATACAATTTTAGCTCTTATCAATCCAGGGGATGAAGTTTTATACCCAAATCCAGGTTTTCCTATCTATGAATCAATGATAAATTTTGTCGGTGGTGTACCAGTACCTCTCAAGCTAGAAGAAAAATTAGATTATAATTTTGATATAAATAAATTAGAAAAATTAATAACAGATAAAACCAAATTAATTATTATTAATTCCCCAAACAATCCATGTGGCAGCACTATAGACAATGAATCTATGCAAAAAATATCAGAATTATTAGAAGATAAAAATATAACAATTCTTGCAGATGAAATATATTCTCAATTTTTATATGAAGGATCACATGAAAGTATTTCAAATTATACAAAATTAAAAGAAAAGATAATTATCTTAGATGGTTTTTCAAAATCTTATTCTATGACAGGATGGAGAATAGGTTATGGTATATTTCCTGCAAGTTTAGTTGATCCGATAACTAAACTTGTAACCAACAGTAATTCATGCACAGCAAGCTTTACACAAATAGCAGCGATAGAGGCTCTAAAAGGTTCTCAAGAAAGTGTTAAATTAATGGTAGAGGAATTCAAATCTAGAAGAGATTTAATCGTTAAAGGATTAAATGCAATTCAGAACATAACCTGCCCTACACCTTCTGGGGCATTCTATGTTTTTCCAAATGTATCTAAAACCGGAATAAGTAGTAAAGAATTTGCTGACAGACTGTTAAATGAAGATGGAGTAGCTACTTTAGCTGGAGAATCTTTTGGAGAAGAAGGCAAAGGGTATATTAGATTATCATTTGCAAATTCAAAGCAAAATATTTCTGAAGCACTAAACAGAATTGAATTATTTACCAAAAAGTTATGACTAATTTGATTAAAGACTTAATTCCGAATATTATAAATTGGATTGAAGATTATGCTACAACCAATAAATTCTCAACCTTGGTTATAGGTATTTCAGGAGGAGTAGATTCATCAGTTGTATCAACTTTGTGTGCTAAAACAAATATAAATACAATTGTTGTATCTATGCCAATCAAACAAATTACAGAACAACATGATCTTAGTTTACAGCATGGAAAATGGTTAGAAAAAAAATTTAATAATGTAAATCATCAAATTATTGATCTAACAGATACTTTCAACAATATTCAAAAGATTTTCACTAAGTACAAATACGACAATTTACATTCATTTGCTAATACAAGATCTAGATTGAGAATGATAACTTTATATCAAATTGCAGGAAGTACTAATGGGCTTGTCGTCGGGACTGGCAATAAAGTGGAAGATTTTGGCGTAGGTTTTTATACAAAATACGGAGATGGAGGAGTAGATATTTCCCCAATTGGAGATTGTTTAAAAACTCAAGTATGGGATATGGCTAAAAAGTTAAATATAAACAAAAAAATAATTAACGCAAAACCAACAGATGGATTGTGGGATGATGGCAGAACTGATGAAGACCAGCTTAAAGGTCTTAATTACAAAAAATTAGAGCATGCTATGATAATTTCTGAACAAAAAGAGAATGCAAACTTAGATTCAGATGAAAAAAAATTATTAAAACAATATATTTCTATAAGAACTCCAAACATACACAAAATGAAGCCTGTTCCAGTCTACAAACTAAAAACTTAAAAAGTTTTCTTTATACCACTTCATTTCATCTATACTTTCAAG
>CEVO01063370.1_pt1 | contig 10171 bp, 16 predicted proteins | sample 531511 | NCBI WGS metagenome assembly CEVO01 (sample SAMEA2623907, study PRJEB7988) | marine metagenome | biome: marine biome (ENVO:00000447); feature: mesopelagic zone (ENVO:00000213); material: "saline water (ENVO:00002010), including plankton (ENVO:xxxxxxxx)" | depth 800 m | reverse complement strand
GTGCCGGCACCCGTGTTCAGTGACGGCCTCGGTGATGCGGCGCCCTGACGCCATAGACGCCGTCGCCCGCGGCCAGGCCATCGAGCGTCACGCCGAGGCCTGGCTGTGCCAGCGTGGACTGATACCGATCTCGCGCAACCAGCGCGCCAAGGGAGGCGAGATCGATCTGGTGATGCGCGACGGCGAGACCCTGGTGTTCGTCGAAGTGCGCCACCGCCGCAGCATCCGCCACGGCCATCCTGCAGAAACCATCACCATCACCAAACAACGCCGCCTGATCCAGGCGGCGCGTTTTTCTGGCCGGCCTCGCCACCGCCTCACAACTCAATGAATTCTCGGCTGTTTCCCACCGCTGCCTGAATCCATGTGCGGCCTCATTTCGACATCGTGACCATTTCGTGCAGGAACAAGGTTTTCCACAGCCTCTCTCAGGGCATCGGGGTGAAGGTGTGCATAGCGTTGGGTCTGCTCTACAGACGCATGGCCGAGCATGTCGCGAACCTTCATCAACTCCGTTCCTGACATCACCATCCAGCTGGCCAGGGTGTGCCGTTGATCATGCTGCCGGAAGTCTTTGATGCCCGCCCTCCGAAGCGCTGAGGCAAACCCTTGGCGCATATCCTTCACCCGGTTGCCCTTCGAGTTGCAGAACACCCAGGGCGAGCCGGGGCAGCGCTCGTTCCTCCAGTCCAGCCGGCTCTGAATTGCCTGCGCCGCAGCCCAGTGAAGCGGAACAGTCCGACGCTTCCCGCTCTTGGTCGTGCCCGACTCGAGCAGCACCAGGCGCCTCGACAGGTCCACGCGATCCCAGGTTAGGCCAGTGACCTCGCTTTTCCGCATGCCCGTGTAAAGGCAGACCTGGATGAAGTCGGCCAGCCACGGCGCACGGGTCGCCCGAGCGGCTTCGATCAGTCTCTCGGCCTCATCGTGGCTGAGCCACCTCACCCGGCCTTCTGGCTCCTTGAGGCGCTTGCCCTGGGCTGGATTACCGATCTTCCACCCAAGCTCGTGCCGGCAGTAGTTGCATGCCGCGCTGAACACGCCGACCTCACGGTTTATCGTGCCTGGCGACACACTCCGCGATCGCACCCGGACGTAATCGCGCACATCCAGGTCGCCGATCTCCTCCATGCGCTTCCCGCTGAAAAACGGGTATAGTTGCTTGAGGACTTCAAGACGCCTTTTGTCTGACCCACGGGTCTTGTGCCCTTTGATGTAAGCCAGCATGACCTCATCGAAGGTCGGGGCAGGCTCGGATTCAGCCTCCTGCTTGCCCCACATGCGCTGCTGGTGAGCCTCCAGCTTCCACTTCGCCAGCAGCGCCTCTGCCTCCTGTCTTCCGTCTTCACCTACTGGAACCCGAGTAGACTTCCTAACTCGCTCTCCGCGTCCGTCGGTGTAGGACGCCCACCAGTACGGCGAGTCCTTCCTTTCGTAGATACCTTCCTTTTGTCTTCGCGGCATACGTTCTCTCCTTTCTTGGACGCATGCGGCCCCGCGACCGGATCAGTATGGCCCAGGCGGAACCTGTCGGCATAGGCCTTGAGGTCTTCGTGGTGTATCAGGATGCGACGCCCCCGCCGCCTCACTGCCGGGATTTCGCCGCGCCTGACCATGCGGCGGATCTCCTCGGCGCAGTAGGGGATGATGCGCTGCTCCGCGATCTCGTCAGGTGTCCAGAGCAATCGTTCCATGTCGGTCTCCGCGCAAAAGAAAGCCGCCTCGAGGGCGGCGGTTATGGTCCGGGATTCATGAGGCCTGGGAGGCATCGAAGAACATCGGCGCGGGCCTGGCGAGCTGTTTGGCTCCAATGCTCAACCATCACGTACTCGTAGAACCGATGGCAGTAGTCCCGCCATGCCTCCCTCGGTGTCTCGCCGGTACCGGTGATCGCCTCGCCGTTCAGCGTGGGGTAGCCCATGCACCGCCAGTAGATGATGCCGTTGACGTTCTGCCTACTCATACGTGGTTTCTGCATTTCAGCCTCCCGGCGTCGGCGATGTTTCGAGCATCCTCCAGCACCACGCCAGCCTCATCGGCCAAACGCTCGGCGAGATGGACGTCCCTGGCACACGTGATGTCTTTGCGCAGCCACATGTCCATCACGTGGACCTCGATCTGATCGACCTGCCGCACCGACCCGTCAGGGTTCCCGTATTCGTTCGTCGCCAGGCAGACGTGGTTAATGCCTGTCAGGGATGCCGCATCGCGGAGTCGTTGCAGCTCGACAGCGTCTCGCTCAATCCTATCGGCGGCCTCGCCGGCGCAGGCGACCAGTTGCATCACCTGTACGTCACCCCGGTCATCGACAGGGGCCCGCAAAACGCCCTGCAGCATGCTGTCACTCATTGCCACCTCCCTCGGCCTGTTGGCGGTATTCGCCCTCACACTTATCCAGAAAATCGATCACCTCATGACCGGGGCGCTCCCAGCCGCCATGCTCCTCGTAGTATCTATCGGACGCATGGCTAAGCGCCTCCGCCTTCACTCTGGCATCGCGGCGGGCGAGGCTGGTGTAGCGAGGTCCATTAATCAGGTCTTGAGCATGCAGGTAGTCGGCTGCATCGCAGTCGCTTGAGTAAGTCGAAATTCGATGCAGGGCTCTTTTCATGCGCTCTACGTGCGCGGCCAGCGCATCCCTCTCGGCTTCCAGCTCCTGCACTTTCCGCCTCGCACTCTGGTATTGAGTCTGCCAGTAGGTGCTGCTCATATCCTTCTCCTCTGCTCTCTGTACGCCCGCCTCGCCTCTCTCAGGACCAGCGCCCCACCGGCCATGATCAGCAGGCCGAGAATGATGGCCGCGATCATGCCGCCACCAGGCTGATCTTCTTATCGGGGCCGCAGTGCGCAACGCAGGCCCAGGCCTCAATCGTGTCGTACACTCCTGCCTCGTTCTGGTTCGGGGTGTAGCCGCGAGCATCTGGTCGCCACCACATGTGCCATTCGCCGGACCAGATCCGCACGCGGTCGAAGCGCTCCAGCTTCTCGGGGTGTTGCTTGAGGTGTTGTTGCGTCAGCTTCATGCGTTCCACCTCCGGTCGGGCTCCGCGTCCCAACGGCAAAAGTCGAGGAAGGTCTCGAAGCAATCGCCATATTCCAGGTAGCGCTTGTATCGCCGCTGACTGGCCGTCATGCGACGTACGCGCCCCAGGCCGTGGTATTCCACCCGCCACGTGGGGTGACACCTGGAAATGCAGCTTGGCTTGTCGGCGTCGAACAGCACGCCGATGCAATGGCCCTGGTCCTCCGCGATGACTCCTGGCTGCCCATTCACCGTGACGCGGCGACCAACGCAGGCCGGCACCTGGTAGAAGGCCCGGATGTGTTCGAAGTCGTTCATCCCGCCTTCCTCCATGCCGGTATCCCGTCGAGCGTGCCATCGCGCTGAATCCGCCCGTGCTCGTGCCATGAGCGGATCATCTCCAGCGCCGCGCCGGGCGCTTTCACCAACCGGTACTGGCCCATCACGGCACCGAGGCCCGCCGCCACATGCCGGGCGCTGAACCGCACCGGCAGCCCTTCCCGCACCCTGATCTCCTGCTGCACGGACACCAGGCCGCGCAACCTGTCTACTCGCTGCATACCCACTCCCTCCACATCTGATCGGCCAGCGCCTGCTCAAAAGCTCTGGCGCCGACCTCGCCCCATACCTCGATGTCTTCGACCCACTCGGCTGGTGTCATGCGGCCTCCCCTTGCTCAGTTGCCGGCATGAACCGACGCTCGTGTGTGAAGTTCGCCTCAACGATGGCCTTGGCCAGCGGCGGGCACACGCTGTTGCCGATCAGCCTCACCTGCTGATACTTCGGCACCGGCTTGCCGTTGACCTGGGCGAACTCGTAGTGATCTGGAAAGCCCTGCGCTGCAGCTAGCTCATGGGGCTGCAGCATCCTCATGCCGATGTCGACGATGGCGTACTGCTCTCCGGCGATGGTCACGGTGACCAGCCCGAAACGATCCTTCGTCGGCATGGTGTGCATCGGATCACTCATGACCTGGCCAACGCCCTGCCCGTAATATTTCACCAAGAAGGCAGCTACGGCTGCCGCGTGGGTGCCGCCGGCGCAGATGGTGGGCATCGGTTGCCGAGGGTCCCGGCCGCCTCGCTCACTGCCTTTGAGGTTCACCAAGCTGACGGCCACCGGCGCGTTGTGATCAGTGGCCGTGATCGTCGGCAGCGGCTTGCGCAGGTCGCCACCGACAACGCCTGTGTAGTGTTTACAAAGAAATGCAGAGACCAGGGCGTGTTTCTGTCCGCCGGCTACCACGGTGCCGAGTGGCCGGTGCGTATCGAGGACGCGCGGCGCCTGGCCGACACGCTCTCCGTAGCCGGTCTGGATCAGCGTTGGTGAGACGACCGCGAAGCCTGGGGACACTGTCACGGTCTGCAGAGGGTCATGCAGTGATTGCCCGCGGAAGGCGTTGTACCAGCTGGCTGTGTGGTTTGCCTTCACAATAAACGGCTCGCCACTCTTGACCACGTAGCGCATCACGCCCTTGGCAATGCGGCGCAGTGTGGCGTCGGCCAGGGGGCGTTGCCGCTCGAAGATACTGGGACACGGGATCGACCAATCGATGCACTCGGCGGCGGTGCGCCAGGGCTGCAGCTTCCCCCTCCGAACGGCAGGCGAGCCCGGGTCGCCATGAGTTGGCTTCGGCCACTTGATGGGCAGCCCATCACGGCGGGCCACCAGGAACAGCCGACGGCGAATGGTTGGGGCTCCGAAGTCGCAGGCTTTCAGGATCCGCCAATCCACCTGGTACCCATGCCGGCGCAAGGCACGCACAAAGCCATTGAAGGTCTGCCCCTTTCGAGCTGGATCCGGCACCAATTGGCCCTTGGCGTTCTTGATCAGCGGGCCCCAGTCCAGAAATTCTTCGACGTTCTCCAGCGCGATGACCCGAGGCTTCACCTTCGCCGCCCAGCGCGCGGCAACCCATGCCAGGCCGCGCACGCTCTTGCTGACCGGTCGCCCCCCTTTTGCCTTGCTGTGATGGCGGCAGTCGGGCGAGAACCAGGCGAGCCCCACCGGACGACCAGCGGCGGCCGTCTCGGGATCGATGTCCCACACGTCAGCAACACTGTGCTCAGAGCCTGGGTGATTCGCGGTGTGCACGGCGATGGCCGTGGCGTCGTGATTGATGGCGAGGTCTACTGGCCGGCCCAGGGCCTGCTCGATCCCCTCACTGGCTCCGCCGCCGCCGGCGAAGTTGTCGACCACCAGCTCGTGGCCGAACAGGTTCAGACTGGTCATGGCTCCTCCTATCGAAGCAAGTCATCCTTGTGGCCCGCGCCGTACTACTGGGCTTCGCCGCCCATCCACTCCACGACGCGATCCACGCTTTCGCCCAGGGCCTGAGCCATCAGCAGGAAGTCGGTCTCGAGGCGGGCTACCGCGTCATCGCCGTCATCAGCCTCGTTCGCCTCGTCAATCAGCGTGTCATCGAAGCGAATTGCCTTGATGGCCAGGTCGTCGTGGAGCACGAAGGTCATTCGTCCCTCGAGCCCCAGGGCGAGCTTGCTTGCCTGGCGGCCGCTCTCCAGCAGGTGCTGCATATCGTCGCTATCCAAGTCCACCTGGCGGCCGCGCACGACTCCGTCATCACCTTTTGCCTTGAGCTCGACCTGATCCCCGATCTGCATGTCGGCCGGGCGGCTGCCGGGGTCCGTAAGCCAAGTCGTCATGGCGCGCATCGGTAGGGTCTGCGTAGCAAGCGGCGTGACCTTGAGGCTGCCCAGCGTCTCGCGCATCAGGTCCAGGGCTTCCTCTGCACGCTTGCGGCTCGAGGTGGCCACGCCGATTAGGTTGCGGCTCACGTCCCACCACACATCCACTCGCTGCGTCCGCACGAAAGCCCGCGGCAGCAGCTCCTCGTAGACCTGCTCCTTGATCGCCTGCTTCTCCTGGCGACGCAGCTTGCGGCTTTCGGCGACCTCGATCGCCTCGACGCGCTCCTCGACCTCCTCTCGCACTACTGAGGCGGGAAGGATCCGCTCTTGCCGGCACATGCTCATGAGGAGATGCCCCTGGAGCTCATGCAGGTGGCGATCACCTCCGCGCCCGGCCGGCGGCACCCAGCCGACGCGACGTGATTCGCTGCCACTGAGGGGGCGCAACGCCTGCTCGCCCAGCGCTTGCTCGAGCCACTCCAGGCTTGAGATATGGGCGCTGTGAACGCGGTAGAGATGGAGATTTTTGAACCACATGATCGTGCTCCCATGAAAAAGCCCCGGCGTGTGCCGAGGCTGAAGATGAATTGCCGCTTCACGTGCGGCACCCGGCCCGCCCTGCCGCCTACTGCTGTGCAGTGAACTCGCCCGCGCTCAGCACGGGTGGAGCTGAGGAGACGGCGGCCAGCGGGCTGACTCCGTTTTGAGACACGGTGGCCTGGCCTCGGCCCGGTCATTGGCGCCACCGGGCACGGCGCGTTTATTCATGCCGCCCTGCGGCGGCCTTTGATCCGTGACCAGACAGCAGCGCGACGCCGGCTGCCATTGCGCTTGGCCCGGTTCTGTACCTCTGTGGGCATGCTGGCAATTCGCCGGTACACGCTTTGGACCGAGACCCTTTTTCCGATGCGGGCCAGGTGCTCAGCGACTTGAGGTACTGTCATCAAGCTGGCCTCGAGACAATCGACGATGATGGTGTCGATCTCTGACCAGTCGTCTCGCCGGTTCCAGAAGCTGGCAGGCCGGGCTCTGGATAGGCCAATGCGCTGAATGGCGCCGCGCACAGACAACAGTTCCCGCTGCATCTCGTCAGCGATGTCTTCGTCATGCCAGCCCGCCAGCACCAGGCGCTCGAGCATGTCGAGATCCTCGCGAGGCCAGCGGTGGTATTTGCGTGGCATACCGCCTCCCACAAAAAAGGCCCCGGTGTGGGGCCTGTTTGCTCAAGCGGCGCGAAGATGCTCCAGGGCATCGTCATACCCGCTCCAGTTATAGACGCCAGCGGCTTCCAGCGCATCCAGCTTGTCCCGAGCAGCCAGTAGCGCCTCGTACTCCTTGCAACTGATCGTCACCGTGTCGGGCTGCTCGACTTCGCGGGCTGGCTTGAGTGCGGCACCACGTTCGGCAGCGGCAGCGATCTTGCTGGTGTCGAGGGGGCGGCGCTCCTCGGTAGCGGGCTCGTCCGTGCCGGCGGCGATGGACTTGTCGATGGCTTCCTTGTTGGCCGCCTTCGCCTTGGCTTCTTCCTCATGCCGGATCTTCTCCCGCTCCGCCTCGAGTCGCTTCTGCTCCTCCTGCTTGTGGTGCGCGATGCGGTTCTCGACCTGAAGTTTGATGAACTCGGCATCCCGCTGGATCAGGTCGCGCCAGTCGCTAAACAGGAAGCCGTAGTCGCCCTGGTGCTTCTCGATCAGCGCCTTGTTCTCGCTGATCTGGTTGGCGAGCTGCTGGCACTCGACCTTGGCCCGGGCCACCTCGTCATCGGCCGCGGACTGCAGGGTGGCGATGGTCTTCTTGCCCTTCATGGCGCCGGCTACGTTGAGGCTGTGCCGGGGCTCAACCGGGCAATCCAGCTTGGCCAAGAAGTCGTCAAAGGCCTGGTGCGCCTTCTGCTGGATCTCTAGTCGGCGGTTCTCTTTCTCGGCCTTCACCAGCTTGTCGAGATGCAGGCGCTTCTGGCGCATGGTCTCGCGCAACTCGTCGATGGTGCTGAACAACTCAGAGATGCTTGCCGTCTGTTCCAGAGCAGCCTTCTTGCTGGCCTCAAGCTGCTTCTCGCCCTTCTGCAGGAACTTCACAGTCTCGGCGGCATCGGCGAAGTGCTGATCGGTAGTCAGCTTGGTGCGGATACCTTCGATCATGCCCATGGCACGGGCCTTGAAGTCGGGCAAGTTACTCGCCTGAACTGCCCCGGTGAGGTCGATCTTGAGCGCCGGCAGTGCTTCGGGCGCCTCACCCTGGGGCGCGACAGTCTGCTCGGTAGGTTGGTAGGCTTCGAGATCTGCGCTGAACTGCTCCCAGCCGGCGACAAGCTGGCTGGCATGGAAATCATCGAGAGCGACCCAGGTGCTGACCGTGTTTTCCTCGGTACCGTCCGTGACCATGTAGAGCCACTGGTCTGCACCGCTCACTACCAGCTGCTGAACCACCTGCCAGTAGTCCTCTTGCGGCACCTCGCCCGCTCTCACTTCCTCAGCCTTCGAAGCGTTCCACTGCTTGCACTCCCAGCCAACATCCTCAAGCATCGTGATGCCATCGAACGAGGCCAGCAGAGTACCGTCATCAGACACCGCGGTGACCGGGTAAAGCTCCTCGCCAACGATGCGTTCCGCGATGGGGCGAGCCGCGGCCTCGATGCGGTGGCCTTTTTCGAGCACGTTCTTCTGGAACCACGCACTGAACTCCTGCTCTGAGCCGGTAGCCTTCATGTGAAGCAGCTCGTTGCGCTTCACGTTCTTCGAGCAGGCCATCATGATCGAGGCCTCGCTGGCAGTGAAATAGCGGGAGCGGTAGGCGCACCACTCGTCGCTGCCCTGAACCAAGTCGATGATCTTCATGCCGCCACCTCCAAGATCTGCTGTTTCTGTTCTTCGCTCAGCTCGGCTTTGCTGCTGACCATGTTGATGATCTGCTCAGGCGTGCGCTTGCCGGCTTCGATGGCGTCTCGCCACTTGGGGAAGTTCGCGTTAAAGGAGTCGGCGGGATAATGCTCAAGCGCTGGTCGTGCCGGCTCGCTGCCTGCCGGATTGATTTCCCGCTCGGTAGGAATGTCCTGAGCCTCCTCGACGGTGATCAGGCCGCCCAGGGCGTCGGCGAACTTGTCTCGCAACGCATAGCCGCGGGCGCGCCACATGAGCATCCGCTTGGGGTAGGTCTGCCAGGGACCGGCTTTACCCCACAGCTTGGCGCGCTCGGCGTCTGCCTGGCTGAAGGTGACCGTGTGCGGCTTGGCGTCACCCTTGCGCCAAACGGTGCAGGTGGCGGCCATGCTGGCATCGTCGAATGACTCCTCGTGCCCACCGAAAGCTGGATGGCTCTGAACCAGAGCGAGCAGTGCGTCCCCGTAGATCGCCGGCTTGCCGTTGATGACTGCGATGTTCTGCAGCGCCTGAATCGGGTTTAGGCCCAACTCCGACCCCATCATCATGGCCACCAAAGTGTCCTGCGGCTTCTGCTGGTAGGCCTGCGGGACCATCTGGCTGCTAGCCAGCATCTGAGCCATCTCCATGGCCTCGCTCATACTGTTTGGCTGCAGGGCAAAGCCGCCGCCCTTGGGTCGTGTAATTGCATTCATGCTGCTACCCTCTCCTCGATACTGTTGGTATCCGCCCCAGTCCGACCGCCATCGGCTGGGGCTTCTCGTCAGTCAACCCCGTGATGGATCGTCCCGGTGGACTGGATCATCGACCGCATGGCGTCGTAGCCGTGGCGATGTCCGAATTCCCGGTCGATCGGCTGGCTGCTGCACCCGGCCAAGGCCAGGGCGGTGATCAAGATCAGTGCTCGCATGCTTTCCTCCTCATGCCGCCCAGGCGCCCCGCTCTCTGCGGTACTCCTCGAGCAGTCGGTCATTGTCAGTGTCGGTGAGCTTGGCCTCGAGCCACGCCGCCGGATAACCGCGGCGGTCGAGGATGTCGAACTCGAATTCCTCCGGCTCGTCGGGATCGCAATCGCCGTATCCCCAGCCGGTGGTGCGCATCGGTGCCCCGGGGCTGTAGAACGTCACCCGGCACCGGCACGGAATACCGGCAACGGTGGTCGTGAACGTCATGCCGCCGCCCTCCTCCGGTAGTGCTGATCCAGGGCGATCTCGATCGCTCGATTGATCTCTGAGCCGCCCCGATAACCGTTGCTCAGAAACACCTCGGCAACGGCCGTGATCAAACCGTCCATCGATAGCTGGTCAGCCATCAGGGCCTCTTTGATTGCGTCATCGACCGGGTACGCTCCAGGCTCTTTGCCAGCTTCGCGCAAGGCTTCGATGTCGCGGCTGTGCTTGCTCCATCCGCTCGTGCACATACCTACCTCCTGCCGCACCACGCGGCGCCGATGAATGCCAGGGCGTAGAGAAGGGCCGCCACCGCGACCCAACAGGAATCAGGGGTCATACCGCCCTCCAAATCTCGATCGGCGGCGTCACTCCCCGGGCCGCCATGGCCTTGCGACGCTGCCAACGCTCTTTGCGCAACCACCGCTTGCGGTGCTCGCTCGTGATGATCTT
>CEVO01111048.1_pt1 | contig 10187 bp, 4 predicted proteins | sample 531511 | NCBI WGS metagenome assembly CEVO01 (sample SAMEA2623907, study PRJEB7988) | marine metagenome | biome: marine biome (ENVO:00000447); feature: mesopelagic zone (ENVO:00000213); material: "saline water (ENVO:00002010), including plankton (ENVO:xxxxxxxx)" | depth 800 m | reverse complement strand
GATGGGGATAGCGCCGAGGCCGAAGCGACGGTCAGCGTCGAAGGTCCTGCGGACGAACTGGTGGTGGGGGACAACGACGACGATAACGAAGCGACAGGGGCCGGCGGCGACGTGCTGATCGGTGATCGAGGTGGCCTGGAGGCGGTGCTGACGCCGGCCACCAACTACAACATTTCGCTGATTGTCGATACCACCGGCAGCATGGTGGTGCCGTCGGGGACGCCAGGCCTGAGTCGACTCGAGCTGGTTCAGGCGGCGCTCAAGAACCTGTTGACCGACCTGGTGGCCCATGACGGCCAGATCAATCTGCAGATCGTCGATTTCGGCACCAATGCCGTCGATCATATCGTCATCGACCTCAACAGCGCTGACGATATCGCCAATGTGGTGAGCTTCATCGACGGTTTCAGGGCGGAGGGCGGCACCAATCTGGAAGCCGGCATTCGCACTGCATCTGGATGGCTGGCGGCGCAGGATGCCGATCCCCGGTTCGCCGACTTCGAGGACCTGAGCTTCATCCTGACCGATGGTGGGCCCACACACTACATTGATGATGCCGGACGCACGGTGAGCGCCACAGCGATCGACGCCACCGCCATCAAGGAGGCCGCCGACGCCTATACCGAGCTGGCCGCGCTCAGTAGCGTGCGAGCGGTCGGCATCGGTGACGCGACCAGGGAAGATGTTCTCGAGTTTTTCGACAATACGGATGTGTCGGGCACCGGGGCGCTGTCTTACCAGGGCACCGTGGTCGATGGTGTCAGGCTTGCCAATTTCACGCGCGGTTCGACGGACGCGCTGAGGGTGGAGACCTGGACCAAGGTCTCCGACGCCAACACGGTGGCGGCCCAGTTCGGGGGCAAGTTGCGGATCAGGGACAACGCCAATGACAACCAGGCGGCGGAAGTGGTCAGTACCTCTTTCTTCGTCGATGACGATCCCGATGACCAGCTGTACACCTCGCTGCTGTTTCGCTACAGCACCAGTGTGTTCAGTCAGTCGAACGATTCGATGGTTTATGTGGTCGAGGTGCGCGAAGGTGGCCAATGGCAGGAATACGCCAGCAGTTCACTGACCTACGCCCCGAACTGGACGACGGTCGATACCGGCTTTCTCGAGTCGGGGGAGTATCGTCTCCGGTTCCTGGTCGACAGCGGCAACCGCACCAACGACAGTCTCGATATCGATCAGATCCGACTGGAGCAGCGCCTGCTGGACGATGGAGACATTCTCGAGACCGGGCAGGTGGAGGTGGTCAATACCGCCGAAGAGCTGGAAGCGGCCCTGTTTGGTGGAGGCAGCCAGGCCGAGTTGGCCGCGCTCGGCGATGATGTCCTGGCAGGCAACGAGGGAGACGATGTCCTGTTCGGCGATACCGTCAACAGCGATGGACTGTCCTGGGTGGATGGCGACAGTGGCGAGAGTTTCCAGGCGGGAGAACACGATGGCTTGGGTTATCTCGGCCTTGTCGAGTTCCTGAGGTGGGGCGTGAATGGTGGGGCGGAGCCGACGGATCAGCAGATCATCGACTACGTCAGGGACAACGTCGAGACCCTGGCTATCGCGGATCGGTCTGACGGTGGCAACGACAGCCTGTCCGGCGGCGCCGGTGATGACATCCTGATCGGTGGCGGCGGCGACGACCTGCTGATCGGCGGTGCCGATGATGATCTGTTGGTCGGTGGTGCCGGGGCCGATGTCTTTGCCTGGGAGTTTGGTGACGCGGGCAGCACAACGTCACCGGCGCAGGACACCGTGGCCGACTTCACCGCCGGCGAGTATGGCGTTGAGGCCGAGGCCGACCGGCTCGATCTTGCCGATCTTCTTCAGGGCGCCGACGAGGACAATCTGGCGGACTACCTTCAGGCCAGTCAGGACGGGGACGATACCCTGTTGTCCATCAGCAGCGAAGGCAACCTGGCGGCTGGAGGTGGCAACGCCGATCAGGTCGTTGTGCTTCAGGGCGTGCAGATGGGCGCAGACGGTGACGCCTTCCTGCAGAACCTGCTCGACGATGGTCAGTTGAGGGTCGAGTAACGCAGGCGAGGAAAGCAGGCGAGGGAAGCACGTGAGGGAAGATGGGGTGGGCGGTCAGCCGCCCACCCAGTGACACGGCCTTTGCTGGCAAGGCATGAAAAAGCGCCCCGGGGAGTTGAATGCAACTCGCTCCCCGGGGCGCTTCCTTGTGATTCAAGGCTCGAGTCGGTCTGGCGACAGACGCGAGTCGTTGACCGTCAGATGATTCAGGCTTCCTGAGCCACCGGAATCACGTTCGAGGCGGCCTTCTGGTACTCTTCGATTTCGTGGAAGTTCATGTAGCGATAGATCTCGCCGGCCATGGCGTCGAACTCGCCCATGTAGCGACGGTACTCATCGACGCTCGGCAGGCGACCTTCCACGGCGGCCACGGCGGCCAGTTCGGCGGAGGCCAGGAAGACGTCGGCGCCATCACCCAGACGGTTGGGGAAGTTGCGGGTGGAGGTGGATACCACCGTGCTCTTGGCGGCGACACGGGCCTGGTTACCCATGCACAGCGAGCAGCCCGGCATTTCCATGCGCGCGCCGGCGCGGCCGTAGATGCCGTAGTAGCCTTCCTCGGTCAGCTGGTGCTGGTCCATCTTGGTCGGCGGGGCGAGCCACAGCTTGGTCTTCAGGCTGCCGGCGGGTTGCTTCTCGAGCAGTTTGCCGGCGGCGCGGAAGTGGCCGATGTTGGTCATGCACGAACCGATGAACACCTCGTCGATGCTCTGACCTGCCACCTCGGACAGCAGACGGGCGTCGTCCGGGTCGTTGGGGGCACACAGCACCGGCTCCTTGAGCTGCTCCAGGTCGATCTCGATGACCTCGGCATACTCGGCGTCGGCGTCGGCGCGCATCAGGCTCGGGTCGGCCAGCCACTCTTCCATGGCCAGGATGCGACGCTCGATGGTGCGCTTGTCACCGTAGCCATTGGCGATCATCCACTTGAGCAGGGTGATGTTCGACTTCAGGTACTCGGAGACAGAGTCTTCGGACAGGGTAATGGTGCAGCCCGCCGCGGAGCGCTCGGCACTGGCATCGGACAGCTCGAAGGCCTGCTCGACGGTAAGATCCTCGAGGCCCTCGATCTCCAGCACGCGACCAGAGAAGGCGTTCTTCTTGCCGGACTTCTCGACGGTCAGAAGCCCCTTCTGGATGGCGTAGTAGGGAATGGCATGGACCAGGTCACGCAGGGTGACACCAGGCTGACGCTTGCCCTTGAAACGCACCAGGATGGACTCCGGCATGTCCAGCGGCATCACACCGGTGGCGGCGGCGAAGGCCACCAGGCCAGAGCCCGCCGGGAAGGAGATGCCCATCGGGAAACGCGTATGGGAGTCACCGCCGGTGCCGACGGTGTCCGGCAGCAGCATGCGGTTCAGCCAGGAGTGGATGATGCCGTCGCCCGGGCGCAGCGATACGCCGCCACGGTTCATGATGAAGTCCGGCAGGGTGTGGTGGGTTTCCACGTCCACCGGCTTCGGGTAGGCACTGGTGTGGCAGAACGACTGCATGACCAGATCCGCCTGGAAGCCCAGGCAGGCCAGGTCCTTGAGCTCGTCACGGGTCATCGGACCGGTGGTGTCCTGAGAGCCGACGGTGGTCATCTTCGGCTCGCAGTACATGCCGGGACGCACGCCTTCCAGGCCGCAGGCCTTGCCGACCATCTTCTGGGCCAGGGTGAAGCCCTTGCCGGTGTCCTTGGGCTGCTCGGGCAGGCGGAAGACGTCGGACTGCTCCAGACCCAGCGCCTTGCGGGCGTTGTCGGTCAGACCGCGACCGATGATCAGCGGGATACGGCCACCTGCGCGGACCTCGTCGAGGATGACCTGGGTCTTCAGCTCGAAGGTGGAGATCACTTCGTCGGTGTCGTGACGGCAGACCTTGCCTTCGTAGGGGTAGACGTCGATGACGTCGCCCATTTCCATCTTCGACACATCCATCTCGACCGGCAGGGCGCCGGCGTCTTCCATGGTGTTGAAGAAGATCGGGGCGATCTTGCCGCCGAAGCAGAAGCCACCGGCGCGCTTGTTGGGCACGTTGGGGATGTCGTCGCCGAAGAACCACAGCACCGAGTTGGTGGCGGACTTGCGCGAGGAACCGGTACCCACGACATCGCCGACGTAGGCGACTGGGAAGCCCTTGGCCTTGACCGCTTCGATCTGCGCCATGGGGCCCTTGGTGCCGGGGACTTCGGGCTCGATGCCGTCACGCTCGTTCTTGAGCATGGCGTTGGCATGCAGCGGAATATCCGGACGTGACCAGGCGTCGGGGGCCGGGGACAGGTCGTCGGTGTTGGTCTCGCCGGGCACCTTGAACACGGTCAGGGTGATCTTGTCGGCCAGTGCCGGCTTGGACAGGAACCATTCGGCGTCGGCCCAGGACTGCATCACGTCCTTGGCCACCTCGTTGCCGGCCTTGGCGCGGTCGGCGACGTCGTGGAAGGCGTCGAACATCAGCAGGGTGTGCTTGAGCTGCTCGCCGGCTTCCTTGGCAAGCTCGGCATCATCGAGCAGTTCGACCAGGGTCGCGATGTTGTAACCACCCTGCATGGTGCCCAGCAGCTTGACGGCATGCACCTTGTCGATGAGCGGAGATTCGGCTTCGCCCTTGGCCAGGGCGGTCAGGAAACCGGCCTTGACGTAGGCGGCCTCGTCCACCCCGGGCGGAACGCGGTTGGTCAGCAGATCGAGGACAGTCTCTTCTTCTCCGGCGGGCGGCGCCTTGAGCAGTTCGACCAGTTCGGCGACCTGTTCGGCGTTCAGCGGCTTGGGGGGAATGCCTTCCTGGGCACGCTCTTCGACATGTTGGCGATAGGCTTCAAGCACGTGGGGGCCCTCATTGGTTTGTGGTGGTCACGCTCGAACGCGTCTCGCTCGAACGTGAGGGACACGCTGTCAACGGTGGCCGGGATTCTAGAATAAACTGTCGACAATGTTAAGAGAGCCCGTCATGACGGGCTTTGAACTTTGGTCGCCGAGGCCGGTTCGTGCCTATTCGACTGGGGTAGGGGTGTGTCCGCTCGAGGCAGGCGTTACCATGTGCCGATTCAATTTTTAGCACGATGAGGTGTCCGACGATGACCCAAGTTGTGGTGTCGCCCTGCGTCGGGCTGTGTTCGACCACGGTGGGCGACAACGTCTGCCGCGGCTGTCAGCGCCATGATCAGGAAATTCTGCGCTGGTTCTCGCTGGATGGCGATGAGCGCGAGAGGCGGATCGGGGAACTGGACGCCCTGCGTATCGAGGTAGCCGCGAATTTCGTCGAGGTGATCGATGAAGACCTGCTGGAGCGCCAGATGCGACGCCATCGCGTGCGTTTTCGTTCGGCCCAGCCGGCGGCGTCGCGTGTGATAGAGCTGCTGAGGGTGGGGCGTGATCGTATCGGCGACCTGGCAGCCTACGGTATCGTGCTGCGCCCAGGTGTACCGGACCAGCCTCAGCAGTTGTACGCCGCCATCAGCCAGGCCCTTCAGCAGGCCGGCGAAGAACGTCGGACACTTCATCTCGAGTCCGGGCCCGATGGGGCCCAGCAATGGAAACCGCTTTCATGAATGTCACCATCAGCCCCGACCATGACACCTCGCTGCCTGAGGAGCTTCTCGATTTCCTGCCGTGTGCGACGCCGAATGCATGGGTCGAGTGGGCGCTGGACAATGAAACCCTGTTGTTGATCGATCACGCCCAGTGCGAGAAAAAAGCGGCGTCCACGGCCATGAGTCTGATGTATCGCTACGTGGATCACGTCGACCTGCTGACTAAGATGTCGCAATTGGCTCGTGAAGAGCTTCTGCACTTCGAGCAGGTCGTGAAAATCATGCGCGCCAGGGGGATTGAGTACCGCCATCTCAGCGCATCGCGCTATGCTGAAGGACTGAGGGAACTGGTCAGGCGCGATGAGCCGGAGCGTCTGGTGGATGTGCTGATCGTCGGTGCCTTGATCGAGGCGCGCAGTTGTGAACGCTTTGCGCGACTTATTCCACATCTCGACGACGAACTTGCCAAGTTCTACCGAGGTCTGGTTAAGTCGGAAGGACGCCACTTCGAGGACTACATCACACTGGCGAGCCAGCTTTCAGACGCGCCGATAGAAGCGCGCATTGCGGTCTTCAAGGCCCGCGAAGAGCAACTTGTGACGACCCCGGACGTCGCCTTTCGATTTCACAGCGGTGTGCCGGCCTGAGGCCGATAGCACCGCCACGCAGGGACACCATCATGCGGGACGCCCAACACGATGCTTCCCAGATAACGGACCAGGACCACCTGGCACTCTTTGGGCACTTTTCCCTCAACCTGGGAGACGATGTCCTCGTTCAATTCAGCTACGACAAGGTCAAGGCGCTGCTGGTCTACCTGCTGCTGCATCAGCAGCCGGTCAACCGCGCGACCCTGGCAGAACTGCTGTGGCCCGACCAGGGGTTGTCCTCCGGTCGCACCAACCTGAGACATGCCCTTCACTGTCTGCGCCAGTCGCTGGGGGATGAGGCCGACAAGGTGTTGACGGTGTCGCGCCAGACCATCGCCTTTCAACTGCCGGCGCAATGGGGGTTCGATGTTCATGACCTGCAGCGGCTGCTGGAGGGCAGTCGTGACATCGACACCCTGGAAGAATTGCTGGGGTTGTATCGAGGCGACCTGGTGGAGGAGCTGCAGCTGCCGGCCTGTCCCGACTTCCAGCGTTGGCTGATTCAGGTGCGCAACGAGTGGCGCCAGAGAGTCATTCGCTTCGCTGAAGACGTGCTCGACCAGGAAGGCAGCATCCCCGATGCGCTGTTGCAGGAGCTGGTCAGCCGATTTTCCGGCTACGCTCCCTTTCATGAAAAGCTGGTACGCCAACTGGCCGAGCAAGGCCAGATGGCGGCGGCGCATGAGCAGTACAACGCCTTCCTGCAGTTGCTGGCGCTGTCCGGGCAACAGCCAGACCCCAGCTTCCTGCAGTTGGCTTGCTACTGGTCCGACGGGCAGCCCGAAAACCCGTCCTTGTCGCCCAAGGGCGCCTTCTCGCGGACCCTGGCGATGGACAGTCCGCCACTCGGCGAAGAGGAGGTCGAGCACCGGCAGCTGTCGGTCATGGCGATTCGCCTGACACTGGACGGCGACATGGGCAGCCGGGCCGAGACGCGGGCCTGTCTGGCATTACAGATCGAACTGATGCGCTGGCTCGAGAAGCAGTGCCACCATCTGGGTGGCTTCTGGTTGCCCGGTGCCACGGGCGGACTGGGGCTTGCCTGTTTCGGTACCCATGGGCCGGCACATCAGCTGGCCGAACTGGTGGCCCTGTACGAACACTGTCGACGTCTGTTGGCGGAAGAGTCGCAGCGACACTGGACCGGTGAAGGGAGCCTGCCCCACATGACCCTGGCGGCGGGCCTGAACAGCGGCCAGGTGGTCTATCTGCCGTCGCGCCACCTGGTGGATCCGCTGGGTCAGGTGACCCAGCGGGCACTCGACCTGATGAGTGCCGCCGAGGGTAGCGAACTCGTCATTTCTCAGGAGGCCAGCCAGCACATGCCGCCGGCGCTGGACCTGCAACCGAGGTTGTTCTCTCGGTTGGTGGCGAGCGACGGCCGAGTCCGCCTGCGTGCCCTGGTGCTGGGCACCAATGAGGGCGGCCGTGACGCGACACCACCAAGCCTGGTGGGGCGCGAGAACGCGCTGCGCATGCTGCGCGACGCCCTGGCGCGGGCCGGTATCGGTCTGCGTCAGAGCGTGCTGGTGAAGGGGCCTTCCGGGCTTGGCAAGTCAGCACTGCTGGTGGGGTTTCGTCACCTTGAGCAGAGTCGCGACGCCACCATCTGCTGGCAGCCCAACACCCGCATGTCGGTGCAGGAATCCTATGGTGTGGCGCGCCACCTGGTGCGCTGGCATCTGGGGGGCGAGATCGACAGCGAGGGCCTGGCCGCGTTGGTCGAGCGCCTGGGGCTAAGCGAGCTGGATGACGACGATATTCGTTGGCTCGAAGAGGCCATGGGTATTCGCGAACCTCACGAAGTCTCGCTGCTGGCGCAGAGCAGCGAGGCGGTGGAAGCGGTGGTGGCGCTTCTGCATGGGCTGATTCATGAGCTGTCACAGGAACGTCCGCTGGTACTGATGATCGACGACCTGCAGTGGGTCGACGAGCCATCGTTCAAGGTGCTGGCCGGCCTCCAGGCGCGGCTGCCGATCAACTGTCCGCTGTTGTTGATCGCCAGCCATCATGGTCGTGAATCCTTGCCCACCCGACTGCACTGGGATCAGCAGATTGCGCTTGGCAGGCTCGATGCCATGCAGTCGTCGCGGCTGTTGACCCAGCTGGCTCGGCGCTATCGGCTGCACCTGTCGCCGCGCCTGCGAGGCCAGATCATCGAGCGCTGCGATGGCGTCCCGCTCTACCTGCAGGAGATCTGTCGTCGTCTCGACATGGACCGGCGGGAAGGACGTAGCGTCCAGCTCGACGAACTGCCCCACGGCCTGCTTGGCCTGTTGACCAGTCGCATCGATCAACTGGATGGCGATCGCGAAGTGGCACACATCGCGGCGGTGCTGGGTCGCCACTTCCGCTTCGACTTTCTGGCCGAGTGCAGCGGTTGGGAGCCGGAACGGCTGAGCCGGGCGCTGGAAGAAATGCGTCGACTCGAGATCATCGAGCCGTCCGATGGTGACGTGGGGGCGCGAGAATTTCAGTTCACCCACCAGCTTCTGCATGAGGCAGCCTATCTTTCCTGTCCGCGTGACGTGCGGGTCGACATGCATCGCCGCGTGGTTCAGTTGATCGAAGAGCGTTTCCCGGTGTGGATCAGTCGTCATCCCGGTGACTTCGCCATGCACCTGCGGCGCAGCGGTCATTACGCTCGAGGCGCGCGCTACTTCGAGCTTGCCGCCCGGGAGGCGCTCAAGGTCAGTGCCAATCGCACGGCGCTGAAGATGGCCGACGCCGGCCTCGCCAGTCTGCGCCAGGTCGAGCCCCAGGCTGAGCGTGAAATCAGCCTGCTGACGGTGCGTGGCCAGGCCGCTTTCGCCCTGGAGGGACATGGTTCGCCTACCGCCCACGAGAGCTTCGTCAAGGCACGCGAGCTGCTGGCTGAGTGCGCCACCGACCTCGAGGATGAGGACGATCTCGAGCAGGCGTTCCTGGTCAAGTGGGGACTATGGGTTGGCTGCAGCCAGCGCAACGCCCACGCCGACGCCTTTCTGCTGGCCTCGCGGCTGAACGATCTCGCCTTGCGTCTTGAGGACCCGCGCTACCAGCGCCTGGCCGACTACGCCGGGGCAAGCTGTGAGTACTGGGCTGGCAGAATTCGCCAGGCCTATGACCATCTGGAAGAGCTGGATCCGCTGAACAAGCCGATGATGATCGAGTGGTTGCCGTTCTCTGACCACCCGCAGGTGGCGGCTGCCTGCTTCCAGGGATGGGCGCTGTGCCTGCGTGGTGACTACCAGCGGGCGGAACGCCATGTGGAATCGGCCATCCGCCTGGCGGAAGAGATCCATCATCCCGGTAGTCTGGCGATGGCGCTGATGTACGCCTCCGCGTTGTACCGCCAGCTAGGGCATGTCCACGAGGCGGCCAATCGGGCCCAGCGAGCGTATGAGCTCACCGGCAGTTCCGATCTGCACCTATGGCAGGTCGCCTCCCGTGCGGTACTGGGATGGCAGCAGGCGTTGGCGGGGAGTCGTGAAGGCCTGCAGCAGCTTCAGGCGGCCCACGAGGAACTGGCAGAAGTGACCGGCCGGGACCCGAGTCAGCGTCCGAACCTGTGGTACGTGGACGCCTGTCTTGCCATGGGGGAGCTGGAGCAGGCCGAAGACTATCTGGATCAGTGTCTGCTGATGGCCCGAGAGCGCACGACGCTGTTTGTCCCGGAGCTTGCCACCCAGTTGGCGCTGGTACGCCACCGCCTGGGTCGCGACGCCGAAGCGGTACGGACCCTCGCCGAGCAGGCGCGTACCCAGGCGGAGCGGGACGGCAACCTTCATCAATTGCTCGGGGCCCTGGAAGTCTGGCTGACGTGTGTCGATCCCGACGACGATGCGGTTCGACGCGAGTTTCGCCGCCTGCTGTCCCAGGTCAGCCTGAGTGATGCGCCGGTGTTGATGCGCTGGCGAAGCCTGCTCGATCGTCGGGTATCGCAGACGACCGACGCTTGATGCGCTAGCTGCCCCTTCACTGACGTCTCACCGACAAGACGG
>CEVO01018105.1_pt1 | contig 10213 bp, 8 predicted proteins | sample 531511 | NCBI WGS metagenome assembly CEVO01 (sample SAMEA2623907, study PRJEB7988) | marine metagenome | biome: marine biome (ENVO:00000447); feature: mesopelagic zone (ENVO:00000213); material: "saline water (ENVO:00002010), including plankton (ENVO:xxxxxxxx)" | depth 800 m | reverse complement strand
CCTAGTCCGTCCGCCTGCTCAAGGAGAGAGAGCAGAACCGAATTCTGCGCTGTCATTTGGTCCATCAACTCGCTCGCCAAACTAAGGTCGGCATCGATGGCGGGACAATCAGCGCTTTCGTATTCACTCGAAAGATCCCAGGGCACGCCCTGGACGTTGTTGTTCAAGTCCGACATAACTACCTCATTTCTCTTCTGCTAGGGGGCAGGGTGAATCGCGTCGACCCAATGCAATCCCTTAGGATCTTCAAGCACGGGTAGATCAAGATTGACCACGACGGCCTCTTGATCACTTCGGACAAGGACACAGTGCAAAGGTTCATTTGCGTCGGCATTAATCTCCTGATGCGGAACGAAGGGCGGGACGTAAATGAAGTCACCTGGGCCCGCCTCCGCAATATTCTCTAGTCTTTCGCCCCAGCGCATCCGAGCCTGACCCTTGATGATGTAAATGATGCTCTCCAATGCACCATGATGGTGGGCTCCGGTTTTTGCGTCGGGATGTATTTCGACGGTACCCGCCCACAGCTTTTTGGCGCCCGCCGTCGCAAAATTAATGGCGGCCGCTCGGGTCATCCCTTCGGTCTGCGGTGTATTTTCGTCTAAATGTTGGCCGCTAATGACTTTAACGCCATCGTTACGCCAATCCCTGGACTTTTCACTCACGTTTTCGTTTTCTCGATATCGGCCCGACCACACTACGCCAACACACAAGTTGCCGTACTCGGATCACTTTGATCACCATAAAGGCCGAGGAAAGAAACCGTCAAGAACTAAAACGTCGAGACCACCCACCGGAACATTGACGGCTTATTTAGGTATGGTTGTCTTTACATTCGAATCGGCAGAATCAGCATGCGTAGGGACACGGACGGAGGGATAGTCCATGACGTGGCGTAGCGACGAGGTAAGTAACGAGGGCATCACCGAAAGAGAGTTCGATCTCACCGTGAACGGACAAAACGTTCCGGGCGTGTATTGGCGACCTAATAGTGGTGAAGCCAATCGAATAGCACTGCTCGGACACGGTGGCTCGACACACAAGAAAGTGGAATACATTCAGCTCGTCGCCAGGCTGCTCGCGCAACGAGGCATTGCAGCGATGGCCATCGACGGCCCAGGACACGGTGAACGTGCATCCGGCATAGAGGTTCAGAGCGCCGAAGGGTTTTCCGACATCTGGAATGCGGGAGGTGGGACCGAAGGGATCGTTGCTGATTGGCACGCTGCCTTGGATTTTATTGAATCCGAAGAAGGTGTGCGGCCCGCGTGTTGGTGGGGACTGTCCATGGGGACCATGATGGGATTACCTGTCACGGCGTCGGACTCACGCATACGCGTCGCGTTGCTCGGACTCATGGGCACTTGGGGTCCCAACGGCGATGACCTCAAGCGACTCGCGCCTAACGTCTTATGTCCCGTTCGTTTTTTGGTCCAGTGGGACGATGAGATCGTTCCACGCAATACCTGCCTTGAACTGTACGATGCATTGGGTAGTGAGAAGAAAACGTTGCACGCCAATCCGGGTATCCATACCGCGGTACCGCAGACGGAGATCTCGGGATCGGTCGAGTACCTCGATCGGTACCTCAAGTAACCGAACGACGAGAGTTACCGCGTGAAAGTGACGGCTTGACGTCCCGGCCCGAAGAAGCCTGTGCTGCAAGAGCAGCTTGTGACGCGACTCAACTACGCCTAGGATTTCCAACTCGCAAGAAAAGGTAGAGCACGATGAGCGATTACGAAACGATCCTTTATGAAGTCGAGGGGACACGCGCCACGGTCACCATGAATCGGCCAGATAATCTCAACGGCATTACCAATGCCATGATGCGCGAACTCTACGATTGCCTGAACGTCGTCGCTCGAGACGATAGCGTTCGTGTGGTCCTTTTTACGGGTTCTGGTCGGGGTTTTTGCCCCGGTGTCGATCTAAAAGCGTCGACCAGTGGTGAAGCCCAGGCACCCTTCAGCAAGGCCTGCTTCCATATCACCTCGTTGCTGCATGAAATGCCCAAAGTAACGGTGGCGGGCATTAACGGCATGTGTGCTGGAGCCGGATTCGGCTGGGCATGCGCTTGCGACTTGCGGTACGCGACCGCAAGCGCGACGTTTAATTCTGCCTTCCTGGGCGTTGCGATCTCAGGCGATATGGCCGGCCCTTGGTTACTTCCTCGCATCCTAGGTGCGAGCAAGGCGAGGGAACTCTTCTTTATGCCCGATAAATTCAAGGCCGATGAGGCCGAAAGAATCGGATTGGTCTCGAAAACCTTTTCCGACGAAACCTTTCGCGATGAAGTAGACGCCGTCGTCGACCGTTTATCTAAAGCTGCCCCCTTGGCAATAGGTGAAATGAAAAGAAATTTTGTCAACGCCGAGAATATGCCGCTACGAGATTACATTGAGCTGGAAAGCGAGCGCCACAGCCGAACGGGGGCAAGCGCCGATTCGCGCGAGGCGTTTCATGCCTTTGTCGAAAAACGAGAACCCCAATTCCAAGGCCGTTAAACCGGTTAAGTACACTAGGATGAGTTGATTGTGGTGGACGTCACATTCGAGGAGATCGAGCCCAAGCTTAGGGAAATCACCGATCGTATTGTCTGGTGCACGTTCGCGACCGTCGACCGGTCCGGTAAACCTCGGTCACGCATTTTACATCCGATCTGGGAAGGCCCTACCGGATGGATCGCAACCGGTCGACACAGCCACAAGGAAAAACACCTGGCCTCAAATCCATTCGTCAGCCTGTCGTACTGGGATCCGGCTCACGAGCAGGCCATGATCGATTGCGAGGCCACGTGGGAAGACGACCTCGACGAAAAGCAACGCGTATGGACGTTGTTTCGGGAAACACCACCCCCGCTCGGATATGACCTCGGAATGTTGTGGAAGAACGTTGAGGATCCAACATTTGGGCTACTTCGATTGCGTCCTTGGCGCATCTCGGTCGGCTCCCTTGGCGAGGTGATGGCCGGCAAGCCCGACATCGTGTGTCATCCTTGATCGCTCTTTCGTTTCTATTCCCATGACTCACCCTTTTCTAGACCACCCTGGGTGCCTGGCCTTTGCCCACCGGGGCGATCATCACGCAGGTCCCGAGAACACCTTGATCGCGTTCGAAAGTGCCGTAAAACAAGGTTTTCGATACTTAGAAACCGACGTTCATCTCACTTCCGACGGAATTCTCCTCGCCTTTCACGACGATAAACTGGATCGAGTCACTGACGGAAACGGCCCAATAGCGAAGCTAAGTTATGAGTCGATTCGATCGGTACGCGTTGCTGGTAGTGAATCCATTCCGCGCCTCGATGAGCTTCTCACCAGCTTTCCCGACACGCGCTTTAATATCGACCCGAAATCTGACGCGTCAGTCGGCCCTTTGATTCGATTAATTCTGGACCTTGGGGTGCAAGATCGTATCTGCGTCGGTTCTTTTAGTGATCGCCGGATACGTCGCGTTCGGGAAGCTATTCCCGGCATCTGCACGTCGACGGGACCGATTGAGACCTTTCGTGCTCGACTTTCCAGTTTCGGCATACCAACCGGAGACCTCCACGGTTTGGCAGCTCAAGTGCCGATCCGATGGAACGGCATCAGGGTCGTCGATCAACGCTTCATCGACGCCATGCACCGCCGCGGACTGCAAATTCACGTCTGGACAGTCAATGAACCCCATCAAATGAACGAACTTCTTGACATGGGAATCGACGGCATCATGACGGATCAGCCGGCAACGTTGAAACAGCTACTGATTGACCGAGGACAGTGGTCGGGCTAATCGTTCCTCAGAGCCACGCCGGAAATTCGCGATTCATTCAAGCTTGCTGAATACGTTGCGGCAACGAGATGACCCCAGCGATCACGGCGCCTAAGAAGGGTAAGCAGAGGACATACACACGAAGTCCAAACCACTGGGTACCGACCACGCCGTCTAGTGCCAACAAGGCCAACCCGCCGCAGGTAACCAAGGCACCCGTTACCAACCGCCAACCGGCCATTGTCTGGACGACTCCAGCAGTCCCTCGTTCCAGCCGACTAAACATTGGCGCCAGTAGCGCAAGTGCGGCAACGTACACCAGGAGCCAGACGGGGCGTAACGACCACCACAACCCAGTCCCAGGATCGATTTCCAGACCAAGGTTTCCGATCTCTAAAGCCAGTCCCACGGTCAAGGTCGATGCAGTGAGATGCCATAAATAGATCGTCATGATCATGCCGTTGATCACCAACGTTGCAGTCCAAGGGCCAACGCGCGCGAGCCAACGCTGCGCCGGACGTTCAAAAGCCAAAAGTATGCCCATTTGCATGACACCAAGGGCAAGCATGGCGAACTTAGGAGGTAACGTATTGCTGACCTCATCACCCGGCACACTCACCATGGCGATAGGGTAGGGGCCGAAATACACCATTCCGATCAAGAGCAATCCGCCTCCAATCGTCCAGATCGCTGCATTTCGCAAACCGCTTAGGTGACCGTCTCGCCACGCGTATCCCAACTGATGGACGGCAAGCCAAACAAACGCATAATTGAGCCATCCAACGTCTTTGAAACCGAACACAAAGAACACGGCGTCGTTGACAACCGCCAGCAACGCTAGGGCCCAGAACGAGGCCATCCCGTATTGTTGCCAAGCACTCCAGGTCAACGGAACAAGCAGCGCGACTAAGATGTATACGGACAAAAACCATATCGGGACTAACGCCACTTGCGAAGCGATAGCAAGAATTTCCGATCGAACCCCTATCGCGTTGCCCACTCCGCCGATGACAATCCATGCAGCGACGAGTGGCAGAACGGGTTTAATCAGACGCCCCAATCGACTCGTCAACCAATCGCTGTAGCCATGGCCATCCCTGGTAGCGGCGTTCCAAGAGACTCCATTTGCGTACCCACCCACCAGGAAAAAAATAGGCATCACCTGGAATCCCCAGGTAAGCCACCGCGTCCAAGGTTCCAATTCAAGCATATTGGCAATCGCTAAATTGCCTTCGACCACATGCGGTGCGGCCATTAACCAATGTCCGGATATAACAGCCAGAATAGAAAGTGCGCGTAAGAAATCGACGTATCGGTTCCGTGATTCAGGCGTTTGAAGCGCCAAGGCTTGCGCCTGGGCCCATAACCCACGCTTCAACGGTTGGTCATATTCCACACTTTGTCCTTTTATATCAATATTTTACTGTTATAAGTTAAATTAAAGTAACGATGTAATTGGCAGCAAACCGTAAAACCATATTTCCACATTTTTTTGCCAAGACGCCAGGTGATCAGGATTAAATTGTTGACTGATGGCCCAACTATTTTCCGGCAACATATCTTTCTCAATCTGTCGAGATAGCGCTTTCGCCAAGGTAGGATTTTCGATCAATACACCCACCTCGGTATTCAGCTGAGCAGACCGAGGATCGAGATTGAAACTCCCGATAAACAACCGGGCGCCGTCCACCACCATACTCTTCGCGTGCAACGAGATGGTGGCATGGGTATTTGTCGGCGTTGGGGTGATGATCTCGTCGCGGATCGATGCATCGTGTCGAAATTCAAACAATTCAATGCCGGCCTCAATGATTGATGCGCGCTGTTGTTGGTATCCACTAAACGCCATGGGGTTGTCGGTGGACAACATTGAATTGGTGACGACTTTAACGCGCACACCCTCGGTGACTTTCTTAGCCAACAATGCAATTCCATCCTCGGGGAATATCAGGTACGGCGTTTCGATCAGTATTGATCGTTGAGCAGCGCTGACTTCCTCGACTAAACGTCCGTATGTCTTGAGATCCAATGACGTCGATACTTTTCCCGGCGCATCGTTAATGAACTCGACGTCGGTCCAGACCATGTCGTCGACCACCGCCTGAATGCGCGTCGAAACATCGGCAATTCTTTCTCGTACTTTCGGGTCAAAATTTGACGGATTGTTCGCGTAGGCCTGCAGTTCGAGCCGAAAACTCTCATCTCTTTCCGCAGGTGACGGCTCCACCAAGGCATCAATCGAAAGCGCTAGCGAACTGTTCCAAAATTCATCGAAATTTTCTTTAACCTTGTCGGTTACGGATCCTGCCAACAAGACGTCCCGATCGCGAAAGTTGTAGACCGAGTCGTAATCAAAATACTCGTCGGCCATGTTGCGGCCACCGGTGATGGAAACGTGATCATCAAAGATGGCAACCTTGTCATGCATCCGTTGATTGAACGACTTGAAGTCGAAAAAGAGGTAATAGACACGTTCTATGACCGAAACGCCCACATGGTGCTTGGGGTTATAAATGCGTAGTTCGACGTTAGGGTGTTGATTGATGTTCGCCAAGATGCGGTTTTCTGTCTCAAGAAGAAAGTCATCAACCAACACGCGGACCCGCACGCCTCGATCAGCCGCCGCGAGTAGTGCTTCCGCTGCCAAGATGCCAATGTTGTCTGGCTCCCAAATGAAATACTGAACATCGATGGTTGCCTGCGCCCGTTCCGTTAGCCAAGCGCGGGCGAGGAGGGCGTTTTCCCCGGACTCGAGGACATAGACGCCGGTCCTTCTGGAACTCTTTGAAAGGCAATCGGGGCAATAGGCGCTGAGCCAATCCAATAACGTCGAAGCTGGCTGAGCTCGCACACTAATACTGCCGAACGCGAGTACCCCTATTGTGAGGATGATCGTCACCCGATACCAAATCCGGTTCACCGTGAATTTCTCCGGTGCGTATATCAGTGAGCCCTGCCTCGAGATCTTAGCACTCCACGATAAAGTACACTTCTCCGGCCTGGCCCATTAAACGACGACGCGTCAGCACCGATCCTGCGACATAGAATACGGGTCCTACATGAGCAAGTTCGACTACATCATTATCGGCGCGGGTTCTGCAGGCTGTGTTCTTGCGCATCGCCTCAGCGAGGACGGAAAACATACTGTCCTTCTGTTGGAAGCGGGAGGCGTCGATCGCCACTTCTCGCTCAAGATGCCTGCGGCTTTTTCTATCCCGGTCAACGATTCACGGTTCAACTGGCTGTATATGAGCGAACCCGAAGCGGGATTAGGCAATCGTCGAATCCATTGCCCGCGGGGGCGAGTGCTGGGTGGGTCATCATCGATTAACGGTATGGTTCATGTACGCGGTCACCCGGCGAATTTTGAACACTGGCGAGAGACGGGCGCGACGGGTTGGGGGTACCGGGATGTTCTGCCGTACTTCAAGAAATCCGAAGACGCACTTTGGCTGGACGCGCCCAACGAATATCGGGGTAAGAACGGCCCACTCAAAATCTCGCGCGGGATGAAACGTAACGCGCTGTACGATGACTTCGTACTCGCCGCGGAACAAGCCGGCTACGGATTAAGCGACGACCTCAATGGGTTTCAGCAGGAGGGTTTTGGCGATCTAGAAATGACGGTTGCTGAAGGGCGACGTTGTAGCGCGTCGCGCGCTTATCTATCCACGGCCAAACGAAAAAGCAACTTGACCGTTCGTCTCTACAACTTAGTCGAGAAGCTTGAATGCACCAGCGAACGCGTCATAGGCGTTCGCTACCACGATGGAAAACGACGGGTTGTCGAGCAGGCCAACAAAGAAGTAATCCTGGCCGCTGGGGCGATTGGATCTCCCCAGCTCTTGATGCTCTCCGGCATCGGTCCCGAAGATTCCTTGAAATCAAATGCCATTACACCGGTCAAAGTGATTCCCGCAGTCGGTCAAAATCTGATGGACCACTTAGAGATTTATTTGCAGCGATCCTGTCCACGGCAGCATTCGCTGAATCGATGGTTAAATCCTTTAGGGCGCGCAATGATTGGAACCCGTTGGCTGGTCAGAAAGACTGGGCTTGGATCAACAAACCACTTCGAAGTGGGTGGTTTTATTCGAAGCCGTCAAGGTATAGACATCCCCGATATTCAGTTTCACTTTCTCCCCGCAGCCGTCTCATACGACGGCTCCGTGTCGCACCAGACCAGTGGGTTTCAAGTCCACGTCGGCCCGATGCAAAGTCCGAGCCGAGGTCACATCTCATTAAGGTCTGCGGATCCGCGCGACAAACCACTCGTTCGCTTTAACTACATGACCCACACGAGTGACTGGGAGGTCTTTCGTCAGGCTATACGACTCGCCCGGGAGATATTTCAACAGCGCCAATTGGATCGATACCCAGGAGAAGAATTATCCCCAGGTCCCCAGTGTGATAGTGACGATGGCATCGATGCATTTATCCGCAAAAACGCCGAAAGTGCTTACCATCCTTGCGGTACGTGTCGCATGGGAATTGGTCAAGACACAGTCGTTGACCACAACTGTCGTGTACACGGCCTAGAGAATTTGCGTGTCGTCGACGCGTCCGTGTTCCCCCAAATTACCAACGGTAACCTCAACGCACCCACCATCATGTTGGCGGAAAAAATCGCCGATCACATTAAGGGGTTGCCCGCGAGGCAGGAAACGCAGCCCTATTTTATGGATCCTCACCGGCTTACCCAGCAACGTCCCGGTGGAGCGCTCAATCGAATCGCGCCAGGATAGTGCGCCCATGACTCAACACCCCGGCGAAGTGACGTCTACAGGTGCTTGTCGAGGAAACGCTCCATCAATTCTAAATGCCTCACGCGATTCTCTGGCTTATAAAATCCGTGACCTTCGTTAGCGATCACCACGTATTCGTGAGGGTGCCCGCGTCGCTTCAATTCGGCCGCAAGCTTATTGGCGTGCACGACCGGGGCCCGGTCATCTTCTTCCCCTTGAATCAATAACACCGGCGCTTTGAGCTCGCCAACACGTTGGATTGGAGAAAACTCTGCAAACTCGTCTTTATCTTTTCCTAATGCTTTTTCGAGGTAACGACGCCCACTGAAACGACCGCGAATATCACCGGCCGAATACATTAAGCTAAAGTCATAAACGCCCACGACGCCAATGGCAGCCTTGTACAAATCCGGTTCAATGATGGATGCCTGCAGTGCTGAATACCCGCCAAAACTCCCTCCCATAATGGCAATACGCTCGGGATCGATGGGAAAGTTCTTCACTACATATCGCGTCGCATCAATGATGTCGTGTTGGATTTTTCTGCCCCATTCACGAAACCCAGCCGCTTCAAAATCCGCACCAAACCCACCCGATCCACGGAAATTGACTTGCAGAACCGCGTACCCTCGACTCGCTAGAAATTGCGATTGCTTGTCGTAGCCCCACGCGTCAAACGGCCCATGTGGTCCGCCGTGCGGATTGACGACAAGAGCCAACGCCTCCGTCTGCCCTGGGGGGATGGTCAGCAACCCGGTGATATGGAGCCCGTCGCGCGCTTTGAATTCAATGGGTTCGACGCGTCCCGAGAGCTCTTGATCGACCCAGGGCCGCATGCCACTGAACGGAATTAAACCTCCCGCGTCCTTATCAAAGAGATAGTAAAAACCTGGATTGCGATCACTCGATACGTGAATGACTTGCAACGACCCTTTACTCGTCGCATTGACGATTTCTACTCGGGATTCGGGAAAGGTCGCCTGGAGCGATTGAGTCACTCCCGCGCGTTCATGATTCGGATCAAGATAATGCAATTCGGGTTTACCTATACCCGCAACAAACGCATACGCATTGCCATCTTTATCAATCTTGATATCAAGCACGTCGGCAACGGGATCGCGATAAATCGTCTCGACACGGGATAAATCAAGCGATGCTTTAACCACCGCTTTGGTACCGCCGTCGCGATTATCGAGCGCCAAGATCGAGGAGCCATCATCCGTGAACGCGATCGGTTCCAACATCCCGCCGGGGTACGGCATCTTCAGTAACTCGACCCATTCCAGCGACTTCGGAGCCTTGTACGCCAAGAACTGCTCGTAGTATTCGGTCATACCCCAGGCATAGCGCGCTTGATCTTCATCGTCGAGCAAAACCTCACCCGCCCCCGATGGCAGCTGAGCAACACGGCGCATTGACGAATTAAAGGTATGTAACTTGTAGACACCAGAACGCGCTCCGCTGAACGAGATGGTCCGAATCAGCACGTGATTTGGTTCGTCGGGGAGTGGATCAAGCATCATGGCCCAGCCGCCAAAGCCGACGCCATTATTCGGCGAGCGGGACTTTCTCTTACCCGGCGGAAGACGGAACGTAAAAATCCGCCTCTCCTTTCTTCCGTCGACGTTGACGGCAAATAGTTCACCACCAACGAACGGCTGTTCACGCATCGACGGGATAAACCGCTGAATCCCGACGACCAAGCGCTCGTT
>CEVO01248306.1_pt1 | contig 10223 bp, 16 predicted proteins | sample 531511 | NCBI WGS metagenome assembly CEVO01 (sample SAMEA2623907, study PRJEB7988) | marine metagenome | biome: marine biome (ENVO:00000447); feature: mesopelagic zone (ENVO:00000213); material: "saline water (ENVO:00002010), including plankton (ENVO:xxxxxxxx)" | depth 800 m | reverse complement strand
AAAAACAAATTGCAATTAAAATTAAAATTGTCGCAACAGAAATGGATAAGGTGATTGGGATATTGAAACGCGGCACGAAGATTTTCAAAAAAATAGCCGATGATCCGACCAAGGTGGTGACCGGAAAATTTCTTATGGATCTCGAGCAAACCCATGGTTTACCACTAGGATTCTCGCGAAAAATAGCGAAAAAGTTTGGTATTGAGATTTCAGAAAATGCTATAGCTGAATGTAAAAAGCTTCGCAAAGAGCACCAGGCAATTTCACGAAAGGGAGCTGAGAAAAAATTTAAAGGGGGGCTTGCCGAAGACACGCCAAAAATTCGTGCACTGCACACCGCGACTCATTTGATGCTTGCTGGATTACGTAAATACCTTGGACCAGATGTTCACCAAAAAGGTTCGAACATCACCGAAGAGCGTACTCGCTTTGACTTTACGTATGGCGAGAAAGTTGACCGAGAAATCTTAGACAAAGTTGAGGACTATGTAAATGATGCCGTAGATACACACGCAAGGATGGGTGTCGAGATGATGAAGAAAGAAGATGCCAAAAATTCTAATGTTGTTGGGTCGTTCTGGGAAAAATATCCTGACGAGGTAAAAGTATGGACGATTAGTGATGGTGATGGAAATATCTATTCACGAGAATTATGTGGCGGACCGCATGTAGAAAATCTTGATCAGGTTGCAGAATATGGAACGTTTAAAATCACCAAAGAAGAGTCGTCGTCAGCAGGTGTCAGACGTATTAAAGCTGTTCTAGAGAAATAAAAACCCAATCGGGTGTTTTTATTTTGTGATACAATACAAGCATGAATATAAATGCTCAAAAAGTTTTTGAATTTGTTTTGATGCTTATTATTTTTTATGGGGTATATTCACTTTTTGATAGTGCGGCACAATACCTTTTTGCTGCGCCAGAGACGGTGTGGGTTGTTTTAATAAGTCTTGTTGTGGCAGCTGGAATGCTCGTACTGTATTCGTATATCATTAAGGATTCAGCAAAAAAACAATCAGCAGTAAAAATCAAAGAACTAGAAGAGAAACTACATCAAAAAGATTCAGAGCTACAATCGGCGTTTAAAATTAAAAAAGATACCGAGGTCGCAGCTGAACAAACAATACATAATAACGAGGAATAGTTTTTATAAATTTGCGTATGAAAAAAAGGGAACAACATATTATCATTTTCGATATTGATAGCTCATCGATTGGTGGTGGCCTTTTTCGCTATACCTTCGATGCTAACGGGGTGGTGAGCTCTGTAACAGAGCTTTTGGTTACTCGAAAAAATATTGGTGTATTGGACCCTCAACATTTTGATGATTATTTTAATACTACTCAAAAGGTTTTATCTCAGGTTGCCCGAACATTATATAGAGAATCTCGTACAGGATTAGATGTATTGTATCTGAATGTTTCTGCTCCATGGTTAAGTGCGCAAAAAAGAATTATAAAAAAATCTGAACAACAACCATTTGATATCACTCAAGACTTGCTTAATGAACTTATAGAACATGATATTGAAATTGCTTTTGATAAAAGCCACACCTACCAAGATCATAAGGTTTCTTTGGTGGATAGAAAAACAATCGGAGTAAGAGGTAATGGTTATGATTTGAGAAACCCCATTGGAGTCCAGGTTAAAGATCTTGAGATCCATTCATTAGCAAGTGCAATGTCAGATGACACCATAGAAGTTTTCAGTCATATTATTGAAAAAGAATTCCATATAAAGCCAGAAATAGTATCGAACCCCGCAATTTCTTACCAAGCAGTTAAAAATTTATTACCACATCAAAATAATCTTGTTGTGGTTGACATCAGTGGCTATTCAACCGAGTGTACAGTAATAGAAAGCGATCACTATAAAAAACATCTTGTTCTTCCTATGGGTTACGAACATATGATAGATTCTATAGAGAGTGAAACGCATGCGGGACGTTTGGAAAGCCGTGTGATGTTTTCCCCTCATTACCACGTAGGAAGAGATGATAACAGCCAAGCCGATATCAGCTCTCTTCAGGAAAAAGCTTTCAAAACTTGGTATACAGAGTTTCACAAGGCTCTTGGCACTTTATCTCAGGAAGGAAAGCTCCCATTTACTTTTTTAATTCGTGCTCCGAAAGCCATTAAAGATGGAGTACAATTTCATTTACTACAACAGGATTCAATAGGTCAATACATTAAAAATCACACAACAATAGAGATGGTATCGTTTGATTTTGATAATCCAACTAAGGATGAAGAGTTGAATATAATAGCACAGGTGGTACAAACGACATTATAAACTATGGATGGTATTCGCAGGAAAAGAAGGAAAAAACCTACACCCCAAAGAACGAGCACCCCTCGTTCTTTTCATGATACTTCTCAGGTAACACCACTACAACATAAAAAAGTTAAAAAGATTGTGTTTAAAAAACAACCCCATATTTCTTTTCCAGATCTTCTTAAAAGAAATTATAGGTTAGTGTCTTTGCTTACTATGGCTTTTTTCGTATTTTTTCTGATACTCAGCTATGGAAATAATAACTATCGCTCACAGATAATTATAGAGCCGCGTATAGACAGGTTAGATATTAATGAAACCATAAGTGCTACGTTTGAAGACCTCAAAGACTCTATAAATGTAGGGTTCGTTACTGATGTAATTCAGGTTGAACGCCTAGTGGCTTCTGACACAACAACAGTGGTTGAAACGTTTGCCACAGGAACAGTACGCATTGAAAATACAGTAAGTCCAGAATTAGAAAAATTATTACCTGGTACACGACTTGAATCAAGTGATGGACGTATTTACCGAATTCCTGACACTGAAGTATATATTCCAGGAACACGTGAGGGTGTGCCAGGTGAGCTCGAGGTTCAGATTACTGCTGAAGAGCCTGGTGAAGAATATAATATTACAGATGAAACTATGTTTACTATTCCTGGATATCGTGAATTTGGCCAAACATCAAAGTATGAAGGAATCACCGGGAAAAGTATTGGTCCCATTGATGGTGGAATGATACAGATTGGGCCTGGCTTAAGTGATATGAAGCTTAATAATATTAGGTCAGAAATGAGAAGTGAGATGGAACAAAAATTACAAGACTATACCCAAGCGAATCCTGATTCCTTGATACAAATTATCGGACCTAATAAAACAACAACAGCTGATATTACCATTACAGAGCAAGAAGATGGTATGCTTCGAGCTCGTCTTGAAACACAACAAACAACATTGGCTATTTCAGAGTATGATCTGAAGCAGTATATAGCTGACAGATATTCATATCCAATAACTATCATTAATAGTAAAAATTTAAGGATTACAACAAAGACACCAATAGATTTTGAAACTATGGAGTTTATGGAGAATGAACTAGCCTTAGAGTTTAATGGCTTTATCTTTACCCAAGCTCATATTACTACTGATGATATCGCTTCTATGCTGTCAGGTAGAGATATGAACAAAATCCCAAGTTGGGGAATGGCACGGGAAGATATAGATAGTATTTCAGCGAAAACCTGGCCATTTTGGAAAAAGAGGGTCGCTCATCTTGATAATATTACCCTTGTAATAGATGAATAATTGATATAACTCTTGCCTAGTTGACTCAAATATGCTTTCTGCTAATATGAGCCCTATCGCAATGAGTACAGATAACAACAAAACAAAAGTTGGCGTAGTGGTGGAAAATCTTCCAAATACCATGTTTCGCGTTCAGTTTGATGACCAAGAGGAATTACACTTGGCTTATCTTTCTGGAAAGATGAAATTATACCGTATTAGAATCCTTGTCGGAGACAAGGTTGAAGTACTGCTTGACCCATACGGTGGGAAAGGCCGCATTATCAAACGACTCTAATCGGTTTTTTCTATGGCTCCGCTCATAGTCATAGAAGTAACTCATTCATTATTATGAAAGTACAATCTTCAATTAAAAAACGAACTTCAGACTGTAAAGTCGTACGTCGAAAAGGACGGCTATATCGTATTAATAAAAAGAACCCACGAATGAAGGCGCGGCAATAGGCGCTGCTTTTTGCGTGGTTATTAATACTACATTTATTTATTAAGTATATTTACAGTACATACTATAGAGTTAGGTGTACTCATTTATCTAAACTATGAGAATTTTTGGAATAACTATTCCTGATGGAAAACAAATTCAATATGGACTTACTGTCCTGTATGGAATCGGTTTACCAAAGGCACAACAAATCTGTGCTCAAGCAGGAGTGAAACCAACAACACAAACAAAAGATGTAACTGAAGCAGAAGAAAAAAAGCTTCGTGACATTATTGACGACATGACACTTGAGGGAGACCTTAAGCGAGAAGTGAGTCAAAACATTAAACGTCTTATTGATATCGATTCATATCGAGGAGGACGTCATACCCGCAGGTTACCAGCTCGTGGTCAACGCACGAAAACTAATAGTCGAACTCGTCGTGGAAACAAACGTATGACGATGGGATCAGGACGAAAATAGTACTATGGGAAAAAAACGAATTGTAAAACAAAAAGGACGAACAATGGACAAAAACTTGAAATCACGTTCATTGTCACGAGTTCCTAAGAAAAAAGTTGCTAAAGGTATTCTTCATATTCAAGCAACATACAACAACACCAAAGCATTGGTTACTGATCTTGATGGAAATGCAGTAATGTTTTCATCATCAGGAGCATTAGGTTTCAAGGGTGCTAAAAAAGGTACCCCATTCGCAGCTACAAAAGTAGGAGAAGTGCTTGGAGAAAAAGCAGCACTTATGGGGATGAAGGAAATTGATGTTGTTATTAAAGGTGTAGGTTCTGGTCGAGAATCAGTCGTACGAGGATTTACTGGAAACGGTATTGAAATTACTCGTATTCAAGATAAAACACCAGTACCACACAATGGTCCGCGGCCACCTAAACCGCGTCGCGTATAATTTATTGAATTATTATGGCTAAAATCAAAAAATACAAAATTGCACGTCGGCTTGGTTCAGGAGTATATGAAAAAACTCAAGGGCAAAAGTTTATGCTTTCAGAACAAAAACGTTCAAAAGCACGAACAGGTCGTCCAAAACGACCAACCGATTACGGACTATCACTTATTAAAAAGCAGCGTGTTCGATTTGCATATGGTGTTTCTGAAAAACAATTCAGAGGATATGTAAACAAAGCTCTTGCTGCTGCAAAAACAGGATCAGTTCCTTCAGATACATTATTTAAACTTATTGAATCACGATTCGATAATACTTTGTATCGAGCAGGAGCAGCTAAAACGCGAGCATTTGCACGTCAATTAGCAACTCACGGACACTTTACCGTGAATGGAAAACGTTTGGATGTTCCATCATATCTGGTAAAAAAAGGTGATGTTATTGCTGTTCGAGAGGGGAGTAAATCAAAAACAGTTTTTGCTGACCTTACTGAACGACTTGAAGGTGCACGAACACCTGGATGGCTTTCAGTTGATGCAAAAAAACAAACTATCACGGTTACAGGAGAACCGCAAAATCCTGACCCATTCTTTAACTTCCAAGCAGTCATCGAATTTTACAGTCGATAATCGATATATCGACACTCGCCGTGAGGCGAACTTATACGCTACTAATCTAGTATTCTTATTATGTTCCACCAACATATTGTTCTTCCAAAAAAATTAAACGTCGTCACTGAAGAAGGTCCAAAAGGAGTATACGAAATCGAAGGATTATATCCTGGATACGGTCATACTTTAGGAAATTCACTCCGCCGGATTATTCTTTCATCATTACCAGGAGTATCAATTACTCGGGTAAAAATTAAAGGTGCTGACCATGAATTTGCAACGCTTAACGGTGTTAAGGAAGACGTTCTAACTATTCTTTTGAACTTGAAAAAAGTTCGGTTTGCGCTTGCAAGCGAAGGGGAAACAACTGTTACCCTTTCTTCTAAAGGGCAAGGGGTAGTTACAGCAGCTAATTTTGATACCCAAGGAGGTGTCGAGGTCATGAACCCTGATCAGCATATTGCTGAGGTAACTGCTAAGACTGGGTCTTTGGATATTGAACTCACCCTAGCAACAGGGATAGGATTTGTATCAAAAGAAGAATTTGCTGACGCAAAACCCGGTGTAGGAGAAATCCTTGTTGATGCTATCTTCAGTCCAATTAGAAAAGTTCATTATGAAGTTGAAAATATGCGTGTTGGAGATCGAACTGACTACAACTTACTGCGTATTTCACTTGAAACTGATGGAAGTATTTCTGCAAAAGAAGCGCTTGAACAATCATTACATATTATGATTAATCAATTCAACAGTATTCTTGATCTTAAGTTAATGGAAGAACGTCGTTCTGTTGAATCAGTTTCAGCACCTGCTGAAGAGGATGAAGGAATTATCCGCGTAGAAACAGCATCTGAAGAAGAAGCTGTAGAAATTGATGAAGAAGAGCGTGTTGAACTTCTTAAAACAAGGATAGACACACTTGATTTCTCTGCGCGAACTGAAAAAGCTTTATCTGAGGCAAGCATCAGAACACTCGGAGGTCTTGTTCAAAAGACTGAAGAAGATCTTCTTGAATTAGAAGGGTTCGGGCAAAAAAGTCTAGAAGAAGTAGTAGAAACACTTACTACCTTTAAATTATCACTAAAAGATACTCAATAGTATATCGTCATGAAACACGGAAACAAAAACAGAAAATTTGGACGAAAAGCTAATGTACGACGTGGTTTTATTCGCTCACTTGCTATTGCCTTAATTACTCACCGCAGTATTAAAACAACAGAAGCTCGAGCAAAAGAATTACGACCCTATATTGAAAAGCTGATCACCAAAGCACTTCCTGGAGATATCAATGCTCGCAGACTCATCAGAGCGCGGCTAGGTAATCAGGAGTCAATTGCAAATATCATGGTTGATGATATTGCACCACAGTATAAAGACCGAAAAGGTGGATATACTCGTATTACTAAGCTTCCACACCGGAAGGGGGACGCAAGTCCTATGGCAGTAATTGAATTTGTATAATATGGCAACACAAGAAACAACAAAAACATATGAATTTGACGCTGCAGGGAGAAAACTTGGACGTCTTGCTACTGAAATTGCAACCGTACTTCGTGGTAAAAACGAACCGACGTTTGCACCAAACGTAGCACCAAAGGTAAGCGTTGTCGTAAACAATGCTTCTCAGGTAGATCTCGGAAAAGCTCAATTATCAGCAGAATACAAACGATTTTCTGGATATCCAGGAGGATTGAAGCACGAAACGAGAGAACATCTTATTGAACGAAAAGGATATCGAGATGTGTTTGAGAAAGCAGTTTACGGAATGCTTCCTAATAACCGCCTACGGGCAGTCATGATGAAGAATCTCATCATCAACGAATAATTATGGCAAAAGATACACAATATATTCCAGCAATTGGAAGAAGAAAAAATGCAACAGCACAAGTGCGTCTAACGCCAGCGTCGAAAATGACCTATGTTATCAATGACCGATCGTTAGATGAATACTTCACGGTTGAAGAACTGCGAAAAGTAGTTCAGTCACCATTTACTGTCGTAGATACCAAAGATGACTTTACAGTTTCTGTATTGGTACGTGGAGGAGGAATCTCTGCACAGGCAGATGCAATCCGTCACGGTATTTCTCGCGCAATTGAAAAATACAATGAAGAACTTCGTTCTCCGTTGAAATCAGCAGGATACCTAAAACGAGATCCACGACGTAAAGAACGTAAAAAACCAGGACTTCGCAAGGCGCGAAAACGTCCAGCATGGTCAAAACGTTAAAAAAAATACCCTCAGGGTATTTTTTGTTTGATATTACCCTTTTAAGGTAGGGTTTATTTAAAACGTTATGATACCATATAGAATATGAATAATTCTCAAAAAAATAAAGAATCATTTTTTCAACATGCCTTACATGTTGAAAAGGATTTGGAAAAAAAGGTAGTATATTATCAAAAAACTGCCCTTCAAAAATTCCCCTTTATTTTCCTTGGACTTTCAACCTTTGGTGGGGTAGCTGTCTTTTATGGTTTTGAGAAAATTATAGATAGTACACCGTACTTGGCAGATAACCCTTGGGGCATACTTATTGCTGGATTTGTTGTATTGATACTAACGGGTGCACTATATAGAAAACTAAATTAAAAAAGAAGACGCTAGTCTTCTTTTTTAAATGCATCCGAATATTTTTCGGCAAGGAGTTGTTCAGTTGATGTATCGAGGGTATCGCTAACAATAACAAGAATTTCTTCTTCAAGACCAAGATCTTTTTTCATATTTATCATTAAATGCTCCATTGGTAGAGGGGATACCCAGGTTGAATTTTTAATTTGCACAAACTGTGCTTTTTTTAATAGATAGCGAATAGCGTCTTGGTCTTTTTTGCGTGCGTCTGGAATATCAACAATAATGATACGCCAATATCCATCCCATGTCGTAGAGACTAGATGATTTTCAGAGTTTAGCTTAATGGTACGCAGTTTTTGTCGTCCTGATGAGGTCAATGATAAAAATGCTGAGTGTTCAGTGTCATGTTGGTCAATAAGATCATTCTCAACCATGTTCTTTAGTGCTCTGTTGATGACATATTTGGGTTTCACCTTACGCTCTTCTTGTTGTTCTATAATAATTTTTTCAATATCACGAACAATCTCTGATTTTTTCTTCGCCTTGGAACGAGACAGGAGAGATAAAATGAGCTCTTGGAGATTTTTTCCAGACTTTTTCATATACCTATTTTGTATCATAATTTGCATTTTTTAACAATAATTTCATATAAATGAAAAACTTGTCAAAAAATAAATTGTGGTATATATTGTTGGTACACCAAGGTGTTTTACAAGAAATAACACATTATGAGTATGAAAAAAGAACATGAAAATACTTCTCACGAGGAACATATCGAAGAAGAAGTAGAACCAAATCATGATGATGTTCATGACGATATTGAAATAGAGCCAACTGAGTATGAAGATGTCAGTACAAAAGACAAGCTTAAAAGTAAAAAAGATGAATTAAAGGAGGCTCAAGCTAAAGCCCAAGAATATTTAACTGGCTGGCAAAAAGAACGTGCTGATTTTGCAAACTATAAGGCAGAAGAAGAAAAGAAAAGAAAAGATCGGCTTGAAGCAATGAAACTTAATCTTATTTCAGACTTCTTCCCGGTTCTTGATTCATTTGATATGGCCTTTAGCAACAAAGAAGCATGGGAAAAAGTAGATTCAGCCTGGCGTACGGGCGTTGAGTATATTCATTCTCAGTTTATGAAGGTGCTTGCTGATTACAATATTTCAGTCATTGATACCCAAGGGATTGAGTTTAATCCAATACATCATGATCCAGTAGAACATATAGCAGTAGATAGCGAAAAAGCTGATAATACTGTCATTAAAATTATTCAAAAGGGGTATATGTCAGGTGATATTGTTCTGCGACCAGCAAAAGTGAATGTTGGAGTGTTTAACAACAAAAAAGAATCAGAAGATACTGATCCAGAGAATTCATAGTTGGTATGGTCACTAATGAAATTAGAATGATTGTACATGCTCCACATACTGAAGTCTTTGAATTTACTGTCGAACCTAAAAACACAAAGCATTGGGTGAAAGACTCAGTTGAAATGTCGACAGATACCAAGCAAATAAATCTTGGGACACAGTATTCTAATGAGTATGTAACACGAGAGGTTACTGACTATGAGCGTGATAAATTCATCGAGCTAAGTGATACACATACACCATATACGTGTTCATATAGTTTTAGAAAAATTAGCGATACGACTACAGAAATTATATTCTTCGAGTCATCCAACAATGAGGAAGAATTAGAACACCCCTTGGAACATAAACATTTTGAACAATTAAAAGAATTATTAGAAAAGAATTAACCATATAACTATCATGAGTAAAATTATAGGAATTGATCTGGGTACTACAAACTCAGCGGTGGCCTACGTTGAAGGAGGGCAGCCAAAAATTATAGAAAACAATGAGGGTAACCGAACCACTCCATCGATTGTAGCGATTGGTAAAAACGGTGACCGACTAGTCGGACTTTTAGCAAAACGCCAAGCCGTAACCAATCCAAAAAATACCATTTTTGGAGTAAAACGGTATATGGGGCATAAATTCTCAGATGATGCTATTCAAAAAGATGTCAAAAATTCACCATTTGAAATTGTAAAAGGTGACGGTGATAAAGTCGCTATCAAGATGAACGACAAAGACTATTCACCTGAAGAAA
>CEVO01090877.1_pt1 | contig 10260 bp, 7 predicted proteins | sample 531511 | NCBI WGS metagenome assembly CEVO01 (sample SAMEA2623907, study PRJEB7988) | marine metagenome | biome: marine biome (ENVO:00000447); feature: mesopelagic zone (ENVO:00000213); material: "saline water (ENVO:00002010), including plankton (ENVO:xxxxxxxx)" | depth 800 m | reverse complement strand
CCACCACCGGGGTGCCGGGAGCGATGTCCAGCAGGGCGGCGGTGTGGGTATCGGCGGCTTCTGCGGTCAGGGTTTCGTCGGCCCGGACGACGGGGATGCCGAATCGGTCGAGGATCAAGGCATAGAAGTAGTCGGGAATATAAAGCTCGGAATCTTCCAGCCCCGGCACCAGTACGCTTGGCCACCAGCTGTACTCCACCAGGGTCGGGGCGTCATCGACCACTCCCAGGCGTTCGATATAGGTGACTGGACTGGTCTGGCTCAGGCCGAGGCGGGTATATACGTCATCGGGAGCCTGGCGGATAGCGCGATCGGTGGTGGTCTTGTGGATACGCACGTCCTTGCCGTCGGCGTCCCCGTAGCTGACAAAGCGAAACAGGGTTTCCTCGAAGTCGGTCCGCGAGACATAGGTGCCCTTGCCCTGATGGCGGAACAGCAGTTTTTCCCAGACCAGATTGGAGATGGCCTTCTTGACCGTTCCCTGACTGATCTGCAGCCGGTCGGCGAGCTGCCATTCGGGTGGAATGAGGTCGCCCGGGGCCAGGTCCCCCCGTTCGATCAGGCCGCGAATATGGTCCTGCAGCAGTCGGTACAGCGGTTTCCCCGGCTGTGCCACCATCACCTCGGGGGAGAAGAGGCCAAGGCGATCAGATTCGTTTTCACTGGTCATTCGCAAGATCCCGCTGCTGGCAAGGTCGGAAGGGGAGGCTGCTCGGGTCAGGCGCTTGTCTGACTCGCCGCTGCCCTGCAGCAGCGTGACGGCGCTCGCCTCTTTCACACCTTGATTCATCCGTTTCATTCTTAAGTGGTATTTCATCAATCTATCACGGGGCTCCTGTGCAGACACCTTTCCGGCCGTGTGACCCCTGGCCTCAGACCGGAAAGAGAAACAGCGGGCGGCGGGTGCGACGACTGATCTTGCGCGCCACCGAGCCAAGCACCATATGACCCAGCCCGGACTGGCGCTGTGTTCCCATGACGATGCAATCGGCATCGATTCTGTCGGCCTCCTGCAGGATGATTCGGGATGGCTTGCCAATGCGGACGTGAATCTCCTTCAGAGAGGCGTGGTAGCTGTCTTCCGAGGCCAGCGTCGAGTGGCCGAAGTCTTCAAGGCGGCGCTTGATTTCGTCGATGGCCTGCCGGGTCGCTCGTTCGCGATAGTTGTCCAGCGGGGAAACGGCGGTATAGCGGCTGGCCAGGCTGTCTTTCAACAGTGCCGGATCTTCGATGACGTGCAGCAGGTGGACCGCGGCGCCGAAGCGTTCGGCGATACCGATGGCCTTGCGGAAGACGTCGGGGCTGTGGGCGCTGAGGTCAGTGGCATACAGCAGCCGGGATATCTGGAAGCTCATGGCTTCATCCTCACAAAGGTTGGATGGCGCAGGCGGTGAGCCGACGTGGCCGAGGCACCTTCGACGCCAAGGCCGGGCTCGCCGGCGCCAGGCCCGGCCGAAACATCGATCAGGCAGGACCCTGGGTACCGCGAGCGCAGGCCAGGGCATCGGGCGCCAGGCTAGGCCGGTGCTTGATGCAGATGGTCGATCATCTCCGCAATCTTGAGGCGCTGGACCTTGCCGGAGGGCCCTCTGGGCAGCCATTTCACGATGTGAACATGTTCAGGCGCCTTGTAGTCACCGACCTCCTCGCGACAGTAGTCGAGAAGTTCTTGCTGGGTCGCCCGATGGCCTTCCTTGAGCACCACGACGGCCTCTACGACCTGCCCGTAGTGCCGGTTTTCCATGGGATAGGCGGCTGCCTCCAGCACCGCCTCATGGGCCAGCAGGGCGTCATCGATCTCGCGCGGGGCGATGTTCTCGCCACCCTTAATGATCAGCTCCTTGATGCGGCCCGTGATGAAGAAGAAGCCTTCCTCATCGCGATAGCCAAGGTCGCCGGTGTGCAGCCAACCCTCGTTATCGATGGTGTCTGCTGTGGCCTCGGGATTCTTGTAGTACTCCTTCATGACGTTGTCGCCGCGGACAACGATTTCACCGGTCTGGTGGCAGGGCAGTACCTGTCCTGTCGAGTCGAAGACACTGACCTCGTTGCGGTAGGCGATACCGGGGGATCCGTAGCGAGATTCGAAAGGGGGCAAGGGGTTGGACAGGATCTGGGCCGCGGTTTCGGTCAGTCCCATGGTTTCCACCAGGCTGACACCGAAGGTGGTCTCGAAACGGCGGTGGCTCTCCGCCGGCAGTGCCGAAGAGGCAGATCGCCCGAAACGCACCTGACGCATGCGCGGATCCTCGCGCAGGTCCTTCGACTCTGGCTTCTCGGCATGCTCCAGCAGGTAGGCGACAATCGTCGGCACGATACTGAACCAGGTGCACTGGTTGTCGAGCAGCCAGTCCCAGAATGCCGAGACACTCAGCTTCTCCGGCAGCACCACACTGCCGCCACTGATCAGTGGCGCCATGATGGTGACCACCTGGGCGTTGATATGGTAAAGCGGCAGAACGCAGAGGGCGCGATCCTTCTGGCACAGCGAGTGGGCCTCGATGGTGCACCTTCCCCCCGCGATCAGATTGGCGTGGGTCAGCACGACGCCCTTGGGCTTGCCTGTTGTGCCCGAGGTATACATCAACAATGCCGTGTCGTCGGGCGCTACCACGGGCAAGGGCGAAGACGCGATACGCTCTTGCTGCCGCGGCCCGTTGCGAGGACAGGCGACCAGAATTTCCTTCTCGCTCCCGTCGAGCAGGCCATCAAGGCGCTGCTCGTAGTGGGGCGATACGATGACAGTGGTGGCATCACAGTGCTCCAGCACGTAGCGCAACTGGGCCTCCCCTGCGATGGCGTTCAAGGAGACCGCGACACGACCACTGGCCATGATCGCCAGCAGCAGTGAGGCGGTCCACAGTCCGTTGTCCATCAGCATGGCCACATGGTCGCCGGGCTGGCAGCCGCGCGCCTGAAGAAGGCCATGCACCCACTCGACGCGCTCCTGGAGTCGGGACATCGAGACCGTCTCGCCAGTGTCGGGACAGATCAGGAAATCAGTGGCGGGTTGGCGTTCACACTGATGCTTGATGGTGTCTTGAATGGTCATCATCTGGCCGGCCTCTAGAAGGGATTGGCGATGCCGTGCTTGTCGAAAAAACCGGAAAACAGATCCTGGGGCAGAGGGGGAGAGGCCTCGATGGTTCGCACGATGCGGGTCGTGTTGAGGTAGTGGCGGTAGTTCATGTTGTCGGAAATGCTGTTCTTGCCCCAGCTACCGCAGCCCATCGACAAGGAAAACGGAAGGGCGTTGTCGAAGTTGCCACCATTGCCGAAGGCGTGGGCCTGATTGACGATCACCCGGCAGACCGGCATCTCCAGTCCCAGCTTCTCGATGTGCTCATCGGTGGTGCTGTGGATACCGCAGGAGTGCCCCTTGCCCTGGTATTCGAGCAGTTCCCTGGTGATCGCAAAGGCATCCTCGAAGTCTCTGGCCCGGTAGAGGGTCAGCACCGGTGACAGCTTTTCGCCCGAAAAGGGGTAGTCCGCCCCGATGCCGCTTTCTTCCACCAGCAGGATCGAGGCGTCGAGACACGCCGGACGATCGAGCCCCACGGTGCTGGCGATACTGCCGGCATCCCGGGCGATCACGTCACGACTGAGGTTGCCATCCGTCCACATGCGACCTTCGAGAATCCGCTTTTCCTGTTCGGTCAGCAGTACCGCCGCGTGGTCTCGCAGTGCCGAGACCATGCTGTCGTAAACGCTGTCGAGGATGACCAGGCTGTTCTCCGAGCTGCAGCTGGTCGCATTGTCGAAGGTCTTGGAGGCAAGAATCTTGCGCGCGGCATCTGCGATATTGGCGCTTTCATCGATGATGACCGGGACATTGCCTGCCCCGACGCCGATGGCCGGGGTGCCACTGGAATAGGCGGAGCGCACATTGTTCTGGGAGCCGGTGACGACGATCAGGTCGACCAGTTGCATCAAGGCATGGGTGCTCGCCTTGGTCACCGGGTCCGGTAGCAGTTGCACCAGATCCCGGGGGGCTCCGATACGGGCGAGCTCGTCCTGCATGTAGTTCACCAGCCGTTCGCACACGGCGTAGCCCTTGGGCGAGGGAGCCAGCACGATGGCGTTGCGACCCTTGAGTGCGTTGATCGTCTTGTTGGTGGGCGTAGCCGCGGGGTTGGTGGAAGGCACCACGGCGCCGACCACGCCGATCGGGCGGGATATCTCGACGATACCTGTGCTCGGGTCTTCGGAGACGATACCCACGGTGCGCTTGCCCTCGAGGTTGGCCAGCAATCCAAGGGTCTTGCGGTGGTTCTTGGCGATCTTGTCGGAAACCTTGCCAAGCCCGGTGGTGGCCACCGCGAGTTGTGACAGCTCCTCATTTCGCGTGGGCTCCATCAACGCCCAGGCGGCGGCCAGCACGACTTCATCGACTTGCTGCTGGTCGTATTGCTCGAACCGTCGCTGGGCTTCTCGGGCTCGTTCGACAATGGGGGCTACCAGCCGGTAGGCGCTATTGTCGTCAGAAGAATGCTTATGGTTGGTGTTCATGTTGCTACCTCGACGTGTCGATGGGGTAAGCAAGGGCGGCTCCCGGCGGTGCAGGGGAATGAGGCCTGAGTTCCACGCGTCGCTACCCTTGCTTTCGTTGCCGTTGGCCTGAAATCCGCAGAGGTCACGGTGTCTCGAGCTGAGCGAAGAGTTCAGTCAGGTACGCTTGCTGTTGTTTCCACAGCGCCTCGAGGTCGGACGCTTCCATGACACGAAGGGTCGATCCGCCTTCTTTCATCTGCTCGGCGATTCCCTCGTCCTGGAACATGTCGATGAAGTTCGAAGAGAGGTAGTCGACCGTTTCCGCGTCGACCCCTCTGGGAACCATGATCCCCCTGAGGTTGAGGCTGGTGTCGTCGACGTCGTATCCCGCCTCGATAAAGGTGGGCACATCCGGCAGGAAATCGTCGCTTCTTTCGAGATCGGCAATGCCGAGGATCTTGATGCGGTCCTGGTTGCGGAAGGCGTCGGACAAGTTGTTGAATCCCGCCATCACCTGACCACCGACAACAAACCTGAGGGCGTCCACTCCTCCTGAGGTAGGAAGGTACTTCAGGGTCACCTCGGCGCTTTGCTGAAGCTGAAGGGCAGCAATATGGTGTCCGACGTAGAGCCCGGCGCCCGAGACCGTCAACTTTCCAGGATTGGCTCTGGCGTACTCCACCACGTCATCGATGGAATCGAACTCACTGTCCTTGCCGACGATGAGTACGGCAGGGTCTGCGCCCCAGTTTGCAATGGGCTGCAGGTTCTCGATGCTGTAATCGGTGTCGTACATGATCGACTGAGCGATGAAGTGCGGCACGTTATAGGCCGCAATATCGTAGCCATCGGTGGCGCCGGTACTGACAAACTGATTCCAGCCGATCTGTCCGCCTGCACCCGGGCGGTTGATCACCGTGACCGGCTGCCCGAGGTACTCATCGCCCTTCGAGGTGACGATCCTGGCCTGGAAGTCTGTCGCACCACCAGCCGAATAGGCGACCGTCAGATTCAAGGGCTTTTCCGGGAAGTCCGCCAGGCTGGGGAGGGGAGCAAGCAACAGACAGACCGCGAGGGTTGACGCTGTTTGACGCTTTACTGAGGTGGCGTGAATAGTCATTGTTTTATGCCTTCTACAGAAGTAGGCCTTTGGGAAACTGCACCTTTAACAGGGCAGTGAATACGCCGAAGAGCACCGCCAGAAAGCCGGTACCGATGACGATGTTGAGAAGGATCTTTCGGCTCGAGGAAATCCCGGGCATATAGACGCTACTGATGACGACGAACCCCACCAGGGTGGTGACGTAGAAGCCGAGAATTCGTAGTGCGAGCAGCAGCAGGAAAAAGATGGCAAGCGCCGGGATGATGCTGCCCCAGGGGATGGAGATGGCGCCTTCCTCGGCCTGGCCTGGGGCCAGGATTTCCACCGCGAGCAGCACGACTGCCAGAGTCAGTACGATCAGTGACACCACTCGGGGAAAGCTGTAGCCGTATGCCCCACCTGCCCAGGAGGCGGCTACCAGGCCAAGTGCAATGATCAGTGCGCCGAGGGCCACCTGACGCGGTTTAGTGAGCATCATGGTTGGCCTCCGGATGTACCTGGACTCGATGATCGGGCGTCGCATGCTGGCGGGTCTTGCGGGCCTGCCAACTGGCGTAGAGGCTGTAGGCCACCGACAGCAGGCACAGCGAGACCAGCAGGATATTGAGCCAGCCACCGAACATGTAACGCAGCATGCCGTCGCCGGCCTGGGCCAGCATCTGACTCTGCAGGAAGTTGGTTTCGGCAATAGGGCCGAGAATGATGCCGAGTACGATGGGCCCGGGGGTGAAGCCGTACTGCATGCCGAAGTACATCAGGGAGCCCATGGACATCATGATGATGACGTCGGAGAAGCTGTTCTGGACGCTGTAGGTGCCGAAGATGGCCAGCGTGGTCACCGCCGCCGCCATGATGTGGCGAGGAATCCGAATGACGTACTTGCCGATCCCGCTGATCCACAGCCCACACACCACCAGCAGAATCTGGCTGATCAGCAGTGCTCCCATGAAGGTCCAGGCGACCGAGGCATGCTGGGTGAACAGGTCTGGTCCGGGAAAGAGGCCTTGAATCAACAGGCCGCCGAGCAGCACCGCGGCGGTGGGGCTGCCCGGTATGCCAAGCGACAGCATGGGCACCAGTGACGCCCCGACCATGGCGTTGTTGGCACTTTCTGCAGCGATGATGCCCTCCGGCTCGCCCTTGCCGAAATTGTCCTTGTTGTGACTGAATTTCTTGCACTGGTCGTAGGCAATCAGCCCGGCAATCTGGCCACCGGCGCCGGGAATGATGCCGGACAGGCTGCCGATCACCAGCGCCTTGACCTTCTTCAGGTTGAAGATGATCGCCTTGATCACGGAGGTGGGTGCCATGTCGAAGCGTTCGCCGCCGTTGGCACCCTTGGCGCCCTCTACCATCTGCAGCACCTGGGGTATCGCAAACAGGCCGATCAGGGCCGGGATGATGGTGATGCCGCCCTGCAGGTGCTCGCTGAAGACGAAGCGTTCGGTGCCGGTCACCGGGTTGAAGCCGATCAGCGAGATCCAGACGCCGATCGCGCCGCCGAGCAAGCCCTTGAGTACCGAGGCGCTGCCCAGAGAGCCGATGACGGTGATGCCGAGGATGGCCGTCCAGAACAGCTCCGGGGGGCCAAACTTCAGCGCCACATTGACCAGGTAAGGGGTCAGGAAGATCAGCACCAGGACCCCCAGCACGCCCCCGACGGCGGAGCTGATAAAGCAGTAGTACAGCGCCTGGGTCGCCTTGCCGGCCTTGGCCATGGGGTGGCCATCCAGCATCGTTGCAATGTTGGCGGGCGCCCCGGGGATGTTGATCAGGATGGCGCTGACCGCGCCGCCGGCGACCGTCGAGGTATACAGAACGCCGAGCAGGATCAGCCCCGAGGTAGCGTCCATCTTGAAGGTGAAGGGGATCAGTAGCGCCACCGCCATCGTCGGACTGAGCCCCGGCGTCGCCCCCAGAATCAATCCGACGATCGTGCCGCCGATCAGGATAAGCAGGTTCCAGCCGCTGAGAACCTGCGGAAGGTAATGCAGTAGTTCCACCTTGAGCCTCCCGTGACGCCACAGGGGCGGGCGTCTGTTGTCGTTGTCATTCAGTTGGGATAAGCGCGTTTGCCTTTGGCGTGCTTTCTTTCACGGGCTTGATGGCGGTCGCATCAAGGTTGGTGAGCGTGTAGAGGGTCTGGATTAAGTCATTTAACAGATATACATGAGTTGTATGTCTAGAAGTCTCCCGCGGGGCTGTCAACGTATTTTTCCCTCCGAAATGCCGCTGCAATGCAGCAATGGCGGGCCTTTCAGCGGGTGCGGGTGTTCGGCAAAAGGCGCGTGATCGATCCTGCAGGCAAGGGTGCAAGGGGCGCGGATGGAGGGGCGGGCGAGCGGCGGGAGGCGCTGCAGGGGCTTGGCGGAGCAAACAGGGTGGCACGACGACGGTCTGTTTTTATAAAAAACGAACCGTAACGTATCAAATAATGAAATTCGTCTTGACCGGGCACGAATCGGCCGCTACCTTTGGATCAAGTTTCGTAAATCGGAACTTATGGTATCGAAAAGCTTGAGGCGACCGATCCGGAGCTGCTCAAGCCAAGACAAGGCCCGAGGCCCTGATGGCCGACGCCGCCAGCATCCGCTTTTGTTCCCTGGAGGAGCCCCATGAGTCACAACGACAACACCAACAAGCGCCAGGTCGTGAAGGGTAAGCAGAAGATGACGCCCTCCGAGGCCTTCGTCGAAACCCTCGTCGCCAATGACGTCACCGACATGTTCGGCATCATGGGCTCGGCCTTCATGGACGCCATGGACATCTTTGCCCCCGCCGGCATTCGTCTGATTCCGGTGGTGCACGAGCAGGGCGCGGCCCACATGGCCGACGGCTATGCCCGTGTTTCCGGCCGCCATGGTGTGGTCATCGGCCAGAATGGCCCCGGCATCTCCAACTGCGTGACCGGCATCGCGGCGGCCTACTGGGCCCACAGCCCGGTGGTGATGATCACCCCGGAAACCGGCACCACCGGTATCGGCCTGGGCGGCTTCCAGGAGTGCAACCAGCTGCCGATGTTCCAGGAGTTCACCAAGTATCAGGGCCACGTCACCCACCCGGCGCGCATGGCCGAGTACACCGGTCGCTGCTTCGAGCGGGCCATGTCGGAGATCGGTCCGACCCAGTTGAACATTCCGCGTGACTACTTCTACGGCGAGATCGAGGCCGAGATTCCCGAGCCGCGTCGCATCGACCGCGGCCCCGGTGGCGCTCAGTCACTGGACGAGGCGGCGGCCCTGCTGGCCGAGGCCAAGTTCCCGGTGATCGTTTCCGGTGGTGGCGTGGTCATGGCCGACGCGGTGGAAGAGTGCAAGGCCCTGGCCGAGCGCCTCGGCGCGCCGGTGGTCAACAGCTACCAGCACAATGACTCCTTCCCCGCCAGCCATCCGCAGTGGTGTGGTCCGCTGGGCTACCAGGGCTCCAAGGCCGGCATGAAGCTGATCTCCCAGGCCGACGTGGTGCTGGCGCTCGGCACCCGTCTCGGGCCCTTCGGTACCCTGCCGCAGCACGGCATGGACTACTGGCCGAAGGACGCCAAGATCATCCAGGTGGATGCCGACCACAAGATGCTCGGTCTGGTGAAGAAGATCTCTGTCGGCATCTGCGGCGACGCCAAGGCCGCCGCGGTCGAGCTGAGCCAGCGCCTCGAGGGTCGCGACCTGGCCTGCGACGCCTCCAAGGACGAGCGTCTTGCCAAGATCAAGGCCGAGAAGGACGCCTGGGAGAAGGAACTCGACGAGTGGACCCACGAGCGTGATCCGTTCAGCCTCGACGCCATCGAGGAAGCCAAGGACGAAAAGCCGTTCTCCGGCGGCGAGTACCTGCACCCGCGTCAGGTGCTGCGCGAACTCGAGAAGGCCATGCCGGAAGACGTGATGGTCTCCACCGATATCGGCAACATCAACTCGGTGGCCCACAGCTACCTGCGCTTCGAGAAGCCGCGCAGCTTCTTCGCCCCGATGAGCTTCGGCAACTGTGGTTACGCCTTGCCGACCATCATCGGTGCCAAGACCGCCGCGCCGCATCGTCCGGCCATCGCCTACGCCGGTGACGGTGCCTGGGGCATGAGCCTGATGGAGACCATGACCGCCGTGCGTCATGGCATCCCGGTCACCGCGGTGGTGTTCCACAACCGCCAGTGGGGCGCCGAGAAGAAGAACCAGGTCGACTTCTACAATCGCCGCTTCGTGGCCGGCGAGCTCGACAACGAGAGCTTCGCCGAGATCGGCCGCGCCATGGGTGCCGAGGGCATCACCGTGGACCGTCTGGAAGACGTGGGCCCGGCGCTGAAGAAGGCGGTGGACATGCAGATGAACGAAGGCAAGACCTGCATCATCGAGATCATGTGTACCCGCGAACTGGGCGACCCCTTCCGCCGTGACGCCCTGAAGAAGCCGGTGCGTCTCTTGGAGAAGTACCAGGACTACGTCTGATACCGGCGGCGAAGGACTCCCCTGTCTGACTCGCCACGCAAGACTCTCTCGTCCGGTATGACGACATTGCCCTGGCCTGGTGCCAGGGCTTTTTTCATTCGCCAGAGGGTTACAAAGAGCCCAGGCCGAGTGAAGGGATGGGCGGAGTCTCCGATAACAATGACCCCGGGAGAGCTGTTCCGATGAAAGCGCTCAATCATATACGCGACATGGCCCGCCAGGACCCCAGAC
>CEVO01029274.1_pt1 | contig 10273 bp, 12 predicted proteins | sample 531511 | NCBI WGS metagenome assembly CEVO01 (sample SAMEA2623907, study PRJEB7988) | marine metagenome | biome: marine biome (ENVO:00000447); feature: mesopelagic zone (ENVO:00000213); material: "saline water (ENVO:00002010), including plankton (ENVO:xxxxxxxx)" | depth 800 m | reverse complement strand
GGGTCTACAACAGGCTCTTCTTCGCCATGACCTGCAGGTTTTGAAGTAGCAGCGGACTCGGGAGAGTCAACAGGCTCAGAAGCAGCTTCTTGATTCTCTTCGCTACCTGCCACTATTTTCCGGCGTCCCGCATTATTTTTTCTTGAAGCTTAATGATGCCGTACAACAAGGCTTCTGGGCGCGGTGGACAGCCTGGAACATAGACGTCAACGGGAACGATGTGATCCACACCCATGACTACGGAGTAAGACCGGTAATAAGGCCCGCCGTTGGTGGCGCAGCTACCCATGGCTATCACCCACTTGGGTTCGGGCATCTGGTCGTATAGCAGGCGGATGGGGTCGGCCATCTTTTTTACCACTGTGCCGGATACGATCATCACGTCAGCCTGTCGGGGCGAAGGCCACGTGACCACGCCAAAGCGGTCGAAGTCATAGTGGGCCATATAAGTGGACATCATCTCAATAGCGCAGCAAGCCAAGCCGAAGGATAGTGTCCAGAGCGATGACTTTCTGGCCATGGCAAACAGTTGGTCGGTTGAGGCGGTGATGATCCCGGGCAGCTTTCCTCCCATGGCCTGATCATACAAACTAGGACCAGGCTGGTTGCCCGGTCCCACGATTATTTCTGCCATTCCAACACTCCTTTCTTCCAGGCGTAAATGATGGCGAAAAAGAGCACACCCAAGAACATCATCATGGCGTAGAAGGGAAGCACATTGGCCTGATTCACCTTCTCCTGCATGAAGATAACGGCCCATGGAAAAAGGAAGACCGCCTCAACATCGAAGATCAGGAACAGAATGGCGAAGATATAGAACCTGACGTTGATGTTGGACCAGGTATAGGGCGTAGGAGGAATACCACATTCGTAGGTGGTTAGCTTGGCCTCTGAATAGCGCCGGGCCGAGAGAAACCGGGAGGCGGAGAACATCCCGGCGATAGCCATAGTCGCAACTACCGCGGACAATGCCACCGCAGTCCAGTTTTGAGTGAACAGTTCAGCGCTAAATGTTTCGAGATTCATCGTCGGGGAAATACAGACCGCCGCAGTACAGATGGGGGGTCGGTGAGTTGGTTAACTTAGACTCGATTTGCGCCCGAAATATACCATCGGCGGGCGAACAGTGTCAACGAAATTCGCTGCCTGGACAGGACAAAAATCAGTTGCCTCCCATCGCCCTGAGTTGGGTTGAAGAGATGTCTTCCCGAAACTGTCTTTCCGGAATACCCTGAAACAGTCCCTCCAATCCTTCAGGAATGGGAACGTCGCTAAGGGTTTTGTATGCTCCTTGGTCTTCCCGCCCGGCCACGAGAAACCTGACCCCAGCGGCTAACATCTCCGCCAGAGCCATCATCATGGCATCCCGGTCGTCGCCGTAATAACGCTGGGCCACCAACCGAATAGCGGTGTCCCACCCCACAACAAAAGTTCGCCCTGGGAACAGTCTGGCCTTCTTGAAGAATGTCTCGGCCCTGGTCAATACGGCCGTCTCTCCGGCCGTGAATTGGGCCAACCTTTTCAGGATCTCTGATTCTTCCAGATCCGGTTTGTCCACGTTGGTTACCGACAGTTCGAATCCTACTTCGGAACCCGAAATATTCGCGGCGATCTGAGCAAGGCCGTGGTGGCCCTGATGTAGAGGGCTAAACGAGCCCGGAAGCAACGTGCCTGGAACCTCACCCTCCACAATCATCTTTCCGGCGCGAACTACGACCCAAGCCGCGTCTCCTAATACTAGTTGTTCCAATGGAGCGGGGTGTTCGGTTCGTTCAATTTCGAGGTTGTCTCCGGGAGTCAGCTTAAGCTCCAAGTCCGAATCCAAACCTGAAAGCAGCATCAGTGCATAGACCAAAAGGCGGCTGACCAGTTCTTCTTCGCCCGCCCGGTCTCGCAGGCCCTTGTGGAGATTCAATGAGTACAGAGTGTTGCCCTGTTGGTCCCAAGCCGAGACGTACGCCCGGTGTTCGCCGCGTTTCGGGCGGTCGGTGGCGATGGTGGCGGCGCATGCCAATCCCACCGGAGGCGAGTCGTCCTCTAGCTGGACTTTGGCTTTGCGAAAGGCGGCCTTGGCCATGTCCTTGGCGGTCTGGGCCGACGCCGATTGCTCCGGCTCGAATCCCAAGAATGCGTTCATGGATTCTCGGCCATAGGGCACCAGGGCCTCCAGAATCGTTCGGGAGGCGCCGGCCACGCCCAATAACCAGGCCACGGCCTGGGTACCGGCCCCCGAAACCGCCAGGACGGTTTTGTGGGGAGTAACGTGAATCTTTTCTATGTGTGGGCGGATTTCTTCCATGTTTGAGGGATACTCTCATCCTAACCTTCTCTCGTGCGCTGGAGAAGGAACTAAGTGTTTCCTCTTATTTCGGTTGCCAAGGAGTGTGGCCAATCTTGCCCATTGTGGCTCGAGATGTTGTTATCTCGGACGACTGTTTGGCCTCCCAGCGGTCCAGCCATTCCCGAGGTAATTCCCGCCGAGCGTCGCGCCACCAGAGCGGGTCGCCTTGTGCCAGCGTCTTGCCATCCAATACATCCGCCAGGAAACAGGTCATATCTCCGCCGTCCATGGCGTTGATCACCCGGCAGTCCAGATACCCGAAGCAGTCGGTCAACAAATGGGAGCCAGACGAACCGGCTTTAGTCCCAACACCTGCCAATTTGTCCCTTTCGCGGCCCGATACCAAGCCGAAATCTCCGATGAGATCCAGTTGATCCGGCCTCAGGAAATTCAGGGCAAACGCGCCGCTAGACAGCACCATATCGTGACTGAGGTTGGTTTTGTAGAGTTGAACAACCACCCTTGGGTGTTCTGGGACTATTGATGCGGCGGCGATGGCCACCGCGATCTGCACATTGTCCCTGCCCTGCCAATGGCTGGTGACCGCCGCCAGGGGCGACCAGAGCCTACCCATGATCGGCGCTACATCGGCATATTCCATGCTGGTCTTCCCGCCTTGTTCAGCCTCCATTCGGCCCGGAAAGTGTAGCACTCGAACTTGTTTGCCACCAAGCATCGGTTGAACACGCCCGCTGTGCGGACCTACCAGTCAGGAGAATGGTCCTCGGCGCCGTTGGTAGTTAACCGGCGTTGGTTACCGCCGTCGTCGTCCATGATGAATATCTCGCCGGGACCGTAAAGATGGGAAACGAAGACCATCCGGCCGCCGTTGGGGGACCAGGCCGGTTCAAGGTCGTCGGCCTCGTTGGTGGTCAATCGTAACTGCCGGGAGCCGTCCTCTTCCATTATGTATATCTCACCGTTGCCGTCGCGGAAGGACACAAAAGCAATTGTATTACTGTCAGGAGACCAGGCGGCGCCCAGGTCATCTTCCTCGTGTTGAGTCAGACGGGTCAGTTGAACATCGTCCTGCCAGGTGCCGTCTTTCAGTCGGCTGGCCAGATACAGGTCTGAATTACCATCCGTTACGCGGACAAATACGATGTGCTTCCCATCGGGAGACCAGCGGGGGTCGAAGTCGTTCTCTTCTGTCAGATGGACCAGGTTCACGCCGTCGGGGTTGCGTAGCCACAACCCACGCTCCTCGGAAGGCCCGCGCCGCGAAAAGGCGAGCCAAACGCCATCAGGAGACCAATCGCCAAGCATGTCGTCTGGATCCTTGGCCGTGATACGTATGGCTTTGCCGCTATCCATGGGCAACAGATACACTTCGGCGTTGCCGTCTCGGTGGGAGATGAATGCCAAATCTTCGCCGTTAGGAGACCAAAGGGGCGCTTCATCGTCGCCGGGTATATTAGTCAAACGTTCAACGAATTTCCCATTACGGTCAACTAGGTTTATCTCTAGATCCCCTGATCCGTCGGAGACGTAGGCAACCAGTTTGCCGTCTGGAGACCAGATGGGGTTTTGGTCCGAGCTCCGGTTGTCGGTTAAAGGAGTGGAGATGCCGGAGTCGGGGTCAATCACGAAAATCTCGGCGTCGCCGTCCACTTCAGAGACGAAAGTAATCAAGGCTGTGTCCGACCCACAGCCAATGACCAACGCCATCAATGCCAACGACGCAAGGGCGAGGGTTTTTACCAGTAGGCTACGTCTCATCCGCCCATCCACACAACGGGTAACTTTTCCGTTCCTGATTGATTATAGCCAACGCTCCCCAAGCACTGGCTTTGATGTGATAGCCGGATTGAGGGAAAACTGATTCAAACTCGGGACTCGATTAGATTGACCGCAAAGCTTGACACCACCTCAACCCCAGACTAGCATCTGCCCAAGCTGCGGCTCACCCGCACTCCACTCAAAATCTCAACGAGGCAGGCCATGAAAGCGTTACTCGGAGCCAACTTAATTGACGGTACCGGCGGACCAGTTCTGCAAGACTCGGCCGTATTGATAGATGGCGAACGGATCAAAGAGGTAGGCCCAAGAGCAGCCGTCCAGCTTCCCCCAGGCACGGAAGAGATTGAACTCAGCGGCCTTACTCTGCTTCCCGGCCTGATTGACACCCACGACCATCTGGCCCACAAGAACTACAGCTTGATGAGCAGGTGGGAGATTGAAGACCCCGCCTCCTTGCACCACCTGAAGACCGCCAAGGCGATAGAAGAATCTCTGGCAGCCGGCTACACCTGCATCCGCGACGCCGGTGGCCTGGACGCCGGGTTCAAACTTGCCGTAGATCAGGGGCTGATCAACGGCCCCAGACTGCTGACCTCCGTGGCCATCGTCTCCCCAACCGGTGGTATCGGCGACCGGGTTGCCGCATCCGGCCATCGGAGCACTTTCAACAGCGACCCAATGCACCCTGACGGCGTTGCCAACGGGCCTAATGACATTCGGGCCTTGGTCCGAGAATTGGTGCGCGTGGGCGCCGACGTGATCAAGTTCGCCACCACCGGAGGAGCTAGTTCCCGCTCTGGGCACGGACCTAAGGACATCGCCTTCGGCCCTGACGAAGTTAAGGCCTTGGTAGATGAGGCCCGGTCACAAGAGAAATACACAATGTGCCATGCAGTCGGCGGCCCTGGACTACGCATGTGCATCGAGGCTGGAGTCGGCTCAGTAGAACACGCCTGTTACCTGGCCGAAGACCCTGACCTAGCCAAAATGATGGCCGACAAAAATGTCTTTTTCACGCCCACATTCGAAGTCTACGAGTTCCACTCCACGATTAGCGCACCCCATATCATCGAACGGACCAAGCAGTTGATGCAGATTCATCAAGAGAGCCTGCACATGGCTGTTAGTGCCGGAGTGAAAGTTTCCGCAGGGACCGACGCCGGCGGATTCGTCCACGGCGACAACGCCCGGGAGATCGAATTGATGGTCGAGCGTGGCCTCACCAACATGCAGGCCATCCAGACCGCCACCGGCTGGGCGGCTGAGTGTGTCGGCCAAGAGAAGAATTTTGGTACCGTGAAGCCGGGACTGTACGCCGATTTCTTGGTGGTGGATGGAGACCCATTGAAGGACATCAACGCCATCCGGAACAAGGACGGCATCAAGATGGTCATGAAGGGCGGCATCGCCTACACCAACAACCTGCCCGTCGGAGAACCGCAGGCTGTTGGTGATTAATAGTTAACCGTTGGCAATCGAAAACGCATCGGCGTCAACAAGTTTTCTTGTATCATTGACAGATGCGTTTTCATGTCCTGACCCTGTTCCCGGACGCCTTTCGCGGCCACCTGGAATACAGCATGCTGGCCCTAGCCTTACAACGGGGCTTGGTGTCGGTCGATGTCACCGACATTCGCGACTACTCCCATGACCCGCACAACACGGCCGACGACTACCAGTTCGGCGGCGGCCACGGCATGATCATGAAACCCGAGCCGGTATTCGAAGCCACCAAGGCGGCGTTGTCGGGGTATTCTGAGGCGAACCGGGCTGAGATACCTATCATCTTGTTCACTCCCCAGGGCGAGATGCTGACCCAACAGGTGGTCAAAGAGTTGTCTCTGGCGCCGGCAGTGGCCATGATCTGCGCCCATTACGCGGGCATCGACAACCGGGTGCCAGATTTTCTGGCTACCAGGGAGATCAGCCTGGGAGATTTTGTCCTGACCGGCGGGGAGCTACCGGCCATGGCACTGATCGACGCCATGTCCCGCCTGGTGCCGGGGGTGATCGGCTCGCCTGAGAACGTGGCCGAGGACTCCATCACTTCTGGCCTGCTCCAACACCCGCTGTACACCCGACCAGCCGAATTCAACGGCATGGCGGCTCCCGAGATCCTACTGTCGGGCCACCACGCCAACATCGAAAGATGGCGGAGGGAGCAGTCGCTCCAGCGCACCCTGGAACGCCGGCCAGACCTGTTGGCGACAGCCGACCTTAACCAAGCAGACTTGAAGTACCTAAAAACATTGGGCTATCAGCCCCCAGAAATATCGGAGTAGAACTCCAACCACCATGGCCAAATCCGATTTCAGATTCATGACCAAGATCAGAGTCCGCTGGATGGAATGCGACGGACAGGGCATCGTCTACAACGGCGCCTATCTGGATTACCTGGAGATCGGGCAGGCCGAGTACTACCGCAACCTGGGCTTCGCCATCTATATCATCCCTCAGAGCGGTTACTTCGACTTCGTCGTGGTCAAGAGCACCCAAGAGTTCAAAGCACCGGCCAAAGTGGATGAGATCATCGAGCTACACGTCCGGGTGTCCAATATCGGCAACACCAGCCTCACGCTTAACTTGGAGATCTACGCCGAGGGCAGCGACCGGCTGCTCACTTCCATAGAGACGGTCTATGTGGGCTACGATACGGCGACTGAATCCACCAGACCGGTTCCTGATGCTATACGAGAACTGGTAACCCATTTCGAAGAAACGGGAGAGGTGCTGCCGATAGAGCAGTTTCCCGAACTGGCCGAAGCGACATCTTTCAATCAGAAGTAGCCAAGAACAGCCACGCGTTCCACGTTGACGAAATCCGTAATCCTGGCTAGACTACGAGGACTCCACGCGCGGCTGGCTGACTGCTGACCGCTGAGAGCTGACCGCTAACGATGGCCCGATTATTTGACCTCCACATCCACACGACCAAAGGCAGCAGCGACAGCAGCCTAACGCCGGAAGACCTGATCCTGGAAGCAGACCGTTTAGGCCTGCGCGGCCTCTGCCTCACCGAGCATTCCGGCCCTTGGGACCGTCATGAATTCAAGAAGTTCGCCAGCCTACACAAAGTCGTATTGATCCGCGCGATGGAGGTGGAGACCGACTACGGCCACATGCTGGCCTTCGGGCTGGACCGCTACCAGGCGGGATATAACAAAGCCGCTGAACTGCGCAAGGCCGCTACGGCAGCCGGCGGGTTCGTGGTCACCGCCCATCCCTTCCGTGGCGTTCTAAGCGGCAACGGCAACCGCGGCCGCGCGCTCATCTATCAGTCCATCCCCGACCCCCTACCCGAAACTCCTGAGGATGCCCTGGATCACCCCGTGTTCAAACTGGCCGACGCAATCGAGGTGGCCAACGGCGGTACTGTCGACCGGGAGAACGAATTCGCCATGCAAGTCGCTGAGTTATTGAAGATGCCTGTCACTGGTGGCAGCGATGCTCATTCAACCCACGGCCTGGGCAAGTTCTTGACCGAGTTCACCGATGAGGTCAACACCGAAGCCGAGTTCCTTAAAGCCCTCCACTCCAAGGAATTCCACCCGGTAACCGGCCTGCGCACAGGAAACCTCAAGCCCTACGTGGGTTAGCCACCCCTGACTTTGGTTGGCGGGCATCCCGCAATGCTTCCGCCTTATCCATACTGGTCTCCAACCGCCTTTCTTCCAGCATCTGGGTGTTCCTATCCTGGTTTAGAATCTATCCAATCCTCTTTAGGACGGGTAAGGCGTGACCCAATCAGGACAGACCGGTTGGAATTTCGCCGGCCGCCAAAGAGAATTGGCGGACTTGAAAGCCGCCTTGTATTCCGCCGTGGCCGGCCAAGGACAACTAGTGATGCTGGCCGGTGAACAGGCGGGGCACCCCGACAAGACGGCCGAATACAACGCCAAGGCCAATGCATCACGTAGCCGCAGATGAGGGCTTCGCGTCAGACTCCTAATCATCGAACCCTGATATACCAGAACTCGCCGTCCACAGTTCCAGGCTGAGTAAGGATGCATTCTCTATTTCGGAAGGAAGGATAGCGACCTGTATCACCTGTACCCGTATTGCATCAATGCAATTAACCTGATCTACCTAGATGACTTAATGAATCAGGCCGATCACCCGGCTTTGGCATATTCTCCCACTCACGAAATAATCAAAATAACTGAGTTGGGTAACGACACCGAACTTATCGCACCTAGCTGGGAAGAACGGTCTCCCCCTTTACTCTACCCGATCAATTACACAATGCGAAAATATTTCGATTACGTTCAACTCCACGGGTATATTCCTCGAAATTAAGAGCCACTGTCATCGCTCACGTCACCCAGTAATACCTAGCAGAGCCACTTGGCGTATGCCTTGTTCGCTATAGCCCCAGTTAATGATTCCCCATTTCCGAGACAACCGCCGTGACAGTCGTAAACGTTCTTGTATGAACTCCACTTCGTGATCTGACAACTCGCCCGCCCAACCGGGTATAAGCAGCCGCTCATCTCCGGTCCTATGCGGTATCAGATATAGCTGCATGGCCATCCCTTCCTCATGACCGAATATATCAGCAGGAAGTTTTATGGTCGTCAACCTATAGTCAGTTCCGATCTTGTCTCCCTTGTCTCTGTCGTCTCCATCAGTTTTCCGTCAGGCTCGAAGAGACATCAGAGACAAGGTTTTCGCTACTCTGAGAATAGATATCCACATACGTTTTATTGCGTTATTTCGGTCAATCTTCCCTTCCTCGATACATATCCCTTCGGCCCTCAAGTTGGGCTTAATACGGATAAGCCTTCCGCTCAGGTCATGTGGTCGCCAAGTACCTGCACCAGATTCGTGCCATGAGACTCTAGCCCGTCGCCGGGGAATCTCCTCGGGCGTTATTTACTGGTGCACTGCGAAGCTAAATCGGTGGTTCGATTGTGTCCACTGGCCCTGGATCCAACCCATCCGTTCGTATATTCAACAAACCGACGCGGAATCCCTCAATTTTCAGATGGGCCTGGGGCAAGGGACATATCTGAAATCATCCCCGAGGTTCGTGAAATACTGCCCAACATCGAGTCGGTTCCATTGCCCAATCTCCAACAAGCGCGTTTTCGCCTATTCGATTCAACCCCAATGAGGAACGCTAACACGAACATACAACTGAATATCGGCAACTCCGGCGCACTGGTTATCAAGAACACGGCAAAATTGCTCGGTGGAATGGTCCTCGTTGGGATGGTGGTAATGTCCACCTTGTACAGATCGATTTCGGCCGACAGCCCGTCCAAACTGCTACCTTCGTGACTCACGGACCCAACGAGATAGATATCGAATACCTGAATGCACTTGGCAACACCTTCTTGGTCAACGGACCTAACGTCATGGACATTGCATTCTTGAACAAATTTACCAACAGCGACTTCCGAGTCCACTACTACGACGCCCTACGCCCTTCGTCCAAGGGTAACGACTTCCGCGTCCATGACTACGATGCTCTGCAGCCCGCGGCCAAGGGCAACGACTTCCGCGTCCATGGCTACGACGCCTTGCAGCCTTCGACCAGCGCTTACGTCAACCTTGGTTCCAACGCCATCAATCTGACCGGCGACACAATTTACACAAGGTATGCACCCGATACTTCTGAATGGACTGGATAACCCGTCTCCTCATCTGGGTTGGCTCCACGTCCAAAGAGCCGCCTCCCCCAGTGGCGGCTCTTTTATTTCCATCCCAGCACTTACCTCATTTTGTGTCACATTAGGGTCGAACCATCGCAGCAACCGTGCTAAACTGCCCCAGTCATGGCTGTGCGTTCTACACCACCGAAATTGACCCAGCTTTGACAGACGATGTGTGAGGTTGTGACGGTAGTCAAATGGTGCTTTTCGATACGGACATCTCCCCTTTTGAACAGGTCAATGTGGCACTGGACCTGGAGACCACCGGCCTGGATTCCAACCGCCACCAGATACTTGAGGTCGGCGCCGTGCGCTTTCGCGGCGACGAGATCATTGAGACCTACCAAACACTGGTTAACCCGGGTGTCCCCATTCCTGAGTTCATCCAGCGTCTAACCCACATCTCCCCTCAACAGGTGAAACGGGCTCCCTTTTTCTCTTCAGTCGCCGCTGAGATTGAGGATTTTTTGGGAGCAGACCCGATAATCGGACACAACATCCAATTCGACATCGGGTTCCTGGCCAATAACGGCGTTAC
>CEVO01011023.1_pt1 | contig 10312 bp, 7 predicted proteins | sample 531511 | NCBI WGS metagenome assembly CEVO01 (sample SAMEA2623907, study PRJEB7988) | marine metagenome | biome: marine biome (ENVO:00000447); feature: mesopelagic zone (ENVO:00000213); material: "saline water (ENVO:00002010), including plankton (ENVO:xxxxxxxx)" | depth 800 m | reverse complement strand
ACCCGCCCCATCCAGGCGTTGGGTACCACGTAGCCGAGCGCCTCGACGCCCATTTCGTCGGCACGCAGGCGCGTCGCACCAAGGCGCCCCTTTTCGCTGACATGGATCAGCGAGATCGCGCTGGCCTTCGCGGCCATGGCCGACCACACCCCGAGGCGCGAAAAGTGCGCGGCGGACCCCGCCGCAATGGCGCTGGCGCGGGCGTCGAAGCTTGGCTGCCAGGCGTCGTCTTCTCCCGCCGAAGGCGCCGCTTCCTGCGGAGACGGTGCGAGCGGTGCCATCGGTGCGGCCTCGACCACCGCGACGTTGAGGCCGGAATGTTCGATCAATTCCGCCAAGGCCGCCCCCAGGCTCGCCCCCACCAGCCCCCCGCCGATGATCGCCACGTCGACCCGCTCGACCGTATGGCCACCTTCCTGGCAAGACGCCTGAGGGGCGTTCGCTGAAAGGCGGCTTGCCGTTGGTTCCACAGTGCTCTCGGGGGTGTCTTGCGGCATTACTGTATTCCTGTAATAACTTTACGTAATCAAACATTTATTAGCGTGCTAGTTGGCTATAAAACCACCAACTGCCCTGGCGAAACAGCACCCTGATTTATACCTCAACCACCAGCATCCCTCCCTTACAGGACTTGCTACAAGACACTCTTCTGGAAAATTGGCGCACCCATGTGCGCGGTAATCCGACGATCATCCGGTCCACGACTACCCGATCCACGACTACCCGGTCGTCGACCAGCGGCGACGCCCCGGGCGGCGGCGAGAAGCGTCCACCACACCAGAGGCACGCACCGATGAAAAAGCTGTGATCGCCGAGAAAGGCATGATCGCCAAGGATAGGTAAGCGGCCGATTGGCCGGCGACTCGAGCCCAGAAGTGCGCTGCCGGATCGATCACACCATCCAGCATAGCAGGCTCTGGCGACGGGAAAAGGAGGGAAAAATCCCGAACTTTGCAGGCATCGTTCGGGACTTTGGCAAGCGTCAGTGGGTGGTGGGGGGCGTCTCGTCGACCTGCTCGACCTGCGGGGTGCCAGGGTGCTGTTCGGTATAGAGCAGCATCGCCGCCATGCGGGCGTGTTCGGTCAGGGCAAAGAGGTCGTTTTCGTTCTCGGCGCTGTCGTCGATATCGGTCTCGATGGCGGCCAAACCCGCGAGATCCTCGATGGCCTCCCTGAGCGGCTCGGACCACTTCTTTCTGGGCGCGTCGCCTGCATCCTCCACCACTTCGAGAAAGCCGAGGGTCCATTCCTTGAGGCCCTGGGCACGCTCGGCCAGCGAGAACATCTCGTCAGGCAGCAGCGGTTCGAAGTTCAGCTCAGTGCTGGCCAGGGCGTCCAGGGTCTGGCGGCGCCAGCCGAGCAGGCGTTCGGCGCTGGGCTCGTCTCTGGGCTGGTCGACCCCGAGGGTCAGGCAGACCTCCTCGAGCCAGGCCTCGGCGGTGAGGTCGTGCAGGCCGAGTGCCGCGCACAGGCGCCCGTCGAGAAAGGCCGGCGACTGCATGCTGCCATGCAGCAAAAAGGTGTCGGCGATGGTGGAGAAGTCCTGGCGTTCGTTGATCAAAGACATGATGATATCCGCTGAAGAAGAGGTTCAGGGTGGCAATACCGCGGCGCCCCCGGGGTGACCAGAAGCCGCTTGCCCATGGCATCGGCAAGCGCCGTCGGTGATCCCGTCTTGAGGTGTCGCGTTGACCCCCCGCTGAAGGCTCTCTTATAGTGACTCGCAATCGATCCCCGATGGTAACGCATCCTGCCCGTTCGGCGCTGCGTTAGCCAAGGCCCGCCCCGGAGCCAGGCCCATGAATGACACCAAGCGGCATACCACTGACATTACGCTGCTAGAACGCCCCTACACCATCGCCTGTGCCCCCGAGGAGCAGGAGGGACTGGAGCGTGCTGCCCGCTATCTGGACCAGGCCATGCAGGGGATCCACGCCCAGGGCAAGGTGGTGGATCGGGAGAAGATCGCCATCATGGCTGCACTCAATCTGGCCCACGAACTGCTGGGCCTGCGTGACGAGAAGCGAGCAGGCGAAGCCAGCCTGAGCGAGCTGAACACCCGCCTGGAGCAGGCGCTCGCCAAGGCGCCGAGTCGCGATTCCGACGTCTGATCAAGGCTGATCAGGGCTTTCGGTACCTGAGCCCGCATCACGTCCCGTACCGCCCCGGTGGTCCGCGCCCCGCCTCATCTGCGAGAGCCGTGCCAGCATCTCATCCCCTTGCTGGTGTCTCACGACCAGCGCGCCTGGTCGACACTGCCTCCCCAAGCACTCGAAGGCATCTTCACTTTGGCGCCAGGCCCCGGTCTGGTAGCATGGAGGAGTTCCCTGGGGTGTGCGCCAGTCGTTACAGTCCCTCGAGCCTATGCGCAGTACCCAGGGGGCCAAATGCTAGCCGGGCCCGTGTGCAAGTCCGTGCGACGGAAAGCCTGACGGCTCGGCTGCGGCCACCCACCTTGAACCTATGGGTTCAAGGGCCAGAACGACAGCGGCACTCTGGGGAACCTCGAATGAACGATCTGCGCTCTTCCATTGACGCACAGATGACGCTCGGACACTTGTCACGTACCGAGCTGCGGCGCGAACTGCGACGCCGCCGCCGGGCCCTGAGCCCGCGCCAGCAGCAGGCCGCCAGCCAGTCACTATTGGCTCGCCTGCGTCGCCTTCCTGAACTGCTGAGTGCCCGTCGCGTGGCGCTCTACCTACCCAATGACGGGGAGATCGATCCTCGCCCCCTGCTCGACTGGCTACGCCAGCGGCGCGCCCAGGCCTATCTTCCGGTACTGCGCCCCCTGAGCGACAATCGCCTGTGGTTCGTCCGCTACGACGAGCACACCCCCATGGTCGCCAATCGCTTCGGCATCAGCGAACCCTGCAGCCGTCACGGCGCCCATCCGTCGCGTCGTCTGCCGTCCTGGGCGCTGGACGCCATCCTTCTACCGCTGGTGGGCTTCGACGACGCCGGCCAGCGCCTGGGCATGGGTGGAGGCTTCTACGATCGCACCCTGGCCTTCGCCCATCCCGACAGCGGGCAGGGCGGCCCCAGGCCACGCCTGATCGGCCTGGCCCATGACGTCCAGCGCGTCGAACGCCTGCCGGTGGCCTCCTGGGACGTGCCGCTGAACGCCATCGTCAGTGATCAAAGAGTGATCCGCCCTGCCTGAAACGCCTCCGGCCGCCCCTGAGGGCGGCCGGAGTTGGATCTATGCCGATGTCGTGACCATGGTGCCTGGTGCGTCAACCTCCCACCAGCGCCTGGGCGTAGCCGGTTGCCACGACTCCCAGGCCGAACACCAGCACCAGTGACATGATCAGATCGGGCTTGCGTTTCATTCCTGACTCCCTTCATACGGCCGCTTGCCGTATTGTCTTGATGTTGTGGTCAAAGCGACTGACTCAGACTATAGGGTGATCACCCATGTATGGCAATCATCACGCTTCCACGATGAAACCCGCCAGCCAGGCGTCATCATGCCCAGCAAGTAAGTCAGCGCTTGCGCGCGCAGGATACGCCGCTTTGCCTCGACTTCCAAGACGTCATCCCGCCATGGCTATGCCATGAACAGTTGGTAGGCGGGATTGTCACTTTCCTTCCAATAGCGATAGCCAATGGCGTCAAAATGTTCCTCGACGTGGGAACGATCCCCGTTGGGAATCTGCATGCCGACCAGCACCCGACCATAGGCAGCGCCGTGGTTACGGTAGTGAAACAGCGAGATATTCCAGTCCTGGGGCAGGTGGGTCAGGAAGTTCATCAGCGCGCCGGGGCGCTCGGGAAACTCGAAGCGATAGACTTCTTCGGTGAACTCGGTACGGGGCCGGCCGCCGCCCAGATGACGGATATGCAGCTTGGCCAGTTCGTTGTCGGTCAGATCCTCGACCGGGTAGCCCGCCTCGATCAGCTTGCCGATCAGCGCCTGGCGATCCTCGCCGCCCGGCTTGACCTGTATGCCGACGAAGATGTGGGCCTGGTCGACATCGGCGTAGCGATAGTTGAATTCGGTGACCATGCGCTTGCCGATGGTGCGGCAGAACTTCTTGAAGCTGCCTGGACGCTCGGGAATGGTCACCGCCAGGATCGCCTCGCGCTGTTCGCCGAGTTCGGTACGCTCGGCGATATGCTGGAGCCGATCGAAGTTGGTGTTGGCGCCGGAGTTGATGCATATCAGGGTCTGGCCCTCGGCCCCGGTCTCCTGGATGTACTTCTTGAGACCGGCCAGCGACAGCGCACCGGAGGTCTCGGACACCGCCCGGGTATCCTCGAAGATATCCTTCACCGCCGCACACATCTCGTCGGTGTTGACGGTGATCACCTGGTCCACCAGGTCCCGCATCAGGGAAAAGGGAATCTCGCCGATCTGCGCCACCGCCACGCCCTCGGCGAACACCCCGACCTGTTCAAGGATGACCCTTTCACCGGCCTCCAGTGCGGCCTTCAGGCAGGCGCTGTCCTCGGCTTCCACCCCGATCACCTTGATCTCCGGGCGCAGGTACTTGATGTAGGCCGCCATGCCGGCGATCAGGCCACCACCGCCCACCGGAATAAACACCGCATCGATGGGGCCGCTGTGCTGACGCAGGATCTCCATGGCCACGGTGCCCTGTCCGGCGACCACATCGATATCGTCAAACGGCGGGATATAGGTGTAGCCGTGGGCCTCGACCAGCTCCTGGGCGTGCTCTGCGGCGGCGGCGAAGGCGTCGCCCTTGAGGATGACCTTGGCGCCCCAGCCGCGTACCGCAGCCACCTTGATCTCCGGGGTGATGCGAGGCATCACGATCACCGCCTTGACGCCCATCTGCTTGGCCGCCAGCGCCAGGCCCTGGGCATGGTTCCCGGCGGAGGCGGCGATCACACCCTTGGCTTTCTGCTCATCGGTCAGGTGGGCCATGCGATTGTAGGCACCGCGCACCTTGAAGGAGTGCACCGGCTGAAGGTCTTCACGCTTGATCAGAATCTGATTGTTGAACCGTCGCGACAGCATGGGCGCAGGTGAGATCGGCGTTTCTCGGGCGGCTTCGTAGACCCGGGCCTGGAGAATCTTCTTGACGGTAGCTTCGAGCATTCTGGTATCCAGCGTGAGGGAGGCGGGCAAAACCCCTATTGTTAGCATCGCCTCACGCCCAACGTCCAGCGCCAGCCACCCCAGGCAGACATTGCTTGCCTCAGTGCCGAGCTGCCGCGACCGCGATGAAGGCGGAAACGGGCGGAGCCCAGGCACCACAGTGACACGCCAGACAGCGTTTCTTCCGTCTTTCGCGATGCCCTATAATGGCCGCAGCTTTTCTCTTCTCACGCTCCCCATCGCAGGTATTCCATGACCCAGGACGAACTCAAGGACGCCGTCGCTGCCGCCGCCATCGACGAGGTCCGCCCGATGCTCGGCCGTGACATCGTGATCGGTGTCGGTACCGGCTCCACCGCCAACTGCTTCATCGACCGCCTGGCAGAGCTGCGCGGGGACTTCCGCGGAGCGGTGGCCAGCAGCGAGGCCAGCGCCCAACGATTGAAGGGGCACGGCATCGACGTCTACGAGCTCAATGAAGTCGGCACCATGCCGGTCTACGTCGACGGCGCCGACGAAGTGAACGCTCACCTACAGATGATCAAGGGTGGCGGTGCCGCGCTGACCCGGGAGAAGATCGTGGCGGCCTGCTGCAAGACCTTCATCTGCATCGCCGACGCCTCCAAGCGGGTCGAGCGCCTGGGCGACTTCCCGCTGCCCATCGAGGTGATTCCCATGGCCCGCTCCTACGTCGCCCGGGAACTGGTCAAGCTTGGCGCCGATCCGGTCTACCGCGAGGGCGTGGTCACCGACAACGGTAATCAGATCATCGACTGCTACGGCCTCGACATCGATGACCCCGTCGCCCTGGAGACCCGCATCAACGCGATCGTCGGAGTGGTGACCAACGGCCTGTTCGCCGCTCGTCCGGCGGACATCCTGCTGATCGGCGGCGCCGACGGCATCAGCCGGCATCTTCCTGCCTGAGCCTTGCTGGCTTCCCCGCCCGTCCACGTCATCTCACTTGTGCACGTGGGCGGGCTGTCAGCCCCGGCCTCCCGGGTCGAGCCTTGCTTCTTGCTTCTTATTGTCTGTCCCCTCTTTAATTGTCAGGTCCCGGATGATTAATCCCCTAATGAAGCCTGGGTCGACGTCTTCGCTTCCAGGGGCCCGCGTCGCATTTTTCAGAAATGACCGGCTTGTAGCGAACATTCTTTGCACGCCCGCCAAACAGCACCCTTCGCGTCTCGCCTTCACTTCTTGTACGCCCGTCCTGACGACATGCCTTGACGTGAATTTTGAGCAAAGAAGGTAAAAGGGTCATTTCGACTACGTGAAAAACGCGTGAAACACCTCTTGCGTAAAAATCCTATCCAGCAACTATCTACAAAGTAGCACAGAACAAAAACACAAAATCTACCTAAAAAACATCATGCTTAATAAATAGAAAACACAGTAAAAACAACAGGAAAAGAATACGACGACTGACTTTAGCTTTAATTTTCTCACAGAACATTAAATGCTTTTTTGCTTAGTTGGTCATCATGTACCTTCGGGCATTGTGTCGCTTTCACGGCGACAAATATGGTGCTTCACATGGGTCCGGGAAATTTGACGAAGCGTATCGAGCCTGACAGTGACCGCTTCGTTAACGGCATAAGACAAGCAACATTCTACTTCGTCCAGACCGTCCCCGAACGCCACCTTCGAAGACCATCTGGGGGAACCAGGCAATGTCAGCGACCATCCTTGTCACCGGTGGAGCAGGTTTTATTGGCTCCCACAGCGTCGACCAGTTGCTATCGGAAGGACACCATGTGCGTGTCCTGGACAACTTTTCCAGTGGCAAGCGGCACAATCTGCCGGAGCATCCCCGCCTCGAGATAGTAGCCGGTGATGTACGCAACCGGGCCGATGTGGAGCGTGCCATGGATGGCGTCGAGCGCTGTCTGCACCTCGCCGCTCAGGTGTCAGTGGCACGGTCCGTCAGCCACCCCGACGAGTCGGCTCAGCACAATGTCATGGGGACGCTACAAGTGCTCCACGCTGCCTGCCTGCATGGGCTGTCACGGGTGGTCTACGCCTCGTCTGCGGCGGTCTATGGCACCCCCGAATCCCTGCCGCTGAACGAGGGAGCAAGACTCCGTCCGCTGTCCCCTTACGGCCTCGAAAAGTGGATCAACGAGCGCTACGCCAGCCTCCAACACCAGCTCCACGGGCTCTCATCGTTAGGTTTTCGCTACTTCAACGTCTATGGTCCGCGCCAGGATCCCCAGTCTCCTTACGCCGGTGTCATCGCGCTGTTCGTCGATGCCCTGCGTCACAACCACGCCCCCACGATCTTTGGCGATGGCGGCCAGACCCGCGATTTCGTCTTCGTGGCTGACGTCGCGCGAATGAATGCCCGCGCGCTGTTCAGCGATCACCAGGGGGTCTGCAACCTTGCCACAGGCAAGGCCTCGTCACTTATGGATCTGATTGCGGCTCTGAACACACTGCTGGAAAGCCAGCAGGTTCCCCGCTTTGCCCCCCCTCGCAGCGAGGATATTCGCCATTCCCTGGGCGCCACCGCTCGTCTGCATAAATGGTTCGGCCTTACGGAGCCGCGCTCGCTGGAAGACGGCCTGAAGGCCTTGATCGAGCACGACGCACGCTTGACTGCACAGGGGCCTCAGGAGGGCCAGATGGCATGAGCGGTACCCGAACTTCGGCTGGATTCCGCCATGCCTGTACCTGGGTGGCGGCTCTGGTCACGTCATTGCTGGGGCTGGCCGCCCAGGCAGACACCCAGCCCAGCGTCGCCTTCTACTACGAAGCCAGTCCACCCGTGGAACTGCTCGACCAGTTCGATTGGGTGGTGGTGGACGCCGACGCTGTCACCGAACGCGAACACAGAGGTCTGTCGGCACGTGGTGCCGAGGTCTTCGCCTACCTGAGTGTGGGCGAGTGGGACGCCGGCTGGCCCACAGGCACCCAGGCCCCCCAGGCGGCGCTGGTCGGGAAGAACCCCGACTGGGACACCCGTATCGCCGACCTGAGCAACGAGGGCTGGCGTAACCATCTCCTGGACCAGCGTGTCGAGGTGCTGATCGATGCCGGCTACGATGGTCTTTTCCTGGATACCCTGGACAGCTACCGGCGGTTTGCGCCGGATGGCCCAGCCGCCCAGACTCAGCAACTGGCACTGGTATCACTGATCGACGAGATCCATCGACGTCATCCGCACCTCAAGCTGCTGCTCAACCGGGGCTTCGAGGTGCTCGACCAGGTCCATGACAAGATCGCCGGTGTCGCCGCCGAGTCCCTGTTCCGCGAGTGGATACCTGCCACCGGCGTCTACGGTGGCGTCACTCCCTCCCGTCAGCAGTGGCTTCAGCAGCAGTTTGAGCGTGTTCGTGGTTATGGTCTTCCGGCGATTGCCATCGACTATGTCCCCGCTGAGGACCGAGCACTGGCGCGTCAGACCGCTCGGCGCATCCTCGATGCCGGCGTGATTCCGTGGGTCACGACGCCCGGTCTCGACCAGATCGGCGTCGGCCTGATCGAGCCGATCCCCAGAAGGATCCTGATCTTCTATGACGCCGATACTGCCGAAAATGGCGACATCAGCAACCTGGACGCCTTTCGTTACCTGACGCCCATCCTCGACTACCTCGGCTACTCGGCAGAGTATCGAGACATCGGCACCCCTCCTCCCCCCGGTACCATGCATGGTCGCTACGCCGCCATCCTGAGCTGGTTTCCCTCCCCGCCAGAGCGCGACACGACCGTCTTTTCCTCCTGGCTGTCCTCCCAGGTCTCGTCGGGCGCTCGGCTGATCCTGATGGGCGATCAAGGGATCGACTTCTCTCAGGGACTGGGGCAGCAACTCGGCATCATCAACGTCGAAAGGATCGATGCCACCAGTCTGACGATTCACCACCACGATACGCTGGTCGGCTTCGAGGGCATGCCGGAAGGGCCGGGCATCTATCCCGCCGGCTATCGTCTGCTGACCGATACCAACACCGCCCACCTGATCCTGGCCGACCGCAACGGTATCGAACTGTCACCGGTGGTCACAGGGCCCTGGGGCGGGGTGGCGCTGAGCCCCTGGCTGTTTCAGGAGGCGAGCGACAGCCAGCAACGCTGGATCCTCGATCCCTTTGCCTTCATTGCCAAGAGCCTCGGCATGGAGGATTTCCCGATCCCCGATGCCACCACGGAGAACGGCTCACGCCTGTGGCTTACCCATATCGACGGTGATGCCTTTATCAGCCGCGGTGAATGGCCAGGGGCCCCCTTCACCGGCGAAGTGATGCTCGACCGGATCCTCAAGCGCTACCAAGTGCCCACCACGGTTTCCATCATCGAGGGAGAATTCGGCGAAGGCGGCACCCATCCGGAACTGAGAACGCAACTGGAGCCCCTGGCGCGGGAAATCTTTGCCCTGCCCTGGGTCGAGATCGCCAGCCATACCTACAGCCACCCCTTCGACTGGCTCGATCTCAAGGAAGGCGAACTTGCCGGCCAAGGCCGAACGCCGGCGGGCTTTCCCTTCAATATGCCACTGGACGGCTATCACTTCTCGCTGGAGCGTGAAGTCGCAGGCTCCACCGCCTATATCAATCGTGATCTCGCCCCCCCGGGCAAGAAGGTCACGACGATCCTGTGGAGTGGCGACGCCGTGCCGCCCGAGAAGGCCCTGGCGATCAGCGAACGCCTGGGACTGGCCAACCTCAACGGCGGCAACACCCATATCACTCGCGACAACCCCTCTCTGACCCAGGTATCGCCGATGCTCAGACCCATCGGACGCTACCTGCAGGTGCTTGCGCCCGAGATCAACGAAAACGTCTACACCGATCACATGACCACGCCCAAGTGGGGGTACCGGCGGGTACTCGAGACCTTCGAACTGACCGACCTGCCGCGGCGGCTGAAACCCATCAATATCTACTACCACTTCTACAGCGCGGCGTACCCCGCTTCGCTGCGCGCCCTGGAAGAGGTCTACGACGCCGTACAGGAGCAGGACACCCTGCCGCTCTACGCCAGCACCTACAGCGACATCGCCACCCACTGGTACGACCTGGGCGTCGCCCGCCGACTGGACGGCGCCTGGCAGATTACCGGCGGCTCGAGCCTGCGCACCCTGCGCTTGCCCGCGTCCCTTGGCTGGCCTGACCTGGGGCGCTCCACCGGGGTCGTCAGCGTCACCGACATCGAGCAGGGGCGCTACCTGTCGCTGGACGGGCAACAGCGCCAGATCCTGTGGCTTGGTCAAGCATCCCCCCGACTGCCCCGCCTGCGTCGTGCCAATGGGCG
>CEVO01003262.1_pt1 | contig 10350 bp, 6 predicted proteins | sample 531511 | NCBI WGS metagenome assembly CEVO01 (sample SAMEA2623907, study PRJEB7988) | marine metagenome | biome: marine biome (ENVO:00000447); feature: mesopelagic zone (ENVO:00000213); material: "saline water (ENVO:00002010), including plankton (ENVO:xxxxxxxx)" | depth 800 m | reverse complement strand
ATAAGTTGCTTGAATATTTGTGGAGATTGAGGAAGAGCATAATAGTGCTCAGGATGCATTCTAGAAGGAACAACAAAATCTCTAGCTCCTTCTGGAGTAGATTTTATTAAATAAGGTGTTTCAATATCAAGAAAACCATTATCAGATAAATAATTTCGCACTTCTAATGAAAGCTTATTTCTAAAAATCAAATTTGCTTTAATTGGTTCTCTCCTAAGATCAAGATATCTAAACTTCATTCTTAATTCATCACCTCCATCTGTTTGATCTTCTAATGTAAATGGTGGTGTAATTGAAGTGTTTAAAATTTTAAAATTTGAAACTAATACTTCAATTTCTCCTGTGCTTATATTTTTATTAAAGTCTTTTCTTTTTATAACTTTTCCATCAACTTCAATAACAAATTCTCTGCCTAGCTTATTTGCAGCTTCAAAAACTGATGCGTCTGTTCTTTCTTTATCAAAAACTAGTTGAGTGATTCCATATCTATCTCTTAGGTCAATCCATATAATGAAACCTTTTGTTCGAATTTTATTAACCCATCCTGAAAGCTTAACTTCTTGATCAACAAAACCTGAGTTTAACTCACCACAATTGTTTGTTCTATACATATTAAATTATTATAAATATAACTAGATATTCTTAAGTTTTAACTTTAGACAATGAACTATGTAGTATATAGATGGGACAACAATTAGAGTAAGGAAAGTCGCAAAGGATAATCCAAATATCACAGTCCATGCAAGAGGACCCCAAAATATAACATTATCTCCTCCAAAATAAATATTAGGATCCCATGATCCAAATAGACTAAAGAAATCAATATTTAGTCCAGTGGCTAGAGGTATTAGACCAAAAATAGTTGTGATTGCTGTTAATAAAACTGGTTTTAATCTTGCTCCACCAGCTTGAACTACAAGAATAAAAGCTGTTTCCTTATCTAATAAAGTGTTTTTAGATAGATTTAAATCCAGTTTTTTTCTATCAAACAGTAGTTGAGTATAGTCTAGAAGAACAACAGCATTATTAACTATTACACCTGCTAGTGAAATTATTCCAAGCATTGTCATAAGAATACTAAACTTCATATTAAATATTACTATGCCTAAAAGAACTCCTGTAAAACTTAATATTATTGAAATTAAAACAATCATAGGTTTTGATATTGAACTGAATTGAAAAACAAGTAATAAAACAATAAAACCTAATGCAGTAATTAATGCTCTTGATAAAAAAGATTGATTCTCAGCTTGCTCTTCAATTTCTCCAGTAAATCTATAGTTAACACCCTCAGATGTTTCATATCCAGTTAGTGCAATTATTATATTATTTACTACCTGCTGAGCATTAGACCCAGCTAAAATAGATGAATATAATGTTACAACCCTTTCAAGATCAATATGTTTAATTGCATTAAATGAAGTAGTATTTTTTTTATCAACTACAGAAGCAATTGGAATCTCTTTTATTTTTCCATTAGACTGATCTTTAAAAACAATATTTTGGTTTATTAATGCATTAATATCATTTTTATATTCTTCACTGAAACGGACATTTATATCGTAATCCTCTCCTTTTTCTTTATAGACTCCCGCTTTTGTGCCAATAATTGAATTTCTTAAAGTTTGTCCAACTAAACCGGTTGGAATACCAAGCTCGCCAGCTTTTTCTCTGTCTACTAAAAACTCAATTCCTGGTTTACTTTTTGTGACATTTATTTTTAATTGCTCGATTCCTTCAATGTTCTCTTCATTCAAGAAATTTCTCATTGATATAGCTGATTCTACAAGTTCCCCATAGTCTTCCCCATAGAGTTCAATATTAACTGGATACCCTGTTGGTGGCCCTTCTTGAGTTTTTTCAACAGAAATTGCTATTCCAGGAAATTTTTCTAAAAGTTGAACCTGTATATCTTTTCTTAAATCCTCACTGGAGAGTCCTCTTCTGTATTTGAATTCTCTAGCAGTTAAAGTAATTAAAGCTTTATGTGGGATTTCCCCTGTACCTCCAGCAGCTGTTAGTGGGTTACCAGCACCTTCTCCTACTTGAGCTATTGAAGATTCTATCATAAAATTATAACCAGAATCTAGATATTTATCATCATTAACAACCTTATAAATTTCATCTTCAATTAATATAGAAGTACTATTTGTTTTATTAATATCAGTTCCTTCAGGATATTCTACATAAACTAATATCTGTCTTGGCTCATTATCAGGAAAGAATTCTACTATAGGAGGAAAAATATTTAATAATAGTAATGAGAAAAATAACATTAAAACAGTTCCCCCTAAGAAAAGATATGGTTTTATACCTGATAGCGCATACTTTAAAAACCTATCATATAAATTTTCAAGTTTAACTAGAAATGTATTTTGAAAATTTAATGCAAGCTCTTTAATTAGATATTTATATAACCAAAACAACCCGCAAATAAATATTAATAAAGATCCAATTGCTCTTGTGTCTTTGAATATCACAAATACTAATGCAAATCCACCTAAAATATATGTCATCCTGATTAAATTTCTTCTGCTAATCTCTTTCTCACTAAGATCCATAAAACTTGATACTAGCATGGAATTAAAAAATATTGCAACAATCAATGATGAACCTAGAATTGCGGATAATGTTATTGGGAAATAAATCATGAATTCACCTATCATTCCCGGCCATCCACCTAGGGGAATAAATGCTGCTATTGTAGTTGCAGTTGATACTATAATTGGCATAGCAACTTCTCCTACTCCAGCTTTTGCAGCTTGAATTCTTGACATCCCTTCTTTTGCCATTAGTCTGTATATGTTCTCTACAACAACTATCCCGTTATCAACCAATAGACCTAATCCCATAACAAGACCAAATAAAACCATCCTATTTAATGTAAATCCAAAGTAAGAGAGAATCATTAAAGACATAAACATTGACATTGGTATTGCAAACCCTACAAAAAGAGCATTTCTAAGTCCTAAGAAAAATGTTAAGACAGTGACAACTAAAATGATTCCAAAAATTAAATTATTCATTAAATCATTTACAGCATTAATTGTATAATCAGATTGATCATTTTGAATTATTACTTGAAGGCTTTTTGGAAAGACTTTTTCTTGAGCTTCACTAATTATCTCTTGAATTGAATTTGATGCAAAAATTGCATTTTCTCCTCCTCTTTTAATAACCTCAAGCATTACTGTTTTCTCTTCGAATGATCTGGTAAAAGAAGTAGCTTCTTTTTCCCTGAAAGATACTTTTGCAACATCCTCAAGATAGACTGGACCATTATCTCGGTTTACAATAAACTTTCTTAATTTTTCAGGGTCATTAACTTCACCAATTACTTTAAGATTTCTTCTTTGGCCATCAGTAATTAAGCTACCCGCAGAGATGGTTATATTTTCAGCAGAAATAGCATCAATAATATTTTTAAAGCTTGTTCTTGAAGCTGCCATTCTATATGGATCTACAGCAACTTCAACTTCGAAAGTTTGTATCCCCCGTATTTCTACTGTTTTGATTTGAGGTAATTGTTCAATTCTTTTTTCTAGATACTCAGCATAATTTTTGAAATCCTCAACAGGAAAATCTCCAACCATACTAATATTAAGAACAGGATATCTTTCTGCTACATCAAATTCAAAAATACTAGGATCTATTTTTGCATTATTATATATTGGCCAATCTGCTTTAACAATTACATTGTCTACTAAATCTTTAGTTCTTTGTCTAGCCAGCTCAGTAGTTATATCATCATCAAATTCAATACTTATTACAGAAATTCCTTCACTAGAACTTGATTTTATTTCATTTAAATCTTTAACACCTCGTAATTCTTCTTCAAGAGGGTCAGTTATTAGTTTCTCAATTTCTTCAGCAGTATTACCTGGGAATATTGTTGTTACAAAAATATTAGTTGAATTAACTTCAGGAAAAAGTTCTCTAGGCATAGTTTTATATGCAGTAATCCCTGATAATAAGAATAATACCATTATGACATAAATAATAGTTTTATTATTTATTGCCCAGCTGGAAAGAAAGAACTCTTTATTTTTTACATTCATTATACCAACTTATTCTATACCTCTAACTCTTTGATTATCTTCAACATTATTAGCACCTTCAAGAACTATAACATCTCCTAAAGATAACCCGGTGGTTATCTCAATTTCTTCATTATAACTATTCCCTATTTCCACAAAACTTTTGACTGTTAGAAAAATGTCTTTTTTATCAGTTGTAACTAATTTGTACAGATATGCTTTCCCAGAAGCATCTTCTCTTAGAACTCTAAGAGGAACAACTTTGGCTTTAGAATTGCTATAATTGTTTATGTTAATTCTAGCGTTAAGATTTTGTTTTATTCTCTTGTCCTTATTTTCAACAGGAGCTTCAATTCTAAATGTTCTACTATTAGGATTAATAAAGTTTCCAGTTTGTACAATTTTTGAAGTCACTTCTTTATTCAAAAGAGGAATAGAAACTATAGCTTCTGTCCCTAGAGAGATTGACGAAACGTATTTTTCAGGGACTTGAGCTTCTGCATATATTATGTCAAGATTAACTACCCTAAGTATTGGAGACCCTGGTATAAGATTTGACCCTAAATTTGATATTATTTCATCAATTTCTCCATTAAAAGGGGCATAAATCTTTGTTTTTGAAAGTTGATCTCTAATCTGTTCAACCATCTTATTACTTGTTTCAAAGTCACTTTTCGCTTTTAAAAACTGCATCTCTGACCCGATATTTTTATCCCATAATCTTTTTACTCTATCGAAATTATCTTTTGTAAAATTTGCTTGAATTAACATTTGATCTAACTGTTCATTTATTCCAGAATCATTAATTTCTGCTAGAAGTTGTCCTTTGTTAACAAGTTGTCCCTCCCTAACAAATAAATTTTTTAATTGACCTTGAAATTCTGAAAGTATTACAACGTTTTTCCTAGTCTTAAGATTTGCTTGTAGCTTAACATAGGTTTTGAATTCTTTTTCAATAACATTAAATTTTGAAATTACTTGGATTTGTTCATTCTCATCTAATAATGTTATGCCATTATTGATTTCATTTATGTCTAATCTCAAATCATTCAGTAGATCAACATATTCTTTTTTCTTTTTTTTCAAAGTCTCAAGATCTCCCTTATTAATAAGATCATTAATTGAAGAGTTCCTAGAAGAGTTACAACCAAATAGGAAGATTAGAGAGAGAGTTATTATTAATTTTTTCATTTTACTGTAATAGGTTTGTTAAATAGAGTTTCTAGCTCAGCATTGATAGAGATTAAATTGATTACTGAGTTTAAATATTTTTGTTGAGTATTTAAAAGTTGATTTTGTGCTTGTCTTAATTCAAATGAAGATACCATTCCTTCAAAAAATTTTATAGAATTTTTTTCTTCAATAGATTGGGACAGCACCATGTTTTCCTTATCAATATTATAGGAATCCAAAGCTAACAGATAATCATTAAGTTTTTGTTTAACCAGGGCATATATTCTTTCTTTTTGATCAAAATAACTTGTCTCAGCCTGGTTCATTGCATACTTAGCCTTTTGAGAAGAAGCCCTTAATCCTAGAGATGAAAATATTGGAACTTTAAGATTAATTCCAAATACAGATGAGCCAAACCATTTTTGGTCGCTTTGCAAGAATTTAAAATCATCATTGTATCCTGTAAAAGTATTGCTATAAAACCCCGTAATCTTAGGTAATCTTTTTGATTGCTCTAACTTATATTCAAGTTTCTTTGTATCATAGGTGTTTTTAGAAATTTTTATTTCAATATTGTTCTCTGGTATAAAGTCAACTACAGATTTATTAAAGATAATATCACCTGATATAAGCTCTTCAAAGTTTGTTGTCAATACTAATTGATCATCAAGATTTATTCCAAGAATTAATTTTAATAAGTCCAATTGATTATCGTATGTTTTCTCTGTTTGCTTTAGTAAAAATTCAGATTGTGCTAGTGTGATTTTAATTTGTTCGACATTTTCAATTTCTTCAAATCCATTATTATAAAGTTCAGAGATCTCATAATAATCTTTTTTGAAATTTTCAACATTATTTTCTAACAAACTAACACCTTCTTTTAAAATTGAAACAAGACTGTATAATTTAATTACACCTTCTTTAACTTCGAGAAGTGTTTTTTCATAAAAGTTTTTTGATGTTTCAAGATAAACTTTAGTTGCTTGAAGACCCACTATCCATGATCCATCAAAAATTTGCTGTTCCATTTTCATTGAGCCAAAAGCTATTTGCTCAAGTCCAAATTGAACTTCTGAGAATTCCCCAGGGGGACCACCAAATTTTTCTAATGGTATTAGAGAAGTGGGTCTTTCAATATAATTTGAATAGTCTATATTTGCTGTTATCTGAGGTAATCCAGTTGCAATTGTTTTCCATTTTTCATTATATGCCATTAAAATTTCTCGTTCAGCATTAATTAGATTTCTATTGTTTTTTATACCATATTCAACAGCCTCATCAATAGATAAGCTAACCAAATCATTCTGACTGAAAACTGTTTCAGTTAATAGAAGAAGTATTAAAAAAAGTCTTAACATCAATTAAAAAATAATGTATTTTTACTATACAATGAATGACAATTATCATTTGTCATTATTAAGATTAACATGAACAAATTTAACGATTATATCAAGGATTTAAATGATTATATAGATAAATATTTATTATCTAATTATCCTAGCAATTTATATGACCCAGTTAAGTATGTTTTACAAAATGGAGGTAAAAGAGTAAGACCATTATTTACACTTTTTATATCTGATCTTTTTTCCGAAAAAATAAACAATGCTCTTCCTGCAGCAGCTTCGCTAGAGATCTTTCATAATTTTACTCTTGTCCATGATGATATAATGGATAATGCACTAATTAGAAGAGGAGCTAAGACTATAAATGATAAATGGAATAATAATACAGCAATACTATCTGGAGATATAATGTTAATTTTGTCTTATAATTTATTAAGTAAGTATAAAGATCAAACATATATTGAATTATCTAAAGAGTTAAATAATACGGCAATACTTGTTTTTGAAGGACAACAGTATGATATTGACTTTTCCACTCAAAATAATGTTCAAATTGATGACTATTTTAAAATGATTGAATTAAAAACTGCAGAGCTTATAGCATGTAGTTTTAAATTCGGTGGAATAGTTTCAGAAGCTTCAGAGAATAATATTCAGACCTTATATAAAATTGGAAAAAATCTGGGAATAGCTTTTCAGCTTGAGGATGACTATCTAGATGCGTTTGGACAGTCGAAAGATTTTGGAAAAAAAATAGGAGGTGATATTTTGGAGAAAAAGAAAACACTTTTATATATATTATCAAAAGAAAATCTAGAAGGAGATGAAGAAGAATTATTTCTAAATACATTTAATTTTTCTGACATTGATGGGGAGGAAAAAATAAAAAAAATAAAATCATTTTATATATCATCAGGTTCAAAAAAAGCTTTAGAGGATTATATCAAAAAATACTATGACATTTCAATTAACTTGATCGATGATTTAGAATTGGAAGAAAATAAAAAAAATGTTTTTAAGGAATATTGCTCTTCTTTAATCAATCGGGGTTCGTAATTACTCTATCAATTATCTTAGCAAATCTATTTACAAGTGCTTTTATAAAAGGAATTTTATTAACAGAAAGAAGTATTGGCAACTCTTCAAAAAGACTGGTTTTTTCATCTAAAAATTTCAAAATTTTGATGTGATTATTCCTTTTAAACATGTAACTAAAAGCTTTATAGCCTTTTCCTTTAGTTGACTTTAAGACATCTAAAAATATTAAATCATAATACCAAAATCGGTTTCTTTTATTAAATTTTTTTAATGATTTATTTGATTTGATTAGTGAGATGAGTTCTTCCGTTTTCTCAATTGTGTTTTTTATTGTATATCCTGTACTTGGCTTTGTCCATCCCCCAGCAGTTCCAATATGAATTAATTTATCTGTATTTGATTTTTCATAAGGGAAACATGTCATAGGAATATTGCCTTTTTCTTTCTCTAATACTCTATAATCATTTATACCTCTTTTATTAAGATATTCTTTTATTCCATTTTCATACTCTTGATTTGAAATTAACTTTTCAGAGAAAAGAGTGTATTCTATTAATGCTCTGTTAGATGAAAATGGAAGAACATAAATAAATCTAATTTCATTTTTTTGATCACGATCAAAGTCCATAAATGTTATTTTATTTTCATCAAAAACATTTTTATTAGTCTCAATATACCATCCAATAAAGCTTTGATTTAGTAATGGGTATTTATTAAAATTAATCTTATTATTTAATGTTAAGCTTGAAAAAATTAATTTGGAATTAAATTTGCCAATATTCGTGTTAACGTAATTATCAATAGAATTAGACACTATTTCAGAAACAGATGCGTTTACATATTCAAAGTTTGAGGCCCTATCTATTTTTTTTAGAAAATGAGAATAAAAATCAATAGCTTTTACCATTTTGTATTTATAGGGTCTCAATGAAAAATTCTTTTTATAAGATGGGGCTACAAACTCAGCATTGTTCCAGCTTTTATAAATTATCGAATCTAAGACGTTTGCTTTATTATCCCAAAAACCCCATGTTCTATCATTAAGTGATTTATTGTCCTTTTCAATTAATAGAACTTTTTTATCTTTAAAAAAATCATCTTCAATCATTGAGTTAGCCAATAATAATCCAGAGGCTCCTGCTCCACAAATTATATAATCAAAATATTCTTTCATTATTGATAATCTTGATGAATTATTCTATTTTAGCAAACTAATAAATCTCAAAATAATAAGAACTTGTTAATTTCTTGCAAATATGAATGAAATTATAGAATATTTTTCAAACTTACACCCTGTTCAAGGAGCTTTATATGCAACTCTTTTTACATGGGGAGTAACTGCTCTTGGGGCTTCTTCAGTATTCCTTTTTAAATCTATGAGCAGAATGTCATTAGATGGAATGTTGGGTTTTACAGGGGGTGTCATGGTAGCAGCAAGTTTTTGGAGTTTATTATCTCCGGCTATTGAAATGAGTGCTGGAGAGGGATTTGTTAAAGTTATGCCATCTGCTATTGGTTTTGGTCTTGGTGCATTATTTATTTTTGGATTAGATAAAGTACTACCCCATTTACATATAAATTTTAAAGAAAGTGAAGGGATAAAAACTCCTTGGAGAAGGACAACATTATTAGTTTTAGCAATTACTCTTCATAATATTCCTGAAGGACTTGCTATTGGAGTCCTTTTTGGTGGAGTTGCAACTGGTATTCCAGAAGCATCAATTGCTGGTGCAGTAGTTCTTGCATTTGGAATTGGTTTACAAAATTTTCCTGAAGGAATTGCAGTATCAATGCCTTTAAGAAGGTCAGGAGTGTCTAAGTTTAAAAGTTTTTGGTATGGACAGTTATCTGCAATTGTAGAACCGATAGCTGGAGTTATAGGAGCTCTTGCAGTTACTTTTTTTACACCTATTCTTCCTTATGCACTTGCTTTTGCTGCTGGTGCAATGATCTTTGTGGTTGTAGAAGAAGTTATACCCGAGACGCAGCTAGATAAATATACGGATATTGCCACTTTAGGATTTATTGGAGGGTTTATTATAATGATGTCTTTAGATGTAGCACTTGGATAGCATTTATTTTTTGTTAAATGGATCCCAACCTTCACTACCGATATTAATCTTTTGACCGATACTCGTAATCATGCAATTGTCATTTTTTTTCTTATTACAACTTCCTAATATTGTAAATAATGGATTGTCAATTATTTTTTTTGATTTTTTCTCTGAAATAGTAAATAACAATTCATAATCTTCACCTCCATTTAAAGCAGCTACCGTAGGATTTATTTTAAATTCATCACAAACATTTTTAGTATCATCAGAGATAGGAATTTTCTCTTCATGAATATGAATTGATATGTTTGAAGAATTAGACAAGTGATTGATTTCTGTGGATAAGCCATCACTAATATCAATCATAGATGTAGGGATAATATTTAGTTCATCTAATACATTGATTACATCTTTTCTTGCTTCTGGTTTTAGTTGTCTTTGAATACAATATGTGTATTTTGATAAATTAGGTTGAGAATTAGGGTCAACCTCAAAGACTGCCTTCTCCCTTTCTAAAACCTGTAGGCCCATATATGATCCTCCAAGGTCGCCACTAACAACTAATATATCTCCATCTTTTGCGCCAGATCTTTTTACAACTTTCTTCTTATCAATATTTCCTATACAAGTAACTGATATTATAAGCCCCTTATTACTGGATGTTGTATCTCCTCCAACTAAATCTAGATTGTATTCAGAACA
>CEVO01075024.1_pt1 | contig 10398 bp, 7 predicted proteins | sample 531511 | NCBI WGS metagenome assembly CEVO01 (sample SAMEA2623907, study PRJEB7988) | marine metagenome | biome: marine biome (ENVO:00000447); feature: mesopelagic zone (ENVO:00000213); material: "saline water (ENVO:00002010), including plankton (ENVO:xxxxxxxx)" | depth 800 m | reverse complement strand
ACCTGCTGTTTACAAAACAGCTGCTCTACCACTGAGCTACACCGGCTCTTCGAAGTTATTGTAGCCTAAAATCGAGGCTAGAACAGCTAATACTGTTAACGGCCGTCCCTCCAGCAGTTTTCATCGCCCAAACCGCCGACCTAAAAGGATATGGATCCTAAAGTCTTAATGAACGAGTCGGTACAATACAGGCACGAATTAGAGAAGACACCAGTGTTAGAAAAACCTATTAGTACGTATGGAGACGGAATTCAAACCCGTTATAAGTCGTGACTAGCGGGGCAGGGAGTGCGATTCCCTAGCACTTTCACAAACCAGGTTTTAGTCACGAAATCGTCTGATTGAGGCCGAAAAGCCCCTTCGCAGTAATGGCCGAAGAGGTCTTTTTTGCCCGGGGTTGGCCAGTTCTTATTCAGATAAACGTGCATTCTTTACCAGGCAAAGCCGTTAATCAGGCGGTTCTATCAGGCCAGCTGCTCGCTTAGGTCGTGACGAAAAATCATCAGTAATGCTCATCTCAATGAAACTAACTAGAACAAGGCTCGTCATTTTGCAAATTTCGAGGGATTGTAGCAAGATGGAGGGCGTCCGATTCTGCCCAACCGCGGCATTCAACTATATTAAACATCGCGGCTGCAGAATGGCAGCGTAATGTTTCGAGGCAAGTCTAGGTATAACTAGTTTAATAGGGAGAGTTACTTGTGGCTGATACACCTTTGTTCCCAGTGACTACCGTTGGCAGCTGGCCACGGTCGACATCGCTTATCCGTGCATTGAGAGCCAAGCAAAACGGCGAGATGTCGGATAGCGAATTCAACCGCTTAGCCGATCAAGAAGTTATTTCATGTATCCGGTCTCAGGAAGACGCCGGCGTAGATATTGTTACGGACGGTGAACAACGGCGAGATAATTTCTATTCTTATGCAGTAGACAAGCTCGCGGGTATGCAGTTAATGAAGGTTTCGGATCTATTAGACTATGCAAATGACCGCGCAAGGATGGAAGAAGTCTTAAGGGCTCTGGACGTACCTGCTTTCGCGATAAAGAGTCCAATCGTGGTCGGTAAACTCGAGAAAAAAGATGGTTTGTCACTCGACGAATTGGCATTCATGAAAGAGCATACAAACAAGCAGATTAAGATACCAATCCCGGGCCCGTACATGCTCACACGTTCGAGCTGGTTTGAAGGTTTATCCGACAAGGTATACGAATCAGCAGAAGAATTGAGCAAAGACGTGGTGACCATTCTCCGAGAAGAAGTAATTGCCCTTCGAGACATGGGCTGTGACTTCATTCAGTTTGACGAGCCGATTCTAAGTCAGACTGTATTTGGAGAAGAATCAACCGAGACGTTTATGTGTGCCGCTCTACCGCAAAGAAGGGACCCGACAGAAGAACTTGAATTTGCGGTGAGATTAATGAACGAAACGATGGAGGGCATATCAGGAGTCAGGACTGGAGTTCACGTCTGCAGAGGGAACTGGAGCCGAAAAGAGGACGTATTGTTGGTAGGTAATTATGGGCCTATGTTACCCCACTTGATGCAGATGAACATCGATCAACTGGTATTGGAGTGCGCTACTCCACGCGCTGGCGAGATGGAGGTTTTCAAGGAATACACCAACGAAAAAGAAATTGGGTTAGGGGTCGTCAATCCGAGAACCGATGAAATCGAGTCCGCAGAAACCATCGTTGCGAGGGTCCGAGATATCCTGCAATATTTCAGCCCCGAGAAAGTGTATTTGAACCCAGATTGTGGGTTTGGTACTTTCGCAGAGCGTAATGTCAATACGCCTGAAATAGCAGAAAGAAAGCTTCAAGCGATGTCTGAAGCGGCTGTCATGCTACGTGCCGAATTCGGATAATACTCGACCAGTTCACTTAAAGTTGATGGCAAACAATCATTAGGAGGAGACTATGGCTCAGGAAGAAAACCTCAATGGCTTACCCAGAGAGAAGCTCACTGAAGTTCTCGAGTCGTTCAGAGATCCAGAGGTGTTCAACGCCGTTACTGGACCGTGGAAATCCAGAGTAGTGTGGCAAGGGGGAATGAGAGCTAAAGCCTACATGCGCAATCACGTTGCCGAGATGGACGAACCCGGTGACCTGACGGCAACCGATGTAGCTGCGAGCGCTCATGAGCAACTATTATCTGCTATGGGTAGTTGTATAACCGTAGGGTACATCGTAAACGCTACCAAACGTGGGGTCAGGGTTCACGACTTGGAAATAGCGGTAGATGGTTATTTCGATAATATCCGGAAGTGGGCGGGTGTAGAAGACGAAGGGAATCCAGGATACGGAAGAATCAGCGCAAAAGCTTTCGTCCGGGCTGATGCTGACGAAGAAACACTCCGCGACATCTTCCGACTTGCCGTAGAAGGGTCCCCGGTTACCCAAACGGTCCGGCATGCCAACGAAGTGGCAACAGAACTAGAGGTTATCGGTTAACCGACTCCGGCCTACTTGGCGTTAAGAAATTGAATGTTCCTGCCGATGACATTTGAAACAGACTCTGTAATCATTCGCCAACAGCTCTATCGTTTTCCAATCGGCTCATCCGATAAAAAGCACGGATTTTTACCGGATTTACCGATTGCCCTGAGGGGCATAGTTTCCGGTGACTATATGCACTACTGACACAAACCGGATAGAGGTATAGATGACAACATATGTCTCGGCCGATTGGGTTGCCGCGCGTATAAGTGATCCCAGCTTCCTAATCATAGACACCCGCTACTCAATGCGGCATTTGATGGGACACCTGCAACATGCAGTGAATGTGCCGCCCCCGAAGCTACGTGACCTGCAAGGTCAATTGCTTTCTCCAGATGGATTCTCGGACTTGTTCGGTGCTGCTGGGCTGGGTGATTTAATTACACCCATCTTGTATGACGGTTACGATGGAAGGAACTCTGCGCTTGTTGCATGGATTTTAGAGTATTTAGGCCGAGACGATACCCACATAATGGATATAGTTTACGATGAATGGGCGGCACAAGGCCGAGAGGTCTTCTATCGGCCAGTGCCTAGAACAGAAAGGCAATTCACGTCTCACATAAATCCCGGCGTTAGAGCTAGCCTCGAATACGTGTCCGATACCAATGGTTTAACGTTAGTTGATACACGTAGTCTCGAAGAGTTTGAAGGCCGAAGTGATGCTGACGAAATCCCTGGACATATTCCGGGGGCGATCAACGTTGTTTGGCAGGCCTTAGTAGGCCGAGATGGCAGATTGCTCTGCAATGAAGACGAAGCACGCCGGATAATCGAAGAAGCCGAAATCGATAGCTCTAATACGGTTGTGACCTATTGCAAAGTTGGGGCTAGGGCCGCGGTCGGATATCAGGCACTTAAGCGACTTGGGTTTAACGTCAAATTGTTCGAAGGTTCTTACTCTGAATGGGAGAAGAGTGGATTACCGGTAGAAAATCCAAGTGGTGGGCGTGGAACGGCCGACGTAGAGTCATCACCAAAGTAGATCGAGCCGTTTCTGATTCAAACCAGCAAAACGAAGAAGCCCAGATATCAAAAGTCTGGGCTTCTTCGTTCCTAATTTACTGGTGACCCACTTCAGGCCTGATTGGTTGTTGGTAGGTACTAGTCACCAGAATCTTGATTGACCAGGGAATCCTTTATATCTATATGACTAACCGTTTGTTGCGATAGTATTTATACGTTTGCCCAGGGCATTTATCTAACTGTCCCAAACATCAATTCCCAAGAGTTGTTCTGTTGATTTACACTTGCTCTGGGAACCTATATGTCGAGGAAAAAGGGGCTTCTCAAACTGAAGGGGCTGCTGGTTTCAGTGACACACCTCATCTTACTGGTGACAGTTCCAGGTGTAATTTAAGAGTGCATTAGTAATGCCTGCGCCGGGGCTCTGGGGTTCTTATTCGGGAACACCGACCTGAACATGGAACGTTAGGCGGTCATTCCTGGACTGTCAGGGTTCAACGATTGGTCAAGATACTCCGTAATGATTAGTTTCTCCGGTAAGATTAAATCCCTCTTCCAATATTATTTTGATTTCAGAGAGGACCCCACATGGGTTGAATTTTGGTGGTTCACTTTGCTTATCACGATTTCAATCATTTCGTTAACCCTCGTTGGCAACAACGTGGATATTTCGTGGCCTCTTTACGGGATGGTTCCGGTTCGCTATGGTCACAAGATCCTCACCATCATTATCACCATTGGCTTTTATCAACCGGAAAGGTTCCGAGTATAGTTGTAAGCTAGGTTAGGAAACTCTCATATCTGTGGCGAATGTAGCCTCTGCCTCGGATCTGATTTCTAATCAAGGCAATGTTGCAAGGGCATTCGTACGATAGATAGTGCGGTGGCTCAGAGGCGTCGGTACGGGATAAGTGCGACTGATTCAATGTGGAGGCATTAAAGATGAAACACAACGAGGACCGAATCTTCACAACTCATACTGGTAGTCTGCCACGCCCTCACGAGCTAACGGATATTCTGAGTTCACTAGCCCGCGGAAAACACGTTGATGAGACTGTGCTGAATGCCTTGGCGTCCAAGTCTACAATAGAGGGCCTTAAGAAACAGGCTGCTGCAGGCATTGATATTGTAAACAGTGGAGAACAATCTCGTACGAGTTTTTCTACGTATGTTACGCAAAGGATGTCTGGGTTCGGGGGCTCTTGGACAAGGCGCGGTCATAAAGATCAGAACGAATATCCGAATATAGCAAGACCGAGAGTGGTTCAAATAATGCAAGATGTACCCCAATGCATCGGCCCTTTGGAGTACAACCGACCGGAACTCGCTGAAAAAGAGTTAGATAGTCTCTTAAACGGAATCGCTGAGTCAGGAACCGAACCAAAAGACGTGTTCATGACCGCAGCTTCTCCTGGGATAATCGCTCTGACAATGGGCAACGCCCATTATTTAAACCACCGTGAGTATGTCATGGCTCTCGCTGAGGAGATGCGTAAGGAATACGAATTGATCGCTGATCGCGGAGTTGTCTTGCAACTAGATTGCCCTGATTTAGCCATGGAAAGACACGTCGCTTATCAAGACGAATCGATCGAGGTGTTTCAAGAAGTAGTTGCTTTACACGTCGATGCGATCAATCAGGCTATAAGAAATATCCCGAAAGAACAGGTGCGCCTTCATGTGTGTTGGGGTAACAGCGAAGGACCGCACCACTACGACGTGCCGTTGGAAGACATACTTCCATTGATTTATAAGGCCAACGTCGGGGGGCTCGTAATGGAGATGGCAAATCCAAGGCACGCCCACGAATATAAAGTTTATCGTGAACACCCTCTACCGGAGCATATGTTATTAGTCGCAGGTGTGATTGATACTAAAACCAACTACGTAGAGCATCCAGAAGTGGTCGCCGACCGTCTCAGACTAGCAATAGATGCTACAGGTGGCGACCCAACTCGGGTGATGGCCGGGACAGATTGTGGATTCGATACCTCTGCTGGCTCCAATCGGGTAGACAAAGATATCGTGTGGCTGAAACTAGCTGCAATGAGCGAAGGAGCGGCGATTGCTAGCCGTTCTTACGTCTGGTAACAGCGCGGCGAGAGTTATACATGGGTTTATGAACTGATTGTTCTTTGTAGGAACGTCACACATGTAGTCGTAACCCTTCGATCTCTGCCAATCATTGGTCGCGTGTGCGCCTAAGACCAACCTGGAAAGACCTATCAAAGGATGGTCGAATGATTTCTCATGAAGGCCCAGACGACCGACCAGCGCCACAAGACGGCGTTTTCAACCGGTATAGGTTCGTCGTAGCTGGGCTTATAATGCTAGCCCATTTTTCAGTGGGTCTAAATTATTTTTCAGTCGCTCCGGTCTTTCCATTGATAATGGAGGATTTAGGAGTAAACCGTGCTACGGTTAGTCTTTTAGTAGCTCTCGCCCTGTTAATACATGCAGTATTTGGATTACCTGGAGGGGTGATTGCCGGCCGCTTCGGTGCCGAAAAGGTGTATCTCCTGGCATGGATATTGGTAGGGATGTCCGCCTTCTCTTCATTTGCTGAAAATTTCGCTACCCTGTTGGTTCTTAGATTGGCTTATGGGATTGGGTTCGGATTGATAATACCGACGACTGCCCCGATCCTAATTCGATGGATGAAACCACGCGAAATAACCGTAATGAACGGTCTAGATATCGCCGCCTTAACCTTAGGTGTCGCGGTCTCAGTCACGACTGTGGCGCCTATCTCAGAAGAGATTGGTTGGAAGAATGCTCTGAGCGTTTTTGGAACTGTTGCATTGTTAGGAGCTGTGGCATGGGCATTTCTAGGAAAGGCACAGTGCTCTGACGGCCAGCAGGTTTCGGAAAAGAGAATCACATTAAACGACATTTCAAACGTCCTACGTAATCGGATAATCTTGCTTCTAGCCGCTGCAGACGCATTAGTGTTTATGCATTACACAGCATTAACCGGGTGGCTACCGACGTTTTATGGCGAATTCAGAAACATGTCTCTTTCGGAGGCGGGATTCATCACAGGGTTGATGCCATTAGTGGGGGTCGCCGCAGTTTTAGTTGGGGGGATTCTTCCGTTACGTGTATCAGATAAACGAATTTTTTTCGTGGTACCAGGATTGCTAATAGGATTAGGCGGGTTGGGTTCTTTCTTGTTAAGTAGTTATATAGGGATTTTGGCTTCCGTGATCATATTAGGAATAGGGAGTTGGTCTTATCCCCCTACACTATTGAGTCTACCTATGGGACTGAAGGGTATGACAGCCGAAAAAGTGGCCGTCGTGTGGGGCCTGTTCGTATCCGTATCAGGTCTAGGTATGTTTGTTTCTCCCATAGTAGTCGGAGTCATAAGAGATCATTGGGGTACATTTACGCCCGGGTTTCTGATTTGGGGTATCGGGGCCTGGTCGTTGTTAGTTGTTGGTTTGGTCTTGCCCGCATCGGTAAATGGCTATAGCAAACAAGGTCGCCCGAAAAGGTGACCTTGCGGGTTTCTATACTCTGATCTACAAACAGGCATTTAGGAGTCTAAGAGTAGTGGGATAATTTAACTACCTTACGGCTAATGCCATTCAATTGCGTTAATATCCAGGAGTGGAATGAGACTACCCGTAGGTTCCAGCTATTGGCGCTGCGTAGAGTCCTAACCTATACGATATATCTAGTAAGTGGCCTCGGTTTCTGGAACGCGGATAAGAATATCGACAGAAATATAACTCCCGTCATAATTAAGAAGGCGTAATGTAGGCCTAACGTAAAAGCGTCTCCGATTCCATCAGTTTGACCTCGTAAGGCATCTAACGTAGGAGAGAAATCTAACGCACCCATCGTCGTAGTCACTATCAAAGTGGCCGATGCAACGCTAGTCACATTGCCGGCATTACGTACCAGGTTTAAGAAACCTAATATCGCTCCATATTGTTCCCTAGTGGCCGCACTTAATACCGAACTGGTGTTTGGAGAATAAAAAGTTGCTAACCCACTGCTGACCAGTATCAGAGCGGGTACCAACACCCATAACGACGTTGAATCCGAAACAAATGATAAAGCTAGCAATCCAATAACAGCAATCGCTAATCCTCCAACAGTAAATGGACGCCAACCGAAGCGGTCGGACAACAATCCACTTATTGAACCCATAGCCGCCATACAAATCGCACCTGGCGCCATGACAAGTCCCGCAGCCCTCGGGCTATAGGCCAATATGTTCTGCAAATAAAGGGGCATCAAAAACAAAACAGACTGTAATCCTACGAACGTAAGGAATTGGGAAGCTACACCTAACGAAAATGTTGACCTTCTGAACAACCTAAGATCCAGAATGGGGTTATCAGTTTTTAACTCCCACCAGATAAAAGTGGCTAACATGCATGAGCCTGCCACGAGATAGCTGACGATTGGGACTGATATCCATCCCATCCTATTTCCGGTCGTCAACGCTAGTAACATAACTATCAATATTGCCCCAGAGAGAGTAGCACCAAGCCAATCGAATCGAGATTCAGCCGTATCCCGGACCTCAGTGAACCCCCGCATTACCACTAGAGCGGTCACTATGCCAAAGATGACCAACGGGACCGTAAACAAAAACACCGCCCGCCAACCAAATAAAGCAACTGCTAGACCACCGGCAGCCGGCCCAACAACATTACCCACCCCAACTGTAATCATTATCAATCCGATAGCCTTGCCCCTTTCATTGATAGGGAATACAGACGTAATAATGGCCATACTTGTGCCTTGAGTCATTGCGGCGCCCACGCCTTGAACCACCCTTGAAGAAAATAGTACCTCCAAATTCGGTGATAATCCCGCTGCAAGTGCTCCGCAACCGAGCACAACCATTCCTGCGATATAAACCTTTTTGCGCCCGATCAGATCAGACAAACGCCCCATCGGCAAGAGTAGAGAGCAGACAGCCAAGGCATAAGCAATTACCAGCCATTGGATGGTTGATAAGTCAGTTTGAAATTCACCTGCCACAGTCGGAATGGCTATGTTGACGCTACCCGGATCGATCGCAGACAAAAAAGTCGCGATGCCTAAAGCACCAAACACCAAGTATTTGTAGCGATTGCTTCGAGTCATTTTTGAACCGACATCCAAATCCCGATTATTCTATCTATCGGCGCCGCATCTGAAGCATCAATGTTTCCGCAGAGCATATACGTCTGGATAAAACCCAATCCCTGATAATGACCTACTAAAACAATTTCTCGGAATCCCGTCATATATCTTGGTTCAGTATCCATAGTCGAACATTAGTACCCACCCATAATCTCGGCTAGTCTATCCCGCAAGACTAATTGCGAATGGCTAATCACCGACTCCCGATAGACCGCAGAAACTCTTGCAGGGCTGAAAGCGATTATGTCGAAATCTCTACCAATTCGTGCTGAGAAACAGTATCTAACTCAAAAGCCTATTGGGGTAACCGGTAACTGTAAGACTCCAATCGTGTGCGCCATTTTGAGGGGAGATTGACAACAAGAGCCTTCAACACACGAGTTTTTTAATTCAAGCGGTTTCCTTTTAAACCCTCTTCGTATTCACGCAAGGTTCCTCTCAGGACACCTAACCACAGTGCAACTACAAGACTCATAATCGCGCTGCCGGTAAGGGCTATTGGCCAGGAGAATATACCGGCGGTGGCGGCAAGAGGTAAGCCGCCAAGGTAATGTAAGGCTGGAGCCAATTGGAAAATGCTTAACACCCGACCGCGAACGTCCGGAGCCACGTTCAGTTGTATCAACGTGTTCGCCAGAGGTGTGAAGAATCCGAAGCTAGTAAACCCAACAAACAACAGTATCACCCATGACAGCCAGAACCATTGGGACCAAGCAAATGCGATCAAAAATATAGACAGCAAAGAGACCGAGATCACTAACAGCCTCGTTTTACTTCTGTGGTCACCGAGTGAGGCCAATATCAGACTGCCAATTAATGACCCAAGGCCGGCCGCTAGCAACAGGAGACCAGACCCACCAGGCCCTATATCCAGTACTTCCTTACCGAATCCAGGCATGACGTTCCGATAAGATACCGCGAAGAAGGCGAAAGCTAGCGTCATGCCAATGACCGTATACAAAATTGGGGTCGATCGAATCGATCGTAATCCGGCCTTAAGATCTTCAAACACTGAAGATCCGTTGCCGGCATATTGAGCCGGTAAGCCGCGAATCAAAGCCAAAAATACCGCTCCAGATAAATACAGGCCCGCATTGACGAACAGGGATGGGCCGATGCCAACGACTTCGATGATTCCGCCAGCCATCGCTGGCCCAATTATCTGACCTGTCTGATTAACCATGCTGTGCAGAGCGACAGCATTCATCAAGTGGTCGCGATGTACTAGATCAGCCACTATCGCCATACGAGCGGCGCCATTTAACCCCTGAATAGTTCCTAGGAGTACCACAATCGCGTAAATGTGCCATACCTCTAAGAAACTCGTTGTTCTTAGAATTGCTAACGCCCCTATCAATATCACCACACAAAGGCGTGTTGATATCAATAAGTTAAGGCGGCTGGTCCGGTCCGCGATGACTCCTCCGACCATAGCGAAAATCAAGTTCGGTAGCCCAAATGCAAAAATCACCAAACCCAATTGGTAAGAGGAACCTGTGATATCTAAGATTAGCCAGCCCAAAATCAGGAACTGCATTCCTTGGGCCATGGCTTGCGTTGCGCCATTGAACCAGAACCATCGATAATTACGGTATTTGAGCGCCTCGAAGGTCCGTAAACGCCGGATGAATGATGAGTTGGGTCGGGTAGTCAACTTAGCCGTAGTGTGATGTTGTAATTGATTTCGTCTGTATTGTGTTCAAAGATACCCATATGTGCCCTCAGGAACAAACTCAGGGCTTCAGTAGCTTCCGGATCCGCATCCAATGATTAAGCAAAGACCGCACTATC
>CEVO01018149.1_pt1 | contig 10452 bp, 13 predicted proteins | sample 531511 | NCBI WGS metagenome assembly CEVO01 (sample SAMEA2623907, study PRJEB7988) | marine metagenome | biome: marine biome (ENVO:00000447); feature: mesopelagic zone (ENVO:00000213); material: "saline water (ENVO:00002010), including plankton (ENVO:xxxxxxxx)" | depth 800 m | reverse complement strand
ATTACCAATGGTTGCACCCAACACTCCACCAAGAACTCCACTAGATTGCTTGTTAAGAAATTTTTCAATACTAACTCCTGTATACGCGCCAATCAAGAGTAAAGAATTATCAACAAATCCAAAAATTAAGCCGTCAGGTAACATGGCAATGTACTCAGCAATCATTCTTTATAATTAATCACAACTAGTATATAAAATCTAAACATTAATTAAGACCTATTCCAAGAATTTCTTTTGCAATAATCATTCTCTGTATATCATTAGTACCTTCATATATTTCAGCAATAAACGAATCACGAAAACCTCTTTCGATTTCAGTGCCGTCTTGAATTCCTAAAATACCCTGTATTTCTATTACTCGAGTAATTGCACGTGAAGCAACTTCCGAAACATATGCTTTTGAAATTGCAGATCCTCGAGAAACACGATCACGTAATTGACGAGGAACTTTTTCTTTTGATTCAATTATTTCGTAATATTTTTCTAATTCCATCAGATTATTGTAAACAAGATACTTCGAGGCATAAACTTCCATAACAACATCGGCTAATTTCCATTGAATTGACTGTCTATTTGCAAGGTTACCACCTTCACTTTGATTTTGTCGAAGATAATCAATACACAAGTCAAGAGCACGCTGCGCAGCTCCTAAAGAACCAACTGCAAGAGTAACACGACCACCGTCAAGTGTTGACAATGCGATCATAAAACCGGTTCCTACATCACCAAGAATATTTTCTTTTGGTACTTTACAATTTTCAAAAATCAATTCTGCAGTAGAAGATGCTCTCAAACCCATCTTTTTTTCCTTTTTACCAACAGTAAAACCAGGTGTATTTTTTTCAACAATAAATGCAGTAATACCTCCCATCGGTCCAAGAGATTTATCATTAGCAGCAAATACAATTACAAAATCTGCGTGATCTCCATTCGTACAAAAAATTTTACTGCCATTTAAAATAAAATCTTCTCCTTCAGGTGTTGCTGTTGTTTGTAAATTCGCTGCATCACTACCGGCACTAGGTTCAGTTAAAGCAAAAGCACCAAGTGATTCTCCAGAAGATAGAGAAGGTAAAAATCTATTCTTTTGTTCTTGAGTACCATATAATATTATAGGTGTAACACATAATCCCAAATGCGCGCCAAGTATTGTTGCGTGTGATGCACAAATAGCACCGAGTTCTTCTAACAAAATACCATATTCAATCTTTGATAATCCCAATCCACCATAATTTTTTGAAACAGTTAAACCAAAATAGCCACGATCAGACATTTTTTTTATATTATCAAAAGGAAATTCTTCGTTTTTATCATATGTATTGATTGAAGGTAATATCTCACTATGAAGAAATTCCCGAGTATCACGACGAAATTTGTCCTGTTCGTCTGTAAATGAAAATTCAAATGGCATTGTTATCTAAAATAAATCTAATTACTTTAAGGGTATCGCAAAGATTTGAGTCAGACTAATCGACAAAAGGCTTTGAGACTAAAACACGTAAATCGTCATTGAGGTCGCAAAGTGATTTTACTGTTTCAGCGTCACGAACAATCCTTTCAATAGGATAATCTTTGATATAGCCATAACCTCCATGAACTAGTAGAGCGTTTTTAGTACTGCGTTGAGACATTTCAGTTGAAAGGATTTTTGTAATTGCTGCCAATCGAAAAACATCAGAACCATCATCTTTCATTAAAGAGATCTTTTCTAACATGGCAGTAGAGGTTTCAATATCAATAGATATACCTGCTAGTTTACTTTGTATAGCTTCAAACTTACTGATTGGTTTTGAAAATTGTTGGCGTTCATTAGAATATTTAACAGCTTGATTAAGACTAGATTCCATTATACCAACACTTATAGCACTAAGACCAAGCCAAACACATTCTTGAATTAATTTAATAATTTTAGATGTATCTTCAAAAGAACCAATTAAGTTTGTCTTAGGTACGCTACAGCTATAAAATGAGATAGGAACAGATTTAGTTCCACGTAAACCAACTGTATTAATCGGTTTTCCTATAGAAATACCAGGATTATCTTTCTCGACTAACAAAAAACCAGAATCTTTACCAAAATTACAAAGTACAAGAAAGTGATCAGCGATTTCTCCGTTAAAAACAAATTTTTTGGTTCCACTTATAGAATAGCTATCACCTTCGTCCATAGCCTCAGTGTTAATGTTCTTAATATTGAGCGTACTACCATCATCACCAAGTACAGCAGTGCCAAGTTTTTTACCAGTATTGAGATCATTCAATAAACGTTCTTGTTGTTCGCTGCTACCAAACTGTGTCAAAGATTGAACAGAAAGTGTATTCTGAAACATTAAGAGAGAAGACAAAGATGGTGAGTATTTTGCAAGTTCAAGAATTCCATGAATAAATGTAGAGAAACTAGTTTCAGCTCCATTGAACTTGCTTGAACCTAACATTCCAAACAAACCTAATTCCGAAATCTTTTCTAAAAGTGAGGCAGGTATATCAGAATTGTTATCAATACTGGAAACAATTGGATTAATTTCATTTTCACCGAAATTCGTTATTACTTCCTTAATCATTTCTATTTCTTCATTCGAAGATGACAATTTATTCATAATACATAATCATAGAATAAGAATCTTATCCAAAAAAATGGCAAATTTATACCAGGATTAATAGAAAAATAAGACTTTATCAACTGCCAAGAATAACAAATTTTTGCAGTGTATGATATAAAATGATTATGAAAGGAACGTATTTTCTATTAGGAATAAATTTTCTATTTTTTATAATTTTCAATATAATATTAGGAAGTTTTGTATGTGGAGATATACCTTGGAGAATGTTTTGTATAAAAAGTGAATATCTATTTCAATTTGCTCAAGTTAATCAATTAATATTTGAAGGAAAAAATTTATACCAACTAATTACAAAAATGTTTGTTCATATAGCAATATTACATTTTTTATTGAATATGTTTAGTTTATGGTTTTTTGCAACAAGATTAGAAAAAATCTCTAGTTCTACATTTCTAGTTGGTGTATTTTTATTATCTGGTTTTTCCACAAGTATTACAAACTTACTCCTTGGAACAATTATTTCAGCCGGTGCGTCGGGAGCAATTTTTGGAATTGCAACAGTATTTACAATCTTAAATTGGAATGAAAAAAACACTAAACTATTTTTCATAGCGTTTTTAATATTCATACATTCACCAGCGCTACTTGGATCAAGTATTAATTATCTATCACATTTTACAGGATTGACGTGTGGTGCAATACTTGGATTAATCAGAATTCAACAAAGTAAAAAATTCCATTAACTACTTTTTTATTCTGCCAAATTAAATGGAAAACATGAACAAAGTATTCTTGCTAAGTGCGGCAGGAACAAAATATGGAAAAGCTAATTTAACTGCAAGAGATTTATCGATGTTAGCTTCAAAACGTGCAATTGAAAATGCAGGAATAAATCCTCAAGATATACAAGCTGCATTTGTAGCAAATGCATTTGGTATGGCCGAGAAGCAAGGTCATTTAGGCCCATTGTTAATGAGTAGTCTAGGAATTCCTCATGTTCCATCATCAACTATTGAGGCAGCTTGCTGTAGTGGTGGTTCTGCATTTAGACAGGCTTACATTAATATTGCATCTGGCTTTTACGATGTGATGTTGGTAGTTGGCACTGAAAAAATTAGCCATCTCGATACACTGACAGCAACGACTTACTTTTCATATGGAGGAGATTATTGTTTTGAAGGTAATTCAGGCGCATCGTTTCCTGGTTTGTATGCAACAATGGCAAGATCACATATGAATGAATACGGTACAACAGAAGAAGAATTAGCTGCTGTAGCAGTGAAAAATCATGATAACGGTGTATTAAATGATAAAGCACATTTACAAAAAAAGATCACTATAGATGAAGTTTTAAAGTCCCCAATAGTAGCAGATCCTCTAAAGCTTTATGATAGTTGTCCCTTTTCAGATGGTGCAGCTGCAGTAATAATTGCAAGTGAAGATTTTATGAACAAAAATAATTTGCAAAAACGCGTATCCATCAAAGGTTCGGGAAGGTCAGGAGGGGAAGGTTCACTACATACAAGAAAAAATATTAATAGTTTAGAATCCACGGTTAGAGCTTCAAGAGAAGCATTAAAACAAGCAGGTATTAATATAAAAAAAATTGATTTTGCAGAAGTTCATGATTGTTTCACAATAGCTGAAATTATCGCAATGGAAGATATCGGAATATTTGAAAAAGGTGAGGCAAGCAAGGCTGCACTAGAGGGAAGAACTGCGATTAATGGCGAGATTCCAATAAACCCATCAGGTGGTCTTAAATCAAAAGGTCATCCTGTTGGTGCAACAGGAGTTGGACAAATAGTGGAAGTTTATGAACAATTAACTGAAAGTTCTACTCAAAGACAAGTTAAAAATGCAAATATTGGTTTAACACACAATGTTGGTGCAACAGGAGGCAGTTGTGCTGTACATATTTTTGAGAGGGAATAATATGTCTGACGATTCTGTTTTTGTAAAAGATATAATTGAAGCAACTAAAGAAGGAATAATCAGAGCGTATGAATGTACAAAATGTAATAACAAAGGAGTAGCAATACAAGCATTTTGTGAAAAATGTGGAAATAATAAGTTAACAATTACAGAAATAAATAACGTTGGCAAAGTAATTACTTACACAATTCAGACAGTAGCTCCAGATCCATTTGTAAATGAAGTTCCATATGCATGGATAATTGTTGAATTAGAAAACAATATTAGAACAACTGGATGGATACCATTCATTTCTTCAAAAGATGAATTAAGGATTGGTCAGAAGGTAAAACTTGTTAAATCATACAAACCTGGAATGGTCTTTGAAAAAATAATTGAATAAAGTTAAATGAAATACAATAGGAATTCATTATAATGGTACTGTTTGTAAAACGTGTCGGAATAGTAGGAGGAGGAGCCATGGGAAGTCAGATAGCTGATATCATGGCAATAAATGGGAAAGAAGTCATTGTAAAAGATGTATCAGAAGAATTCCTTAAGAAGACAAAAGAGAATATCGAGAAGAACTTGAATGATTTACTGGAATTTAATTTAACGCGTGCAGATAAAGAAATAACACGGATTGAGAAATCCACCCAAATAAAACTAACTGATGAGCAAAAAGAAAAAATCCGAGAAACATTAAAACCAAAATTTACCGAATCATTAAAAAAAGAAGCTTCAGACAGGATACAAACAACTACAAGCTACGAGGAATTTAGTGAAGTTGATTTAGTGATTGAAGCAATAGTAGAAAATACCAAATTAAAGCAAGAAGTATTTAGCGAATTAGATAAGCATACTCCAACACATGCTATATTGGCAACGAATACTTCGTCATTATCAATAACAGAAGTTGCGTCAGCAACCAATAAACCTGAAAAAGTTTTAGGAATGCATTTCTTTAATCCACCAATAACTTTACCGTTGATTGAAATAATCCCAGGAATAGAAACAAGTGAAGAAACAGTTAATGATATAATTGATTTTATGTCTACAATAAGAAATCATCGATATCCTATGCAACCAATTAAGGTAAAAGAAGTTCCAGGATTTTTAGTGAATAGAATATTATTTGCAATGATGAATGAAGCTTATGCGTGTTATGAGGATGGAGTTGCATCAATGCGAGACATAGATCTAGCTATGAGAGCTGGAGCAGGTATGCCAATGGGTCCATTTGAGTTATCAGATTTAGTTGGCATAGATGTAATACATCACGTACAAGAGGAAGTAAGAAAAATGGTTGGTGGAAATACTATGAATCAACCGTCACAAACAATTAGAAAGCTTTATCATGCTGGACGTCACGGTAAGAAAACAAAGAGAGGCTTTTACGATTATCGGTGAATTATATGTCAGAAAATGAATTTGTAAAAATAAGAACAGAAGATGGGATTGGAATAGTTACAGTAGACCATCCACCAGTTAATGCGTTAAATTCCAGTGTATTAGAACAATTAGATAAAGCAATAGATCAGGTTGCTAAAAACAATGAAGTAATTGGAATTGTAATCACTGGAGGTGGAAATAACGCTTTTTGTGCTGGAGCAGATATTAAATCATTTTCGCAATTAACAAATCCAGATGATGTGTTAGCGGTAATTGAACTCGGTCAAAAAGTTTTCAAAAAAATTTCAAATATTGGAAAGCCTGTTGTTGCAGCAATAAATGGTGCTGCATTTGGTGGAGGAAATGAATTAGCATTATCATGTGATATTAGAATATCTTCGGACAGAGCTAGATTTTCTCAACCAGAAGTTAATCTTGGATTAATACCTGCTTGGGGAGGAACTCAAAGATTAAGTAGACTAGTAGGAGTATCAAAAGCTAAAGAACTAATTTTCACTGGTCAATTCGTTACAGCTCAAGAAGCATACAGAATTGGAATGGTAAACAAGGTAGTACCAGATGGAGAAGAGTTACGTGCCGCATCTGATATTGTTAGGCAAATTGCGTCAAGAGCAGCACCATTAGCAATCAAAGCTGCAAAGGAAATAATCAATAAAGGTAATGAAGAACAAACGTTAGAAGAAGGATTAAATCTAGAAGTTGAAGCAATGAAAAACCTAGTAAAAACAGAAGATATTCAAGAGGGAATAAAGTCTTTTACAGAAAAAAGACAGCCAAAATACCAAGGAAAGTAGAATTTAAATTATTAGAATTTTTATTAATAGTGATTAACATGGCAGAAATATTGGTAGAAACATTATCGTCTTCAAGTGGAGGAGCTATCTTTCAAGTTACAGTAAGAGACGGAGGTAGCCAAACAAAACATCGTGTAAGAATGAGTCACGATTTCCATCAAAAACTTGCAAATGGTAAATCCCCAGAGGAATTTATAAAAACATCATTTGAATTTTTGTTAGCAAGAGAATCTAAAGAATCAATTTTAGGAGAATTTGATCTTCCAAAGATATCAACGTATTTTCCAGAATACGAAGAAGAAATAAAAAAGATGTAACTAGTCTCCTCGATTTGGCATGTTATTAATTTCTATAGCCCTATCTGGAACAAGGTCTAACGCAGCTTCGACGTCAGATTCAGATCCATAATAGATAAGGATCTTATCTTCGTCACTAATTGGATAATCAATATCATTTAGTTCTTCTCCATTTAAGAATATCTTGAATGTTTTCTCGCCGTCATTAGAGTAGACGTTACCATGAATATCAATAGAGTTTTCTGTAATAGGAAGATCAAGCTCGTCCATAAACCAGCTTAATGGAATATTAATTGCGTGCAGATGTATTAGATCACCCTCACCAAAATGTATATGTGCATACTGACTTTTCATTGCATACTGTGATTGATTGAGATCCATTGGTTGACCATCGATGTAAATAAGAAAATCAACATGTTCGTGTGTAGAACCAATAGGACCTATTTGTGGACCTGAAAACATTTGAGTCAATCCATAAATAAGAAGTAAAGCAACACCGACGACAATAGCATATTTTTTCATACTAGCAAGTTGTTTGGATCTTTTTCTACTTCGTTGACGTTCTAATCGACGACGTTCTTTGTCGTGTTTCTTTTGTTGCTTTTCTTGATTACTCACAAAGTGAGATTATTAAGAAGTATAATATAAATAGATAGAATTTACTGAAGAAGTTTACGAAGGGGGCAATATAACATTGTACAATTTTTCAGATATGAGAATGTTTTCTTCAGCTTTTATGACAAATATAATTTGAGATTTATCCTGAAGTAAGTTGTTTGTTCCTATTGCAGTAGCATTCATGGATACTTCATATTTAATGGTAGCAGTTTTACCAATAGAGAGTTTGTCGATAACTGCACTGTTATCGGAAAACGTTGCCAAGGGACCAAAAGTTTGTTCAGAAGAGACAAGAGAAAACCAATTGTTATCAGGTTCAAACTGGACTTCTATTGAGATGTCATTGATGTCAACCTGACCTAAATTTGCAATTCTTACTGCAAATTTTTCTGTTATAATATTTTGGTCGTCCTTAGTCTTTGGACGATACTCTAAATTGAAATCATCGGCAACGCCGTTTAATTCAGCGTCAACAGATACAACAAGACTGATATCTGGCCGGGTAAGCACTGGATAAAGAAAGGCGACAGATGATACAGATACAACAAATAACATAGCGTATACAGCAATTCTCAATGTAGTAGTCATAATTTTACACTTTTCTCTTGAAATTATTGAGATTTAAGATAATATAATAATTATTAATTTCTAAAAACTATCGAGTTCCTTGAATTCCATAAACAAAAATTCAGTAATTATCGGTATAGTAATAATATTATTAGGAATTGGAATATTCTTGGGTCTTGATAATGAATCAATGCAAGATAATAATTCTGCAGTTGATGAAAAAGAAAGGAGAGAACCAGAGGAATTTCATGTTAATGCAGTAAGTAAAACTGTATTCGAACCTGCAATGCTGAATTTACAAGTAGGAGATACAGTAACGTGGACAAATATAGATTCAGAGGTTCATAGCGTATCAAGTTCAAATGTCACTTCAGATGGCGGAGTATATTTTCATAAAACCTTGTTGCCAGACGAGACATACAGCGTTACGTTTGACAAACCTGGAACTTACTTCTATTCCTGTTTAATTAAATTCCACGGAATGACTGGAATAATTAGAGTAAGTGAATAACTATCAAGTCATTTCTTTACGTTTGAAAAGCAACATAGATGTCATCAATCCTACAATAATATATACAAAGAATATTCCCAAACTAAGACTCACTTCAGGAATAAAATTAGTAATAGTTTGTGACTGTCCAGGTACAAAGAGGGATGGAATTTCAATAATTTGGTCTTTTGGATATGGGACCTCGAGAATAAATATAGCAATTCCCGCAGCGAAAGTAACTGACCACCATGGTTTCAGCTCCATAGTGAGTAGAAAATAATCTAGTAATGGGAATACTAGAAAGAAGATGAAAAAGAACGAAATATACGATAGACTGCTTCCCTTGAATAAAGAGCTAATCGTAAAGGACATGGACAGAAGTGCAATAGCAAAAAGCCCTACAAAAATAAATGAAAGGAATAGATTTGGAGGCAATGCACTGTATCTAATGTAAGAAAATGCAGTAGTTATCAGATAATACAATCCAGTAACAAATGTTAATGTGATCGACGCTGCTGTAAACTTACCAAAAAGTAAACTAGTTCGAGAAATTGGATTTGTAAACAATGTATAACCAGTCTTCTCTTGAAAATCACTGGTTAGCGAATCGCCGCCGAACAATGTAACTGAGATAAGAATTAGTGTAGAAAGAAATTGTATAAAGTTAATTGTATAATTTGTGACGTCAGGTTGTTGTGCAGAAGATTCTCCTAGAAGACTAGGTACAGCGTAAATAATCAAGGTAATAACGACAGTTAATACAAAAGACGCCTTGATTTTACGACTGCGAGAGAATTTTATTAATTCAAACTTGACAATGTCTTGAAATTGCTTTGCGCGATTAATTTTTGTACGTTTCATCATTTAGCGAACAGACTCCTTTATAGTTTTAAGATATATTTCCTCCAAATCATCTGTTCCAAATTTCTTTGTAATGTGCTTAATAGTATCGGCAAAAAGCAGACTTCCTTTGTCGATGATTGCAAGTGTGTCACATATTTCTTTAATTTCGCCGATAAGATGTGAGCTAAAGAATATTGTCTTCCCTTGTTTTGTAAGATTTTTAAAAACGTCACGAATCTCAGCCATTCCTCTAGGATCCAACCCAAAGGTCGGTTCGTCCAAGAGTAAAATTGGAGGTTCGTGAAGTAAAGCCTGAGCAATGGCAAGTCTTTGTTTCATTCCACGAGAGAAAGTTCCAATTTTTTGATCAGACCAATCTTCAAGACCAACTAGTGTAAGACATTTTTTTGAATTTCTTAAGATTTTTTCAGCGTTCATTCCACGTAATCTTCCAAAATAATCTAATGTTTCTTCAGGAGTTAATGTTGAATAAAATTCTGCGGATTCTACAACAGCGCCTACTTGCAGTAAAGCTTCATGAGGTTCTTCAAGTGCATTTATGTTAAAGAAATACGCTTCGCCAGATGTTGGTCGTATCAATGAAGTAAGAATTTTCATAGTTGTGCTTTTACCTGCTCCATTAGGACCTAAGAAAGCAAATGCGGAGCCACGAGGAACTTCGAGTGAAAGATTATCGAGTGCAGCTATCTTTCCATAGTTCTTTGTTAGTCCACTGATAGTTATTGCAGTAGGCATCTTCATAGAATTAGTTAGACACAGTTATAAATTACAACTACTGCATGAGAAATATGGAAACTCGAGTAATCGGAATGATTATACTTGCAGGATTAGTTGTTCAACTTATCTTAGGATTTTCGGGTCTAGTAACACCTGTAATGATGGCGCCAATAACAATAGCACATGTAGTAATCGGAGTTGGAGGGTTTGGTGCAACG
>CEVO01121820.1_pt1 | contig 10475 bp, 8 predicted proteins | sample 531511 | NCBI WGS metagenome assembly CEVO01 (sample SAMEA2623907, study PRJEB7988) | marine metagenome | biome: marine biome (ENVO:00000447); feature: mesopelagic zone (ENVO:00000213); material: "saline water (ENVO:00002010), including plankton (ENVO:xxxxxxxx)" | depth 800 m | reverse complement strand
ATAGCGGCGGTCTGGTCGGCGGCACCCTGGACACCGTCGGTGGCGTGACCGACAAGCTCACCGGTGATCTGGGCGGCAACCAGGACAGCGGTGATGACGCCAGCAGCGACAAGGGCATCGTCGGTGGACTGGTAGGAGGCCTTCTGGGCAAGAACTAATCTTGCCCGCTCCAGCATGGTAAACGCAGGCCCGATACCCCCGCGGGTATCGGGCCTCTTCTTGGAATCATGCTCAACACCAGTTCAGACGCTGCTCATAACAATATTCGAGGCTCCCTGACGGGCCTCGTCCAGGGATCCACAAGGAAGCCTATGCCAAGCACTACGCCGCATCCAACGCCCCACACCAAGCCACCTTCCCCGCCACGTTCACGATACAGTCACCTTCCCCTGGTGATGGCCGCCGGCAGCCTGTTGGCCGTGTCCCCCCTCCAGGCCCAGCAGACGCTGGAGACCGTCGACGACATCATCGAGAATCGCCGGCTGGCGCCACAACAGCGCAGCGTAGAAACCGAGGTTGACCTGCCAAGCGACGCCAGCGCCGGCATCCCCGCCCACGTCACCGTGCGTCACGTGCGCTTTATCGGCGACAGCGTGCTGGATCTGGCCGAACTGAGTCAGGGACTTCAGGCCATGATCGGGCAGAGCGTGAGCCGAGAGGCCATCGAGGCCGAAGTCCAGACGATCACCGACGCCTACCAGGAAGGCGGCTATCCGCTGTCCTTCGCCTACCTGCCGACCAACAACTTTCGTGACGGCAACGTGCGCATCGTACTGGTGGAGGGGCATATCGCCCGTACCGAGATCGTGGTGGACGATGACCCCGTGGCGGGCCGGGTGGAGAAACTGGTCCAGCCATTGCTGGAAGAACGCCCTCTGACGCGCAGCACCTTTGAGCGTGTCAGCGGGCTGATCGAGCGAATTCCCGGCGCCAGCCTGACCCTGAAGGCACCGGTGCCGCGCACCCCCAGCGGCGCCACCACACTGCGTGTCGAAGAGCGTCGCATCGATCATTTTGACTATTCGGGAAACCTCAGCGGTGGCGATGAACAAGACACCGTCTTCATCAATCGAGTCTCGACCCAGAGCCTGACCACCTGGGGCGACAGCCTGGGCTTCTCCTGGCTGTGGCCCGTCGACAACGACAACGAGCTCTACGCGCTGGACTATCGTACCGGTATCGGCAACGACGGCCTGACCCTGACCGCCTCCGCCGACAGCTATGACGGCGAGGACGAGGAAAATCTGATCTACCTGCTCGACGGACAGCGCTTCGATCTACGCCAGGATCAGGACACCGACCGACAACGCTATCGCCTGGGGCTGTCCTACCCCTTGCTGCTGTCACGCTCCTCGAGCCTGACCCTGGGCGGCGCCTTGCGTCACCACGACGAGACCAAGACCACATCACTCAGCTTCGAGGAACAGACCCTCAACCAACTGGTCGAAGAGTCCGAGTATTCGGCCGCCGATCTGGACCTGAACTATCGCACCCAGCGTGGACGGCAGTTCTGGCTGGCCTCGCTGGCCCTGCGCCAGGGCATGGATCTGGGGGCCAACGAGCAGCAGCGCCGGCTCAACGGTACACCGCTGGACGACAACGGAGATCTGCACTTCACCCGCTGGCAGCTGGACGCCCAGTACAGACGCCTGTATGGCGATCACTGGCGCCTTACCGCCAGCGCCAACGGTTTCTATTCCGACGATGAGCTGCCGGAACCCGAGCGCGGCAACTACGGTGGCCAACGCTTCGGGCGCGGCTATGACGCTGGCCAGGCGGAGGGCGACTACGGTTTCGCCGGGGCGCTGGAACTACGCTATCTGCAGACTGTGAATAGCGCCTGGCTTTCCCGCGTCGAGCCCTACCTGGTGCTGGATGGCGCCCGCACCGAGTTTCAGGAGCGCGACGCGGATAGCCACCTGGCTTCGGCGGCGGCCGGCGTCAGCCTGGGCAAAGGACGTCTGTACGGCCTCACCCTGGAATACGCTGAGCCCATCGGCGATCGTGACCTCGAGACCGATAGCCGCGAGGGTCGCATCAACGCCCGCCTGACCTGGAACTTCGAAGGCTGATCTCTGGGCTATGGATGAACTCGCCAGGGGCCGCCACACCGGGCCCCTGGCCAGATCACTTGACCCTAGGCCCTCATTTGCGGCAGGGCCGGCCGCTCGCTCAGTCGGCCTCCCGGCCGTCCTTTCAGCCGCCCTTTCAGCCGCCCTGTCAGCCGACCTGTCAGCCGACCCCAGCGCCACTTCCTATTGCCCTGCACACGACAACCCTGCGCGTGTCTCGTCGTGCAGCGAGACCGCGTGTGGTGAAACATTGGCGTCGCCTCATTTCTTGAGCCAGGCCAGCAAATTTACCTCTCATCTCGCCGCATCGTCGCCGTCCTTGCAGCGGATCAAGCATTGTGCCGACCCAAGTCCCGACAGACTGTCGAGGCCCGTAGACTCGAAGACAGGCGGTCACACAAGGGCCGTCTGTCCCTGATCACACCGACAACAAAAGAGCCTACACCATGACCTTCTGAAACGAGGAAACCGAGATGGAAACGCAAGTGACCTCCTCCAAACGGCGCTCCAGCCTGCGCATGCCCACGGTCTATACCCTGCTCTTTGTGATCACCGCGCTGGTGGCGGTGCTGACCTGGGTCATGCCCGCCGGCAAGTACGACTACCATGTGGAAGGCAGCGATCAGGTCATTGCTGCCAGCGACGTGCTCGACTATCAGGGTGACGGCCGCCTGTTGCCGATTCCCGGCACCTACCAGGTGCTGGAAAGCTCCCCCCAGGGGCCTTTGGATGTGCTGGTGGCACCGATCCAGGGATTCCACAAGGCCGTGGACGTTGCCCTGTTCGTGCTGGTCATCGGCGGCTTTCTGGCGGTGACGATGCGCTCGGGCGCCCTGGATGCCGGGATCGGCGCGGTGGTCGAGCGCTTTGGCGGGCGCGAGCAGTACCTGATTCCCGTACTGATGGTGCTGTTTGCCCTCGGCGGGTCCACCTACGGCATGGCCGAGGAAACGGTCGCCTTCTGGGCCATCATCCTGCCGGTGATCACCGCCGCCGGCTACGACCGCATGGTGGCCGCAGGCATCATCCTGCTCGGCTCCGGCACCGGTGTGCTGGCCTCCACCGTCAACCCCTTCGCCACCGGCATCGCCTCGGGCTTCGCCGGCCTGCCGATCGGCGCCGGCATCACGCTCAGGCTGGTGCAGTTCGTGATCCTGGTGTCACTGGCTATCTGGTTCGTGATGCGCTACGCCGCGCAGATCAAGCGCGACCCGCAGCGCTCGGTGCTGGCGGACCTGCAGCTGGCGGCCGCCCCTCAGGCCAAGGATGCCGCCTCGACCCAGGCGTTTACCCTGCGCCACAAGCTGACCATGACGGTGTTTTTCATGACCTTCGGGATCATGGTCTACGGCGTCGTGCCCTGGGAAGACATGGGCATCACGGCTTTTCCGACCCTGTGGTGGTGGTTCGATGAACTCTCCACCCTGTTCCTGAGCGCTGCCATCCTGATCGCCCTGATCAATCGACAGTCCGAATCCGACTTCATCGAGACCTTCCTCGATGGCGCCAAGGACCTGATCGGCGTGGCCCTGGTGGTGGCCGTGGCACGCGGCATCTATGTGGTGATGGACAACGGCGTGATCATCGACACCATCCTCAATTGGGCAGAAGGCGCGGTAGCCGGCCTGTCCTCGGGATTGTTCGTGGTGGTGGCCTACGTGGTCCACATCGTGCTGAGCTTCTTCATCCCATCGACTTCAGGGCTGGCCACGGTGTCCATGCCGCTGATGGCGCCACTGGCCGACTTCTCGGGCGTGGATCGCGAACTGGTGGTCACCGCCTTCCAGTCCGCCAGCGGCTGGATCAACATGTTCGCCCCCACCGCCGCCCATCTGGTCGCCGGACTGGCGCTTGCCAAGATACCCTACGAGCGCTTCGTCAAGTGGGCGCTGCCTTATATCCTGATGACCCTGGGAGTCACCACCGTGACACTGTTCGTGGGCGCCAGCCTCACCTGAGCACAGATCGCGTCAGGGCAACCAACGCAAGTCGAGCATAAAAAAACGCCAGCGCTTTCCAAGCGCTGGCGTTTGCTTTTGCACGACGCCTCAAGGGCCGCATTCAGGCCTTCTTGACGTACATCGACTTGAGCTTCATGGCACCGATGCCATCGATCTTGCAGTCGATGTCGTGGTCACCATCGACCAGGCGGATGTTCTTCACCTTGGTGCCAACCTTGACCACCGAAGAAGACCCCTTGACCTTCAGATCCTTGATCACGGTGACGCTGTCGCCGTCGCTCAGCACATTGCCGTGGGCGTCCCGCACCTGGTCACCGCTCTCATCGGGCTCGGCGTTCAACGACCATTCGTGGCCGCACTCGGGACAGACCAGGGAATGGCCATCCTCGTAGCCGTACGGGGACTCACAGGCGGGACAGGGGGGCAGGTCGCTCATGACACTCTCGCAGGTGGGAAAAGCGAAGACGGTACTCCGCCCCCCGCTGGATTGCCAGTCGTCCAATGGAAGGAGAGCCTTGTCAGGCGCTGTCTTCCTATTCCTCCCTATTCCTCCTTATCTTCCTTTTCCGCCTTTTCGCCCTCGCCTTGGGCCTGGCGCTCATGGATACGCTTGATATCGGCCTTCAGGGCCCGCCGCTGGCGGCGAGTACTGAACTGCAGAGTATCCCAGGTCTCGGGCACCAGGGTGCAGGAATCCTCGCTCTGGTGAAACACGAAACGCCGCTCGGCACCGATCGGCAGGTTCTCCGAACAGTAGGTGCCGATCACCCGTACACAGACGGCCTTGAATACCAGCCCATCCCGCGACTCGTCGATGTCGGCGATGGTGGTAATACGTTCCTTCAAGGCATTGAACGAACCGATATGAACGAAGCCACCGCTGTCCAGCGGACCCTGGTGGGTACAATGACTGGCGTTGTGGCCAGCTTCCTGCTGGTCTTCATCATCAAGATCCGCCTCGTGGTCACTGACATCCAGCGTCCAGTCTCCTTCCGAGGTCTCCAGCGTCATCATGATATGTTGCAAGTAGATGGGCTCGGCGCTCATGTTGCTGATCACGCACAGCGCATCCAGATTCTTTCGCTTGCCGCGATTGATGATCAGCCGGGGGCGACGCTGGCGGCGAAAGCCAAAGTACAGAAGCTGCGCGTAGATCAGCCAGATCATGAAGGAGCCGACGCTGGCCAGCGTCTGCAATACGTCCTTGTGGGCAGAAATCCATTCGTACATGGGCGTCATCCTTGAACGAGAAGCCCGTTAAAAACGGGCTTCAGTACGTCATGTTCTGATGGTGGCCGAGGCGCATCAGGCGTCGCGCTGATAGCTCCCCACCAGCCGATTCATGCCGAGCAGGTGGGGCTCGACCTCGGATAGCAGTTCATTCATGCCGAGGCCCTCCGGCAGGTTCGTCTCGGTGTCCAGCGCCAGTACCCAGAAGTAGTAGCGGTGCACGCCATGCCCTTCCGGCGGCATCGGACCATTGAAACCGAGGTTGCCGGCGTCGTTGATTCCTCGGGTGCCTTCCTCGGTGGACTCCTCCAGCGACGAGAGAGACGCCGGCAGGTTGTAGAGCACCCAGTGAACAAAGCCGTAGCATCCCTTCTGGACCAGCGGCGCGTCGGGGTCGTGACAGATGACCGCCACCGACTTGGTACCCTCGGGCAGGCCGTCCCAGGCCAGCGCCGGAGACAGGTCTTCTGCCTCCTGGGAGTGCCGTGCGGGGATGGCGCCATCATTGTCGAAGGCGGTGCTGGTCACTCTTAGCGAAGAAAGCGCAAAGGGCATGGTGATATCCTCCCTGGATCGAAATGGTTCACAATCTGCAAAGGGCGTCTGCGTGATGTTCATGCCACCGCTAGGCGATATTTCACCGCGGCAGCCATGTCCAGCCTTGACGAGTCGCCCCGGGCTGTCAAACCCGCATGTCTTTGACATGATGCTGATCCCCCATGGCTTCAAGGGGGCAGCCGGAAGATCGACGCACTGAACCGTCGCTCGCCGCTCTAGCCACCATCCTCGCACCAGCCTTGCCGGAGCCCTGCATGAAACGTCTGCTGATCGTCGCCCATGCACCCTCGCCCAACACCCTGGCACTAAGGGAAGCGGCCGAGCGTGGCGCCCGCCATCCGGACATCGACAGCGTGGACGTTCAGGTACTGGCGCCGCTTGATGCGGGCCCCGAGGATGTCAGGAAAGCGGACGCCATCCTGCTTGGCACCACCGAGAACCTCGGCTACATGAGCGGTGCCCTCAAGGACTTCTTCGATCGTAGCTACTACCCCGTGCTGGAACACACCCAGGGGCTGCCCTGCGTGCTGTACATCCGCGCGGGTCACGACGGCACCGGCACGCAGCGGGCGGTGGAAGGCATCGTCATCGGTCTGCGCTGGAAATGGGTCCAGGCGCCACTGGTGCTGCGGGGTGAATGGCAGGACGACTTCATCGGTCAGGTAGAAGAACTCGCCATGACCCTGGCGGCGGGACTTGATGCGGGGATCGTGTAAGGCGCAGGCAGGCACTACCCATCGCCGCAAGCGGCGCCGACAGAGGCACCGTCCAGCACCATACAGAATCGAGAAGCCCCGCTACCGAGCCGCCGTCTGGTCAGCGCCTTGGCGCTATGCTCTGCCGGAGGAGACGTTCGAATAGGCCTGACGTCGCGATCGACTCGCCGTCCCCTTGCTTGCCGCGGCGAACGGAAATGTCGCCAAGACCTCACAACTATGCACCATCACATCGCCAATGGCGCATTAGCTGAATCGCATAAAGCCTCGGCATTGCCAGGCCACGATCCCTGTGGAGACACTCTCACCAACGTACAGATGGGCCTTTGGCAAGATGCCTGATGTCGCCCGGACTGTGCGTCACTCACTCGATACTCGTCCGTTCAAGGGATGCCGTAAATCACGGCGAGGTCGGGGTCTACAGGGAAGTACAACGGCTCCGGCCAACGGAGCCACAGGAGATGCGCATGGATGCACAGCAGACGCTGGAGGACCTACCGATCGAATTCGAAGGTCCCTCCTACACCGGTGATACTGTCTTTGGCTATCTGGTCATTGCGGTGTCGCTGATTGTCTTGATCATCGCCGTTCTCATCATCATTTTCGGCCCCGAGTACGTCAGCGTATCGATCGCCCGCGGCCCCACCTTCACCCAGTTCTGGCAGCTCTACCCGGGCCCCATCGCTACCGTCGCGGGGATCGTGACGCAGCTTGGCTGGATGTTGGTCAAAAAGCAGGATGAGGTATTGTCAGAGGAGGTCTTGGATCGTGTACGCCGGCTCCTCCCGGCCTCCGCCGAGATGCCCGAGGGCCATCGGTTCGTGTTGACCCACCTCACCGGACATCGCTACAGGGTGGAACTCGAGGAAGTGGTCGAACCATCGGACCAGCAGAACCCGCCGGACAACGTCGGTCAGATCGTGCCACTGGGACGAGGAGGCGCCATGGTGCGCCTCTGCCACGATCAGATGATGGCCACGGCAGCATCCAGCGGTTGAATGACTTGCGCGTGTACACTGCACTCTCGCAACAACGCCGGCACTGTCAGACAGTGCCGGCGTTTTCCGCTCTGCTCCGCCCGAAGGCGGCAAGAGTTCAGTCGAGGCGTTCGAACACGGTCGCCACGCCCTGCCCCATGCCGATACACATGGTGGCGAGACCCAGGCGGGTGTCCTGGCGCCGCATCACGTTCAGCAGGCTGTTGCTGATACGGGTGCCGGAGCAGCCCAGCGGGTGACCCAGGGCGATGGCGCCGCCGTGCAGGTTGACCTTCTCGTCCATCACGTCGAGCAGCCCCAGGTCCTTGAGCACCGGCAGCGCCTGGGCGGCAAAGGCTTCGTTGAGCTCCACCGTGTCGATGTCATCGATGCTCAGTCCCGCCGCCTTGAGCGCCTTCTGGGACGCCGGTACCGGGCCATAGCCCATGATCGAGGCGTCGCAGCCGGACACTCCGGTGGACAGCACCCGGGCAATCGGCGAAAGACCAAGGGCCTGGGCGCGTTCGTAGCTCATCACCAGCATGCCACTGGCGCCCACCGACAGTGCCGAGGAGGTGCCGGCGGTAACGGTGCCGCCACGCGGATCGAACACCGGCTTGAGGCCCGCCATGCTGTCCAGGCTGGCCTCGGGACGAATCACCTCGTCACGCTTGACCAGAATCCGGCGACCGTCGGCGTCATGGCCTTCCACACCGATGATCTCGCGGTCAAAGGCGCCGCTCTGCTGGGCCTCGTAGGCACGCTGGTGGGAGCGTACGCCGAAGCTGTCCTGCTGCTCGCGGGAGATGCTGTGCAGCTTGCCCAGCAATTCGGCGGTCATGCCCATCATCATCGCCGCCTTGGCGGCGTGCTTGCTGGCGCTGGGGTTGACGTCGATGCCGTGGGTCAGCGGGATGTGCTCCATATGCTCGACGCCACCGACCAGATAGACGTCACCCATGCCGGCCTTGATGTTGGCGGTGGCGATGTGCAGTGCGCTCATCGACGAGCCGCACAGGCGGTTGACCGTCTGGGCCGGCACGCTGCGCGGCATGGCGGTCATGATCTGGGCGTTGCGTGCGACGTTGAAGCCCTGCTCCAGGGTCTGGTTGACGCAGCCCCAGATAACGTCATCCACCTCGCCGGGATCAACGGCGGCGTTGCGCTCGAGCAGCGCATTCATCACCGCCGCCGACAGGTTCTCGGCACGCACGTGGCGGAAGCCACCGTTCTTGGCCTTGGCCATGGCGGTACGGGCACCATCGACCACCACCACATCTCTCGGGTTCAAGCTCATCTGTCTTCTCCTGTCTGGTGGGGTCACTTGGCGTCGGCGTAGAAGGTCTTGCCACTGTTGGCCATCTCACGCAGGCCATCAGTGGGCGCATAAAGCGGCCCGAGCTCCTCGGCCAGGCTGTCGGCCAGGGCGACGAATTCGGCCACGCCCATGGCATCGATATAGCGCAGTGCACCACCTCGGAAGGGAGGGAAGCCGATGCCGTAGATCAGCGCCATGTCGGCCTCGGCCGGGGTGCCGACGATGTCATCTTCGAGACAGCGCACGGTCTCCATGCACAGCGGCACCATCATCCGCGCGATGATCTCCTCGTCGGAGAACTCGCGGTTCTCGCTGACCACCTGCTTGACCAGCTCGATGGCGGCCTCGTCGCTGACCTTTCTGGGCTTGCCCTTGCGATCCTCTTCGTAGGCGTAGAAGCCCTTGGCGTTCTTCTGCCCCAGGCGATCGTTGTCGAACATCACCTGAATGGCGGTCTTGGCGTCACGCGCCATGCGGTCGGGGAAGCCTTCGGCCATCACCTCGTTGGCGTGCACCGCGGTATCCATGCCGACCACGTCGAGCAGATAGGCCGGGCCCATCGGCCAGCCGAACTTCTCCATCACCTTGTCGACGCGCTGGTAGTCGGCACCCTTTTCGACCAGCAGGCTGAAACCACCGAAATAGGGGAACAGCACGCGATTGACCAGGAAGCCCGGGCAGTCGTTGACCACGATCGGCGTCTTGCCCATGGCCTTGGCGTAGGCCACGGTGGCGGCCACTGCTGCGTCGCTGGTCTTCTCGCCACGGATGACCTCGACCAGCGGCATGCGGTGCACCGGGTTGAAGAAGTGCATGCCGCAGAAGTTCTCGGGACGCTTCAGGTTCTCGGCCAGTCGGGTGATCGAGATGGTCGAGGTGTTGGACGCCAGGATGGTGTTGTCGCTCACCTGCTGCTCGACCTCGCTGAGCACCGCACCCTTGACCTTGGGGTTCTCGACCACCGCCTCGACCACCAGGTCGACATTGTCGAAATCACCGTAGGACAGCGTCGGACGAATGTTGGCGAGCTTCTCGGCCACGCCTTCGACGGACAGCTTGCCGCGAGAGGCCTGCTTGCCGAACAGCTTGCGCGCCTCCTTGAGGCCCAGCTCGATAGCGTCTTCCTTGATATCCTTCATCAGGATCGGGGTGCCCTTGGAGGCGCTCTGGTAGGCGATTCCGCCGCCCATGATGCCGGCACCGAGCACCGCCGCCTGGCGCACCGGTTGCGCCTTGCTGGCGTACTTGCCGCCCTTCTTCTTGACCACCTGGTCGTTGAGGAACAGCCCGACCAGGTTGTAGCAGACGTCGGTCTTGGCCATCTTGCAGAAGGCCTTGGCCTCGATCGCCTGGGCCCGCGCACGACCTTCACCGGCGCCCTTCTGGATCACCTTGATCGCTTCCACCGGCGCCGGATAGTGCGGCCCGGCCTTGCCGGCGACATATCCCTTGGATGTCTCGAACACCATCATCTGTTCGACCGGATTGAGGTTCAGCGCGCTGTTCTTTTCCTCGCGCCGGGCCTTGAAGTCGAGTTCGCCGGCGTTGGCTCGCGCCAGCATGTCGAGCGCCGCCGCCTCGAGGTCATCGGCGGGCACCACCGCATCCACGGCGCCGACCTTGAGGCAGGCGTCGGCACGGTT
>CEVO01023983.1_pt1 | contig 10588 bp, 7 predicted proteins | sample 531511 | NCBI WGS metagenome assembly CEVO01 (sample SAMEA2623907, study PRJEB7988) | marine metagenome | biome: marine biome (ENVO:00000447); feature: mesopelagic zone (ENVO:00000213); material: "saline water (ENVO:00002010), including plankton (ENVO:xxxxxxxx)" | depth 800 m | reverse complement strand
AGCGCTCGCACCACTGCTCGGCCTTGCTTCGGGTGCGATTGTAGACCCGTACCGTCAGTCCGGCTTCGGCGAGATGTCCTGCCATGGGAAAACCCATCACGCCAAGGCCGATAAAGGCGACGGTGGAGATGTCTTGACTCATGAAAGCGCTCCTTTGTTATTTGCTTCGAAGGGGTCAGCATAGCGCCGGTAGGCGTGTCCGTTCATCCGTTGGGCAAAAAAGTTGAGCAAAAAAAGGGCCGCCCCGGAGGGCGGCCCTTTTCATGGTAATGCGACGCGGGATGGTGCGTCTTCTGGCGTGGCGGCGATTCCCTTGCATGGGGCAGCGGGCACCACGCGAATTACCTGGTCGGCGAATTACTTGGACGGGTAGTCGCGCTTGGGATGCCCGGTGTAGAGCTGGCGCGGACGACCGATCTTGTAGCTTTCGCTGATCATCTCGTTCCAGTGCGAGATCCAGCCGATGGTACGGGATACCGCGAAGATGACCGTGAACATGTTGGTCGGGATGCCCATCGCCTTGAGGATGATGCCGGAATAGAAGTCGACGTTCGGGTAGAGCTTGCGCTCGACGAAGTACTCGTCTTCCAGGGCGATCTGCTCCAGGCGCTTGGCGATCTTGAGTTGCGGATCGTCGGCCTTGCCCAGTTCTTCCAGGACCTCGTCGCAGGTCTCTTTCATGACCTTGGCGCGCGGGTCGAAGTTGCGATAGACGCGGTGACCGAAGCCCATCAGCTTGAACGGGTCATCCTTGTCCTTGGCCTTGTCGATGAAGCGCTGGATGTTCTCTTCGGAGTCGTCGCCGATCTCGTCGAGCATGTTGAGCACTGCTTCGTTGGCGCCACCGTGGGCTGGACCCCACAGAGCGGCGATGCCGGCGCTGATGCAGGCAAACGGGTTGGCGCCGGTGGAGCCTGCCAGACGCACCGTGGAGGTGGAGGCGTTCTGCTCGTGGTCCGCGTGCAGCATGAAGATGCGGTCCATGGCCTTGGCGTAGACCGGATTGATCTCGTAGGGCTCGCACGGGTTGCTGAACATCATGTAGAGGAAGTTCTCTGCATAGTTCAGGTCGTTGCGCGGGTAGTTGAAAGGCTGGCCGATGTTGTACTTGTAGGACATGGCCGCGATGGTCGGCATCTTGGCGATCAGGCGAATGGCGCTGATCTCGCGGTCCTTGGCCTGGGTGATGTCCAGGTGGTCATGATAGAACGCCGCCAGGCCGCCGATCACGCCGCACATGATCGACATGGGGTGGGCGTCGCGACGGAACCCCTTGAAGAAGTTGGCGATCTGCTCGTGGACCATGGTGTGGTTGCGCACCCGGTGCTCGAAGTCCTTGTACTGCTCTTCGTCCGGCAGTTCACCGAACAGCAGGGTGTAGCAGAGCTCGACGAAGTTGGAGTTCTTGGCCAGCTGCTCGATCGGGTAGCCGCGGTGCAGCAGCACGCCGTTGGCGCCATCGATGTAGGTGATGCCGGATTCGCAGGAAGAGGTGGCCAGGAAGCCGGGGTCGAAGGTAAAGAGGCCTTCCGCTCCGAGTCCGCGCACGTCAACGACGTCGGGGCCGAGGGTGCCTGAATGGACGGGAAGTTCGACAGGTTTCTCCAGACCATCCACCGTCAGGGTCGCTTTTCTCTCAGCCATGTCAGGCCTCCTTCGTGTTCGATATGGAGCGATACGTTGTCATTTCTCACTAACGTGCCGACGAATAGGGGGTCGCCCGGCAAAAAAGGTTCGCCCACTATAGAAGCGTTCAGGATATTGTCAATTCTCCCATTGAACGCTTGCTGTTGTACTATGCTCATTTAGCAGTATAGGTGTTGTACAGGTTATGGTGCTTTGCATCATAGGCTGTCCTTTTGCGGTGCAGCAACTTGACGAAGTCGCATTTTTATGCAGCTTTGCCGCATTTTCCGACGAAGCGTTCGCCAAATTGCATGGTCATGCCATTTGTCATGGTGGGGGCATGTCCCTATAATTCAGGCCGCGACTGGCAGGAACAGGAGGTCGTGTCCAACTTGTCGCAGGTTGGGTCACGACAGCGCCCTTCCCAAAACCACCGCCCGCTCGGGCCTCTGGCCCGTATGTCGTAGAGTGGGCCAAGAGAGTGTGTAGAGAGCCGTGAATAGCAAACGACCCGTAAATCTGGATCTATCCACGATCCACTTCCCCCTTCCCGCCTTGACGTCGATTACCCACCGGGTCACTGGCGTCATTCTCTTCGTCGGTCTGATCTTCGGCTTCTGGGCGCTGGACGCCTCGTTGTCCTCGCCGGCCGGTTTCGACGCCGTACGCGATGCGCTGGCGCACAACTTCTTCGCCAAGCTGGTGGCCTGGGGACTGTTGTCCGCTCTGGCCTTCCACTTCGTCGCCGGCTGCAAGCACTTCATTATGGACGCCAACATCGGCGTGTCATTGGAAGGTGCGGTGAAAAAGGCGCAGATCACCATCGTGGCTAGCGTTGTCCTGATCATTCTGGCGGGAGTCTGGGTATGGTAACCAACATCACGAGCTTCAGCCGCAGCGGCCTGTCCGACTGGATCATCCAGCGCGCCAGTGCGGTTGTCATGGCGCTCTACACGGTCTTTCTGGTGGTCTATCTGCTGGCTCATCCGCAGCTCGACTATGCCACCTGGAGCGGTCTGTTCGAGCAGACCTGGATGCGAATCTTCTCGTTGCTGGCCTTCGTCTCGCTGGCCGCCCATGCCTGGGTGGGCCTGTGGACCGTGACCACCGACTACATCAAGCCGACCGCCATTCGTGTCGGCACCCAGTCCGTCATCATCATTGCCATCTTCGTGTTCCTGGTCTGGGGCATCCAAGTGCTGTGGGGAGCCTGATACATGTCAACCATGCGTAGTTTGACCTTTGACGCCATCATCATCGGTGGCGGTGGTGCCGGCCTTCGTGCGGCGCTGGAGCTGGCCAAGTCCGGCAAGAAGACCGCGGTGCTGTCCAAGGTCTTCCCGACGCGTTCGCACACCGTGTCCGCCCAGGGCGGCATTACCTGTGCCATCGCTTCCTCCGACCCCAACGACGACTGGCGCTGGCACATGTACGACACCGTCAAGGGCGGTGACTACATCACCGACCAGGACGCTGCGGAATACATGTGTTCCGAGGGGCCGAAGGCGGTGTTCGAACTCGAGCACATGGGCCTGCCGTTTTCCCGTTTCGACAATGGGCGGATCTATCAGCGCCCGTTCGGTGGTCAGTCCAAGAACTTTGGCGAAGGCGGCCAGGCGGCCCGTACCTGCGCCGCGGCCGACCGTACCGGACACGCTCTGCTGCACACGCTGTACCAGAACAATCTGAAAAATAACACCACCTTTCTCAATGAATGGTACGCCGTCGACCTGGTGAAGAACGCCAACGGTGACGTGGTCGGCTGTATCGCCATGGATATCGAGACCGGTGAAGTGGTGCACGTCAAGTCCAAGGCTACCGTGCTGGCCACCGGCGGTTCCGGTCGCATCTATGCCTCCACCACCAATGCCCTGATCAACACCGGTGACGGTATCGGCATGGCGCTGCGTGCCGGTGTGCCGATGCAGGACATGGAAATGTGGCAGTTCCACCCGACCGGTATCCACGGTGCAGGTGTGCTGGTGACAGAAGGTTGTCGCGGTGAAGGCGGCTACCTGGTCAACAAGGACGGCGAGCGCTTCATGGAGCGTTATGCGCCGAACGCCAAGGACCTCGCCGGCCGCGATGTGGTTGCGCGTTCCATGGTCATGGAAATCCTCGAAGGCCGTGGTTGCGGCGAAGACGGCGATCACGTCTTCCTCAAGCTCGACCACCTGGGCGAGGAGGTGCTGTCCAAGCGTCTGCCGGGCATCGTCGAGCTGGCCAAGACCTTCGCCCACGTGGATCCGGCCAAGGAGCCGATCCCGGTGGTGCCGACCTGCCACTACATGATGGGGGGTATCGCCACCAACGTGCATGGTCAGGCGATCGCTCAGGATGCCGACGGCAACGACCAGATCATCAATGGTCTCTACGCCTGTGGCGAGGCAGCTTGTGTCTCCGTGCACGGTGCCAACCGCCTGGGCGGCAACTCGCTGCTGGATCTGGTGGTGTTCGGGCGTGCCGCCGGCATGTACATCGAGAGCGCGCTCAATGAAGGCATCGAGTACCTGGATGCCCGCGAGTCCGACATCGAGACCGCGATGAAGCGCATCACTCGCTGGAACGAGTCCGAAGGCGGCGAGAGCGTGCCTGAGCTCAAGCGCGAGCTGCAGAGCATCATGCAGAACTCCTTCGGCGTGTTCCGCGAAGAGAAGAACATGGTCGAGGGCGTCGAGAAGCTGGCCGAACTGCGTGGACGGATCGCCAACGCCCATCTGGCCGACAAGTCCCATGCGTTCAACACTGCCCGGGTCGAGGCGCTCGAGCTCGACAACCTGATGGAAGTGGCCGAGGCCACCGCCATCGCGGCACTGGAGCGCAAGGAGAGTCGCGGTGCGCACTCCCGCTACGACTATCCGGATCGTGACGACGCCAACTGGCTGAAGCACTCCATGTTCTTCCCCGGCGAGAAGCGGGTCGGCCAGCGCGATGTCAATTTCGCGCCGAAGACCGTCGACAAGTTCGAGCCGAAAATCCGTACCTATTAAGGGGGAGTCAACATGTCCAAGCTTCAGGTATCCCTGTACCGCTACAACCCGGAAACCGACTCCGCGCCTTATATGCAGGAGTTCGAGGTCGACACCCAGGGTCGCGACCTGATGGTGCTGAACCTGCTTGAGATGATCAAGGAGGACGACAGCTCCGTGGCCTTCCGTCGCAGCTGCCGTGAAGGCGTCTGCGGTAGTGACGGCATGAACATGAACGGCAAGAACGGCCTGGCTTGTATCACCCCGCTGTCCGAGGTGGTCAAGAACAACAAGCTGGTGCTGCGTCCCTTGCCCGGTCTGCCGGTCATTCGTGACCTGGTGGTCGACATGGCGCTGTTCTACAAGCAGTACGAAAAGATTCAGCCGTACCTGCAGAATGACACGCCGGCGCCGGCCATCGAGCGCCTGCAGTCTCCGGAAGAGCGCGACAAGCTCGACGGTCTGTATGAGTGCATCCTGTGCGCCTGCTGTTCCACCTCGTGCCCGTCGTTCTGGTGGAATCCGGAGAAGTTCGTCGGTCCCGCCGGCCTGCTGCAGTCCTATCGCTTCCTCGCGGATTCCCGCGACACGGCGACCCAGGAGCGTCTGTCGGAGTTGGAGGATCCGTTCTCCGTATTCCGTTGCCGCGGCATCATGAACTGCGTGGCGGTCTGTCCCAAGGGGCTTAACCCGACTCGGGCGATCGGCAAGATCCGTGAGATGTTGCTGGCGAATGCCACTTAAATCGTGGCGCCGGGCTTGTTATCATGGGCTCGGTCCGGGGCGCGGCATCCTGTCGCGCCCCCGGATGACAGCGTCAGGAGCCGGTGCCATGGGCACCGGCTTTTGAGCATGATGCAAGACCGCTAGGCAGATCGACCGCGGCCCCGATGACCGCGGCAGAACCACCAGGGCGCTCGATGATGGTCAGTGCCAAGGGTGACGATGGGCAGGACGCCTTCCACTGAGGGGCCTGCGCCACGCCCGCGGTAGATCACGAGCATCGAGCCCACTACCACCCCATCAGTGCAGGGTGACCGAGAGATGCAACAAGGCATAATGGAGTTGATGTGGCGCTCCTCTCACGTGACGGGCAGCAACGTCCACTACGTGGAAGCGCTCTATGAGCAGTACCTCGACGACCCTAGCGCCGTCTCCGATGAATGGCGCGATTACTTCGACGAGTTGTCACGCCAGGAAGGCGCCCCGTCCGACGAGACCCCCCTCTCACCGATCCGTGATCAGTTCTATCAGCTTGGCCGCGAACGTCGCACCGCCGTTGCCGGCGCCGCGACCGTCGACAGCGAAGAGAGCCGCAAGCAGGTCAAGGTCCTGCAGCTGATCAACGCCTATCGCTTCCGGGGCCACCAGAAGGCCGACATCGACCCGCTGGGGCTGCGCGATCCGAAGCCGGTGCCTGATCTTGATCTGGCGTTCCACCAGCTGTCCAAGGCCGACCTCGATACCGAGTTCCAGACCGGTTCCTTCTTCCTGGGCAAGGACCAGGCGCCGCTCAAGGAAATCGTCGATGCGCTGGATCGCACCTATTGCCGTTCGATCGGTTGCGAGTTCATGCATATCGTCGACACCGAAGAGAAGCGCTGGCTGCAGCAGCGTTTCGAGTCGGTGCGCTCGGCTCCGGACCATGGTGATGATCGCCGCAAGCAGCTGTTCGAGCGGTTGTCCGCGGCCGAGGGGCTGGAAAGCTATCTGGCCTCCAAGTACCCGGGCACCAAGCGCTTCGGCCTCGAGGGTGGCGAGACCTTCATTCCGATGATGGACGAGCTGATCCAGCGCGCGGGCAGCTACGGCACCAAGGAAGTGGTCATCGGCATGGCCCACCGCGGTCGCCTCAACGTGCTGGTCAACATCCTCGGCAAGAACCCCGGCGAGCTGATCGACGAGTTCGACGGCAAGAAGCTGATCGAGCGCGGTTCCGGTGACGTCAAGTATCACCAGGGCTTCAGCTCCAACGTGATGACGCCGGGCGGTGAGGTTCACCTGGCGATGTCCTTCAACCCCTCGCACCTCGAAATCGTGGCGCCGGTGGTGGAAGGCTCGGTACGCGCACGCCAGGATCGCCGCGACGATGTCGATGGCGGCAAGGTGCTGCCGATCAACGTCCATGGCGATGCCGCCTTCGCTGGTCAGGGCGTGGTCATGGAGACGTTCCAGATGTCCCAGACCCGTGCCTACAAGACTGGTGGCACGGTGCACATCGTCATCAACAACCAGGTCGGCTTCACCACCTCGCATCCTGAGGACGCGCGTTCCACCGAGTACTGCACCGACATCGCCAAGATGGTGCAGGCGCCGATCCTGCACGTGAACGGTGACGATCCCGACGCGGTGCTCCACGTGACCCAGGTGGCCCTGGACTATCGTCAGCAGTTCAAGAAGGACGTGGTCATCGACCTGGTGTGCTACCGCCGCCGCGGCCACAACGAGGCCGACGAGCCCTCCGGCACCCAGCCGATGATGTACCGCAAGATCAAGGACCATCCGTCCTCTCGTGCGATCTACGCCGAGCGCCTGGTCAAGCAGGGCGTGCTGAGCGAAGACGAAGCCAAGGCGGTGGTCGAGAAGTATCGCGATGATCTGGTCGCCGGCAATCACGTGGCCAATGCCCTGGTGCAGGAACCCAACACCTCACTGTTCGTCGACTGGAAGCCGTACCTCGGTCACGAGTGGACCGGGCACGCCGATACCACCTTCGACATGAAGCGGCTCAAGCAGCTCGCCGCCAAGATGTGCGAGATCCCTGATGGGGTGAAGGTGCAGCGTCAGGTGGCCAAGATCTACGATGATCGCCGCAAGATGCAGGGCGGTGGGCTGGCCATGAACTGGGGCTTCGCCGAAACCCTGGCCTACGCCACCTTGCTCGAGCAGGGGCACCCGATTCGCCTGACCGGTCAGGATGTCGGACGCGGTACCTTCTCGCACCGCCATGCGGTGATCCACAACCAGGCCGACGGTTCCACCTACGTGCCGCTTCAGCACATGGCGGACGGTCAGCCGCGCTTCACCATCCATGACTCCTTCCTCTCCGAGGAGGCGGTGCTGGCGTTCGAGTACGGCTACTCGACTACCATGCCCAACGCGCTGGTGATCTGGGAAGCGCAGTTCGGTGACTTCTTCAACGGCGCCCAGGTGGTGGTGGACCAGTTCATCTCCTCCGGCGAGACCAAGTGGGGCCGTCTGTGTGGCCTGACCATGCTGCTGCCCCACGGTTTCGAAGGGCAGGGCCCCGAGCACTCCTCGGCGCGTCTCGAGCGCTTCCTGCAGCTGTGCGCCGAGCACAACATGCAGGTGTGCGTGCCAACCACCCCGGCGCAGATCTATCACCTGCTGCGCCGTCAGGTGATTCGCCCGCTGCGCAAGCCGCTGGTGGTGATGTCGCCGAAGAGCCTGCTGCGCCACAAGGAAGCCACCTCGAGCCTCGAGGACCTCGCCAACGGCAGCTTCAACATGGTGCTGCCCGACCAAGGGCAGCGTGATGCGTCCAAGGTCGAGCGGATCATCATGTGCTCGGGCAAGGTCTACTACGATCTGGCCAACTGGCGCGAGGAGAACCTGCGTGACGATGTAGCGATCGTGCGCGTCGAGCAGCTCTATCCGTTCCCCAAGGAAGAGCTGATCGAGACGCTCAAGGACTACAGCGGCGTCACCGACATCGTCTGGTGTCAGGAAGAGCCCCTGAACCAGGGCGCCTGGTATTCCATGCAGCACAATCTGCGCATCGTCGCCGATTCGCTCAAGGACGGCCTGGGCGGTCAGCTGAAGTTTGCCGGACGTCCGGCATCGGCGGCTCCCGCGGCGGGCTACATGTCCGTTCACACCGAACAGCAGCGCCAACTGGTGGAAGACGCCTTCAATCTCTAAGGCGACCATCGGGAAGAGAGAGAACACTAAGGATACGACATGGCTACCGAGATCAAGGCACCATCCTTTCCGGAATCCGTTGCCGAAGGCACCGTAGGTACCTGGCACAAGAAGCCGGGTGACAGCGTCGAGCGTGACGAACTGATCGTCGAGATCGAGACCGACAAGGTCGTGCTCGAGGTGGTGGCGGTGGAAGCCGGCACCCTGTCAGAGGTGCTGGTGGAAGAAGGCGACACCGTGGAGTCCGAGCAGGTCCTGGGCCGCATCGGTGAAGGCGGCGGCGAGTCCAAGGAGGCGTCCGAGGAGTCGTCCGAGAAAGACGAGGACGACGCCAAGGAAGACGCTTCCGAAGCGTCCGACGACAAGGCCGAGAAGAAGCCGGCCGAAGCGCCCAAGGGCGGCGGCGAGAAGCGCGACGTCAAGGCGCCGAGCTTCCCCGAGTCGGTGCAGGAAGGGACCGTCGCCAGCTGGACCAAGAAGGTCGGCGAAGCGGTCAAGCGTGACGAAGTGCTGGCCGAGATCGAGACCGACAAGGTCGTGCTCGAGGTGGTCGCACCGGAAGATGGCGCCCTGGCCGAGATCAAGATCGAGGAAGGCGACACCGTGGAGTCAGAGGCCGTGCTGGCGGTGTTCGAGGTGGGTGCAGGCGGTGGCTCTGCCGATACCGCCGACCAGGAAGCGCCCAAGGCCAGCGCCGACGATGGCGACAGCGACGAGCAGGTCGGTGACAAGATCGTGGCGCCTGCCGCGCGCAAGCTGATCGCCGAGCACGACCTCGACGTCAGTGCCATCAAGGGCACCGGCAAGGATGGTCGCGTGCTCAAGGAAGACGTGCTCAAGGCGGTCAAGGACGGCGGCGCCAAGAAGTCCGCGCCGGCCAAGAAGGCCAGCTCCGGCGCCACCGCAGCCCCGGCCGTGGAAGGCGAGCGTCCCGAGAAGCGCGTGCCGATGACCCGTCTGCGCAAGACCATCGCCAAGCGTCTGGTCCAGGCTCAGCAGACCGCTGCCATGCTGACCACCTACAATGAGGTGGACATGGGTGCGGTGATGGAGCTGCGCTCCCAGTACAAGGACACCTTCCTGAAGGCCCACGACGTCAAGCTCGGTTTCATGGGCTTCTTCGTCAAGGCGGCTTCCGAGGCGCTCAAGCGCTTCCCTGACGTCAACGCCTCCATCGACGGTGACGACATCGTCTACCACGGTTATCAGGACATCGGCGTGGCCGTATCCACCGACCGTGGCCTGGTGGTGCCGGTGCTGCGCGATACCGACAGCATGAAGATCGCCGACGTCGAGAAGGGCATCGTCGACTTCGGCAAGCGCGGACGCGAAGGCAAGCTGGGCATCGAGGACATGCAGGGCGGTACCTTCACCATCACCAACGGCGGCATCTTCGGCTCGCTGATGTCGACCCCGATCCTGAATCCGCCGCAGACCGCGATCCTCGGCATGCACAAGATCCAGGAACGTCCGATGGCGGTCAACGGCAAGGTCGAGATTCGCCCGATGATGTATCTGGCGCTGTCCTACGACCACCGCATGATCGATGGCAAGGATGCGGTACAGTTCCTGGTCACCATCAAGGAGCTGCTCGAGGATCCGGCGCGTCTGCTGCTGGAAATCTGAGCCTGACCGTGGCAGCGACAGGGATTTACTGCAGAGCCTCTGCACACAGAACGAACAGGAGCCAACATGGCCGACAAGTATGATGTGATCGTCATTGGCGCGGGCCCGGGTGGCTACGTGGCCGCCATCCGTGCTGCTCAGCTGGGTCTGAAGACCGCCTGCGTCGAGAAGTGGATCGGCAAGGAAGGCAAGGTGGTGCACGGCGGTACCTGCCTGAACGTGGGCTGTATCCCGTCCAAGGCACTGCTCGAGGCCTCCCACAAGTTCGTCGAGGCCCAGCACGACTTCGACGACATGGGCATCCAGGCCGGCGACGTCAGCATGGACGTGTCCAAGATGATGGCGCGCAAGGACAAGATCGTTAAGCAGCTGACCGGCGGCATCTCCGGGCTGTTCAAGGCCAATGGCGTCACCGCCATCGAAGGTACCGGCAAGGTCGTGGCCAAGAACAAGGTCGAGGTCACCGACAAGGACGGCGAGTCCAG
>CEVO01125037.1_pt1 | contig 10621 bp, 7 predicted proteins | sample 531511 | NCBI WGS metagenome assembly CEVO01 (sample SAMEA2623907, study PRJEB7988) | marine metagenome | biome: marine biome (ENVO:00000447); feature: mesopelagic zone (ENVO:00000213); material: "saline water (ENVO:00002010), including plankton (ENVO:xxxxxxxx)" | depth 800 m | reverse complement strand
CCATCAAGTACTATTCCACTTGCTTTCGAACGCGCAAAATCAAAAAAACGATTAGATTCTTCATCTTCAGTATTTAACTCGAGATCGTCCTGATGTGAACGAAGTTTTTTTAGCATATCCCGTACAGTTAAGGAACCGCGCCCAAGAGCTACTAATAGAGATTCAGTATCAGCAAACCCAAATATTTCGTATGCATTCAAGAATTCTTGTTTGGCATCACTCATTTTTAATCGACGAAGTGTTTTATTAATTATTTCTTTACCCAGCTTGATACTTTCTTCCTGACGAATATTTTTTAAATATTTATTTATAGCATTTCGAGCTTTGCTACTTACCACGAATTGTTGCCAACCTGAATTAGGCACCTGATTCTTACCAGTTATTATCTCCACTATATCCCCACTTTTTAATCTGGTATTCAATGGGACAATTTTATGATTTACTTTCGCACCCATACAATGAAGTCCAACCTGTGTATGTACCTGAAAAGCAAAATCTACAGTTGTCGAATCAATCGGTAATTGAATCAAGTCGCCTGCCGGTGTGAAAACAAATATTTCTCCGCTAAACAAGTCAATCTTTAAAAGATCCATAAATTCTTTTGGGTCTGCTGTTTCATCTTGCAAAACTTCCAGCAATTCTCTAAGCCATTTCACATTAATATCGATCTCAGCAGATTTTCTTCTTCCTTCTTTATACACCCAGTGCGCTGCCACGCCTATTTCCGCTGTATCATTCATCTCATGGGTACGAATCTGAATCTCTACCATTTGCCCTCCCTGACCTATGACAGTCGTATGAACTGATTGATAACCATTGGTTTTTGGAGTTGCAATGAAATCTTTGAATCGTTCCTGGACTGGATTATATAGACTATGTACAATCCCTAATGCCAAGTAGCATTGTTCTACCTTATCAACAATGATCCTTATCGCATATAAATCATAAATTTCCTCGAATTCTTTATTGCGTCTTTCCATTTTTCCATAAATCGATGCATATGATTTTGGTCTTCCAAAGATTATCGGATCGATTTGGTAAGATTGTAGTTCCTTTTTAATTGGTGTAATAATATGGTCAAGAATGAATTTCTCTCTCTGACGCTTTGTTGATCTCACTTTATTATCGATTAATTTAAAGGCATCTGGATCAAGCGTTTGAAAAACCAAATCATCCAGCTTTGTTTTTATCGATGCCATCCCTAGCCTATGAGCCAGAGGCCCGTATACATCACGTGTTTCTAAAGCAATACGATGTTGTTTTATTTTAGGCAAATGTTTGATAGTACGCATATTATGTAACCTATCTGCAAATTTGATTATAATTACACGCAGATCCTTAGCGACCGAAAGCAGCATCTTCATGAAATTTCCAGCTTGTTTATCCTTACGGGTTGAAAATTGGATACCGCTAATTTTCGTAACTCCATCTACCAAATTTGCAATGTCCTGTCCAAATTCTTTCCGAAGGTCCTCGATAGTTGCACTAGTATCCTCAACAGAATCATGAAGTAAGCCTGCAATTATAGTCACCGAGTCCATTTTCCATGTAGCTAAGGTTGTAGCCACCTGGATACAATGGTTAAAATACGGTTCTCCAGAACGTCGTTTTTGTCCTTCGTGGTAATTACTTCCGAATTCAAATGCACGCCAGAGTGTTGCTTTAAATGCCTCTTTATCAAAATCGGGTGGCGCTGTTACCTCATCAAATAATTTAAGAAAGGCTCTAGGATAGTCTCCAAATAGTTGCGGTTTAAGTCTACGAAGCGGATTATCCACTAAAATGGTTCTTCAGGCATAGTAGATAAATTCTCAAACTTAGCGAAGCGATCAATAAATGTGACAGCCGTTGAGCCAATAGGGCCGTTACGTTGTTTTGCAACGATTATTTCTGCCTTGCCTGAATCGTCTTCATCCTGTGTGTATACCCAAGGCCGGTAAAGGAAAATAACAACATCGGCGTCCTGTTCAATCGCACCGCTTTCTCTAAGGTCTGATAACTGTGGCTTCTTTTCGGCTCGCTGTTCCACTGCACGAGATAATTGGGAAAGGGCGATTACAGGAATGTCTAATTCTTTTGCTAAAGCTTTCAATGATCTTGAAATAGTAGAGATCTCTTGTTGACGGCTTTCAGAGCCTACTGGTCCCTGCATTAGTTGTAGATAGTCCACGATAATCATGTCAACGTTATTTTCAGATTTTAAACGACGTGCTTTTGCCCGCAGTTCAAGGACAGTCAGTGCAGCAGAGTCATCTAGGTAAATAGGCGCTTCAGATAAGGGACCCACTGATAAGCTTAAATTTTTCCAATATGTTTTAGGTAAGTTGCCCGTTCGCACTAGATGGCTATCGACTCGAGCTTCAGCGCATAATAAACGCATTGCTAATTGGTAATTAGCCATTTCTAAACTGAAAAAGCCGACCTTTGTTTTTGCTTCGATGGCTGCATTTCGCATCATGGTAAGTGCTAAGGCCGTTTTTCCCATTGCCGGTCGACCTGCTATAATGATCAAATCACCATTCTGGAAACCAGATGTTATGTTATCCAGATCAAGTAGACCTGATGGTACACCAATAACAGTTTCTTCACGCGAACTAATCTTATCAATTTTTTCAAATGTTTCATGAAGTATTGGGGCAATATGCTCAAAACCTTCTTTGAGCCGGCTTTGGGTTATCTGGAAAATAGATTTTTCAACAGTGTCGAGAATTTCACCGATTTCCTTGGTATCATCATAAGCTTCCTTGGCAATCTCACTTGAAAGATGGATTAATTTCCTTAATAACGCTTTTTCAAGGACAATCTTTGCATAACGTTCCACATGCGCTGTGGTAGGTACTGATTCAACTAATCCTGTAATATAGTATGCTCCACCTACCTGTTCTAGTTCTTTATTCTTTTTTAGTATATCTGCAACAGAAACAGTGTCAATAGGCTCTCCATGATCGGAAAGATAAATCATAGTTGACAATATTTTCCCATGAGCGTCCTTATAAAAATGACTCGGGGTCAACCACTGAAGAGTCCTACTGACCGCCTCTTTACTGGAAAGCATGGAACCAAGCACTGCTTGTTCTGCATCTTCAGAATGCGGTTGAACATTTAATATTTGGTTATTATCATTTGCCATGATCAATTAATCACTAACAAATTCACGAATAAACTTAAAATCCTCCCAAGCAGCGGCTTTTAATCCTGGATTCCGTAGTAGAGCTGCAGGATGATAGGTAACTCTTAAAGGAGTTCCACAATAGTCAAAGGTTTTACTTCTCATATGTTTTAAAGGAATATCCTGCTTTAATAACGTTTTTCCCGCCACGCGACCCAGAGCAACTATCAACTTTGGTTTTACAAACTTAATTTGTCTTATTAGATAAGGCTCACACTTTTCTACTTCGGAAGGTAATGGATCACGGTTATTAGGTGGGCGACATTTAATTACATTCGCAATGTACACACCTTTATCCCTTTTCTTGCCAATGGCTGTGAGAATCTTATCAAGTAATTTTCCAGCTGGCCCAACAAATGGTTCACCCTTCAGATCCTCCTGCTCTCCTGGTGCTTCGCCAACTAACATTAAACTACCATTGGGATCACCAACGCCAAAGACGAAATTTGTTCTGTTTTTCCCCAGCTGGCATTTCTGACAATGGCATATTTCCTTATCAAAATCATCCAACGTAATGCTTTGGTAAGTTATTTCTTCTTTATCCACAAAGAAATTGCTTCCATCGAATCCTGTGTATAACCTATCGCCGAATAATTCCCGCTGCTGTATCAAATATCGATGCTTTAAGGTTGAACCTTGAGATTTCATTAATTAAAAATTTTCCCGGCGCCTCCAAGCAATATCACCTGATAAGAATTGGGCAATAGCTTCGGTTGTCTCTTTTTCTTTTTCTTCATAATCTTCGGGTGTTCTTTCTTCTATTTCATCAAATACCCCGTATTCCTCTGTTTCAGCTTCCCGAATTGACCTTTCCACAATACGATCGTTCAGAACACGTCGTGCTTGCCCCGACATAACACAAACGGCTTCATAAATATTCTCTGTGTATTCATCAACATCACGTAAAGGGATGGTTTTAATAGCCATTTAAGACTCCTTCTTTTAATCCATTAACAACTTCAATTAATTCTCGGGATGCAACCTCGAGATCTTCGTTTATCAAGACATAATCAAATTTACTTTTGTATTCCATCTCTCTTTCAAACCGTTTTAAGCGTTCATTTATACGAGATTCAGTATCGGTTCCACGATTTCGCAACCGGTGGCGAAGATGCTCAATACTTGGCGGTAATATAAAGATTGAAAAAGACTGCTCAGGATAAAGCTGTACAATAGACATCGATCCTTTTACATCCAGTTCCAGTAATAAGATTGTATTATTAGCAATGGCAGTATCTAAATTTAGCTTTAATGTTCCATAATATTGCCCGTGAACATCTTCCCATTCCGCAAATGCATCATCAGCAATAGATTTCATGAATTTATCTCGCGAATTAAAATAATAATCAATACCATCAATTTCATTTGGTCTTGGTGCTCTTGTTGTACAAGAAACAGACCAGCTAATATCGGAACGTTCCTCTTGCAGCATTTTACATAAGGTAGTTTTACCGGACCCAGATGGGGCAGAAATCGTAATGAGATTTTTTATCATAATATATTCTGTATCTGTTCTCTTATTTTTTCTAATTCATCTTTAATCTCTATAACACAATTAGTTACTTCTATCATATGACTCTTTGAACCAATAGTATTTATTTCACGTCCAATTTCCTGAATTAAGAAATTTAGTCGTCTTCCGACTGGTTCGTCTAAATCCAAATAGAATTTAAATTGATTAAAATGGCTCCGTATCCTAACAATCTCCTCTGTTATATCAGCACGCTCTATAAAATAAGCGACCTCCTGTATCAGACGATTCTGATCTAATGTTTTGTCACCAAGCAATGTACTGATTTTCTCCTGCAATAATTCATGCTTAGCTGAAGAATATTGCTTACTTACATCATCGATTTTCTCTAACAAACTAGTTAAATTATTTAATCGTTCAAGTATATCAACCTGTATTTGCTCTCCTTCACTTATTCGCATCTCGTTTACTTGTCTAATTGAAACTTCAATAGCTTTCATCAAATTCTCTGTTTTATTCATCTCTACCTCATTCGATGCCAATAAATCATTTGTAGAAATAATATCGCTAAGATTCAACCGTTGACCATATTCAATATGAATATCTTTCAAAATATTCTGGATTTTTTCGAATCGATCTTTATTGAAAATCATGGATTGATTATTTTTTAAATTACCATATTCAATCAACAAATGGACATTGCCCCTTTCTAAAGATGACCCTATATATTCCTTGACCGTTCTTTCTATTGTCGGTTCTAAGATAATTCCTCGGACCTTAAATTCAAAAAAACGGGAGTTTACTGTCCGAATTTCGACATTTATTTTATTTTTTGAACGACCGGCTGAACCGCGTCCAAATCCTGTCATACTTTTGATCATAATAATTCAATTAAAAAAATGCCGGGAAAGGTACTTAAATCATAAAATAATAATCAATAAAGATGATTAATATAAATTATTGATAATTGAAAAGTTAAGTCCAATTATTATCGGCTCACTTTTTCTACCAACCAGTCTGACGAAAAACCAAGCGTGATTAGATGGTGATTACCCAGACCTGAATTTGAATCTTCGGACAAGAAGCCATAATCCATAGAAATCCTTTTCCAAGATATTCCAATACCACCTACCATTGTGCCAAGTGGATTACGCCCTATCCTGACTGCTAAATTATTATCGTATTTACATTCCATTCCAATAACCGTATCTATTGACATAGTTCCAAACCCAATATCCGAATCAAGGGACCTATTGTACGGATTTACACGGATTGATAAAATAGGGTTGAACTCAAGACCATAATTTATCATGTTAATCGGAACATTGAATCCCAGGTCAATATTGGGTAGGGTACCCTCTATGGTGCCATTTTCCCATAGAATGCCCGATGAAGGAATATTGCGCAATACAAATCCAAAGTTAAAACCATTGAAGTGCCGGAAAAATCCAAGGTCTAATCCTATTCCTATTGCATGATGATCATCAATATAATGTAAAAGCAGCTTGGTGCCGATTCCTACTTGCCACTGGTGCCAGGTTTTGTTAAAGGCACCATGTAAACCAAATATATGTTGGCTAAAATATTTTATACTATCCACATTTAAACGCTCACCTTCATCTATAATTCCATTACCTTCACCTGAATCCTGAGTCCCAAATACACCATCTGCACCCCAGTCCAAAAGCATAGACCTAGTATCTGGTATTTTACCAATACCCTCATACAATATTGAAAAATGAACCGGAACATTTTTTCTAATTTCTTTTCTAAAACCAACATAATCACTGTTCACCATACCTGCAAAGCGTGATTGATGCGTTAATTCAACAATGGAATGGTTATCAATTTGAAAAGCTGGATTTGCAATAAAGCCACCCATGGATGAAATTGGATATGCTATAATGGTATTCCCTAAGGAAGCAGTTCGTGCATCGGTAACATGGTCAAATATTTCCCAACCATATTTTACCCAATATCCAGTCGCGTTTAACGAACCTATAATGGAGAGAAATAATAATTTATAAATCGTATTCTTTTTTAATCTCATTAAGTTTCATTAAGGCTTCTAAGGGTGTAATTGAATCTAAATTCATTTCACTTAAGGCCTTTTTGACCCCAGATTCTTGCTCCTGAATCAAAGATTTCTCATTGGATGGTCCAAATGGTAATGAATCTCCTTTACTGTTATTAGTTTTTTGAACATGATGGAATAGAATTTCGCTAGCGCGGGAAATAATTGAGCCTGGCAATCCTGCCATTTTAGCCACATGGATACCATAACTTTTGTCTCCCGGACCAGCAGAGATGGTACGAAGAAAAATAATCCTATCATCATGTTCTTTCACTTCAACATGGTAGTTTTTTAAACGTTCTAAATTCTTCTCTAGGTCTGTCAATTCATGATAGTGTGTCGCAAAAATAGTGCGTGCTGCTACATCCTCTTTTTGATGTAAATACTCCGTGATAGCCCATGCGATGGACAATCCATCAAACGTTGCCGTCCCCCTCCCTATTTCGTCCAGCAAGATCAGACTTCGGTATGACGCATTATTTAAAATATTGGCCGCTTCATTCATTTCTACTAAAAAAGTACTTTCTCCTCCAGCAAGATTATCACTGGCACCAACACGGGTAAAAAGTCGGTCTACAATACCGATTGTACCAGATTTTGCAGGAATAAAACACCCAATCTGTGCCATAAGGACAATAAGACCATTCTGCCTTAGATAGGTTGATTTTCCAGCCATATTGGGTCCAGTGAGTAGATGGATCTGGTCAACCGATGCATCCATAGATAAATTATTTGGTATGAATTTTTCGGTTGCTGATAAAAGCATTTCTACAACTGGGTGGCGACCTCCTACGATATGGAGAATGGGGTCATCTGTCAGTTCCGGCCTTACGTAACGTTGCGATAGTGCCGTTGCAGCAAAACTAGAGAGGAGATCTATTCTATTGATAATTTCCGCATTTGCCTGAATTTGGCGGGCATGCTCCATAATATAATCCAGCACATCCTGAACTATTCTTTTCTCTATATCCAATATTCTTTCTTCAGCGGTTAATACTTTTTCTTCATATTGTTTTAATTCTTCAGTGATATATCTTTCAGAATTAACCAAGGTCTGTTTTCTGATATAAGAGACTGGCACCTTCTGCAAGTGGGTTCTTGTGACTTTAATATAGTACCCAAACACCTTGTTAAAACCTACTTTTAAAGATGGGATTCCAAGTCGGTCACTCTCTGAAGATTGAAAATCGCTGATCCACTTTTTACTATTCAATAAAAGTTCACGTAACTCATCCAATTCTGTATCGACTTTTTCCTTGATAACGTTGCCTTGTTTTATTTGCGCTGGACTTTCTTCATTAATCGTATCCATTATACGACGAGCCACTTTTTTAACATCAACAAATTTGCTCGTAAGTTCAAAAAGTGGTTTTTCATTTGTATCTTGAAATTGTTTGCACCAATCTGGAATATGATCAAGTGTATTTGCCATACCTATAAGATCACGAGGAGTACCCACTCCCCTGTTTATCTTCCCTAATACCCGTTCAAGGTCAATAGTGATACCCAGGGTATCTCGTAAATTATTTAATAGTCGTTTTTGCTTAAAAAATGACGAAACCATATCTAATCGAGAGTTCAATCTATTGATGTCCGTCAACGGCTGATGAAGCCATTTTTTCAATAGTCTTCCTCCGCCAGATGTCTCAGTTTGATCGATACAATCCACAAGTGTTCCGTGCGTCCCTTGTGTAGACAAAGAATTAAAAACTTCCAGATTACGGATCGTGAAACTATCCAAACCCATTATCCCTTCATCAAGTATTGGTCTCATGTTCGTCACGTGACCAAGCTTAATATTCAAATTGGTGTGAATATGATAAATAAGACCACCAGCAGCAGTAATACCTACTTTCAAATCATCGCACCCAAACCCTTTCAATGATGAAATATTGAAATGATCCAATAACGTTCTGTAGCATACATCTGGACTAAATATCCAATCTTCTATAGTAGTTACAAAGGGTCGGAGTTCACGATACCAATCTGTTGAAGAATATATATTATTCTCTCCAATAATAACTTCATTTGGATAATATTTTCTTAAGTAGCCTATTAATTTTTCCCGTTTGCATTCTCCTACTAAAAATTCTCCTGTTGATGACTCGAATATGGCAAAACCTGTGACGTCTTTTTCAAAAACTATAGAAGCCATATACTGGTTTGATTTCTGACTCAAAACTTGATCTGACGTTAATGTTCCCGGAGTTACCACTTCAATAACTTCACGTTTGACGATACCTTTTGCGAGCTTTGGGTCTTCAACCTGTTCGCAAATAGCAACCCGGAACCCAGCTCGTACCAGTTTCGGCAGATAATTATCAAGAGCATGATACGGAAAACCAGCCAGGTCGACTTCCGCGGCTTTCCCGTTGGCTCTTTTTGTTAAAACAATACCAAGTACTTTGGATGTAACAATTGCATCCTCACTGAACGTCTCATAGAAATCCCCCATCCTATATAGAACGATTGTATCGGGATACTGAGATTTTAGCTCCACATACTGCTTCATCAGGGGTGTATCCGTTTTAATGATTTTAGGCATTGAGCATAGAACCTATTCTGCGATTATTTCCATCTCGTTGGGTATAATTAGATTGATCGAGATATTCCAAAAGTGGAATAGCCGTTTTCCTAGTTAATCCTATGATATCTTTAAAATTTGCTACTGATAATAATTTGTTCTTTTCAAAGTGACCAAGTACATATTTTAAGATTTCATCCCGATATTTTTTCGCCATCCATAGATCTGTTCCAATCTTTTCTGAACGATTATCATCGTTTAATAAATGAAGCATGCCATTCACTCTCCCCGGCTTAAAACCTGAGCGTTGTACTAATACCTTCAAAGAAATTGGTTCAAGGCCTGATGAATCTACCAGACCTTGAATAAAATCAAGATCCTTTTGGTCTTTGACCGTTATTTCTGGTCTATAACCCGAAAGTGATATTCTACCACTGCTTTGTGTTATCTTTCCTTTTAGTGCCATGTTAGCTAAAACAAATGTTACCCAAACTGATGACCATTTTAGTTGATCGACAATGGCATCGTTACTAATGGTTTTCATAAAAGAATCACGCTTGTAGACATTATTAACCAATCCAAGTATCGCCTCATCGGATCTCTTCAAGGAACTATTAGAATAAACTATCTTAGATTTGGACTCAATCTTCAAACCAGCAGCATTTATCCATTGTTTTATTACATTTTGTTTTCTGAAACACCTTTTTCTCCAACTATTCAATGTACGAGGTTGTTTCCATTCTCTTAATACCATTGTGTGGAATCTTTTCTCAGGGTCAGGTGATAAAATCTTAATATTATTTTTTAATTCCGACCATTTCCCAGATGGCAGAGGATCCAATATCCGTCCTTGTGCTATTGTTTGCATAGGCGAATACGAACGGATGACAAATAAATCATCCATAGCTACTGACAGTGATATCTCCAGACCGATTATTACTGAACAATTTTCTCCCTTTTTTAACTTTGGCGTTGCCATAGAAACTTTTCCCATTATCTCAGCGGTCCCAATGTGGAGCCTGATACGCTGGTTATTTTTTATAGTCCAATCAGTATCAGGATACATTATTATATGAGCAATTACCTTCTTTGTAACAGCTATAATACCTGGATTTGATAGGACTGTACCCCTATAGACTTCCGTTCTTTCTACATTAGCCAAGTTCAAGGCTGCACGGTCACCAACTCCTACCGAATCAACATTGCCACCATGTGTCTGGATTCCTCTGACTTTTGCGTCAACTTTATTGGGTAATAATTCCAATTTATCTCCAACATGTAGCTCACCACTGTCCACGGTTCCAGTAACAACGGTCCCAAATCCCTTTTTTGTAAAAACACGATCCACATGCATTCGAAATTCATTGGATCTGATCTCAATCT
>CEVO01125172.1_pt1 | contig 10693 bp, 12 predicted proteins | sample 531511 | NCBI WGS metagenome assembly CEVO01 (sample SAMEA2623907, study PRJEB7988) | marine metagenome | biome: marine biome (ENVO:00000447); feature: mesopelagic zone (ENVO:00000213); material: "saline water (ENVO:00002010), including plankton (ENVO:xxxxxxxx)" | depth 800 m | reverse complement strand
AAGAATTTCAATGCCTAACCACCGACTAAAAGCGTCTTGCGATAACATTTTATGTGGAATTTCTCTCGCAGCGATCATGAGAAAAATGTCTTTTGTTCGTTGTTCATTTCTCGCAATAAAGGAGAACATCGATAGCGATCTTCCCGATAACGGTCGTATAACGCATCTAATTTTTTAACACACCAGTCGATTCCTTTTTCATCAGCCCATTGCAACAAACCTTTTGGGTAATTAACCCCTTTGGTCATGGCATTATCAATATCTTCTGCGGAAGCCACCTGCCAAAACAGGGCGTCTGCTGCTTCATTGATAAGCATCACCAACACCCGGTCGAATAATTGTTGCGCCAGTGCCACGTCTTCTTTGGGCTTGGGATTCTTTGCATTCGCTCCATAATTATAATACCCCTTGCCGCTTTTTCTTCCTAAGAAACCGGCTTCCGCCATACGTTTTTGTGTGAAGGCAGGTTTGTAGCGTGGATCGTAATAAAAAGCTTCAAACACGGTTTCGGTCACCGTATAATTTACGTCATTCCCAATAAAATCCATTAATTCAAAAGGGCCCATACGGAACCCACCAATCGATTTCATTGCCCAATCAATAGTTGCAAAATCTGCTAGTCCTTCTTCATACATTCGCAAGGCTTCTCCATAAAAAGGGCGTGCAACGCGATTTACAATAAATCCGGGAGTGTCTTTGGCAACCGCCACTGTTTTCTGCCAATTCTGAATGTTCATTACGACTTTCCGAAGTACTTTTTCCGAAGTTTGTACCGCAGGAATTACCTCTACCAACTTCATCAAGGGAGCGGGATTAAAGAAATGAATTCCGATACACCGCTTCGGCTTTTGTAAGGAAGCTGCAATCGAGGCAATAGAAAGCGAAGAAGTATTGCTAGCCAAAATCGCTTTTTTAGAAACAAGACTTTCTAGTTTTTCAAAAACGGCTTTTTTGATGTTCAAATCTTCAATAATGGCTTCAATCACCAATTCACTTTTAGAAAGGCCTTGTAATTGATTGACGTAGGAAATATTGTTCTGAATACGCTTCTTCTCGTCCGCATCAATTCTGCCTTTTTCAATCAAACGCGATAAAATTTTATCTAGAGCGGTTTGCGCTTTCTTTAGTGCTTCATCCTGCGTATCGTAAAGTACCACATGACATCCGGCGGTCGCAGCCACTTGGGCGATTCCGCTTCCCATCGTTCCGGCACCTATGATTCCAACGTTTTTGATCATCGTTTACTTCCCTTTAAAATTTGGTTTCCGTTTGTTCACAAAGGCATCGACACCTTCTGCATAATCATCAGATTGCGCTGCTTCTATTTGCAATTTTCCTTCTAGTTCCAACTGTGTTTCCAAGTTATTAGTCATGGATTCATTCAACAAGCGTTTCGTCATCCCTAAGGCTTTGGTAGGCATCATCGCGAGTTGGGTTGCTGTTTTTTGAATTACTTCGGAAAGGTCCTCCGCAGCCACCACTTTATAGATCATTCCAAGCGTTTCTGCTTCTGAAGCCGACACTTTATCACCCAGCATCATTACCGCTGAAGCTTTCTGAAACCCAATCAATCGAGGCAAAAAGAACGTTCCCCCACTGTCGGGTATGAGTCCGATCTTACTGAACGCCTGAATAAAACTCGCCTCTTCGGAAGCGATCACCACATCGCACGCCAACGCGATATTAGCTCCGGCTCCCGCAGCGACTCCATTTACCGCCGCAAGGATCGGTTTTTCGATGCTTCTTATTCTTGCGATGATAGGATTGTAATGTTCTTCCAATATTTTTTTGAAACCGGGGTTTTGCTCCGGGCTCGTCACTTCCTTCAGATCTTGTCCCGCACAAAAGGCCTTACCATTTCCGGTTAAGACCATCGCGCGCACCGTATCATCTTTCTCAACATCATCTAAAACAGTTTGAAGTGCCAACGCCATCTCACGATTAAAGCTATTAAACACTTCGGGACGATTTAAGCGAATTGTGGCCACATTATTAGAAATCTCTATCTGTAAGGTATTACTCATTATTTTTTCTGAATTAGGTTAGGCATTTGAAATAATCAAACGGTTCTTGACAATCGTTGCATTGAAAAAGCGCCTTGCAGGCCGTAGATCCAAACTGACTCACCAATCGGGTATTCTTACTACCACAGTTGGTACAGGCTACCACTTTCGCTTCCCCCAATAAGGCTTCTTTATCGGCTGTGGCATCCAAGGGGGCGGCAATGCCGTAGGCTTCCATTTTCTTTTTACCCGCTTCTGAAATCCAATCGGAGCTCCATGCCGGTGCTAATACCAATTTCACGATTGCCTTTTTTCCTGCTTTTTCAAAGGCCGTTTTAAGGTCGTCTGACATCACATCCATAGCCGGACAACCCGAATAGGTGGGCGTTAATTTTATGTGCACCACGCCGTCAACTTCCACCGCTTCTCGAATCACTCCGAGATCTAACACAGACAACACCGGGATCTCTGGATCGGAAACCGTTTCCAGGACATCTAGTAAGTGCGGTTCTATGTGCGGTGTGACTTCAGTCAATCCATCAAATTTAATTACCAATTCATATTTGGGAACGTGCGTTGCATGTATTGCAGATCAGAAAGCAAATACCCCATGTGCTCTGTATGAATGCCGTCCTTTCCTCCTTTTTGAAAAAAAGAATGTTCGGGCACGGAGAGGGTCGCTTCTGTTAATACACTTTTGATGTGTTCATAATAGGCATCTTTTAATGAAGATACGGCTACTCCTATCCCATCTTTGACTGCAGCGGATTCTACTTCGGTCACGTAAAAAAGTCCCTCTGTATAACGCCAAAGATCATCAACGGCCTCTTGAATTTTCTCATGGCTCTCTTTGGTGCCATCGCCCAATCGTTTGACCCAATCGCTCGAGAAACGTTGGTGATAGGTTACTTCTTTGACTGCTTTGTTGGCTATGGCGACTAAGGTTTCATCGCTAGACTGCTGTAATTCCTTCAGAAATAATAAATGAAATACATCAAAGAAAAATTGTCGCACCATCACATATCCGAAATGAGTATTGGGTTGTTCTACCAACAATACGTTACGGTATTCTCGTTCCTTACGCAAAAAGGCAATGTCATCTTCAGTTCGCCCATCATCGCATAGACCGGCGGCGTATTGATAATAACTACGAGTTTGCCCAATTAGGTCTAAGGAAATGTTTGTGATAGCGATGTCGGTTTCAAGCGTGGGACCATGACCACACAATTCGCCCAAGCGTTGTCCTAAGATGAGTGAATTGTCGGCGATGCCTAAAATATATTGGTATAATGTGTCTTGCTTCATAAAAATCTGCTTGCTTACATATGTTTTACCTCATCGGGCAAGTTGTAAAATGTCGGGTGACGGTAAACTTTATCGTGGGCAGGCTCGAACATTTCACCGTTTTCAGAAGGGTTAGAAGCCGTTATATTTTTGCTCTCCACTACCCAAATACTGACGCCTTCACTGCGGCGTGTGTATACATCACGTGCATTGTCCAATGCCATTTCGGCATCAGCTGCATGTAAACTACCAAAATGCCGATGTTCCAATCCGTTTTTGCTTCGAACGAAGACTTCCCATAAAGGCCAATTATTTTTCATTGTATATGATTTAAGTATTGAGTATGGAGAAATGAGAATATCTAATATCTAACTGCTATTATCTCAAATCTACATTCAGCTTGCTTTCGCAACCTTCTTATTCTCTTGTTTTTCGGCGTACGCCATTGCAGCATCACGCACCCAGGCGCCACCTTCCCAAGCGTCTACACGTGCTTTGAGGCGTTCTTTATTACAGGGCCCATGACCCTTGACCACCTGCCAAAATTCATCCCAATCAATAGGGCCGAAATCATAATGACCGGTTTCTTCATTGAATTTCAACTCGGGATCCGGAATGGAAATTCCTAAGATATCAGCCTGTGGCGCTGTTTGATCCACAAATTGTTGACGCAATTCGTCATTGGTTTTGCGTTTCAGCTTCCATTTCATGGATTGTTCGGTGTGCGTTGACTCAGCATCGGTAGGACCAAACATCATCAAACTAGGCCACCACCAGCGATTCAAAGCATCTTGTGCCATCGCTTTTTGTTCGTCAGTTCCATTGCACAGCGTCAACATGATCTCATAGCCTTGCCGTTGGTGAAAACTTTCTTCCTTACAGACTCTCACCATCGCACGTGCATAGGGCCCGAAAGATGTATTACACAAAGGCACTTGATTGATGATCGCGGCTCCGTCTACCAACCACCCAATAGCGCCCATATCGGCCCAGGTGAGGGTAGGATAGTTAAAAATAGAGGAGTACTTCGCTTTTCCGCTATGAAGTTGTTCGTACAATTCTTCTCTTGAAATACCTAAGGTTTCGCAGGCAGCGTATAAATACAAGCCGTGTCCTGCCTCGTCTTGCACTTTGGCAAGAAGTGCTGCTTTTCGCCGGAGTGACGGCGCTCGGGTAATCCAATTACCTTCCGGAAGCATACCTACAATTTCAGAATGGGCATGCTGACTAATTTGCCGAATGTGCGTTTTGCGATATTTCTCAGGCATCCAGTCTTTGGGTTCGATCTTTTCGTCGCGGGCGATCCGTGCTTCAAAAAGTTCTTCTAAATTCTTTACTTCTGTATCGCTCATAACCAATGTGTTTTCAAAAATTAAACATCAAAATCAACTTTCACCGCATCTGTTGTCGGTACTGCTTGACAACTCAGTATAAAATCTTGCGCCACTTCGTGTTCTTCCAAAGCATAATTCACTTTCATTTCTACCGAACCTTCCAATATCTTGCATTTACAGGTGCTACACACCCCGCCTTTACAGGCGAAAGGAAGATCCGCTCCGGAAGCAAGGGCAGCATCTAGAATATTGTCAAAATCCTTGGTCATGGTAAAATGGAATTCTTTTCCCCCATCGAGCAAAGTGATCTCTACGCCTTCAACATTTTGCTGCGCTAAGCGCTCGGCCCGTTTTTTATCTTCTTCGGAAAGACCCGTAACAAACAATTCATAATGAATGTGCTCTTTAGGCATTCCCGCCGCTTCCAATTCGTCCCGAATTAAAAAGATCATGGCTTCCGGACCACAAAGAAAAACTTCATCCACTTCAGCAACATCTACTAACTTAGTAAATATCTCTTGTAGTTTTTCCGAAGTGAATCGTCCGTTTAGCAACTCAATATCACGTTGTTCGCGTGTGAGGAAATAATAGATCTCAAACCGTCCAAAATATTGATTTCTAAGCTGTTCAAGTTGTTCTTTAAAGATAATGGATTTGACCGTCCTGTTCAAGTAAAATAACTTGAATTTAGCATTCGGCTCCAGTGCTAAATGCGTCTTAATCATCGAGATGATAGGCGTTATACCGCTTCCTGCAGCAAACGCCATGTACGTTTTTGACGTTTCAGAAATCTCCACCCCAAACATGCCGCTGGGCTCCATAATGTCTAAAGTATCACCGGCCTTCAGTTCTTCATTCACGAAGGTGGAAAAGGCCCCTCCCGGAATTTGTTTAACGGCCACTTGCCATACTCCCTCATTGGGACTACTACACAGGCTATACGAGCGACGGGTATCCTCCCCATTAATCATCGCGCGAAGCGTAAGATGTTGTCCTTGACGAAAATGAAATTCGTCTTCCAAATCAGAAGGCACGCCAAAAGAAATGACCGTACAATCATCTGTTTCCTTATAGACGTCTCGAATAGGTATGGAATAAAATTGTGCCAATATTAAACTTCTTAGTATTACAAAACTAACGTTTGTTAGTTAGAATCACAAATGCGGTGCCAAACCTTAGACAATTCCGCGTAAAAGCACCGCCACCATGTCTTTTTTCAAGACATTGACATCTAGTTTGCCGCGCTTTTGATACCATAAGTAAAGGGTTCTTAAGGTGGAAAGGATGGAAAATAGAATCACCTCGGGATGATGCGGTTGTAGTTCGCCTGCCTCGATTCCTTTTTTGATGATGCTTCGGAAATTCTCTTCATAGGTTTCTCGCATCCCGACAAAGCGATGCAGGTCTTCTCCTTCCAAGTGCATCCAATCATTGTTCAAAGCCGCTAACGCCTCGGAAGCATTGACCGTAATATCAATATGCAACTCGATCACTTTTCTGATCTTGGAAACTTGAGAACCTGATTCCTGCTGCACGGCCTCCATGCCAAGCGTAAAGTCTTCCGCCAAGCGCAACACCAATGTTGATAATAATTCTTGCTTTCCGGAGATATGATTATAGAGGCTGGCTGCCTTGATGCCCATAGCCTGAGCAATATCGCGCATGCTCACGGCTGTATACCCTTTTTCTTTGAAAAGCCTGCTGGCAACAACGATGATTTCTTCCTTACGTGTTGTGACGTTCATGAGTTTGCAAGATACGCAAATAGCATAAATGCTTTGTCTATTTTGGAAAGCTCTACCGACTATAGTACTTTTGATAGCCTATGGAAACTTCCTACACCTCCAATGTACTTCTTGATCGGTTGCCACCTCATTTAAAGCAATTTATCAAGCCGCAAAATTACGACCAGTACACGCCCGTAAATCAGGCTGTCTGGCGGTATGTGATGCGGAAGAACGTAGATTATTTGAGTCAGGTTGCCCATGAAAGCTACGTAGAAGGGCTTCGGAAGACAGGAATTTCTATAGAGGAGATTCCTTCCATGTATGGCATGAACCGAATTTTAAAAGAAATCGGCTGGGCTGCGGTGGCAGTAGACGGTTTTATTCCGCCTAATGCCTTTATGGAATTTCAAGCCTATAAAGTACTGGTGATCGCCAGCGATATCAGACAACTAGAAAATATTGAATATACACCTGCGCCAGATATCATACACGAAGGGGCCGGTCATGCGCCCATCATTGCGAGCCCAGATTATGCTGAGTATTTACGTCGATTTGGCGAAATTGGCGCGAAAGCTATTAGTAGTGCACATGATATGGAATTGTACGAAGCGGTTCGGGAGCTGTCTATTTTGAAGGAAGCAGAAGGCATTTCCGAAGTAATGATCGAAGAAGCCGAAAAACGTGTAAATCAACTGCAAGAGAAAGAAGTTGTTCCTTCTGAAATTGCTCTCATTAGAAACCTACATTGGTGGACCGTAGAATATGGTTTAGTAGGAACGGTAGATGACCCAAAAATATATGGCGCCGGTTTATTGTCGTCTATTGGGGAAAGTACGTGGTGTATGAAGCCTGAAGTGAAAAAACTACCTTACTCCATTGAGGCAGCCTACCAAGAATTTGACATTACCAAACCGCAACCGCAACTCTATGTGTCACCTGATTTTGCTTACTTACAAGAGGTGTTAGAAGAGTTTGCCAATACCATGGCCGTTCGGAAAGGTGGATGGCGCGGCTTGAATAAATTGATCGAATCAAAACAGCTTGGAAGCATCGAACTCAGTACCGGCTTGCAAATAAGCGGGAACTTTTCACGCATGATTCAAAACGAAGATAACGAAGTGGTTTATTTTGAGACCGAAGGTCCTACAGCCCTAGCCTATCGAGAAAAAGAGGTCATCGGTCACGGAATCACTCGGCATCAAAATGGTTTTCGATCTCCATTGGGAAAATTGAAAGGAATTAACTTGGCCATTGAAAACATGGGGCCGCGCGACCTTCAGGCCTATAACTTTTATGACGGAAAGCCTATTGAATTTGAATTTGAAAGCGGCATCACCGTAAGCGGGATGAACGTCACCGGAATTCGAAACCTCAACGGAGAATTGATGTTGATCCAGTTCACCGACTGTACCGTGGCCTACCAAGATGAGATCTTATTTGCCCCGGAAGATGGTGATTTCGACATGGCAGTAGGAAAGGAGATCGTTTCAGCCTTTGCAGGCGCTGCAGATTATCATTCGTTTGAAATCAATACACGGATGGTCAGCGACACGAAAACAGTTCGAGTATACCATTCCGAAGAGGATAAAAAACGATTTGCCTTGTATCAAGAAGTACGGGACATGCGGACAAATAATACCATTTCAGAGGCGCGTTTAGCGGTAATTTTTGATGAGATATCGCGCCTAGAAAAAGAGACATGGTTATTACCCTTAGAAATTTTTGAACTCGTTGCCGGCAATTCAAATTCCTTTTCAGAAACTGTTTTGAACTATTTGATCGCCCTAAAGAAAAACAAACCAAAAATTGCGCATCTCATTGATGACGGACTGTTGCTCATTGAGAAACAATTACAAAACTTACAAATAAATTAAGCATGGGTATTTTAGATTTTCTCTTCGGAAATAAAAGCGAAAAAATTAAAGATTTTAAGGATCGTGGCGCGGTGATATTAGACGTACGCACAAAGAATGAATACGACCAAGGGGCGATCCCGGGTTCGAAACACATACCCTTGCAACAAGTACAATCGCATATCAATAAGATCAAAGCTTGGAACAAACCGGTCATTACCTGTTGCGCGAGTGGAGTTCGTAGCGGAAGTGCCGCAGCCCTGCTTAGAAACAACGGTGTTGAGGCCATGAACGGAGGCGGCTGGTTGAGCCTTCATAAAAAATGGGAAGCGTGAAAGCCTATCTTGCTCAATACGAACACGTACTTTCCAGTCGAGAAGCGCTATTTGCTTATTGCGAGTCCTTGCCTTCTGGAGATCTTCACCAAAAGCAAGAACCTTTTGGAGCGACCATTTCTCAGCTATTGGGGCACACTGTCAATTGCTATTATTACTGGATTGGGGAAACCGTTTTGAACAAGTCGCCTAATTTCATAGAAAAAGATGCTCAACTTCCGTTACAAGCGCTTTCCGAACATTATGATATGGTCAACGGCTTCATGAACGAACTTTGGGAGTTTCCTGCAACGCGGGAAATCTCATTTCAACTTAGAAACCAAAAAAGATCGGCTTCGCTGTTGAAATTATTTACGCATGTGACCACGCATGAATTTCACCATAAAGGACAAATATTAACGCTTAGCAGAGCCCTTGGGCATACACCAGCAGATACCGATGTGATGCGTTAGGGTTTGATGGCTTTCCAGGTCGCTTCGGAATCGATCACCTGTTGCTGGTATTGCAATGTCCAACCCATGGATTTGGTTAGCAGATATAATTTCTGTAATTCTGAAATAAGGCGATTTTCCGCATTTCCCATCAACTCTGAAGCACGGATCTTCTCCTCTAATTGTTTGGAAACACGGTTTTTAATTTTGTTATAATCGGAAGCTTCAAACTGGTTAAGGTAATCCTGCTGTACATCGTAATATTCAAAATCAGGATTGATGGTGAGTTCCGGCTCGGGAATAGAAATTATGGTGACCGTTTTAGTTTCTGTGTCAATTTCAGTTTCTACTAGACTTAAATCATACGCCACGGTGGCTTTCGCATTGACAACGACCAGTGCCTTTTTTCGGGCGGAGAAGATATCTACATAGAATTTCTTCCAATCTTCATAGGTAAATACCTGAGCATAATTTCCTTCGGTCACGATCAATTTCCCCACATTCTTGATCTCTTTTTCAAGTAGCGCCGACTGAGCATCCAATTGTTCGCGCTCGTCTTGTTGATGCTCACAATAACGTAGTCCGAATATAATAACGAACGTCAATACCGCTCCCAGCAGGATGTTTCTCATGGCGTATTCTTTTCTGAAAGATACAAAAAAGCGCCGCTCCTTTCGAAGCGGCGCCGACAAAAAACCCATTCCCACGTTACTAATTCTTGGATATGGAAACCGGAAAATCTTGACCAAAACCAAAACTGGAAGGGTACTGCGGACTCCCTTTGTACTGTTCCGAAATTTCAGGAACGCGACTCTCAATATAGGCCTTCAATTCATTCACTGTGATGCGTTTATCGCCGCTATCGGCCTTCCCCGACAAGGCTTCCAACAACACATAGGTAAATACCCCGTGCCCCAATTCGTCAAATTCGGTAGCGAATTGCTGACTCCCGGAAGCGGTTAGCCAATGCGTTCCGGTGCTTCGCGCCAGTTGTGCAATGGCCTTTTCTTCCGCAGCGCCACGAGCCGTAAGACTGGTAAGGGCGCCGGCACTCTGACACGCATCTAGAATGTACAATTGCTTTTGGGCCGGAATTCCGGAAGCAATTAATGTGAGTTCTTCTGCGGAAATTCCTTTTTGCGCTAAGGCTCCGTCATTTCCGTACAGTTGCGTTACATCGCTGGGAACTAGGTAAAATTGTTGATCCCCTTCCGAAGCAATCACGCCGTGTCCCGCATAATAAAATACAAAGATATCTTGCGGATTGGCTGCAGCAGCAATCTCGGTAAGCTGATCGAGAATTGCTCCTCGAACCGCATCGGTGTTTTTGATAAAATAGAGATGTGTTTTGGTGGTGATATCTTTCAATCCCTGCGACACGGTTTCTTGAAAGCTGGAAGCATCTGCCACGGCATAATTTAGATTGTATTTAGGGTTTTGATATTCGTCGATCCCTACGACCAAAATATGCGCTTGAATTCCTCTAGGTTGTATTGTTTGTTGATTGGCCGGTGTATAGTTAACAACCAACTTTTCTGGCGTGCTTTCCGTGCCTTGAGCATTGACAGCGATGGCCGAAAATTCATTGGTTCCTTCTACAAGCGTAATCGGGAATTCTTTCTTTCCGGGATCGCTGACAACATCATCTTCTACCACCAAGTTTCGGTTTCCGCTTCCCACACGCTTCCCATTGTGATATAACCGCAATTCTTTAATTTGACTTCCT